>Ga0075030_100003849_pt1 | contig 13587 bp, 10 predicted proteins | sample LitLauG_LLR_2012_FD_71393 | JGI IMG/M metagenome (GOLD analysis project Ga0075030, IMG submission 71393) | Freshwater sediment microbial communities from Pennsylvania, USA - Little Laurel Run_MetaG_LLR_2012 | ecosystem: Environmental > Aquatic > Freshwater > Creek > Sediment | place: USA... | reverse complement strand
CGAAATTGAGCCGGCGCGATGGAAGAGAAACTCAAACTCCAAGTCACCCAAACGTCACCTCACCGACGTTGCAGTGCCACGCATTCCAGCGATTGTGGCGGCGCATTGATCGCCAAAAAAAAAGGGGGTTCGACGCAAAGGGTTCGCCAAACTGGGAACCGGCAGCTCCTTTCACCGGGTGCTGCCGGTTTTTTTCTTCCGGCCCGTCTGGACAATCCTCCAGGACTGTCCGCGCCCCCTCTCCTGCCGCCGGCAGACAGCAGGACAGGCCCATCTTCCCCGGCGTTTACTTTCAGACGAGGTTAGACGGAAAATCAGATGCCGGTGGGTGGGGTGCGGAGGCCGTTCCGAGGTGGAGAACACGCCATGCATCCGGCAGGAGTTGAATGAGTGCATGATGGTTTCAAAATAATGATGCCGACGTTTGAAACCAATGTTCGGATGATGTCCGCCGACCATAGCCCAGCCATTGATGGCTGGGAACCACGCGATCCGGATTTCAAAGCCCCGCCAGGGACGAAAGGTCCTTGCGGACGGCCACCACATATTCTGCCGTCGCTGACGGAACTGAGGACGTTTCCGAACCGTGAACCCAGCCATAAATGGCCGGGCTATTTTCAAAGACATTTTTGGCGCGTATTGCGACCATGTTCTTTTCTACGAAAATAGCCCAGCACTTTAGTGCTGGATAATTGTTTGCAAAACATTCAAGTCCCGTCAGGGACGACAGACGGTTCACACCAGCTGCTTCGCAATGTGTTCGTCGAGAATTTCCGGCACGGTCAGGGAGAAAATGACCGGGCGGCTGCGTTTGAAGAACGATTCGATCTCCGACAACGCGTCCGAAGAATAATCGAACGACACGAAAAAGCCTTTCTCGCAATCCTCGCGCATCATCATGGCTTCAAAGGCGTCTATGTCCGGGCGGCCAATCGCATTACTGAAAATAGCCCAGCCATTTATGACTGGGAAAAAGCGCACCATGTTTTCCAAGTCCCGTCAGGGACGGCAGAACATTTCTTTCGTCCCTGAAGGGACTAGGGACGTTTCCGAACCGTGAACCCAGCCATAAATGGCTGGGCTATTGTCAAAACCCCATGTCGCCGACCGGCACCTTGTTGGGGATGCCGCCGGGGGCGATGACGGCCCAGTTCTCAAATTCAAACGGCGGGATGACGCGCAGCTTCTCCACCGTCCACGGCAGGTCGCGGACGACGAAGCCGTGTCCGGCACGCCAGAGCGGTTCGCTTTCCGGCAACGCACAGACATCGCGCCGGCGTTTGGCCATGACGCGGCAGCTTTCACGGTGGAGGCAGGGCCTGGCTTTGGCTGCGGGCTAATGGTCGTTTTCAGTTGTAATTAATCTGGCAAAAGTATAGGATTATCGTCATTCAAATCAGAATGCCGCCTGACGCGGCAAACCAAATCGAGGAAAACGTTATGAAAAACAACTTCTGCCGCTGGTTCAGCGCGCTGGCCGGGCTGCTGCTGGCCGGGGCGGCGCACGCAACCACCTACACCGTCACCAACCTGCTCGACGGCGCACCGGGTTCGTTACGGGCTTGCATCGCAGCGGCACAATCGGGGGCCGATACCATCAATTTCCAACCCCTTTACCAAAATCAATCGCTTACGATCCCGTTGACGAGTGAATTGGATATTACCACCAACCTGACCATCACCGGACTGGGGGCTGGAGTTTTGACCATCAGCGGCCAAAATCACTCGCGTGTTTTCAATATTGCCGCCGGCGCAACCGTCACGATCTCCCAGCTTACCGTCAGTGATGGTTTGGCCAGTGATGGCGGTGGCATCCTCAATGCGGGCACATTGACGCTTCAGAATTGCACCATCCGCAATAACAAATCGACGAGCGTTTCGGGTCCTGGTGGCGGCATAGAAAGTTCTGGACCGCTGACGCTCTTTAATTGTCTGGTCACGAGCAACACTGCTGCGTATTCCGGCGGCGGCATTGATGTGAATACTAGTGCTTTAACGATGACCAATTGCACTGTTAGTTTCAACTCTGCCGAGAATCCAGGTGGCGGAGGTATCAGCATAGAGAACCTATATATTTCTGGAGCTGAATTAGTCAATTGCACCATTGCCAGCAATTCTATCACCAGCGGCGGCGGCGGCGGCATTTTAGAAGGTGCAGATTCCACGATTTTTTTTCTTGGTTGCACGATCAGTGGAAATTCCGCAGAAGCGGGACGTGGTGGCGGCGTGTCTGAGGGCGATTCCCCGATTACATTTGAAAACACAATTGTTAGCGGAAACAGTGCTGGAACGAGCTCGGACGTGGATGGAACTGGTGGAACAATTCACAGTGGCGGCTTCAATTTCATCGGCAATGGCGATGGTGCGGATGGCACAACATGGCTCGCCAGCGACCAAGTTGGAACGACTGCCCAGCCGCTCAACGCGTATCTGGGTGCGTTGCAGGACAACGGCGGCCCCACGCCCACGATGGCGCCGACGGTCTTTAGCGTGAACGTGATTGACCGGGGCAGCAGTTTCGGTCTCACCACCGACCAGCGCGGCCAGCCCCGGCCATTCTATTTACATTCCTATCCCATACGCTCTGAAGTCCATGGCAGTGACGGCAGCGACATCGGCGCGGTGGAATTGAGTTACAAACCGGTTTTGACCATATCGCAATTCTTTCCTAACCCCGGGAAAGGGCCCATCACCAACAGCGGTCTCAGACACGTGGTGGTTAGCTGGGCCCCCACAATAGTCAACCCACTCACGGCCGGAGCAAGTCCGCCGGACCATGGGATTGGAAGAATTTTAAGTTTGTCCAGCGGATTGGATTCCACTCATCCACTGGCTTTGTTCAAGCATCCCGTGCGGATCGTGGACCACAATTACAAGATCATGGACGATATGACGGACACCGACGGGGTTCCGGTCACGGCCGCGTTTTACCGGGCTTCGACGGCAATTTCCAATCCGTTCGTCAGCCCGCCCATCACCGGGCCGGCCAACAATATCATGGCCCTCATGGCCACGCTCACGGGCACGAATTTTCCCGCCGGGAGCAACACGGTCTATTGGTTTGAGTATGGCCTGGACACCAATTACGGCACGTTCACCGTGACAAACGGACTGGATATGTCCACCAATCCGACTCCCGTGAGCGTTGACATCAGCGGGCTGACGGCGTCAACCACCTATCATTATCAACTGATGGCGTCGGATTCGGATTTGCCGGGCCTCCAATACGGCGGCGACCAGCAGTTCACCACGCTTGACCCGGTGCCGGTGGTCAACACGCTGGCGCCAACTGCCGTCACCTCCACCTCGGCGGACTTGATGGGCAATGTCAATCCGGGCGGGCTTAATGTCACCGCCACCACCTATTTCGAGTGGGGCCTGGACACGAACGAGCAGCACCAGACGCAGAGTCCGCTGTTCTTTCCCAGTGGCAACAGCACTTATACCTTAAACTACAACCTCACCGGGCTGACGCCGAACACGACCTATTATTATCGCATTGCGGCCTACAACAGCACGCAGGCGGCCTATGGCGCGTTCTCCAACTTCACCACCTTGTCGCTGCCGCCCACGCTCCTGTCACCCACCAACGGAGCTGATGTGGCCACCCAAAGTCCGACGTTCACCTGGAGCGGGTCGAACGGGACGACCACGTATGGACTGTATCTCGCCCAGTTCAGTCAGGAGGGCTATCATGTTGTTTTTTCGACGACGGTGACGGGAACCAGCTACACCTATACGGGCATTTTGCCGACCGGGTCCTACGTCTGGTATATGACCTCGTTCAACCGCCAGGGAATTGAGAGCGCGCCTTCATCGTTTTTCGCATTACAGATATCCTACTCTTTCTGATGACCTAAAACATGGACAGGGTGCGGTTGTTCCGTTTACGGTTCCCTAACACCGACAAAATCCACCCACGCAACCCCGGCCAAAAAGTTTTATGAAAAACAGATTGCAACTTGGTTTAATCCTGCTGGCGGCTTTTGGCATCCAGGCAAACGCCGCCAACACCGAAGTGGTTTACGGCGTGAGTGATGAATTGGGCGAACTGGTTTCCTTCAACATCACATCTCCGGGAACCTTGCTTTCAGCCCACGCCCTGACCGGTATGGTCTCAGGTGAGCAGATCCGAGGGCTAAATGTCCTCGGCAGCACCCTCTACGGCCTGGGCCATCAGAACCATTTATACACCATCAATCCCGCCACCGGTTCGTGCACACTGGTGGGCAGCGGATTCACACCGGTGTTGAACGGCGTTGATTTTGGCTTCGGCGCCGGCGCCGGCCAGCTCTATGTGTCCAGCGATTTGGGGCAGAATCTGACCATCAATCCGACGAGTGGCACGGCTACGGCAGGGCCCAACTACACCGGGGCGGTCATTGATACCATGGCTTACAATTATGTTAACACCCAGTTTTACGGCCTCAGCGCCGCCACCCACGACTTGTATTTGATGAATCCGGCTACGGGAGCCACGACCCTGATTGGACCGACGGGGATTAATTTCAGCGACCGGATCGGTTTTGCCATCTCCAGTGTGACCGGCACCGCGTATTTTTCAGGGACCGTATCCGGGCAGACCGAGTTCTTCACCGTCAACCTGGCCACCGGGGCGATGACTCTGGTTGGGGACGTTGGCACTCCGGGAGAATTTTCGTCCGGGCTTAACAGCATTGCCGTCACCGCCGCTGTTCTTCAACCCACGCTGCCGCTGTTATCCATCAAACAAACACCCACAGAAACGGCGGTCGCCATAACCGCAACCAATGTGCTTTCCGGTGGTCACCGCTCCGTCCTCCAGATGTCAGCCCATTTGGCCACCGCCAACTGGATCAACTGGCAGACAAATATTCCAGCCAGCAATTTCACGGTTTATACCAACGTGCCGGCCACCAATCCTAGCGAGTTTTTCCGGCTGAATGAATTTTGAAACCTGGGGCGGGCCTGGCAACAGATTGGTTCCTTGGCTTTTTCGCTTTCAGCCAGCCTTGACAAGGCCAACGCCGCCTTGGCTGACGTAGTGGCTGGCGTGCCAGCCGCAGTGGGAATAAAAGCTGCCGGTCGGTTTGAGGACGCGGGCGAGTTGCACGCGGCGCGGGCGCAGGTAGTCAAGGTAAGCCCCGGTGTTCCCGTGGCGGTCTTCAAAGGCGCGCTTCTCCTTGGTCTCGCCCCAAGGGTGGCCAGTCCGGCACGGACCGAGCGGTTCCAGATGGTCGCCGCAATAGACGACGCAGGTGTCGGGGAGGGTGGAGGGTTGCAACCGGAGAGACGCGGAGGCGCGGAGCAAAGCCGCTTCCGCAGATTTCGCCGATGGCCCAGATCTTTTTTCCAAAGCTGCGGAGTTCTGCGGCAGCTGCGGACGGCCCGATTTTTTTTGCGGCCGGGTGGCTCGGCGGTTGGTTGCGTTTCTGGTTTCTCGGCCATGGCGGCGGGTGTGCGCGGTAAGCCCGGCGGCGTCAATTCTCCGGCGCGGTGGGGCCTCGCGGTCTGGCGCGGGCTGGGATTGGGCTACGTATTTTTGCGGATGACGAGAACGCCATTTCGGAGTTGCTTTGCTGGCCGGAGGATTCAAAGTCGTGTCTCGGAAGAAAAAACAAATCCGAGACGGCACGCCAACGGCTTGATCTCGAATGGAACCAAACCAGAGAAGCGACACAGTAGGATAGCAAACTTATGAAAAACACTAAAACAGCTAGTTTAATGGCCGTTCTGGCACTGGCCGGTCCGGCTCCCTGGGCCGCGGCCGTCCCCACGGTCACGATCAGCGATGGGATCAATCCGCCGGTCACGGTGGCCGACCAGAGCACGCTGGATGGCAGTGGCGCCACGGGTGCCGTGAACATCAACACCAACATTGGCGCGTGGACCGTGGTGGTCTGCAGCGGCGCCACCAAACCGGTGTTCGGCAGCGCCACCCTTCCGGTCATGGACCTGACCGTGCAGGCGGGTGGGGTGGGCAATCTGACGGTGACTTTTTCCGACACCGGTTTTGGGCCCGCCTCCGGCACCTTGAACGCCCACATCACCGGCTACTCGCAATTAGGCGCTGCGAGCGTCGGGTATCAAGTTTATGATGACGCAGGCAACACCCTGGGCGGCACGACCTCGCTGGTGGCCGATACCGGCATTGGTTTGAACGGGATGAGTTCCGGCCCGCTGGCGTTAGGCGGGCCTTTCTCGCTCACCCAGGTGGTCTCCATTTCCGCGGCCTCTGGCTCGTTTGTCAGCCTGGACGCCAGCCTCAATGTTTCGAATCCTTGCGGCATTCTGGGCGGCTGCACGCCGCCCTATCCCTTCACCAACGGTCCGCTGGCCAACGCGCGCACGCTGGTTGCTTTCAACGAATCTGAAGTTCTGGTGACCAATGTGTTCGGGTCCGTTTCGAACTGCTTGCCGACGCAGGTGGAAGTGTTTTACAATGACGAAACCGCGATGACGCTGGGCGTTCGCCAGATCATCACCAAGACGAAAAGCGGCGCGAAAACTATCAGCACCACGAACAATTACCCGGTTACCGCCTTGAGCACGGACCCCGGCAGCGCGCTTAACCCGGCGGTGGGGGCCACGGTTGTCCAAGGGGGCGTGGACACCTCCGGACGGCCGATGTTCCCGGCAATGTTTGTCACGGACATCACGGGTAACCCGTCCAATCCTTATCTGGGCGACTGGCAGTACGGCGGCATTGGTCAACCGCCCACGGCAGTCTTTGGGACGTGGAAAGCCGCCGTCGCAACGATGGATCTAACCACGCCGACGCCCACCTATACCGTTACTCCGGATGCCAACCCGGCCAAGAACAGCGGCTGGAATCTTGGACCCGGCAGCGATCCGATTCCCGCAGGGGCAACCAACTCGGCTCCGGCTGGGCCGGCGCCGAAACCGGGGCCGGGACCGAAACCGGGACCAGGGCCGGGACCTGGACCAGGGCCGGGACCTGCCAGCACAACGGATCAAGGCTTCAGCGCCGAAGTGCGTTGGGACATATCCAGTCTGGTGGACAACTTGGGCCTGCCGCTGCAGAGCGGACACACCTATCGGTTATATTTCATGCTGCATGATGGCGACCAAAACAAGGCTGGCGGCGATTGCGGCCAGGCCTGCGGCACCATCACCATGCCTTAGTGTTGACTAAGATGGTTTCGCGCTCGGCGGGGCTTTGGGTACAACCGAAGCCCCGCTGGCTTTTTATTATTATCCAGAATTCCACGCCGAGGAAACGGCGGCGCTTTGAGTTGGCCGGCGCCATCGCGCCAACCACGGCGCCGGGGTTGGTTCGATCGGGCATGGTTCCCGTTAAGCATTGAACATTCCCTGAAGTTATCGGCGGCAAGGCGGCGATGCCGTGCGGGGTTGGCCGACAACTGTCAAGCAAGGTGTAGATGACGGCGCTGCGTTACCCGAGGAGAGACTCCAGCCTACACGCTTCCAGTGATGCGGCCAGCAATGCCCCTGTCGCCGACTTGCCCCTTGAGGCGGTCCCGGATTGGCGGGCGGTTCCAGATGGTCGCCGCATTGCACGACGCGGGTGTCGGGGAGGGCGGAGGGTTTCAACCGCGGAGGCGCAGAGACCTGGAGGCGCGGAGCAACGGCGCTTCTGCAGATTTTGCAGATGGCACAGATCTTTTTTCCCGATCTGTGGAGTTCTGCGGCAGCTGCGGACGGCCCGATTTTTTTTGCGGCCGGGTGGCTCGGCGGATGGTGTCGTGTCCGATTTCTTGGCCATGCCGGCGGGTGGCGCGGGAAAACGGGGGCCGGCAAGTACCACGGCCCGGAGTGGAACAACAACTTATGAATATCGCCGCTCCAGCAATTTGAACTGTTTGCAGGAGCTGACAATCCATTCTTGTCGCGCCGGCGGCTGAAAAAGTTGAATCCATGCTTGCCATTAGCCGGGCAACATGGGAAATTTCTCGGGTCTCCACCATTTCTGGCTCGCTGGCCGGGGAGCCTCCAATCGTGGAGCCACTCGTGTCAATCCCTTGTAATTACGGCCGGCTGAATCCATTCGAGTCATGAAGACTGAGCAAAACTGTTACCGGGTGGATTTTGCCCGCGTTCCGCTGCCACCCCTGTGTGGTGTGGAGATCCGCTTCCTCCCCGTCCGCCTTGCTTTGGTCATGGCCCTGTCAGGCTGTGTAGCATCGTCGTCAGCGTCTATCCTCTCCGTCGCCGGCAACGACACACTCGTCGGCAATCGCGCGCTGAATTTGATTGTCAACGGCAGCTTCGAGGCGGACGGCGGTGTGGCGGCCAACGGGTCGTATTGGGCCACGGGCACCACTCTGACGCCCACGATGCCGCTGACCGGCTGGACGGCTGCCGGGCAGACCGCAAGTTATGCGTATTGGGGCAGCGACGGTTTTGGTGGCATTAATTTGAGCGCTGCTTTTCCGGACGGCACGAACGGACTTTATTTTGGTGGTGGCATGATGGCGTCGGTCAGTCCTTATCCGACCGAAGCCGCGAACGGTCTCGTTACTTTCTCGTCGCCGCCGGTGATTGTGCCCAAACCAAACGAAGCTCCGGTGACGTTGCTGCAAACGGTTTCCGGCCTGAGTCCGGGCGGGACTTACTTGTTGGATTTCTGGACCAGCGGGGAAGATGTCGGCACCACTCAATTTCCGGTGGATGGTTTCTTCGGCTTGGACATCACGGGCGAATCGCGGCTCTACTTCGCCGCCCCGAGCGGGAATGGGCCGATTGGAACTTCGCAGCGCTATCAGGTCGTTTTTCAACCAACCGGCTCGACCGTCACGTTCAAATGGATCAACTGGGGGCATTTCAACGGCCCCGGCGGTCTTTCGGATGAAATCGTGCTGGACGACGTGATTTTGAACGTGCTCACCAACGCGCCGCCGCCGCTCGATTACCACTGCTTCACCAATTTGCCGAACTGGACGGTGACGTGTCCGGCGCACGTGCCGGATTTGTGCGCACTGGCAGCCAGTTGTTTTTCCTCGAATCATCTCGCCGGTTCCTGCATCCAAAATATTCCGCCGGGCGCGCAATTGAGCGTCGGCTCGTATCCACTGACGTTGCAGGTCCAGGATTTGCAGAGCAATGTTTACAATTACACGGTGACTTTCACCGTCGTGCCGCCGATGTCGGGGACGAATCTCATCGTGGTTTGCCCGACAAACAAAACCGTCGAGTGCGGCAGCGACTGGAGTTTTGATTCGCCGGTCGTGGTGTCGTCGTGTTGCGATGTCAGCATCACGTCGTCCGACAGCGTCGTCAGCAACAGCTCGTGTTCATTGGCCTTCACGCGGGTGTGGAGCATTTTGGACGGCTGCGGCAACGCCACAACGTGCAGCCAGACCGTGACCACGCAGGACACCACGCCGCCCGGCACGCAATGCGGACAAAATCTGGTGCCAAACCACAGCTTCGAGCACTACACGAATTGTCCCGGCAGCATTGGCATGTTCAACTACGCCGTGCCGTGGTTCCAGCCCACCCCGGGCACCGTCGAATTGTTCAGCCCGTGCTCCGGCCCCAGTTCATACGTCAGCGTGCCGACGAACAGCGTCGGCGTGCAGGCGGCGTTAACCGGCCAATGCTACGCCGGCGCGGTGGTGTGGTCGGTTTACGGCTTGAGCGGCCCCGGCCCGCAAAGCAATTACCGTGAATATCTGGAAGTCCCGCTGCTCGCGCCGCTGACCGCCGGACAAAAATATCAGGTGTCGTTTTATGTGAGCCGGGCGGACAAGTATCACTATGCCATCGCCGAAATCGGCGCCGCGCTGACCTTCGGCCCGCTGACGCAGATCAGCACCGCCACCAATTTCAACATCGTGCCGCAGGTCGAAAATCCCTCCTCCAATCTGCTGGCGGACACCAATTCGTGGATGCTGGTGCAAGGCACGTTCACCGCTCTCGGCGGCGAAAGTTATTTGACGCTGGGCAATTTCCGCACCGACGCCAACACGACCTATTCCAATTTTCCGGCCGGCTCGGAGCCGGATTACGCTTATTATTATTTTGACGAAGTTTCCGTCACGGCGTTGTGCAATCCGATGACGAACAAAGTGGTGCAATGCGGCGAGCCGTGGGCGTTTGACAACGTGACGCCATTTGACAACTGCAGCGGCACCAACGTGTCGGCGGCCATCAACACAACGACGAACGGATTTTGTCCAAAAGTCATCACGCGCACCTGGTCGCTCGCCGATGCGTGCGGTAATACGAATTTGCTGACACAGACCGTGACCATCGTGGACACGAACCCGCCCGTAACCCTCTGCTCGGGGGTCAATCTCGTGCCCAACGGGAACTTTGAGTCCCACACGACCTGTCCGCAAAGCGGCGGCCAAATTGCGCTCGCCACGCCGTGGTTTGCCGCGACGGACGGCACCTGCGACTACTATAACAGTTGCGCGTTGATTTCATTCCTCTCCACCCCCACCAACGGTGTGGGCAACCAAATTCCTTTGAGCGGCCAGGGTTATGCCGGCCTCGAGGTTTTTGGTCCCGATGTGAATGTGCCGGGCAGCTCCTACCGCGAGTATATGGAGGTGCCACTCATCTCGTCCCTGATCGCCGGTCAAACGTATCGCGTCTCCTTCCACGTCAGCCGGGCGGAGAATTACGCCACCGCGATCGCGGAACTCGGAGCCTATCTTTCTGCCGGACCCATCGTCAGCAACGGCTACACCGGGGTTTTGAATTTCGTGCCGCAGGTGGTCAACCCCCCGTCCAACGTGCTTCTCTCGACCACGAACTGGATGCTGGTGACGGGCACCTTCGTCGCGGCGGGCGGCGAAAGCTACCTGACCCTCGGCAATTTCCTGAACGATGCCGGCACCACGGCGGTCCCCGCTTCAGGACTCTACACCAACTTTGCCTACTACTATTTTGACGATGTGTCGGTGGTTCCGCTCTGCCCGGGCACCGTCACCAACAAGACTGTCCAGTGCGGTGCGCCGTGGACCTTTGATCCGCCCACCCCATACGACCAATGCAGCGGCACCAATGTTACGATTACCGTCGCCAGCACCGTCACCAACGGGTTCTGTCCACTGGTTATCACCCGCACCTGGGCGCTCGCCGACCCGTGCGGCAATACCGGCACCTGGAGCCAGACGGTGAGCGTTGTGTCAACCAATCCGCCGGTCGTCAATTGCGGTTGTCTTCAGGACACTTCCATTCCTTTATTCGCCGCCACCGCCTGCTCTGGCGTGGTGCCGGACCTTACGGTGCTGACCAATTCGATTTGCATCACCGGCGGTGGCTGCGGCGCGATCACGCTCACCCAATCGCCCGCTGCCGGCACGGTGGTTGGTTCTGGCCTGCACAATATTACCGTGAACATCATCAGTTGCGGCGGCGGCACGAACACCTGTGTCTGGCCGTTTTACGTGAATCCGCCGCCCACCATCACTTGTCCGGCGAACATTTATGTTTTCGGTTGCAGCAACAATTCCGCGATTGTTCACTTCAATCCCACGGCGACCGGCAACACCGGCCCGGTGATTTGCTCGCCGCCGTCCGGAAGCATTTTCCCTCTGGGCGATACCATCGTCACCTGCACCGCGACGAACAATTGCGGGGTGGCCAGTTGCACGTTCAAAGTTCACGTCACGCGCGTGCCGCCAAAAATCGCCTGCATCACCAAAGTCATCGGCGTCATCGGCCAAACACCAGTCACCGCTCGCGTGATCAATTTGCCGCCATTCCCCGGCGGCGGCTTGGGTGTGGATCTCGCCGACTTGACCGGCACGAGCGGTATGTGGTTTGATCTTGGCCCCGCGCAAAAGTTCACATTCAGCACCTGGCTGGATTTTACCGCACCCGAAGGTGCAAGTTTCAGCCCGGCGCTGCCGGCGGATTCGTCGCATCCCAACGGCACGCCACTGCTCAGTTTCGCGTTGCATTCCGGCCATTGGGAAGTCACCGCGAACAAAAACATGGTGGATGACACGAGTGCCACATTCCGTTCCATCGCCATCGGCACGAACGGAGAATTGTTCTCGTCCTTCACGCACACCGGCGCGACGCTCGACACAAACATCCTCGCCCGCATCCTGCCGATGAACGGCACGACTGGCGCAGTGATGACCGTCACACTCGATTTCCTCACGCGCGAGATGACGCTTGCGTTCCCGTCGTGCGCCTGGGTGCCCGATGCCGGACGCAAAGGCTGGGACGGCTACCTTTACGGCAACACTCCGCGCGCATCCCTCGGTAGTCCGACGGCAAATCTAATTCTGACGCCGCTCACCAGCGCGACGCAAACGCCCATCACGACGGTCACTTTGCTCGCCAGCAATCTGGCGACGCTGGCGTTCGACAATCCGACGATCACCGATTCCGGTCACATCTGGAGCGGCGACGAAATCGCTTACATGCACGCCTATGCCGGCGGCACTGCGCCTGGCATGGAAATTTATTCGCTTGACGACGGCGGCGGCGCGAGCGTTGATCTCGGCCATGCGGCGAGTTTCCAATTCAACCTTTCGCAGCTTCAAGATAGTTCCGTCTCGAATCTCTCGCAGACGTTTGCCATCCGCGGCTGGCCGCCGGGCACCACGACGAATCGTCCGCCACCGCCCGTTTTCAATTTGCGCCTCGCGCAAAATTCCAGCGGCACCGGCGGAGTTGACTGCTTCGCCGATTTTTCGGAATGGGGCGTCTCGAATGTCATCGTGCAATTGTGGAACGGCACGGCGCTCGTGGCGCAAGCCAAGGACGTTCCCGCCTCGCTCACCAGCGCCCTCGTCACGCTTTCTGGTTTCACGGGAACCTTCAGTTGTCCCAGCATCGGCGTCGTGAGTCTCACCGAAAAGAATCCGATCGTCGTTCTGGCCGGACTGAAATGTTCGAGCGGCTGCACCGGCACCGAACTGCGCATCACCGCCGAGACGACCACGAAATCCTCGCCGCCGACCGCGTTTACCGGCTTGGATTATTTAATCAGCGCCGGCATGGATAATTTGGTTTACGGACTGCAAACCACCCCCGCATGTTCACCCGTGCCGATAGCCGTCAATGCGACCGTGAACGGCATCACTCTGGGCTGGCAGGGCGATGGCTTCCGCTTGCAGGGTGCCGAGTCTTTGAGTGGCCCGTGGTATGATTTGGGGGCCAATGCCCCCGTTATGCTGCCGGCCAACTCCGCACTGCGCTTTTTCCGCCTGCTCTGCGACTAGCTGTTTTCAGAGGTCCTTGACTGCACCGCCGCCGCCGCGATGACGAACAGCGCCGTGGGCATGATGTGGCTTTAAACCGGCTCCAAATTTGACCCGGCCAGCGGCCACCCACCGCGTCCGCGCGCTTCTGCCGGGTCAGATCGCCGTAAGAATTTGAAGCACCCTCCCTGTCTGTCAACGGAAAACCTGATCTGGCCGCTCAGGCGGATACGGCGGTGCGGAGGCCGTTCCGACGTGGAGAACACGCAATGCATCCGGCAGGAGTTGAATGAGTGCATGATTGTTTCAAGGTAATTTGTCCGCCGACAATAGCCCAGCCATTTATGGCTGGGAACCACGCGATCCGGATTTCAAAGCCCCGCCAGGGACGAAAGGTCCTTGCGGACGGCCACCACATATTCTGCCGTCGCTGACGGAACTGAGGACGTTTCCGAAC
>Ga0075030_100003848_pt1 | contig 13588 bp, 28 predicted proteins | sample LitLauG_LLR_2012_FD_71393 | JGI IMG/M metagenome (GOLD analysis project Ga0075030, IMG submission 71393) | Freshwater sediment microbial communities from Pennsylvania, USA - Little Laurel Run_MetaG_LLR_2012 | ecosystem: Environmental > Aquatic > Freshwater > Creek > Sediment | place: USA... | reverse complement strand
TCATTAAGCTGGGTGGTGCGCTCGGCGGCTTGTTCTCGCAGCCAACTGGCACGCCGGCAGCTGGTCAGGCTCCGGCCGCGATCAACATCCCATCGGCGATCGCCTCGGTGTTGATGTCACCATACTTTACGACGGGCGCGATGCAGCGCAGTGGTACCTCGCAGTGGATCACCGGTGCAGGCGCTGAGTTCTTGCTGGCATCGCATTGGAACCTCGACCTGCGCTACGTCTATGGTTCTCCGGTGGTGAACACCAACCCGGTCAATAGTCTACCGCCGCTCAATCTCGTCACGCTAGGTTTGAATTACCATTTCTGACCGCCTCGAGGGGGGCTGAGCTATTATGACGACGACGCCAACCCCTCTGACGCAAGAGCAGGTGCGCGAAATCGCGCATGCTGTAGTGACGGAATTGCTGCTCAACATGGGAGCGGATACCTCCGCTCCCCACTCCCTACAGGAGCTGCAATATGATTTTGCCTTTATTCGATCTTGGCGGCGCTCAAGCGAAACGGTGAAAACCAAAACGCTCAGCGCCGCTGTTTTTTTCTTGGTGACAGGACTGCTCGGCTATATCGCCTATGTCCTGCGTAGCCACCTCCAATGAATCGGTTTTTCATCTCGTTGGTCGCCATCGGGGTCGCGGTATTAATAATGGCTGTGACGGCGCCGCGTTCGGCACGGCCAATGGATCTTGGGCAGTGGCAGGATGATCCCGCGTTAGCGACATGGTATCGCACGCTGATGATGCCAGATTCGCCTGCTGTATCATGCTGCGGAGAGGCGGATGCATATTGGTGTGATCGCATGCGCACCTCGATAGATTTTGAAGGGAAGGCTCATAATTTTTGCGCCATCACCGATGACCGTGAAGATGCGCCGCGACGGCGGCCACATCGTAGTATCGGCGAGGAGTTCGAGATACCGGACCATAAGCTCAAGTGGGATGCGGGTAACCCGACAGGCCACCAGATCCTGTTCCTCAGTAGGTCTGGCACTGTCTATTGCTTTGTGTTGGGTACGGGCGGTTAAACACCGGGGGCTAGATGCCGACACCTCGTCTTGCGGACGAGTTGAGTGCGTCCTTCAAAGCCGCGATCGAACAGCGGCTGCGGGAGGGCTATGCACCGATTCGCGTGGCCGGAGGCAAGGGTTCGGCCGTCGCCCAGGCGGCAGCCGATCTGCATCAGCCACGGACCCGGCTATTTTCCTGGTTGCGCCGCCAGGAGAAGGACAAGCAGCTCGGCAAGCCTCACTTCATGCCCGACTGGACGCTGTGGAATAGGGGCGCCATCGAGCAGCGTAACCCCGCCATGCGTGCGGCGAGGCGGTGGCTGCTCACAGCATGCCAGAACGATACGGCCGTCCATCCATCCTTCTGGGCCAATCTGCAGGCCTATGCCAACTATACCGGCGCGCAGATCCTCGTCGGGCCCTTCACCTACCAGCTGGGCGTCTTTACCGATCACACCACCAGAGCCAATGTGTTCGCTGAACAAGTCCGTGAATATTTGCGGTTCGAGCGGCAAGAGTGCGGTCCGGTCCTATTCTGTGCGGAGATGAACACGCTGCCGACGGCGACCCGGCCGTTGTCTGGGCTGCAAACCTATACCCGCGGCGCCTGGGGCGTCTTCCCCCATGCCAAGGTGGCGCTCGAGACCATCCCGGCGATGCCCGGCAAAGATCCGCCGATTATGATGACGACCGGATGCTGCACGGTCGAGAACTACATTGCCAAAAAGGCGGGATTGAAGGCGGCCTTCCACCACGTCATCGGCGCCACCATGGTGGAGATCGATGCGCAAGGGCGGCATTTCTGCCGGCAAATTAACGCTACCGATGACGGCTCGTTCTATGACTTGGGATGTCTTGCCAAGGATGGCGTGGTCACCAATGGTCATCGGGTGGCGGCGATCAATTGGGGCGACATCCACCGCGCCATCCTTGATCCGGCAGTGGCGTTAGGCGCCTGGGGCCTCGACGCCGCATCGCTCAATCAACTTGATGCCGCCAATTCGATGATCGATCGGCTACGGCCATATGATCAGTTCTTCCATGATCTGTTCCATGGCGAGGCTATCAACCATTGGCAAAGCGATCGCCCGCACGAGCGCTACGTGCTGCATGTCCAAGACCGGCTGAATGTGGCCCGGGAAGTAGGAGGCTGCGCATCATTTTTGCGCGCTACTAAACGCGAGTTCTGCCGCTCTCATGTGGTCGAATCGAATCATGATTATTGGATCGCACGCTGGTTACAGAAAGCAGATGTCAGACAGGATCTCGAAAATGCCACGGCTTTCCATCGCTGGAATTACGCTGTCCATCAGGCCATCGAAGAAGGCGCCGAGCACTTCTCAATCTTTCGACATGTTCTCCACGAAGCCGATCCCGTCGGCATGGAGGGGGTCAACTTCGTCCCGATCGGATCATCCTTCGAAATCTGCCAAGATCGAGGGGGCATCGAATGTGGTCTTCATGGACATGTTGGAACCAATGGAGCGCGCGGGTCCACCGCGAATCTCGCCACGGCTGCGATCAAAATCAACAAAGGCCATGATCATCAGGCTGGCATCTTGGATGGCGTCTATTCGGCGGGCGTGTGTGCCACTGATCCGAACCTGCAGAAGGGGCCTAGCTCGCATTCGAAGTCTCACATCGTAACGTATCTGAATGCCAAGCGTTCGATCATCACGATGCAAGGCGAGAGGTGGCGGGCATGACTACCGTGGCTTGGGACGGCAAGGTGATGGCCTCCGATAGTTGCTGGAGCCTGGATGATGCCGTCGACAGCTTGATGAATAAAATCTCCCGCTTGTCATCCGGCGCCTTGCTCGGGCAGGCCGGCGATAACGATGCGCGGGCTATCGTCAGGATGCTCGACAAAATCAAAACACCGGCAGGTCTTCCGCTGCGGGATGACCTGCTCAAGATACGCTTGGACTATATGGGCCTGCTGGTCTTTCCCAAAGGCCGCGTCTTCAAGGTCTCCCTCACCCACCACAGCGAAGCGCACTGGGGCCCAGACTTCAAAGAAGATATCGGCATCTGGGAGATATCGACGCCGTTCACGGCGATCGGCTCCGGCAAGGAGTTCGCGATCGGCGCCATGGCCGCGGGCAAGAGCGCTCCAGATGCCGTGCGTATTGCATGCCGATATGACATCAACTCGCGGCCGCCCGTTCATACCGTCAAGCTGGAGCGGACGCCATGATGGCCGGCTGGCTGATCATCATCGTTGGTTTGATCTACGCCTGCATTGCTTTTCTCGAATGGCGCGCAGGACATTGGCCCCAGGCGATCATCTTCGCGGGCTATTCGTTCTCGAACATCGGGCTTTATTATGGGAGGTGAGCAATGGACCTGTTGCGCAGCGTCAATCTGATCTATCTGGCGTCGCCATATAGCAAGTATCCGTTCGGCCTGCATACTGCCTTCGTCGACGTTTGCTTTCTGGCCGGTCGCCTCATCGAGCATGGGCTCAAGGTCTATTCCCCGATCGCTCATACCCACCCGATCGCGCTCTACAACCATATGGACCCTCTCGACCATTTGGTGTGGTTGCCGTTCGACGAGGCAATCATGCGCGCCTGCGATTTGTTGTTGATAGCCGAGATGGAGGGCTGGAAGGAAAGCTATGGCATCGGCGAAGAGATTAAGGTGTTTGCCAAGGCCGATAAGCCGATCATGCGGATCAATCCAGCGACCCTGAAAGTCACAGCCAATGTCTAGGAAAAGACTTCTGGAGGACACCAGTGCCCGACGAAAACAATATCCCATCGCCACCGGCTTGCTCGATTATTTCCCCGACGCCTGCGCAGCTGTTGCAGAGGTTTCTTTCCATGGAAACGAGAAGCATAACCCCGGAGCACCTCTGCATTGGTCTCGCGGTAAGTCGATGGATCATGCCGACTGCATCGGGCGACATCTTGTCGAGCGAGGCGGATTTGACGGACATATTCGACATAGCGCAGCGCTAGCATGGCGCGCATTAGCGTTGCTGCAGGAAGAATTAGAGGCTGAGTATGGGTTAGCGATGCCCAGGGGGGCGTGGGTCGATGGTGACGGTGGTTAGCTTCACCTTTGTGATGCGTCTCAAGGATGAGGATGTGGTATATCTCGACGCCTGTGCGAGAATCCGCGGGCTGCGGCGCTCCAACCTGATGCGCCGCATCATCCGCAAAACCCTTGCGGATCAATTAATCCCCAGCGTGCTCGATGATATCCAATTCAAGTTAGAAACATCGACAGGCCGCCAAATACCAAGCCGCCGACGACGAACGAAATCAACGCAATGACGAAATCGCGCTCTCCTGTGGTCATATCCATGTTGGCCCCCGCCATAAGAATCATCCTCTCGGATCGACGATAGTGTAACCGGCGATCGACCGGTTGTGAATCCGGGTGGCGCGGCCACCGCTATTGGCATCGTAGACTTGCCAGACATCGCCACCGACATGTGTCTCGAGTACGAAGACATGGTGCGCGCGGACGCCTACCATGCCGGCGGCTGGCGAGGTGCGTGGGAAGCGATACCATGCTCGCGCCGCCCATAGATCGCGGCGTGGACTACCAAACACCCGCACCGCTGCACCACAGCCGCAGAAGGCTCGGCCAGGGCAGCCCGATGGATGGCTGACGATGGTCACTTCACGCTGGTAATGGTGGTGATTGAAATGGTGGTGGCGGGCTTCGGCTGGATTGGCAAACAGCACACATAACGCGATCAAGGCTAATCTCATTTTTTCCCCGTTACTCGGTTTCGATGCTCGATGGAAATATCGTAAATATTGGCATGTTCCAACCATTTGAAATTGCGGCGGCGCCAAATATCCTTGATGGCATCTCGCCCCACGCCGAAGCGCTCGCCCAGGCGCTGATACAACCGATAAGTATGCCTTTGGAAGCCGGCCTCGCGGCGCAGCTCCCAATCGACGGTTAAGGCATCAAGGATGAATCTGGCCTGCAGGTCGGTCAGTTTGCGCCGCCGCTTGGCGGCTCCCCTCAACGGCCGCGGTGTATACACGTTTGCCACCTGTTCGGTTCCTCCATGTCACCCATCCAGTCTCGACCAGATGATGCAAGGCATAGCGGATCGAGCGCATGGTGATAGCATATGGCAGGCGTTCGCGAACCTCTAACGAGGTCCGGCCCCCAGATACCGATACGGCCGTTAATACATCTTGGATCACTTCTGCTCCTGGCTTAGCCATCAGGCATTCTCCTTTGAGGTTAGTATTTTCGGGGTGAACTCGATGCCGGCCCCGACGAGACATCGCAGCAACGCGAGCGTGGCATGGGCATCATCGCGAGATGTATGTGCGCCATGTTGCTGGATCTTCCAGTGCGCGCATGCCTCCGATAACTTCGGCTGCTTGCAGCCAGGATTCTTTTTCGGATCTTTATAGGGTAATTTGCAGATCGGCCGGTTCTCTTCCATCATGCAGATGGTCAGCGTTTCCTCGCGGCGATCGGGCCGCTTGAGGCGCCGCATCTCGCCACGCATGACCTTGCAATCGAACTGGATATTGAATGCGCAAAAGATGTAGCCGGCGCTAATGGCGCGATTATAGAAATCGACGACGTCGGCGATCGGACGCCCATTATCCATCAAGAACCGGGTGGTAAGACCGTTGACGGCGCCGGCCGAGTTCGGGCCCTGCGGCATATACCATCCCTCCGGTTTGATATAGAACGTGCGCTCTCCCTCCAGCGCCAGTCCCGGTGATGTCCAGATCATGGTAATGCCGGCCAGCCGCGGCCCATCTGGATGATCGGCTGCCATGCCGTCACGGTAGAGACCATTGGTCTCCACATCGAACACGATGTATTTCTGTCGGTCGGCCGGCGTGATGCCAAACAGGTCGGTCATGCCTCTTTGCCCGCGTGCTTGGTGAGCTGACCCAATGGGATGCCGCACATATCGGCGATGCGACCCAGCACCTTGTCTTTCGACCGTTGGAACTCCTCATGGCCCATGCTGGCGTGGTCCTGGCTTTGTGCGCTCCAGACAATAAGGATATTGCCGGAGTGGCGCATCACAGCGTAAGGGTCCATCTTGCGGATCATGGTCATGAGCTTCGCCGCGGCCTGATCGTCCTCGCACACAATGTCCGTTTGATCGGCATAGCCCTCCTTCACCAGACACCATTTGCGCAGATATTCTGGCGACGGAAACCGCGCTGCAATGGTCTCCGGCAGATTGTCCCACCCGGTCCGGATGCATGCGAAATAGTGCGCATGGCTGACGTCCGATCGGCCACGCCAGACCTGCAGCGAGTATTCCTGGCCAGGGCGGTATTGCTTGCGAGCCAACGCGCGGAAGCGATCGAGCGGGATCATCGCTGAACCATCCCAGACGAATCCGCAGGCCTCGAGCATCACATCGCCTGCAATTTCTTGACGAGCCGGCGCAGCTCGAGGTCGAAGACGTCGATCGCGTCCCGCAGGGCGGCGATGTATAACTCGTCCCGCTCGGCCCGCACCCGTAGCGCCGGCATCTTCGGGTGCCAGAACACCACGAGATCGCACCACTGCCTGCCGCTGATCATCAGGGGGCCCTGGCATTGCGCCTTGTATTGGTTCGGGAAGGTGCCGGTCTCGATCAGGGGGCCAAGGATGTGCGGCGCCGAGGATTTGAACTCGACCACCCCATCATCACCAACCAAGCCATCGGTCGAGCAGCCGCACTTGGCATTGCGCATGAAACCGATCTGCTGGACCTGATTGCCGGTCCGGAACTCGTAGTCGCGCCGGATCACCGGTTCCATCAGCTTGCCCCGCTCCATATCGGCATTGGAATAGCTCGGGGCAGGCTCCTCCGTCATCCTTTCGCTCGCCAGCGTCCAGAGATAGCTTGCACGGCCCTTACCGAGGGCCAGGATCGTTTGAAATTCGGAGGCGGTAGGGATACCAGCCCGCGCCTGATGCCACTCAGGCGAGCCCTGCTCGCAGTCTATGATCTGAAAATCTAGCATCACCGCCTCGTTTCAATGTCGGGTAGCTTGGTCAGGGTGGACTTGCAGAACTCGAAATGCTCGGCCGGCAACTGGCTGACCTCGGTCAGGCCAGCGCCAGCTGGTGTCGCCCATGTCATGAAAGCAGCCTCGGTGCGGCCTTTACGACGTAGCAGGGCGCGCAATTCCTCGGCCTGCTCGGCAGTCACGGCGATGGTGTCCACATCATCCTCGTCCTTTCCGCCGCGGCCGTCGTCATCATTGCTAGCAGCCATACCGACGGCGGCTTTGAGGGTGTAGCGCTGCAGGTAGGTCTGGGCACTGCCGATCGCCTGCAAGTGGTTCTTGTTGCCCGAGGTATCGACCGCGCAGCTGAGCGTGTTCTCCTCGCGGTGGCCATCCTCGTGGCTGATGATGCATGTCACGGTCAGCTGCCCCGGCGCCGGCTGCTGGGTATTGAAACGGAATGAAAGCCCATGCGGTCGGAAGGCATCGTGCACCGCGGCGGATACCGCCGCAAAATCCTCGTGCATGTAGTCGGTATCGCTGGCGCCCGGCTTGTTGGATTTGAAATGAACCCTCCGGTTCTTTGCAACCGGCTTGATGTCGGCCTGCGCCCGGGCCATCGCCAGATCGAAGGCTTGGCGGGCGGCATTAGCCTGCCAGCGCTCCTGTAGGGTGGTCAGCTGGGCGAGCACCTGTGGGTCGACCTGCTTCTGCAAGGCCTTCGCGATCATCTCCATCGGCGTGACGATATAGGATGGCTGGTGGTGGACTAATTTCCCAGACGCGGGCGGCATAATTTCTGGCTGTGATTTGTTGGTCATAGGGGACGGCCTTCCATTTTTTTTGCGAGTTGAATCTTCAAGAGCGCATTAGCGACGTTCTCGATGTGGATCTGGCGATTGACGGTAATGATCCGGCCGTTGCAGGGGGGGCTGGTGGCTGCAACCGCATTGTCTATCACTATCCACCAAATCGCCTGCGCGTCAACAGGGCTTGACGGCCCCCAGGACGGGAATCCACGGCCACATTGCGTGCATATGCGCACCATCTCCGGTGGGTCTGCCGCCGGCTCTTCGTCATCGAACTCAACGGTCGTCATACCAACTCCTGTTGATAGTCCGCGGCGATCGAGCGCATGGCATCAAGTTCTCTGGATGCCTCCTCTTTAGTCATCCTGCCGTTGGCGATCAGTCGCGGGTAGACGCGCTCGCGCATTGCCAGTTCACGCTGCGCGCATCGTAATTTTTCCTCGCGCGTGATCGCGGTCATCGCGAGGCCCAGGCTGGGGTCATAATCATAATCTTTGCGGAGGTGTCTTGCTGCAGCCGCTTAATGAAAATGGCTTTAAGCCGATTAAAGCATGGCGATCGATCTCGCTCGCTGAGCGCGCGCCCCACTAGCCAATCCAAATAGGAGGAATCGGCCGAAACAGACATGAGGCATTTGCGAAAACCTTCGGCATTCAATGTCACATATCGCTTAACGCCGCGCTCACGATCGAGCACTAGGCGGCGCCACATCCACATGGTGATGGTGAGGTTTAGGCCGCCCCACAGGCGGTAATTTTCTGGATCATTGCCCCACGCCGCCCTAGCGACATTCATGAATGCGATCAGCTTGTCTGCCTCGGCGTTATCGAATGCCGCCGCTAGCGCGTGGGCCGGAGGCGCCGAACTAGATGGCACCTCCGGATGTGAGAGGTGCCATGATCGTAATAACATGGACATCCCGATCACTGCGGATCTGGAATCCCCACGGCGTACCTGCCCATAGCTGACGCAATCGCAATTCGCCCGCATCTTCCTCAGCGCCGGCATAGATTCTTCTAATCCACGCAAGATATCATCCGGTCGCATATTGACGAGTCGGCCGTTCAATCGCACAAACTCATCGGCCATATCGGCCATTGAATCAAAGATCATGATCCGAACATCGGCAATGCATTCGCCGAGATCGCTCATCTTAAATGCCTCGATCCGATGTTGGCCGTCGACGGTATAAAAGGTTTTGTCCGCGCCGAGACGACCGAGAGTGAGCACACCAGGAACGACGCCTCCATTGCGCTTCATCTCCTCAGATAATTCCAATACCTTGGCGTTGACGCGCACAGGCCGCTGAAATTTTGGCAGATGCCAGCCCTCGATCTCAGTGCGGCTGAAGATCAATGTCTCCATTGAGCTTCTCGATGCTTTCGGTGCTTCTTTGCCTTTCAGATATACAATGCTGCTCATGGTGATGACTTCCTTTTCGGGGTGATTAGGTTACTTCAACTGTCCTTTGTTGCGCATCTCGATGATGGCTCCGAACATCGGCTGCTTGTAGTCCTTGGTCTTAGCCCAAGCCTTCAAGGCCATCAGGATGTGTTCTTCTTTCAGGAATGGCCACAAGGTTATCGCATCGAGATTGCACGCGGCCTCGATAGCGACATATGGCACCTGCGCCATGGTCGCGAGGTGTCCAGTATCGAGACGGGTGCGTGTCATGTCTGCCGGCGATGCCAGGGCATCGATGCGGGCATCGTCGGCAGCCTGGGCCAGCTGTTCTGCGGCCTGCCGGGCTTGCTCGTTGAGTAAGGCCTGCTCGGCAGCGATCGCACGCTGGGCCTGGATATTCTCTTCCTTACGGGCGCGAGCAGCCTTCTCGATCGCCTCCTGCTCGGCGCGGCGCGCCGCGGCGGCAGCCTCCTCGGCGGCGCGCAGCTTGGCGCGCATGGCCTCCTCTTCGGCGATGCGTTTAGCGCGCTCGATCCGCAACTTCTCTTGCATGTAGTGGTCAACGAGTTGATTACCGGTATCGATGATGCCGGGCACCGCATTCTTGGTGCGCCGCTCGAGCAGATCCTGGGTGCCAAAAAAGAACTGGTCGCAGCCACGGCCGCCATTGAGATATGGCGCCTTCTCCGCGGCGTGGAAACCAGTTAAGCGCTTGTTGATGTCGCGCGCCCTCGTCATAACCTCGGCATAGGCCGCCAGATCCGCATCGCTGATAATGGGCATCGGCAGCTGCTTAAAGTCCTCAATCACCGCGGCGACCGACGCCAACACGTTGGCGTAGTCTTTGCGCAGGCGGTCCATCACCTCGCGCGCATAGTCGGGCTGCTCATTAGTGGGGATGGCGATATTCATCGGAACGTCCTTTTCTGTTTGTCGAACCCTCTGGATTTGATCTTTGCCTTTTTGAACCAGCGCGCGCTGGTCTCCGGAATATCCGAGGTGTTAATCTGGGCGCGCTCTAGCTTGCGAAATTTATTGCGTAGACCGATATCGCTGCCCTTCGTTGTGATGGTGCGCGCAGCCCCTGGCTTGCGCCCGGTGGTCTTCTGAAGGTGTTCGTCTTTCTCACGATAGATAAGATAGGCTGGGTCGTTTGCATCCGGCGTATATTTGCCGGTGCGTGGATTGAACTCGCGCAGGACCAATGCCGGATCATGGTCAAGCTGCGGGGTGTCGAACATCAGACCCAGAACCGACGCCAGTTTCTGCTTCGCGGTCAGATGGCTAATGGATGCGAAGAACAACGGCCATTCATCTAGTGCATCGCCGGCAATCAGCTGTGCGCTCGCAACCCGCAAGCGCACCAGGATCGGGATATAGGGGCGCGGACGCTTCATGATTTCGTCCGTGGTCGCTCGGCGACGTTGCGGCATAACTTCTTCCCCTTCGCTGGTTTAGGTGATGCAGGCGGCTTAGCCGCCCGCATACGCTTCTGATTCTCTTCGTAGGCGGCCTCGCGCTGTTGACGCAATTGCAACTCGCGGGGCCCTGGTGGTTTAGTCATATTGCGCCGCCGCCACTATCACGATGAAAGCTATCGCCGCGGTGAGGGCCAACGACACGAAGTAGTCGGCCAGGATGTATTTTGCATGCTGTGTCATCGGTTCCTCAGTTCTCGCAATGCAGCGAATCGCGCGGCCTTTTTGGCCTCCTCGGCCTTTTCGATCTCGCGGCGTAATTGACGGGTGGCAGCCTCCTCGACCTTGGTGGTCTTCACCTTGAACGCGGAGCCCTGCACGGTGAGCCGGCGGCCCTTCCAGGCCGCACGGCGTTCTTCCTGGGATAGCCTCAGGAATGCTGGAATATCCAACATCTCAGATATCCCTGCAGTCATCGGACATGACCTTGGTGGTCTTGCCGCTCTTGTCCAGCAGGACATGGAGTATCAGGCGGTTGTCGACCGTCTTGCTTTGCTTGACGATCATGCCATAGCGATCACCCTTCATCCAGTGATCGGTATAGGCGGGTATTTCGACGCGCGGATAATTCATCGACGTCACCCCTTGTTGAAAAGTTGAGTTAGGAGGGCCGGGCCCTCGGTGATTTTGCCGGCCTTGATGTCGGCAACCCGTTGGTCGTCTGGGCAGCGATGCCGGGCGCGCGCCATGGCATTGGTGGAGACCGTGGTGCGGCAGTGCGGGCATATGCACCGGCCGGGCCCATTAGGGCGCCAGCCTTGTTGCAGGTATTGCGGGCGCGCCATGATCAAGCCGCCAGATTGATATTGTTGCGGGCCGACGCCTTGACCACAGTCACCTCGGTGACCTTGGTGTGGGCGGCAACGAACTGCGGCGACAGCTTCGCACGGACCGCCGCCATATCGAGCGTTTCGCGCTCGGTGGTGGAAATGGTGACGCGGAACAGGTCGCCTTCGGCAGCGCCGTCCACCATTTCGATCAGCTGCTTGCGCAGCTTGGCCTTGTCGGCCTCGAGGCTGGCGATCTCGGCGCAGATCGCGCCGAACATGTCGATGGTGGCAGAGAGATTGGTTTTGGCCATGGGGATGGTCCTTTCGCGAGCCGGGATGGCTCTAAGCGGAACCTACCAGTTCCCCGGACCTTGTCAACAGCTCTTGACAGGATTCTTGTGGGAGCCCATCTATGGTGAACAAATTATGGAGGTTATCCCCATGGCAAAATCGCGCTGGGATCTGGAGGTTATCGATAACAAGGGGCGGCCGTTAAAACGGCTCAGTCCCGAAGGCTGGTTTGCATATTGCACCAAGAAAGCGGGGGGAATCACCCCCTTGGCCGAGCGCATGGGGGTCACCCGGCAGAATGTCCACGCCTGCTGGCATGACCGATTCCCAGATAAATATGTGGTGAAAGCCGAGCAGGAGTTCGGGATACCTCGTGCGCTGTTGGCGCCGCATCTGTATGAGTAAATCATCATCAACCAGAGGGGGGCCTGATGGCCAAACCGAAAGCAAAGCACGCCGATAAGAACAACCCACCGACCAAGAAAAAGCCGCAACCTAAAGCGGCCGCGGCCAAGCCGGCACCGGCGCCAAAGGCCAAGAAACCCGCTAAAGATCCCAAGCCTGAGACCAAGAAGGTCGATTTTAACAGCCCGATGAATGAAGACGATCGGCGCCTGTTCCTCCAGCTCCTGCCGGGGATCTCCAAGCAGAAGGCAACCGTGGCGACCGCCGTGGCCGACCTGCGAAACCTCTACAAGCAGGCCAAGGGTCACGGGTTTGACAAGGTCGATTTTGATCTCGCCGAAGCCCTCGATACGGCTGAGAAGGAAGCCAAAGAAAGGGCTAAAATCGCCAGGAAGTTAACGATCGCCAAATACTGCGGCAAATCCCTGGGCGCTCAACTCGACATGTTTCTCGAGCCCGATCGCACCCCATCTTCGGCCCTGGCCTTTGAAGAGGGTAAGATTGCCGCGATGTCGAACAAAGCCGCTCGTCCCGACTATGATCCGTCGACCGAGCAGCACCGCGAATATATGCGCGGTTTCCATGAAGCCACCGAGGGCGCCATCAAGGCCGGAATCAAGCCCCTGGAAGCCCCAGGCCCAACCCTCATCAAGGCAGCGGATAAGGCTAAACCCGCACCCGCGGCCGCCCCTGCGGCTCCTGCCCCCATCCGGATGACCAAGGCCGACTACATGGCAGAACGACAGGCTGCCAAGCGGATCGCGGAAGCCGCCTTTAAGCAGCCCGATCCCGAGCCCGAGGTCGATCGCGATGATGATGAGGTCGACCTCGATGATGATGCGCCCTCCGCCTTTGAAGAGGCGTGAGTGTCTGATCCATATGTGGTGATCGAGCTGGCCGGCCCTCCCCGCGGGAAGGGTCGGCCTCGCTTTTCGGTGCGTGGTGGATTTGCCCGGGCCTATACTCCTGCCGCTACACGCCACTACGAGAGCAGCCTGAGCGATGCCGCGATCGAGGCCATGGCCGGCAGGCAGCCGCTCGATGAGGCCCTGACGGTGTCCCTCAGGGCATATATGCCTGTCCCAACCAGCTGGAGCCGCAAGAAGCAATTGGCCGCCCTGGCCGGCGATATCATGCCCACCGGCAAGCCAGATTTCGATAACCTGATGAAGACGGTCGACGCCCTCAACCAGATCGTCTGGCGCGATGATTCGCTGGTGGTCACCGTGGAGTTCATGAAGTGTTATGATGCGCGGCCGCGGCTACTGATCGCGGTCTACAAATGGTTCTAAGGCATCCCCAGGCCGATCGTGGCCATGATCTTTATGAGACCCCGGAATGCGCCACCACCGCGCTGCTCGACGTCGAGTGGCTCCCGCATACACTCTGGGAGCCGGCTTGCGGTCGCGGCGCGATCGTCCGGGTGCTGCGCGCGCGTGGCCACGAGGTGTTATCCACAGACCTCATTGATTA
>Ga0075030_100003841_pt1 | contig 13599 bp, 9 predicted proteins | sample LitLauG_LLR_2012_FD_71393 | JGI IMG/M metagenome (GOLD analysis project Ga0075030, IMG submission 71393) | Freshwater sediment microbial communities from Pennsylvania, USA - Little Laurel Run_MetaG_LLR_2012 | ecosystem: Environmental > Aquatic > Freshwater > Creek > Sediment | place: USA... | reverse complement strand
TCGCTGATCATTCTGCAATTCGAACTCGACCAGAATATCGACGTCGAGGAGCAGCAGGTGCAGGCCGCGATCAACGCCGCCACCACGTACCTGCCGCGCGATCTTCCCAATCCGCCGATCTACAGCAAGGTGAATCCGGCCGATGCGCCCATTCTTACCATGGCGCTCACCTCGGACTCTCTGCCCTTGTCGCGCATCGAGGACCTCGCAGAAACCGCGCTCGCTCAGAAAATTTCGCAGTTGCCCGGCGTGGGACTTGTTTCCATCAGCGGGGGCCAGAAGCCTGCCGTCCGCGTGCAAGCCAATCCCACCGCTCTTGCTTCTTATCAACTCAGCCTGGAAGACGTTCGCTCTGCGTTGGCGACTGCCAACGTCGATCAAGCTAAGGGGGTCATCGATGGACCGCGCCAGTCGTTCACCATCGGCGCCAACGACCAGCTTCTCTCCAGCCAGCAATACAATGCCGTCATCATTGCCTATCGCAACGGCGCGCCCGTCCGCCTCTCCGACATTGCCAACGCGGTTGACAGCGCCGAAAACGTCAAGCAGGCTGCTTGGGTCAATACCACGCCCGCCGTGCTGCTGAACATTCAGCGGCAGCCCGGCGCCAACATTATCAGCGTCGCCGATCGTGTTAAGAAGGTTCTGCCGCAACTGCAGGCTTCGCTTCCGGCCGCCGTCAAAGTTCAGATCCTGATTGACCGCACGCAGACCATCCGCGCATCGGTCGCCGACGTTCAGTTCGAACTCATGATCACCGTGTTTCTTGTGGTCATGGTCATGTTCCTGTTTCTGCGTAATCTTTCCGCCACGGTCATCCCCAGCATCGCGGTTCCGCTTTCGCTGGTGGGCACGTTCGGGGTGATGTATCTGCTCGGCTACAGCCTGAACAACCTCACGCTGATGGCGCTGACCATCTCGACCGGATTCGTCGTCGATGACGCCATCGTGATGATCGAGAACATCGCCCGCTACCTGGAAGCGGGCGAATCCCCGCTGCAAGCCGCGCTCAAAGGCGCTGGACAAATCGGCTTCACCATCGTCTCCCTTACTGTTTCGCTGATTGCGGTGCTGATCCCGCTGCTTTTCATGGGCGACATCGTAGGCCGGCTCTTCCGTGAATTTGCAGTCACGCTGGCAGTCACCATTCTCGTGTCAGCCGCAGTCTCTCTGACCCTGACCCCGATGATGTGCGCCAAGCTCCTTAAGACCAAGCACGAAGAAGAGAATGGAGAGACGGGCGCCCCTGCCCGTCCAAACCTCGTCGCCCGCGCCGCGGAGAGTTTCTTCAACCAGGTGATCGCTTTCTACGGCCGCACGCTGAAGTTTGTCCTCCGCTACCAGACCACCACCCTCCTCATCACCGTCGGCACTCTGGTCGCCACGCTCCTGCTGTACGTCTATGTTCCCAAGGGCTTCTTCCCGGTGCAGGATACCGGTGTGATCATGGGCATTTCCGAAGGCCCGGAGAACATTTCTTTCGTCGCCCTGGCCCAGCGCCAGCAGGCGCTAGCCAGCGTGATCCTGAAGAATCCCAACGTAGACAACCTCGCCTCGTTCATCGGGGTTGACGGCACCAACACCACGCCCAACGCCGGACGCATCCAGATCAACCTGAAGCCGCGCGATCAGCGCAAACAAACTGCTTCCGAGATTATCCGCGATTTGCAGCCGGAACTGGCCAAGGTGGAAGGCATCACCCTCTACATGCAGCCCGTGCAGGACCTCACCGTCGAAAGCCGTGTGAGCCGCACGCAGTACCAGTATTCGATGGAAGATGCCGACGCTACCGAACTCGCCACCTGGGCCCCGCGCCTGCTGCAGAAGCTGCAAGCCGCGCCCGCCCTGCGCGACGTGGCCAGCGATTCGCAGAACAACGGCCTCGAGGTCAACTTAGTTATCGACCGCGACACCGCTTCCCGCCTCGGCATTCTGCCCCAGGCAATCGACGATACTCTCTATGACGCCTTCGGCCAGCGCCAGGTGTCCACCATGTTCACGCAGCTCAACCAGTATCACGTGGTGCTCGAAGTCGATCCCTCGTTCCAGGCCAGCCCCGACGATCTAAAGCACATCTACGTCAAATCCAACACGGGCGCCCAGGTTCCGCTGTCCACCTTCACTCATTTCGAGCAGCGCAACTCTCCGCTCGCCATCAACCACCAGGGACAATTCCCCGTGGTCACGCTCTCTTTCAATCTCGGGCCCGGCATTTCGCTCGGCGAGGCGACCCAAGCCATCGAACAGGTACAGCAGGAAATTAACCTGCCGCGCAGCATCGTCACCAGTTTTCAGGGAACCGCCGCCGCCTTCCACAATTCGCTCTCTACCGAGCCCTGGTTAATTCTCGCCGCGATCATCACCGTCTACATCGTGCTCGGAGTCCTCTACGAAAGCTACATCCATCCGCTGACAATTCTCTCCACGCTGCCCTCCGCCGGAGTGGGCGCCATTCTCGCTCTTCTCATTACGAAAAACGATCTCGGCGTCGTCGCCCTGATCGGAATCATCCTGCTCATCGGCATCGTCAAGAAGAACGCGATCATGATGATCGACTTCGCGCTCGAAGCGGAGCGCGTGGAGAAAAAACAGCCCGAGGAGGCCATCTTCCAGGCCTGTCTGCTCCGCTTCCGGCCCATCATGATGACCACCATGGCCGCGCTGCTCGGAGGTTTACCGCTAGCCCTCGGCCGCGGCACCGGCAGCGAACTCCGGCACCCGCTCGGCATCACCATCGTCGGCGGACTGATCCTTTCCCAGCTCCTGACTCTCTACACCACGCCTGTCGTCTACTTGTGGTTTGACCGCCTGGCCCAGCGTTTCTCGCGCTACCAGATCGGCAACCCGATCGAGGAACCAACTCCAAGCGAGGGCGTATGAAAGCGTGTGTCATAAACACACCTGTCATCCTGAGCGAAGCGAAGGACCTATGGACTCGTCGGCGTCATGCTCACCGCCGGCAAAGTACATGGGTCCTTCGCTTCGCTCAGGATGACCTTGGAGTGGGGGATGGGAAAAAGTCACGGGAACAAAAAAGCTTTTCTCCGTGTCTCCGTGCCTCCACGGTGAATGAGCCATGAACGTCTCCGCCCCATTCATCAAGCGCCCGGTCGGCACCTCGCTCCTCGCCGCTGCCTTGCTCATGGCCGGTATCCTGGCCTTTAATTTCCTGCCGGTCGCTCCCCTGCCGCAAGTAGAGTTTCCCGTCATTCAGGTGCAAGCCGGACTCCCCGGCGCCAGCCCCGAGACCATGGCCTCGGCCGTTGCCACGCCGCTCGAACGCCAGTTCGGACGCATCGCCGGCATCAACCAGATGACTTCAACCAGTTCGCTCGGCTCCACCAACATTGCCCTGCAATTCGATCTGAATCGCAACATCGACGGCGCCGCCCGCGACGTGCAAGCGGCCATCAATGCCGCCCGCAGCCAGCTTCCGTCGTACTTGCCCGGCAATCCCACCTATCGCAAAGTGAATCCCGCGGACGCCCCGATCCTCATCCTCGCCCTCACCTCTGACACCATCACGCTGCCCAAGATGTACGACGCCGCTGATTCCATCCTCTCCCAGAAGCTCGCGCAGATCGATGGGGTCGGCCAGGTTTTCGTCGGCGGAGGCGCCAAGCCCGCTGTCCGCGCCGAGGTCAATCCCACTCTTCTCAACAAACTCGGCGTCGGCCTCGACACCGTCCGCACCGCCCTCGGCCAGGCCAACGCACACTCTCCCAAAGGTGAATTCACCGGCGCCGTCAACGCCTGGACCATCCGCAACAACGATCAGATCTTCCGCGCCGACCAGTACCAAAATCTCATTGTCAGCTACAACAACGGCGCGCCCGTCCGTCTCGGCGACGTCGCCGACGTGCAGGATTCGGTCGAAGATATGCGCAACATTGGCCTCGCCAACGGTAAGCCCGGCGTCCTCATCATTGTTTCCCGTCAGCCCGGCGCTAACATCATCGCCACCGTCGATCGCGTCATCGCTGCGCTTCCGCAACTGAAGCTCGCAATCTCGCCCGCCATCAACCTGAGCGTCGTTCTCGACCGCACCACCACCGTCCGCGCCTCGGTCGCTGATATCGAACGCACCCTGGTGATCTCTGTAATCCTGGTCATCCTCGTCGTCTTCGCTTTTCTGCGCACCTTCCGGGCCACCATCATTCCCAGCGTTGCTGTCCCGCTCTCTCTCATCGGCACCTTCGCGGTGATGTACTTGCTCGGCTACAGTCTCGACAATCTTTCGCTGATGGCGCTCGCCATTTCCACCGGCTTCGTGGTGGACGACGCCATCGTCGTTCTCGAAAACATTACCCGCTTCATCGAGATGGGGATGACCCCCGTCCAAGCCGCTTTTCGTGGTGCCCGCGAAATCGGATTTACCGTCCTCTCCATGAGCACGTCCCTCATCGCCGTCTTCATTCCCATTCTGCTGATGGCCGGAATCGTTGGCCGCCTCTTCCGCGAATTCGCCGTCGTGCTCTCCATTGCCATCGCCGTCTCGCTCCTCCTCTCGCTGACCTTGACTCCCATGATGTGCGCCAAATTCCTGCGTGGGAATCACGAGAAGAAACACAACCACATCTACCGCGCCAGCGAGTGGATCTTCGACCACATGCTCGGCACCTATCGGCATGCCCTGGGATGGGTCCTCCGTCATCAGCCGCTCACACTCGGTGTTACCATCGCAACCGCTTGCTTAAGCGTTTACCTCTACATACTCGTTCCCAAAGGTTTCTTCCCGCAGCAGGACACTGGCCGCGTCATGGGTTCCGTGCAGGCCGCGCAAGACATCTCCTTCGAAGCCATGAGCAGCAAGATGCGCCAGTACGTCAACATCGTGATGAAGGACCCGGCCGTCGCCACCATCGTCGGCTTCGCCGGCAGCGGCAACACCGGACGCATGTTCATCACCCTCAAGCCCCTCGCCGAGCGCAAAATGACCGCCGACCAGGTCATCGGACGCCTCCGCGGCAAACTCGCCGTCGTTCCCGGCGCCACGCTCTACATGCAGTCCGCGCAAGACCTCACCATCGGCGGCCGCATGGGCCAGGCACAATATCAATACACGTTGCAGGGAGAAGACCTCGCCGAACTCAATAACTGGTCGCCACGTCTGTTGCAGAAACTCCGCTCACTGCCCCAACTCCGCGACGTCAACACCGACCAGCAGGATAAGGGGCTTCAAACCACCGTCCTCATCGACCGTGACACCGCCGCCCGTCTCGGCGTGGCCGCCGCCGACGTGGACAACGCCCTCTACGACGCCTTCGGACAGCGCCAGGTGTCAGTTATGTACCGCCAGCTCAACCAGTACCACGTCGTCATGGAGGTCGCGCCCAACTTCTCCCGCACCAACGAAGCGCTCGATAACATCTACGTCCGCGGCAGCAACGGCACCGCCGTCCCGCTTTCCTCCTTCGCTCATTTCGGCCCCTCGAACGTCGCGCTCGCGGTCAATCACCAGGGACAATATCCGTCCGCCACCATCTCCTTCAATCTTGCCCCCGGCGTAGCGTTGGGCGATGCCACCAAGATCATTGAAGACGCCGAGCGCAGCATCGGATTCCCCTCCACCATCCACGCCGGTTTCCAGGGCACCGCTGCCGCTTTTCAGGATTCGCTTTCGAGCGAGCCGCTGCTGATCTTGTGTGCGCTGCTGACCGTATATATCGTGCTCGGCATTCTCTATGAAAGCTACGCGCACCCCGTCACGATTTTGTCCACGCTTCCTTCCGCCGGCGTGGGCGCGCTCCTGGCCCTGTTGCTCTCGAAAAACGAACTCAATGTGATCGGCCTCATCGGCATCATTCTTCTGATCGGCATCGTCAAGAAAAACGCCATCATGATGATCGACTTCGCGCTCGACACCGAGCGCCGCCACGGCAAGTCGCCCACCGACGCCATCCACGAAGCCTGCCTCCTCCGCTTCCGCCCCATCATGATGACCACCATGGCCGCACTCCTCGGCGGACTGCCTCTGGCTCTCGGCACTGGTACCGGCAGCGAACTCCGTCGCCCCCTCGGCATCACGATCGTAGGCGGCCTGATCGTCAGCCAGATGCTGACCCTGTTCACCACGCCCGTCGTCTACATCTACGTCGACCGGGTCCGCCTCTGGCTCCGCGGTCAGCACACACGCCTCGAGTCGGCCTCAGTCTCGCGTCCCGTGTAGGGCGGACACTCCTGTCCGTCCCCCCGTGCGCCCGCAGACGCCGCTTGCAGGTCTGCCATTGCCGTGTGGCGCGGGCATTCTTGCCCGCGAAAGGATGGAGTGACGGGAGGGGACAGCCTCACTTGTGGAGGGAACTGGAAAGTGGGTCAGCCCGCTACTCCAGCGATACAAGTTCACCGAAGACCCGTTCGCCCCGGATCTCCAGCCTCCCCACACTCACCGGCAGCCGAAACCGGCGAGAGCCCGCGCTGCCCGGATTGAAATACAGCACCCCATTTTTCTCTTCCATTCTTGGCCGATGGCTGTGTCCGTGGACGACGACGCGGAACCCGGCCGCCTCCGGCTTCAGGTCGAGTGAAGCAAGGTCATGCAGCATGTAGATTGAGATGCCCGCGATCTCAACGGCTTCCGTTTCTGGCAGCCCGGCACACCAGCTGCCGCGGTCCACATTGCCGCGGATCGCGGTGAGGGGCGCGATACGAGCGAGCGCTTCGATCACGTCGGCGCTACCGACATCACCGGCGTGCAAGATTCGCTGACAGTCTTTGAGCGCTTCCAGAGCTGCAGGTCGGAGCAAACCATGTGTGTCCGAGATGATGCCGAGTTTCATGGGCTTGGTGGAAGATTCGGCTGTGAAACCGGAAGCTATCATCCCTCGAACGCCATCGTCAAAGCTACGCCCTCATTGAGAAAGTGATGATGTCTTCACGAGCATAGGCCACTCGGATTCCTCCGCGTGGCCCCCCGCTCCTGTGGCGCGCTTCGGGTTACCAACTTACTTCGCCGGTTCCCTGTTCTCCACCGCCTTCGCCGCGACATGCTCTTGCTCGACTGCCTGGATCTTCACCGAAGCCAGAATCTTCTCCAGCTTCTTGAAAACCTCCTCACGATCCACCGGCTCGATGCCGTCCGCAGTGCCATATCCCGCCGTTCCCAGCCCCAGCACGAACTCGTAGCAGGCTCCGTTTTCGTAGCTGTGGTAGTACTTCGCTTCCGCCTGTTTCACCGCGTTCGCGGAGAAGTCCGACGTCATCTCCATATCTTTCGAGCCAATCGTGACCTTTTCTGCGTCCGCCGGCGCGCCGTCCGCCTTGCGCTTATCGGCGAGAGCGAAGTGCGAACACTCCTGCTCCGACAGGCTGCGATTCACATTCACATCGAAGAACGCCGAATTGAAGTCCGTCCCAGGATACGAAGCCCCCGGCAGCGTGACCGTAGCGACGGCAACTCCCCCCGGCTGCACGAAATTCATCGGAGCGCCCATGTCGGCAAGTTGCGCCTGAACCTTGGCACCCGATGCCAGTTCGTACTTTCGTGGATAAACAAAAGATACGCCCGAATTAGCATCGCTGTAAGTCACCACCGTCGGCCGCTTCTTATGCACTTTCTTGGGTGCCGCCGGAGTAGTCGAAGCAATGGCTGTAGTTGTCGCCGTTGAGGTGGTTGCGTTTGGGACGGCTGGACTCTGCGGCCCAGAAACGGCCACCAGCGCCGGTTTCGACGATTGCTTCGAGCACGCGCTCATCCCCAGCAATATCCCCAGAATCACAAAGCTCGCGATCATTGCCAGCTTCTGCTGGCGCGACCAGGACGAAAGCGTCGCCCCGGTATATGTGTTGTTATTCGTTTCCTTACTCGTGGATTTCCAAGTCGTTGACATATTCATCTCCCGCTGCCTGACGCAGTCACAGAAGACAAGGGCAGGAGTAAGACCATTCCATCCACTGTTGATTTAGCGGTGCTTAACCCGTAACAACCGCGGAGCGGGCGTGTTCTAACTGGTACGTCGTGTCGCCACAGACACGGGTTTTGTATCAGGGCATCGCTTTAGCGATGCCATCATTGTTCAGCTTCAACCGCCCCTTCAGGGGCTGCCCTGGCCTGTTCAGTCGCGGGCAACCGCGACAAATGAAAGGTGCCCTCTAGCCGGTCAGGGCCTAAACTCAAATCTGAATGGTGATCCCGGACTCTCCACCACGAACCTACCGCGGTCGCCTCGCCCCTTCTCCCACCGGCTTGCTCCACATCGGCCACGCCCGTACTTTCTCGATCGCCGCCCAACGCGCCCGCCACCACCACGGCACCCTCATCCTGCGCAACGAGGATCTCGATCCCCATCGCTCCCGCGCCCAGTTCGTCCAAGCCATGATCGAAGATCTCCGCTGGCTCGGACTCCACTGGACCGAAGGCCCCGACTGCGGTGGCCCCCACGGCCCCTACACTCAAAGCGAGCGCCGCGCGCACTATCTCGCAGCCTGGCGCCGCCTGCGCGACCAGGGATTTATCTACCCTTGCACCTGCTCCCGCAAAGACCTCGCGCAAGCCCCAACCGCGCCCAACAATTCCGACGATGAGCCCATCTATCCTGGCCGCTGCCGCCACCGCACCGACGCGCTCGAATTCCCAGAGCCCGCCGGAGTGAACTGGCGCTTCCGCGTTCCCGACGCCGACGAGATTACATTCACGGACCTGAATCTCGGTTCGCAGCGCTACGTCGCCGGCCAGGATTTCGGAGACTTCCTGATCTGGCGCCGCGACGATGTCCCCGCCTACCAACTGGCAGTTGTCGTCGACGACCAGTCCATGCAGATCACGGAGGTTGTCCGCGGTGCTGATCTCCTCAAATCCACTGCCCGCCAGCTTCTACTCATTCGTGCCCTCGCCTATGCCACACCTGATTATTTCCACTGTGACCTGCTACGCGACGCATCCGGACTTCGTCTAGCCAAACGCCACGATGCCCTCAGCATCCACCACTTGCGCGAGAGCGGGATGACGCCGGCGAAAGTCCTGGCGATGGCCGGTTGGCCACGATGAACTGGCACTTTAGTTTGGTGTGCCTGTTACTCGCGAGTCGCTACATCTCGCATTGAACGGGGTTAGCATTGATGTAAGTGTTGGGCATAGCGAGTAGGGAAACTCAATGCAACGAATATTCTGGAATGTTTTGGCAGTCGCCTTCTTGGTCACTTCGGTGGCCCATGGGCAGTCGCTCGGCGACATTGCGCGCGAGAACCGCGACAACAAGCAGGCCGAGACTGCTGCCGGTGTGCAGCCCAGGGTAATTACAAACAAGGATCTTCCCAAGGATCCAAACGCGGACCAGGCGCCGCGCCCCGCGCAATCAACTGCAAGCGAGTCGCCCGCCGGCCAACCCGCCGATCAGCATTTTGCGCAACAACGTCTGGCGGAACAGCGCGCGGCTGAGCAATGGAAGAAACAAATCCTCGCGCAAGAAAACCGGATCGCGGCTCTGCAGGCGCAGATCGACCAGATCCACGCGTCGATTCAGGCCGCCAACGGGAGCGTCCAATCCGAGGGACCATACAACCGCTATCAGGCGCGGGAACTGAGGCGCGCGAACCAACTCCAGCAGCGTCTCGATGAGCAAAAGAGAAAGTTGGACCAGATGCAGGAAGCGGCCCGCCGGGCCGGCATGCACACCGCTGTCTACGATCCGTAGCGCAAACGTGGCAGGCGGTTTTCGAACGCCGTCCGGGCCGCAAAACAAAAAAGCCTGGTCAGCCCACGCCGACCAGGCCCGAGGTGAAATCAGGAGACTACCTCCCCTCCCTCTCCCGTCCACCGCCAAACAGGTCCGACATCACGCTCACGCTCTCATCGCAAGCGTGATTCAGGCACGGCAATCCAAACCCCGCCTCGATCGACTTCACCAGCGAGAAGTGCGTGTAAAACTGTCCGCTAGGCCTGCGGTGCGGCCCGTAGCTGGTATCGACGATCGCCACGACGTGGTTGTTATTGGGCGCAACGCTGTAATCGTTTTCATCCCAAAGCACGACAATGGCGTTGTTCCCGCGGCGCCATGCCGGGGAGCTGTGGATCGCCGTCACCAGCCGCTGTACCGTCACGTCTCCCTGGTCGATCAGCGCCGGGTTCAAGCCCGCCTGTGTGCCGTCGCTCACTGGGTCGTAATTGCAGAACGGCCCGGCATTCCCGCGGCCATGCTGATCATTGCACTGGTTGGGCGCGATGAACGAGTAGTCCGGTACGTTCCCCGAGCGCAGGTCGCCATAAAGATCATTGAAGTCAGCAACGTTGGCGTAACTGAGGTGTGGGTCCGTGCCGGCCTGGACGTTGGCGAAGTACACAAATGGATTGTGTTTGGACGCGTACAGCTTTACGACATCGCCTTGTGACAAGGGCGGGTTCAGCTGCGGATTGATTTTCGTGAAATCGGTGAGATTGGTGAAAAACCCGTCGCTGTAAGTGACATAGTCAGGACCGCCGACTGGCAGGCTCTCCTGATAACTCTTCCAGGTGTGATGCGCTTCGACCAACTGGTCCGCGATGGTAATACCGACGGTGTTGGGGTTGGCGGCGAAAGAATGAACTCCGTCGATGTTGATTTCGCCGGGATTCCCCTGAACCTCGTTGGTGGTGTCGATCAGCGGAGTGGCCGCATCAGTTCCGCCTCCGGAGATCGGACAAATGCTGGGGCTCGACGGGTTGTCCGTGTTGGGGATCCCGGTCGTCAGGTTGGTGGTGCACGATGCGTGAAAGTCAGGATCGTTGTCGCTCAGCACGCCGAAGTTCGATGCCCCGACTGCCTCCAGGTAGTTCGTGAGACTGGGATGCGCAATCGCATAGTAATTGGTAGCAAGATTCGCGGACTGCGCATACGAGTTGATAAACGGCGCGTTCAGATTGTTGAGAATCTGGGAGTACCCGTGGTTCTCCATCATGATCACAAACACGTGGTCCAGGTGCGGAACACCCTTCGGAACCGGACCCTGTTGCGCGAAGCCCGCGCACGTCAATGCGGCAGCCAGAAGGGCTGCAACAGTGATCTTTTTCTTCATGTCAGTCGCCATCCTTTGTTGAAAGATTCAAACCGTCGGAAGCCATCCACCCCCATTGGCTGTTGGCTCGCCCGTAGGAAAGCTAGTGCCTTTTCGTAAACGCCCGGTGACAGCAAAGTTAAATTTTGATGAATGCCGCCATTTGCCTCGAGGCCCGGGCATGGCTCATCCTTAGAACGCTGACATGGGAGACACGGCTCAAGGGTGGGTGCTCTACGACGGGCACTGCGGTTTCTGCTCCCGCTGGGTGAACTCTTGGAGACCGACGCTCGAGCGCCACGGCTTCAAGATCGCGCCCCTTGAAGAGCCGTGGGTAGGTGAGAAGCTGAATATGCCCTATGAAGAATTAGTCACCGACATCCGTTTGCTGACCCCAAACAGCCAACTCATCTCCGGAGCCGATGTGTACCTCCACGTCGCAAGCCGCATCTGGTGGGCTTGGCCATTCTACGCAGTATTCAGTCTGCCGGTGTTCAATCGCCTGATCCACTCAGCCTATCGCTGGTTCGCCAGCAACCGTTACCACGTTTCCCACGCCTGCCGCCTCTACATTTAGAACGGAGGAAAAACTCGATCTGGCGCTTGATTTTGGGTACCGCAGTGCTTTAGAACTGCGTTAATCGATCACTGGGCAGGGTGATCATATGGAATGGATTCTAGACATCGTGCTGGCGCTGATGTTGGCACTCTTTTGCTACACCGTGTTCTGGACCTCCCTTGCGGCCAAAAAGAAAGGGCAAGCCGTTGTGGACTCATTGTTTGATGCGCTTCACGCCTTTATATTCGTCAGACCTAGCCATTCCAAAAGCAAAAATGATTCTGGCAACGCAAGCTGAGACACAACCGATTACCCCGGTACTCACCCCAAAGCCTTAAAAAATGCGACAATTAGGTCAATCAAGGCCGCAACTCTCGTTTTTTACGTAACTTTACGCAACTCAGAGACTTGGCCGTGTCTCTAACGGTTTATAGTCGCAGCAGATGGCAGTGACCCAAATCCCGCCCAGCGATCCGGTTACGCCGGCTTCGCACCCAGCCGAACAGCGCGACCTGTTTGAGGCGCAGCACTGGGAGACTGCCTACCGCACGTTCAATCCCGACGCTGTTCCGCATCTTCTGATCCAGTTGCAGGACGATCTCTCCCGCGCGCGCAAGCGAGAGGCAGTCTGGCTTTCCGTCATTCTGCACTTGTTCGTCGTCATCCTGCTGTGGAACGGCGAAAAGCTGATGGGATTGTTGCCGCATCACACGCTGGTGTTGGCTATCCCGACCGATGTGTCCCGCGAGAAAGACGCCACCTTCCTCGAACTTCCTCCCGATGAGCAGAAGCTGACGCGCCGCCCGGACGCAAAGATCATTTCCGATAAGGACCGCATCGCGACCAGCAAAGCGCCACAGATCGACCGCGATGAGCTGAGGAAGATTCTGCAGAGTTCGCGTCCCGGCCGCCCGGGCGAGTCGGCGCAACAGCCAGCACAGAACCAGACGGCGCAGCAACAACCGCCTCCCGCGCCGCAGGACAATCCGCAGCAGAACAATAATTCAGGCTTGGTGGCGCCCGCCCAGAATCCACAAATCGCGCAGATGCAGGCTCCTCCGCAGGGAGGCCGCCCAACGCCGAGCTTCAAAACGCCGATGACCGCCGGCGCAGCCATCGACCAAGCCATCCAAGGCGCCGCTGCCAACCGCGGACGCTACGGCGGCGGCGAAGGCGGGGACTACGGCCTGAGCCAGGGCAGCCATGGTGCAAAAGCACTCGATCAGGCGGAAATTCTGACCGACACCATGGGGGTAGACTTCGGGCCTTATCTGGCCCGCATTGTGGCCATCGTCCGCAGTAACTGGATGAACCTGCTTCCACCGTCGGTCTATCCTCCGATTTTGAAGCAAGGCAAAGTATCGATCGAGTTCTTCATCCTGAAAGACGGAAACGTCAGCGGCATGCAGGTCCATCTGCCGTCGGGGGATGTGGCGCTCGATCGCGCCGCCTGGGCGAGCATCACCGCCTCCAACCCATTCCCACCCCTGCCCAGAGAGTTCCCCGGCCAGAATCTGGGTCTGCGGTTTTATTACTTCTATAACCTCGAACCGACCGAGCTAAAGTAAACTGCGGTTGAGCCCTGTGTGGGGCGGGCTTTTCTACCCGCCACGGCCACTCATCCACAATCAGGAGTCTTTCATGCAAAGTCGTATCCTTGGAACAACCATGCCCGTTCTCGAATTCGTACTCGAACCGAACGAGTCCATCATCTCCGAAGCCGGCGAGCTCTCGTGGATGAACAGCGCGATCCAAATGACGACCCACACCCAGATGGGCGGAGGAGGAGGACTGTTCGGCGTACTGAAGCGAGTGGCAGGTGGCGGGACACTGTTTATGACGGAGTATCGTGCCATCGGCGCGGCCGGAGAAATTTCATTTGCCACCCAGCTGCCCGGCCACATTGTCCCAATCGAAGTCGGGCCAGGGCACGAATACATGATCCACCGCCATGGCTTTCTCTGCGCCACGCCGCAGATTCAGATCGGCGTAGGGTTCCAGCAATCGCTCGGCGCGGGCATTTTCGGCGGCAATGGCTTCCTGTTGCAGCACGTGAGCGGTCAGGGCACCGC
>Ga0075030_100003839_pt1 | contig 13604 bp, 9 predicted proteins | sample LitLauG_LLR_2012_FD_71393 | JGI IMG/M metagenome (GOLD analysis project Ga0075030, IMG submission 71393) | Freshwater sediment microbial communities from Pennsylvania, USA - Little Laurel Run_MetaG_LLR_2012 | ecosystem: Environmental > Aquatic > Freshwater > Creek > Sediment | place: USA... | reverse complement strand
CTTGGTTGCCTCCCGGATCCCGCCTTCGCCGAGCGATAGCTGGGCCTGAAAATCCATGCCGCAAACAGCAAGGCCAGAACCTGAAGCACCAAGATGAATTTCCAGCGCAGCGAGGTTTGGGGCGGAGGGGCCACGACGACCTGGACGCCGGGCTGCGCGGCAGCCTCGGCGGAAAGTTCCCGATCCTGGACGGGGCCGATCCAGCGGTAGCCGCGGCGTTCGATGGTTTCAATGAAGATCGGGTTATCGGCGGAATCCCCCAGGGCATCGCGCAGGCGTTTGATGGCCGTGCTGATGCTGCGGTCGAAATCCACAAAGACGCCATCCCGCCAAAGTTCCTGGCGAAGCTCTTCGCGGGTGACGACCTCGTGGGGACGGCTCAACAGAAGGGCCAGGGCCCGAAAAGGCAGGTCCTGGATGCGAACTTTGGCTCCGTTGCGGCGCAGTTCGCCCGCGCGCAGGTCCGCTTCGAACACACCGAAGTGAACGACGGCCGGGGACGCCTGTGCAAGGGTCATAGAGAACGCATTGGCGGGGGAGACTAATCAGTCTAACACCCTGGCGAATTCCTCCGAACTAGCACGTTTGGGCCTCTCACGATCCTGCCGCCACCAGAGAGATCTCTCCAACACGGTGCAAGCAAGGGTGTTGCCGCGTTGCATACACGTCGCACACAGGTCATCTCCGGACCATTGACCGCCGCCTGTCTTTCACCGAAAGTCAGCGCGTGCGCGGACCGACTCCGCAGTCTTCCGGCGGAGCCTTCGGCGCAATTTCCCCCAACATACAAACGACTTCATATTCTTTCGATTACTTAAGGAGACGATCCATGAGTTGCATCGGCTTTAATAAGAAGGCCAGCATGGCCGCGCTCGCGCTCGCCATGCTCGCCGCGGCAGTGATATTGACTGGGATTACGGTTCCGGCGCAGGCGCAAACCTATACTCCCCTCTACAACTTCGGAGTCGTAGACAGCTCGCAAAATGGTCCCAATGGCCAACTGGCCCTCGGCCGGGACGGCAATTTCTACGGCACCATCAACCAGGTGCGCTCTGAGATCTACCAGATCACTCCGGGGGGAGGGGAGAAGCTGCTTTGGAAGTCCCCGCAGTCTCCGGACCCTCAAGAGCAGTGCTACAACGGCCTGACGCTCGGCAGCGACGGCCTTCTCTATGGCACATGTAATTTGTGGGACGACAACCTGGATAACGGCGGTGTCATCTTCAAATTCGATCCCACCCATGAGGACGACGCACCCACCGTTCTCTACAAGTTCCCGTTCTGTTCTTACAACACATACGGACTTGGCCCTCTGACTTTGGGTACAGACGGGAATCTCTACGGCACAACGAAGGGCAATAATGCCTGCCCTGGATCCTATACCTACGGAACGTTCTTTAAGATCACGCCAGCCGGCCAGTTCACGATTCTGCACGTTTTTCAGGGCATACCAGAACCGGGCACTCCGAGCGGGCCGCTCACGTTGGGCGCCAATGGCAACTTCTATGGCACAAGCCAAATCGGTGGAGACCCCGGCGACTACAACGGTGGCACGGTTTACCAGATCACACCCAAGGGCAAGGTTACCGTGCTCTACAGCTTTCCCAACACTGGCCCTTACTTCCCAGTGGCGGGCGTGACCCAGGGAGCCGACGGGAAGTTCTATGGCACGACGAACCTAGGCGGCACTGGTAACGATGGAACGCTCTTTCAGTTGGTAAGCAAAGGCACGATCAAGGTCCTGCACAACTTCAGTTATTCCGTAGATCATGCAGGCTTTCCCAACTTTCCCCTGACGTTGGGCACCGATGGCAGCCTATATGCGCCATCCCTCACCTTCAACATGGGCGGCTACGGCCCCGAGAGCTTGTTCAAGATCACCACCAAAGGCGTTTACACCGATCTGTACAACCTCCTGCCAGCGACGTGCGCCCAGGGGACAGCGGACGGATGCATGCTAAGTTCGCCGATGGTGTTGCATCCGAACGGAACGTTCTACGGCACGACCGCGCAAGGCGGTTCGGTAGGTCGAGGAGTGTTCTACGGCCTTAGCACTGGGTTGAAGCCGTATATCATCCTGCAATTCCCGCTCGGCAACATCGGAACAACGCTGGGCATCTTCGGCCAGGGCTTCTCGACGGCAACGGCAGTCGAATTCAATGGAACGCTGGCCAACTTCATCGTAGTCTCCGATACCTACTTGGAAGCGACGATTCCTGCCGGCGCAACCACCGGATATGTGACCGTTACCGAGTCCGGCGGCACTTTGAAAAGTGCCATCAAGTTCGCGCCCAAACCTGGGAACCCCATGCCGACCATTACGTCGCTCTCGCCGAGCAGCGCGATCGTGGGTGGCGCAGGATTCACACTCACCGTGAACGGCACGGGGTTTGTCGGCAATTCGGTGGTGAAGTGGGCGGGGTCTGCTCGCACCACGACGTTTGTGAGTGCGACTCAGATTACAGCCACACTCAACGCCGCCGACATCGCGAAATCCGGAACGTTCAAAGTCACGGTCACCAATCCCGCGCCCGGAGGTGGCACATCCGCAGCTTCCAACTTCGTTGTCAACAATCCGGTGCCGACGCTGAACTTGATCTCACCGAGCTCGGCGACACACGGCGGCGTTGCCTTCACCCTGACCGCGACGGGAACGGGCTATGTTTCGGGTTCCGTGATTGAGTGGAAGGGAGCGAAGCTGACCACTACGTATGTCAGCAGCACGACGTTGACCGCAACCGTGCCGGCCGCCGATATCAAGACAGCCGGCACCGCGAGCGTAACCGTCTTCAACAAAACGCCTGGAGGCGGCATCAGCAACGCCAAGACGTTCACGATCAATTGAACCGATTGATTGCAGGGAGACGATGAGCCTGTAACTCCGGAGCGCGGACAGGAATGCGCTCCGGACATCGAGGTCGAAGTCCTGGGCCCGCGCGGCCAGCGGTCCCGTCGCCAAGTTGCATCGCCGTGAACTCGTCTCCTGGTTCCCGGTGCCGGAGCGCGGAGCGGGGATCCGCGCTCCGGATTTGTCGTTCTGTGCTGTCCCGTACGTGCTTAATCTCTTGGACACCGTTGCCCAGGTACGGCCTTCCCCCGTCCTTGCGCGCGCCGCGTCCGGCGTGAGATATTACCCCGTCTTCTACCTTGAACAATCAAACGGTGTCATGATTCGCTTTCTTCCCCGCGAAACCAAGTTTTTTGAACTCTTCGCCGAACTTTCGACCGCCATGAACGAAGGGGCACGGCTGCTGCGCAGCATCCTGGAAGATCCCTACGACTTGGAGAAACGGGTGGCTCAGGTCCAGGACATCGAACACCGCGGCGACAAAGCTACCCACGCCATTATCAGCAAGCTGAACACGACCTTCATTACGCCCTTCGATCGCGAAGATATTCACCGCCTCGCCTCCTCGCTCGACGACGTTCTGGACTTCGTGAATGCGGCGGCCACGCGGCTCGTCATGTACAAGATCCAACAGCCCCCCGTCGCCGCTGCGGAACTCGCCGGCATCATCGTGTTGCAGAGCGAGGAATTGGCGCGCGGCGTATCGCTACTGGAAAAGAACAACGGCGTCATCAAGCACTGTGACGAGGTCAATCGCCTCGAGGACGAGGCCGACCAGGTGAGCCGCAAGGCCATCGGCGCGCTGTTCGATACCGAGAAAGACCCCATCCATCTCATCAAGATGAAGGAACTGTATGAGGTTCTGGAAGTCGCCACCGACAAGGCCGAAGATGCCGCCAACGTGCTGGAAGCGATCGTTCTCAAGAGCGCATAAGTTCCGACTCATTTCCATGCCACTGCCAGCCTCAAGGAGCGAGTCCAGGTGAACCCGGAACTCCTGCTCGTCGTCATCACCATCCTGGTCGCGCTGATTTTTGATTTTCTCAACGGCTTTCACGATGCCGCCAACAGCATTGCAACCGTGGTTTCGACTCGCGTGCTTTCTCCGAAACTTGCTGTCGTCTGGGCCGCGGTATTCAATTTTCTGGCGGCTTTTATTCTCGGCACCGCCGTCGCCAAAACCATTGGCCGCGGCATGATTCGCCTGGATGAGGTCGATCAGTACGTCGTTCTAGGCGGGCTGTTCGGCGCCATCGTGTGGGATCTGTTGACCTGGTGGTGGGGCCTTCCGACCTCCTCGTCTCATGCCCTGATCGGGGGCTACGCGGGCGCCGCAATGATGCACGCCACCATTCATACCGGCTGGCGTTCTGCCCCCTCCGTCATCATCGCGGGCGGATGGTATAAGACCCTGATCTTTATTGTGGTGGCGCCGGTTATGGGGTTTGTGCTCGGGCTGGCCTTCATGACCGGCTTGTATTGGCTGCTGCGAAACCGGGCTCCCCATCAGATCGATACCTGGTTTCGTAAGCTGCAACTGCTCTCCGCCGCCTGCTACAGCCTTGGCCACGGCGGCAACGATGCGCAGAAAACCATGGGCATCATCGCCGGCGCCCTCTACACAGCGGGCTTCATGAGCAAGCAAGACATGCTCGCCAATTGGGGACAACTGCATTGGCCCATCATCCTCTCGGCCCATGCCGCCATTGCCGCAGGAACGTATTTCGGCGGCTGGCGCATCGTCCACACCATGGGCCAGAAAATTACCAAGCTCAAGCCGGTTGGTGGCTTTTGTGCAGAAACCGCCGGCGCGATTACTTTGTTTGGTACCGCGCTGGCCGGCATTCCCGTTTCCACCACCCATACCATCACCGGCGCCATCGTTGGAGTGGGGTCTGTGCAGCGCTTTTCCGCCGTGCGCTGGGGGGTGGCCACCCGCATCGTCTGGGCTTGGATCGTGACCATCCCCGCGTCGGCCCTCATGGCCGGCGCCACCTACTGGCTAATCCACCTGTTCCAGCGCTAAACGCCAGCCTGCCATTGTTACATCAGTAACTTTGCGCCGAACCGCTGGTGTACCACCATGTATCGAGGGTTCCCTTAACCCCAGGAAGTAGTGATCGAGACCATGAGTAAGGTCAACAAAGAGCTTGTTTTACTGCTGTCGTTGTTTCTGATCGCGGCCACCCTGCAGTACTTTGCTGAGTCGCTGCCCATGGCGCTCTGTTTCTACTTCTTGCCCGCGGTCTACTCGGCCTATCATTTCGGTCGCCGCCACGCGACCCTGACAGCTTTCGCTTGTGTCTTCCTGGTCATCCTGCTGAATTTTCTCGGCAGCATGATGCCCGCGCACCGAACCCTGGCGCTTCCGCAGGAGCGACTTTTCAACTTTGCCATCTGGGCGGGCATCCTGGCCGTCACCAGCTACGCGATGGGAACACTCTATGAGCGCAAGCAGGCCATGACTAACGACATCCGCGATAGCTTCAGTGGACTGCTGGTGGTGCTGCAGCACTTCATCGAAAACGAAAAATACAGCCAGGGCGAGAATCAACGCGTCCTGCACCTTGCGATGCAGATCGGCGAGACGATGGGTCTCGGCTCCGATCGCATCGAACTGATGCGATCCGCGATCCTGCTGCGCGACATGAGCAAGCTTGGCATCGGCAATGACATGCTGTACAAAGCCGCGGACATGAATCGAGACGAGATCGTCGAAGGGTTCCGCAAGCGGCGGACACCCGATCCGCGGGCCCAGGCGATGGGTGGCTCCCTGCGGCGGGTGATTCCCATCATGGTGGCCGAGCAGATTGTGACGGAGCAGGGGGCGCGCACGGTCAACGTGCCGATCGAGGCGCACATCCTGGCCGTCGCCGGTACTTATCAGAAGCTCACCAGCAGCGGCCACGAAGGCCACCCGCTTTCCCCAAAACAAGCCGAAGACGAGATCGTTGCGGGAGCGGGCGGAAGATTCCACAGCGGCGTGGTGGATGCGTTCAAGAAGACGTTCGAGGAACGGGCGCGCGGAGCCAGCGCCGGCGCCTAGGTACGGAGCCACCGGCAACTTGCCGGCTGTCTCGAGGGCGCCTCGCCCTCGGCGCGGCGGCGCTACGCTCGACCCCGCGGACTCTGCCGCAATTCCTCCCACATCTCAACGACGGTCGACTTCAAATTCGCGGTCAACTGCTCGTACTCAGCCTCACTGGCGGCGCTGACTGGGGGCGGCAGAATCGGCTTTCCGAAGACAAGTTGCAGATCGTGGAACTTCGGCAATCTCTTGTGCCGTGGCCAGGCTTCGTAGAATCCTTCAATCGCCACCGGCACAATCGGCGCCTGCTCGTGAATCGACAGAATGGCCGCGCCTTTGCGGAAGACGGTCGGATTCCCGGTGTTTGTGCGCTCGCCTTCCGGATACAGAATCAGAATGCGCTTTTGGCTCAAGCCATAAGCCCCGGCGCGCATGGCCGGCACCAGGTTCGCGTCGGGATCAACCACGCCGACCCGCAGCCAGCGCGCTAGGTGCCGCATAAAGCCTTCGCCGAAGATATCGCTGGTTCCAAGCGCGAATGTATCCCGAAACAGGCGCCAGGGGAGAACCGCTGCCATCACCAGCGGATCAATGTAGCTCTGGTGATTCGAGCAGAGCAGGTAGGGACCCTGCTCGGGAAGATTTTCGAGGCCTCGCAATTTGAAATGAAACTGGTCGAGCGCGAAAAGGTAAATTAGTCGCCCAAGCAGGAAGAAGAAAATCTCCGAAAACAGGTTGTGGTGAGCCAGCGCCAGCACTTCAGGATCGGTCACGGGCTCGCTCAGAATCGTGGACCATGCCGGCGCTGCCGTCTTTGTGCCGCCTTCGCCCTGCTGAGCACTCACCAGTACCGCATCGAGTAAGTCGCGCACAGTATAGATTTCGCCCAACTGAGCTTCGGGCACGTCGCCGCCCAGTTGCTGCTCGAGCGCGGTCAGCAATTCGACCCGCTGCATGGAGTCGAGGCCAAGGTCCAGTTCCAGGTTGTGGTCGGGACGGATCGCGCCCACCTGGTTGCGCGCCGCCTCGCGCACGATGGCAAGCGCGCGCTTCACATCGTCGCGCTCCAGCCACGACTGCTCTTCCCCGGTCAGCGGCTTCTCGGTTCCAACATCCCCTTGGCCGTTGCCCACCTTCTGAAGGTCAAGTACTTTCTTCTCGATCTGGAACCGTTTCAGCTTGCGGGTGGTGGTGCGTGGCAGGTCTTCCTGCCAGATGTCGTAACTTCCCAGGCGCTTCGTGGAAGCGATCTTGTGCGAAAGCGCTTCGATCTCGAAACGGACCGCTTCTTTTGTGTTCACGATCTTGCGTTCGCGCAGCAGTTCGAAGTTGGGCACGATGACCCCATGCAGCCGCTCCGAAGTTGAATCGCCCGGCCGCGCTTCCAGGGCCATGACGTAAAGCTCCTTCACCAGCGGCGATTTCTGGTAGTGCGCCTCCACTTCTTCGGGATAGACATTCTTGCCGTTGGCGAGCACGATGACTTCCTTGCGCCGACCGGTGATGAAAAGGTTTCCGCCAGCATCGAAATAGCCGAGGTCGCCGGTGTGCAGCCAGCCATCACGCAACACTTCCGCAGTCGCGTCGGGGCGATTCCAGTAGCCCTTCATCACGATCGCCCCGCGGAGGGCAATCTCGCCCGCAGCGGGCCTGCCGTCTTCCCCAGGCTGAGGATCGAGAATCTTCGCCTCGACGCCGGGCAGCGGCGGGCCGACCGAGCCGATCACCATGTGGCCGGGGGGATTCACGAACGCGCCCCCGCTGGTCTCGGTCATGCCATAGGCGTTCAAGACGTCGATTCCGAAGGAATAGAAATCGCGCGCGATCGTGGTATCGAAGCGCGACCCGCCCGTGACCAGAATGCGCATGCGCTTGCCGAGCGTCGCGTGAATCTTGCCGAAGAATAACTTGCCCACGTTGATGCCCACGCGTCGGAGCGCACGGTTCAGCGCCATCAGGGTGCGCACCAGAGACAACGTGACCTTGCCGCGCTTGTTGAGTTCTTTGAAAATCTTTTCGTGAATCAGGTAGAAGAATTGCGGCACCACGCAAAACACGGTAATGTCGCGCTCCTGCAAGGCGCGCAGCAACTCGGTCGTGTTCAGCGTCTCCAGGTACACCACGCGTGACCCCGTGAACAGCGGCAGAAACAGATTGGCCATCTGCGCCAGCACGTGAAACATGGGCAGGATGCCGAGCAAGGCATCGCTCGGTCCGATGGTGATCACCGCGAAGACGCAGTTGGCTTCCCCGACCAGGTTGGCGTGCGTCAGCATCACGCCCTTCGGATCGGCGGTGGTGCCGGAGGTGTAGAGCAGCGCAGCCAGGTCTTCCGGGGAGGGAGAAGCGGGAGTAAAACCCTTGCTGCCTGCCGCGAAAATCGAGTCCAGATCAGAAACGAAAGTTGGTGTGTGGACTTGGGTGCCCCACTCATCGCGTTCTGTGCGATGAGTGGGACTGGCCGCCAGCTCAGCAGCGGTCGAGGTCATCACTAATCCAATGTTGAGTCCTGCGACGGCCTCGGCCGCTACTGGTAAGTGTTTGGCATCGCAGAAGAGCAGGGACGCACCACTGTCATTAAGCAACTTCCGGACCTGGTCTGCGTGGAACGCAGTGTCGAGCGGGACGGCCACTCTCCCGGCCGCAATGATTCCCAGATAAGCAGCCACCCAGCGGGGATGATTCGCAGCCAGAATGGCTAGCCGCGCGTCGCGAGGGACGCGAGTCGAGAGCCACCGCCCGACACTCTCCGCCATCCGGGTCAGTTCCGCGAAGGTGACGCTCTCGACCTGTTCTTTCCGCTGGATTTCGAGGGCAATGTTATTGGGGAACTGCCGGGCCGATTCCTGAAAGCGCTCGTAGAACGTGGGCATGGGACGCAGTGAATATACTAAAGAGAGCTGGTGAAAACTAGGAAGCCGTCATCCCACCTCAACTCAATAAGCGCCGATAGCCATTCCCCGCAAGGTGGGGGCGGGGCGCCCCCACGACAGCCGGCGGGGCGCCGGCGCTACGTTGCCTTTTCTGCCGCATCTAATGTGCTAGGCTTTAAGTCATACTTTGGGACGTGTGTTTTCTGAGGGATTCCGCTTTTGATTAACACTCTTTTAGGCAAGATTTTCGGAACTCGGAACGAGCGCGAAATCAAGCGCATGACGCCGAACGTCGGGGCCATCAGCGCGCTTGAGCCGGAGATCGAGAAACTCTCCGACGACCAGCTGCGCGCCAAGACCGGTGAGTTCCGCGCCCGCATCCACGAGCGCCTGAGCCAGGTTGCCGATGAGCCGGAGGCCGATCCCGACCGCCAGAAGGAAGTCGAAGAGCAGCGCAGCCAGGTTCTCAAGGGAGTTCTCGACGAACTGCTGGTCGAAGCGTTTGCTGTAGTGCGCGAAGCCGGACGCCGGGTTCTGAACATGCGCCACTTCGATGTGCAGCTGATCGGCGGCATGGTTTTGCACGAAGGCAAGATCGCCGAGATGAAGACGGGCGAAGGCAAGACGCTGGTCGCGACCCTTCCCGTTTATCTGAACGCTCTCAGCGGACGCGGCGTCCATGTGGTCACCGTGAACGACTACCTGGCCAAGCGCGACTCGGAGTGGATGGGGAAGCTCTACCAGTTCCTTGGACTCACCGTAGGCGTCATTGTGCACGACCTCGACGACGAGGAGCGGCGCGCTGCGTATGCCTCCGATGTTACCTACGGGACGAACAACGAGTTCGGGTTCGATTATCTGCGCGACAACATGAAGTTCGATCTGCGCGACTGCGTGCAGCGCGTGCACAACTTCGCGATCGTCGACGAGGTCGACTCCATCCTGATCGACGAAGCGCGTACGCCGCTGATTATTTCCGGCGCCAGCGAGGAGTCGACCGACAAGTATTACAAGGTCAATCGCATCATCCCAAAGCTCGAAAAAGGCGAGGAAATCGACACGCAGCCGGGCGAGCCGAAGATTTATACCGGCGACTTTGTGGTCGATGAGAAACACCGTAACATCACCGTCACCGATGAGGGTTGGGAGAAGGTTGAGAAGTTGCTGAGCATTGGAAACATCGCCGACCCGGAGAACTGGGCCCTCAAGCACCATGTAGAGACGGCGGTTAAGGCCCACGCGCTTTACAAGAAAGATGTCGAGTACGTGGTGAAGGACGGCGAAGTCATCATCGTCGACGAATTCACCGGGCGCCTGATGCCGGGACGCCGCTGGTCGGACGGGTTGCACCAGGCGATTGAAGCGAAAGAGAACGTCAAGATCGAGCGCGAGAACCAGACGCTCGCCACCATCACCTTCCAGAATTATTTCCGCATGTACAAGAAACTCGCCGGTATGACGGGTACGGCGGAAACGGAAGCGCCCGAATTCGACAAGATCTACCGGCTCGAAGTCACGGTAATCCCGACCAATCGCACGCTGCTGCGCAAGGAGAATCCGGACGTCGTCTATCGCACGGAAAAGGAAAAGTATTTTGCCGCCTCCGATGAGATTCAGCGGCTCCACGAAGCCCAGCAGCCGGTGCTGGTGGGCACCACTTCGATTGAAAAATCCGAACGGCTTTCCGAGTTGCTGAAGAAAAAGGGAATCAAGCACGTCGTCTTGAACGCCAAGTACCACGAGCGCGAGGCGGAAATCGTTGCCCAGGCCGGGCGCAAGGGCATGGTCACGATCGCCACTAACATGGCCGGCCGCGGCACCGACATTCTGCTCGGCGGCAACCCGGAATTTATGGCCAAGCAGGAGTGCGTGAAGAAGGGAGTTGCACAGCCGCTGCGGGCCGCGCAGGGCAAGATTGAAGCCGTGGACGACGCGAATCGCACGGTCTGGTATTACGCCGGGAACGAGTATGCGGTACCGACGGACCGGTGGAACGAGGCGTTCGCGCGCTACAAGGCAGATACGGATCGGGAGCACAAAGAAGTGATTGAGGCCGGGGGCTTGCATATCTTCGGCACGGAGCGTCACGAGGCGCGCCGCATCGACAACCAGCTTCGCGGTCGCGCCGGCCGCCAGGGCGATCCCGGTTCCTCGCGCTTCTACCTGTCGCTCGAAGACGACCTGATGCGCATCTTCGCGAAGGAGTGGGTGTCGAATCTGCTGCAACGGCTCGGAATGGAAGAGGGTGTTCCGATCGAGTCGCGCATGATCACGCGCCGCATCGAAGCCGCGCAGAAAGCGGTCGAAGGGCAGAACTTCGAAGCCCGCAAGCACTTGCTCGAGTACGACGACGTGATGAACAAGCAACGCGAGGCGGTGTACGGCCTCCGTCGCCGCTTGCTTGAGGGCCTTGATCAGAAAGATCTCATCATTGAAGACTACGTTTCCGGCATCCTCGGTGATCTGCTGGAACAGTTCTGTCCGGCCAAGGCGCACGTGGACGATTGGGACCTGAAGGGCTTGAAGGAGGCGATCTTCAGCCGATTTGGGGTTGATATCTATGCTGAAGGCGTGAAGCCGGAGTCGATGAACCGGCAGGAGCTGGGCGATGCGGTTTTCGACGCGCTCAAAGCCCGCTATGATGCGAAAGAAAAACTGATCGGCGCCGAGGCCATGCGCTATCACGAACGCATGATCATGCTGAGCGTGATCGACGCGCAGTGGAAAGATCACCTGCTCTCGATGGACCACCTGAAAGAAGGCATCGGGTTGCGCGGCTACGGCCAGCACGATCCTCTGGTCGAGTACAAGCGCGAGTCTTTCGACATGTTCGAAGAGATGATGCAGCGCTTCCAGGAAGAGACCGTCCGGTATCTCTACCTGATGCAAATTCTGGAGCGCCCGGCCGAGCCGGGAGGGATATCTGGTGGGCCGGAAGGTCCGTCGGGCCAGGGACCTGAAGCCGGTGTGCCTTCGCTGATCACTGGTGGACGAGGCGGCGGCAACGGACGCTCGCCGCGGCAAGTGGCAACGTCAGTCGACGAAATCGAAGAAGCTTTCCAGCGCAAGAAGAAGCGCGAGCTCGAACAGGCCCGCATGGCCGGCTCCGGGGACCTGCAGACCGTGCAGCAGGTTGTGCGTTCGGGCGAGAAGGTTGGGCGCAACGATCCTTGTCCTTGTGGCAGCGGGAAGAAATATAAGAAGTGCTGCGGTGCGGGCGCGTAATAAGTTTCGATGTAGCGCGGACACTCTGGTCCGCGTGCATGCAGCTAGGGTCCGGTACGCATGCGCGGACAAGAGTGTCCGCGCTACATCTTCCCGACGCGGGCGTACAATGAAGATAGCAGTAGCGGAGGTTTGCCGTGATCGCGCTGCGTCTTGTTCGTCTTATTGAATCTCATTCCGAAGAACTTGCCGAAAGTTTATTGCACAAATTAGAACGGTCCACCCGGGCGGCGGACTTGAAAAAAGTCCCGGCACGGGAAATCCAGGAGCGTACCCGCGAGGTGTACCGCAATCTGAGCGACTGGATCCTGACCAAAACCGACGATGACATTGAGAAGGTCTATCAGGCTCTGGGCCGGCGCCGCGCCGAGCAGGGTGTCTCGATGAGCGCGCTCTGCTGGGCGATCCTGATGATCGAAGAAAATCTCTGGGAGTTTCTGGAGATGGAGGGCATGCGGGAGAAGCCGCTGGAGATCCTGGGAAGTCTCGAGTTGCTCCGTCTGCTGGGCCAGTTCTTCGATCAGGCTGTGTACTTTGCCGCGCTGGGCCATGAAAGCTACTGGCGGGAGAAACAGGCAGAAGAGTCCGTCAGTTTGGCTCATACGGCCTGATGGTTAAGGAGAGTTCAACGGAGCGCGGTTCGCTCACTTCATCGCATGGGAGAGGCCTGTGATGAAGCCGCTTTCGGCTCGGCCACGAAAATCCAGTCTCACGACCAGACCTATCCGCCGAAGGAGATAATCGCGCCCCCGGCGACGATGAGCGCGCCACCGATCCAAATGGGCAGCGTGGGGGCTTGGCCGAATCGGATTCGGGCTACGATCTGCGCCAGCAGGAAAAAAATCACGACGTAGACACCGATCAGTTTGCCGAACTCCCAGCGCGGCGTGTTGACGACCAGTCCGTAAGCGGCCAGCGACACGGCCCCGCCCGCAAAGGCGAGGGCGCGGCTCATCCCGGAAGCGCGATAGAGCGCGGACTGAAAGCACGAGTCGCCGTATGTTTCCAGCAACGCGGCGATCGCCATGACGAAAAGAGCACCGCTGCGGTGCGCGACGAGGTGATTCAGGAGGTCTCTCATAGGTGTGAGCGTTCCGTCATCCTAACAGGTCGTCGGGCTCTTCCTGTTTCTAGGTACAATAAAAAAATTCGATTGGACGGTGCGACTACGCCGCATTAGCCTTGGCGGTTGGGCCGGAATCGCGGGCGCACGGCAGGAGGAATCAATGAAGCTGGCCGGGTTTTTGCTGCTGGTTGCAGGATGGGCAATCGTCGTGTTCGCTGTTGCGTTGCTGCCATCGGCGGAGCCGCGCGTCGCATTCGTGCTCGCCGGCGTGGCGGTCGAGTTCCTTGGCCTCGCGCTCGCCATCCGTTCTCATCTTGTGCTGGAAGCGGAAGGAGAGTGACCCTCTTCGTGGCTTCTACTCCTGCCTCTCTCCCGGAAGTCTCAGCGCTCGTCTCCTTTCTCCTTATCCTTTTGGTACCGTTTGCGGGTGTAGGGTTATCGCTGATCCACTGTGGCCTGGGACGAGCGCGGAGCGCAGCTCACGCCATGCTGGCAGCACTCTCGGTGACGGCGGTTGCGGCGATTGTTTATGTGATCGTCGGGTTCGCATGGCAAGGAGCGGCG
>Ga0075030_100003838_pt1 | contig 13605 bp, 10 predicted proteins | sample LitLauG_LLR_2012_FD_71393 | JGI IMG/M metagenome (GOLD analysis project Ga0075030, IMG submission 71393) | Freshwater sediment microbial communities from Pennsylvania, USA - Little Laurel Run_MetaG_LLR_2012 | ecosystem: Environmental > Aquatic > Freshwater > Creek > Sediment | place: USA... | reverse complement strand
GGCCGCGGGCGCCATCTACACTCTGGCTTCAGACCTTAACTTGTTGCTTTCCGGAGAGAAGGAAGCGATGCATCTGGGAGTAGACGTGCCGCGCGTCCGGCTCGTCGTCTACGTTGCCGCCTCACTGCTTACAGGCCTCGCCGTTTCTGTAAGCGGAGCAATCGGATATATCGGATTAATCGTTCCGCACCTGATGCGCTTTCTTTTCGGATCGGATCATCGTGTCTTGATTCCGACCGCGGCGCTCGGTGGGGCCATCGCTGTTGTGTTCGCCGATACGCTGGCACGAACCGTTCTCGCTCCAAACGAAATCGCCGTCGGCGCAGTGACTGCCGTCGTGGGAGCTCCCTTGTTTGTGTACCTCTTGCGCCGGAGGCTTGCGTGAGCACCACCCCGACTCCTGCGCGGAGTCCGGTCGAGATGGCGCGCGCAGCCGGTGACACCCGCCTCAGCGTGGAGCAGGTGAGTTATGCGCATTCCGCAAACCCTTCGCAGGCACCGCTTTTCACCCTGGAAGCCACCAGCTTCCAGGCGAAGCCAGGCGAAATCGTCGCCATCCTCGGTCCAAACGCCAGCGGAAAATCCACACTTTTGAAATTGATTTCCGGAGCGCTCGCTCCGCTTTCCGGCCGGATTCTATTAGACGGATTCGCGACAAATGTTCTGACGCCCCGGACGCGCGCGCAACGCATCGCCCTGGTGCAGCAAGAAAGTCCATTGCTCTTTCCCGCTCGTGCTTGGCAATTCGTTTTGCAGGGCAGGCATGCGCACGGACGTTCGCTACGATTCGAATCGGCAGACGATCTGCAGATCGCGAAAAACGCTTTGGCTCAGGTGGGCGCGAAAGAACTTACTGACCGGTGGATGGAGCAGCTCTCAGGCGGCGAAAAACAGCGGGTAATTCTGGCGCGCGCGCTGGCGCAGCAACCGTTGCTGCTTCTGCTGGATGAGCCGACGCTGCATCTGGATATTGCCGCGCAGATCGGCTTGCTGGATGTTCTCCGCCGGCTGGCAGCGGAGAATCGCTACACCGTGGTCGTTGTCACGCATGAACTGAATCTTGCCGCCGAATACGCGGATCAAGTGGTGCTCCTGCAGAGGGGGCGTTGCCTACGGGTGGGGCCGCCGGCTGGAATTTATCAGCGCGATCTTCTGGAGCAGGTATTCCAGACGCCGCTGTCGGTGGAGTTCACGTCGTCTGGCCGGCCGCGCGTTGCGATTTTGCCAGGAAGTTAATTGATGTACCCTCGTCCACCTCAACCCTGCGGCAATTTGCTGCAGACCACAATGACCGCGGATTTCGTGCTCGGGAAGACGGGCCACAGCCATGGCAGTTTCTTGGCGTTGGAAACCGTCGCCGCCGCGCGACTGTAAGGCGGGATAAGTAGCTCGCAGGCCACTGCAACGAATCGCTCGTTCTGCGGTCCGGACCGGATCGTCATTAGCAAAGGGCAACGTTGTGGGAAGGTGCGAGCTGGCAAAACCGCTCAGCCAGGAGACCGGCGAAATCTGCAGCCGGTGCACCTCAATTTGGTGCACCGGACAACCTCAAACTCCCGCGCGAGAGGGAGCGGAGGACACCATGAAACTCAATCTGATTCGCTTCACCGTATGGTTTTTGGCAGTCCTGTTTGTAAGTTTTTCCGCACAATCGCAGAATAATTCCCGACAAGCTCGATTAAGGGGACGAATCACGGATGCCTCTGGCTCCGGCGTTGGGGAAGTCAAAATCAACGCAAAGCCGATGATCGCGGCTTCGTCCACAGTCTTGTCGACTTCTTCTTCGCCAGACGGAGCATATTCTCTGTCGCTTCCTCCCGGCCGGTATGAGATCTGCGTTGAGCACCCGTCCTTTGTCACGCGCAATCTCACGATCGAACTTGGGGCTTCCGAGAATCGCTCGGTGGATATTAGCCTGCGGATCGAGCCAATCTCTGAAAATGTGGTGGTCACAGCGAACGCTCAACCGGAATCAATGGACCGGACTCCTGCGCCCGTTGATCTGATCAGCCAGGAGGAGATTGCCCAGCGCCAATCCGTTTCCCTCCCTGACTTACTCGGGGCACAGACCGGCGTGACGCTGGCCCGTACCGGGACAGTGGGGGGCCTTACATCCATCTTCATCGACGGCGGCAATTCCAATTTCACCAAAGTGCTTGTGGACGGCAGTCCGGTGAATGAACCTGGCGGGGCGATTAATTTTTCTAATTTCACGATGGACAACGTGGACAAAGTCGAAATCGTCCATGGAGCAGAGAGTGCGCTCTACGGGACTGATGCAATGTCCGGGGTCATCCAAATCGTGAGCCATCGGGGCACAACGCGAATTCCAGCGGTGAATCTGTTCGCTGAAGGTGGCAGCTTTTCGTCGGCGCGGGGCGGCGGGCAATGGAGCGGGTTAGTTGGCGCGTTCGATTATTCGACCGCCGCTTCCTACTCGGGCACCGACGGCCAGGGCGTGGACGATTCATTTCTAAATCGGAGTTTCGCGGGAAATTTTGGTTACCGTTTCTCGGATACCAGTCAGCTCCGCCTCACTGTCCGCAGTAATTCGAGCTTTGCCGGGACTCCCGGTCAAACACTTTTTGCTTCGATTCCGTTCACCGTCGACGCCACCGCTTATGACAATCTGAAACAGTTTTCGAGCAATTTTACGTGGTCATTCAGCACCGGTACTCACTGGTCGCATCGCGTCGCTGCCATGGAATCGCGGATCCTAGACACCAACGCATTCCCGGATTTCAGTTTTTTTGCCACGGACCAGTTCAATCGCTCTGGGCTCCTGGGGCAATCCACTTATTCGCATCGCGGAGTCGCCGTCACCGCTGGCTATCAATATGAAGTCGAGAACGCTTACCCGAACAGCCTCAGCGGCACGCATGCGCGCCGGAATAATCAGGCAGGATTTCTTGACGCGCGCTGGCAAGCTACCCAACGGCTTACCCTCAGCGCAGGAGCCCGCGCCGAGGCGAACACGAATTTTGGCACGCGTGTCGTGCCCAGAGTCGGTGCTGTCTACGCGCTTCGCTATGCGAACGGCTTTTGGGGAGACAGTCGGGTGAAAATCTCGTACGGCCAAGGCATTGAAGAACCCACCGTGTTCGAGTCTTTCAGCACCAACCTATGCAATCCGGGCAATCCATCCCTCCGACCCGAGCGCAGCCGCACCCTGAACTTTGGGATCGACCAGTACATCAACTCGAATCGATTCCGGCTCTCCGCGAGCTATTTCACCAGCGAATTTCGAGACCTCATTAACCAAGTTCCAGGCGCGTTGAATTCCACCTGTTACCCCTTTCCTGGCCCGGTGATGGAGCTTATTAACACAGATCTTTCTCGTGCTCGCGGCGTGAACTGGTCTGGAGAAGCTCACCTGAACCACTGGCTATCTCTCAAAGGCAATTACTCGTTCGACGATACGCGCGTTCTGAAAACGATTGCCAATCCTCCCGACGTCGAAACGCCGGGCAATCACCTTCTTCGGCGCCCGGTGAACTCCGGCAATCTCTGGTTTAACGCCAATGATCGGCGCTTCAATTTCAATCTCGCCGGATATTTTTCCGGCCGCCGCACAGACAGCGACTTCCTTGGTTTGGGCATAACGCGCAATCCTGGCTATGCCCGCTTTGACATCGCCACCAGCTACGAATTGGCGCGCGGCATCTCTTTTTACGGCCGCGTGAGCAATCTATTCGACAAGCAATATCAGGAAGCCGTCGGTTATCCGGCGCTGGGCCGCGATTTTCGCCTCGGACTCAGGTACCGGTTCTCCGGCCGCAACTGAACACCCATCCGAGGAACAATTGGGGGCCGCAAGTCTCTGGGGAGGCCGAAGCGGCCCCGGCCGGTGCTATAATCTTGGTTTCCGTATGGCGAAATCCGCTCCAGAGGAAGCCGCGCTCGCGCCGGAAGTGCTGGCAAAATACGAGCCCGTGATTGGGCTGGAGGTCCACGTCCAGCTCCTCACGAAAACAAAAATATTCTGCGGATGTTCGACGCGGTTCGGTGATCCGCCAAATACCAATGTTTGCCCCGTTTGTCTAGGCCTGCCCGGCACGCTTCCTGTGCTCAACAAGCGCGCAGTCGAGATGGCCATGCGCGCATCGCTTGCACTGAATTGCGCGGTGCACGAGCGGTCGCGCTTTGCGCGCAAGAATTACTTCTATCCAGACCTTCCTAAGGGTTACCAAATTTCGCAGTACGAATTGCCGCTCGCTACCGGCGGCTGGCTTGAGATCAAAGTTGGCGACGCGCGAAAGCGAATCGGGATTACCAGGCTGCATCTAGAAGAAGACGCTGCGAAAAATCTTCATGAAGGTTTTTCGCAATCGGCGACGAAAGCCTACATTGACTACAACCGCTGCGGCACGCCGCTCAGCGAAATCGTTTCCGAGCCGGCTATGCGTACGCCCGAAGAGGCGTACGCCTACCTCACCACGCTCCGGCAGATCCTGCTCTACACCGGCGTCAGCGACGTCAACATGGAGGAAGGTTCACTTCGTTGCGACGCCAACGTCAGCGTGCGCGTTCGCGGCGCAAAAGAATTTGGCACTAAGGTGGAAGTCAAGAACCTAAACTCATTCCGCTATTTGCAGAAGGCACTGGAATACGAAATCGAGCGCCACATCGGCGTGCTTGAATCCGGGGGGCGCATTTCGCAGGAAACGCGCTTCTGGAATCAGGCGGAAAGCCGTACCGTCTCCATGCGTTCCAAGGAAAAAGCCCACGACTACCGCTACTTCCCTGAGCCGGATCTTCTTCCTGTGCAACTCAGCTCCGCATGGCGCGAAGAAGTTCTCCGCGGGTTGCCGGAGCTCCCCGAAGCGAAGCGCGCGCGATTCGTTTCGACTTTTGGAGTTACGCCGTATGACGCCGAAGTCCTCACGAGCACGCAAGCTGTGGCGCACTATTTCGAGGCCGTCGTAAAGGCAGGCGCTCCCGGTAAAGCGGCCGCCAACTGGATGCAAACCGAACTTTTCGGCCGCCTCAAGGAAGCCGGCGGAGAGATTTCAGAAAGCCCAATTTCGCCCGCCGCGCTGGCTGAACTGGTGAACCTTGTTGAATCCAGCAAGATTACCGGCGCCATAGGGAAAAAGGTTTTCGCCACCATGTTTGAATCCGGCCGTACTGCTGCGGACATTGTCGCCGCCGAGGGCCTTGGCGCTCAAATCAGCGAAGCCGCTATCGAACAAGCCGTGCGTGAAATCATCGCGAGAGAGCCTGAAAACGTGGCCAAGTTCAAGTCCGGGAATGAAGGTGTTTTGAAATTCTTTGTGGGTCTGGTGATGAAAGCCACGCGCGGCCAAGCTAACCCGCAGGCTGTCAACGACATCCTGCGCAAGCTGCTTGCATAGCCCGTGGGTTACTGTTTCTTGAAGGGGTGCTTGGCTGCTGCGCCCCACACGGCAATCGGATAAGATCTGTCTTGAGGGATTTTATGCTTAAGATCGGCGACAAAGCTCCCAACTTCACGCTCAAGGCAGACGACGGCAAAGATGTCTCGCTCTCGGATTTCGGCGGCCGGCGTGTATTGCTCTTTTTCTATCCCAAAGCAAACACTTCCGGTTGAACCATCGAAGCGTCCGAGTTTCGTGACGCAAAAAAGCAGTTCGATAAACTCGGTGTTGCCACTCTCGGTATGAGCGCCGATTCGGTAAAAGCCCAGGCATCCTTCAGCACGAAGCAGAAGCTGAATTTTCCATTGCTCAGCGATCCGGACCACAAAACGATCGAAGCCTTTGGCGCTTGGCAACAGAAATCGTTCATGGGCCGCAAGTTCATGGGTATCGTCCGTAGCTCTTTCCTCATCAGCAAAACGGGAACCATCGAAGCCGTCTGGCCCGCCGTGAAAGCCAAGGGCCACGCCGCCGAAGTTCTCAAGCACCTATCGCAAGTCTAAACCTCGCTCGTTTTAACGCGAACAAGTTCCGACGATTCAGCGGAGCGGCACAATCACCCCGCCCTCAACAACCTTTTTGACCCCCTCGCACTGGGATTATGAACGCAGTGTTAAGTTTCCTTTCGCGGTTTTCTTACGTCTTTGTCATTCAGCTGTCACAACATTCGAGTCAAATGCTTCCCACCGAACCGATTGGGTACTTCCAGAAGTCGGAACGACGTGCTGTCTCGCTCGCAGTTGGTCTTCCCAAATGGCCCTCCCCACGGCTGGAACCTAATTGGGATCTGGAACAAAGGAGTATCAAAAATGCGAAGCCTGAAGAGTTTCTTCTGCGTGCTAGTTTGCTCATTACTCTTGCTCTGTTCCGCCCACGCGCAGACGGGCCAAGGACGCAAAGGCACGATTTCCGGGCATGTCACGGACAGTTCGGAAGGCGTGCTTCAAGGAGCGGAAATTACGATTGAAGCCAGAGGCGTCAAAGTGGTTTCGGATGTCCAAGGCCAATTCTTTATCAACGACCTTGAGCCGGGCAGCTATTCGCTGATGGTCAGTTACGTCGGTTTCGCAAAGCTTACGCAGACAGTGGAGGTAAAGGGTGGACAGGTGACGACGTTTGATCCGAAGTTGATGCCGGAATCTCAGAATCTGGAAGTTCTCGTCACTGCCGAACGGCCCTCCGCCGAAGCGGCGGAGATCAACCGCCAACTGTCGGCCGACAACGTAGTGCAAGTCCTCACCTCAGACGTGATTCGCAGCCTCCCCAATGCCAACATGGCCGACGCACTCGGCCGTTTGCCCAGCGTTACCCTGGAGCGTGACGAAGGCGAAGGCAAATACGTGCAAGTTCGCGGCACCGAGCCGCGGCTCACGAACGCCACCATCGATGGGATTAATATTCCTTCGCCAGAAAACAATGTCCGTCAAATCAAATTTGACGCCATTCCCGCCGACATCGTCGAATCGGTCGAAATCAACAAAACGCTCCAAGCCAATATGGACGCCGACGGCATCGGCGGCTCTGTCAATCTCGTTACCAAGACTGCCAGCGAACGGCCCACGGTCAATCTCAGCGGCATGGGTGGGTATACCCCGATCATCGGGGGGCGCGGGTTAATTGAAACCACCGGCACCGTCGGTCAGCGCTTCGGCAAAGATAAACGCTTCGGCGCACTCATGGGCGGCTCTTACGACTGGAATGGCCGCGGCATTAACGACCAGGAGCCTGGTCCGGACGCTTTCATAAACTCTGGTGGAGGCCCCGGAGCGCCTTTCTATGACAACACCGATTTTCGGAACTACCGCTATTACCGCACCCGGTGGGGGCTCGCGGGCAGCCTCGATTATAAGCTGGCAGAAGGCTCCAGCCTCTACCTCCACGGTTTCTACTCGGATTTTAAGAACTACGGCGAACGCTGGGTGTATCACGTCAATGACAATACTGCTTCCGCCCAGCCGAATATATTTAATGGGAGCGGCGGCACCCCGAGTTTCAACACTTCGATTCGCCGTCCCGACTACGCCATCGCCAACCTCGTCGCAGGCGGCAAGCACGTCTTGACAACTTCCTGGTTTACCTGGGATGTTTCCGCGTCGCGCGCGCGCCAGCTTGAGCGTGGCGACCCGCAAGCCAATTTTGGGGTCACCAGCGCCTTTGGCTCGAGCACTTGTGATTTCCTCAACGCTACCGGAGCGAACCTTTACACTCCAGCATGGTCACCAAGTTGTTTCACGGAAATCAGTAACCCGTCCAATTTCCAGCTAACGAATTTCGACCTCTTTGGTCATGGACTTTCGGCTCAACTAAACCTTCAGCTCACGGGAGCTGCCGCCAAGCGCTACCATGTCGGTTCACACCTCGCTACGATCGAGGTCGGCGGCAGATTCCGCAACGCCCACAAATTTGACAATTCCTATACAACAAATATGGCTCCAAACGCCGCTACTGCTCCGTTGCTTCTATCTATGTTCACAAACAACGTGACCAACCCCGGCTACTACGGCGGCAGTGCCTACAAAATGGGGCCATTCGCCGACTACCTCAAAGTGTTGGACTATTTTAGCGCCAATCCATCTCAGTTCGCCGTGAACAGGGGCCAGACTGTCCCGGGTTACGATGCCAGCAACTACGATCTGGTGGAAAAAGTCGGTGCCGGCTACATCATGAACACCATCGACCTAGCCAGCAGGATTCGCCTCGTGGCTGGCCTCCGTTTCGAGAACACCATTCTCGATACCACCGTCCCACAATTCAACGGTACGTCTTCGTCCACCCCTCCCCCCGGTTGTACCCCAGCGGCTGACCCATCCGCAGGCTTTTTCTGTGGACTGGCTTCCACGAGCGGTGCTTACCTCAAGCCGTTACCCAGTGCCTCGCTGCGCTTCGGACTCGGCAATGATGCGGATATCCGCGTCGCCTACAGTCGCGGTCTCGGCCGTCCCAACCCGACTGATATTGCTCAAGCCGTGGCTTTCACGTTCGTGGCCCCAGGAAGCCATAATAATTCCGTCTCCTTGGGCAATCCTAACCTCAAAGCGGAGTCCGCTGACAATATCGACATTCTCATTGAGCGCACTCTCAAGCCCTTTGGCATGATTTCCGCCGGGTATTTCTATAAGAACTTGACGGACCCCATTGTCAGCACCTCCTTCTTCAAGGCCTTCCAGCCGGCTCCCGCTGCACCCAACGACGTATACAATGTGACACAGACGATTAACGCTGGCAGCGCTTGGGTGCAAGGATTCGAAGCCGCATACTTGCAGCATTTGACGTTTCTTCCCGGCGCACTAGGCGGCTTGGGGATCTCGGCTAACTACGGTTATTCGGCCTCGCGCATTACCGGCCTCCCAGGGCGTTCCGACAATCCAAGGCTCCTGCGCTCTGCTCCCAACACCTGGAATATTAGCCCAACTTATGACCGCGGTCGTGTCTCCATGCGAGTCGGACTTTCTTACAATCAGGCGAACATCTTCTCTTATCAGTACAGGGATGGCACTCCCATTGCCGGAACCGCAACGACACCGACACCCGGAGGGCTTTATGGCCCCAACAGCGACAACTATCTTTATTCGCACCTTGAGTTTGACGCTCAGGGTAGCGTGCGCCTTTCCCACGGCCTAAGCTTGGTTATGTACGGTCTGGATCTCAACAACGAAGTCTTCGGCTTTTACAACGGAAGCACGCAATATTTCAACCAGCGCGAATTCTACAAGCCCACTATCGCCGCGGGCGTCCGCTGGTCGCCAGCGCACGAGAAGAAATAGCAATGTCCTGGGGGCATCGCGGCGGGAGCTGGGTGAGTTCTCGCCGCGATTTATCCAATGGCAGAAAAGCGCGGCGGACTTGTTTCCGGTCTGTTGATTACTTGAAACGCCCACTCCGGCGGATGGTCGGTTTCGGTTTAACGCCGGTTCATGTTTTTTTGTTTAGATTCATTCCATGCAACTGCTCAAGGCTCTCGGCTCATGCTGACTAACAAACAATCTCCGCTCCTTACCCTTTGCTCTACCGTTTTCTGGTTGCTGCTCTTTACTTACGCACGCGCACAGTCCGCCTCACCTGCCGGCGGGCAGACCGCCGTTCTGGTTGGCGCTGGCGATATTGCAGACTGCAAGGACCTTTCAGGAGCGGAAGCCACCGCGAAGCTCCTGGAACAGATTTCTGGTACCGTGATGGCTGTTGGAGATCTCGCCTATCCCGATGGCTCGAAGGAAAATTTCGTTTGCTATGACAAGACCTGGGGGCGCATAAAGTCCCGCACTCGACCCGCCACCGGCAATCACGAGTTCCATGCCACTGGCGCAACCCCCTATTTCGATTACTTCGGCGCCACGGCGGGCGACCCTAAGTCGGCGTACTACAGCTATGAACTAGGCACATGGCACATCGTTGTGCTCAACAGCGAGTGCAAGGATGTTGGCGGATGCGAAGCGGGCTCGGCACAGGAAAAATGGCTTCGCGAAGATTTAAGAGCTCACCGGGCGGCTTGCACGCTGGCCTACTGGCATAAGCCGCTTTTCAGTTCCGGCAGCACGCACGCCAATGACCTCTCGGTGAAGCCACTGTTCCAGACGCTCTATGAGGCGAATGCGGACGTCATCGTCAACGGCCACGACCATGACTATGAGCGGTTCGCTCCACAGACCGCCGATGGAGTGGCCGATCCCAAGCGCGGCATCCGCGAATTTGTTGTCGGCACGGGAGGAAAAAGCCATCGCCCGTTCGGAGAAATAAAGGCCAACAGCGAAGTCCGCGATGCCGCAACCTTCGGCGTTTTGAAGCTCACGCTCAAGGCCGGCTCCTACGAGTGGCAGTTCATTGCTGAAGCCGGCAAGAGCTTCAGCGATTCCGGGAGCGGGGTCTGCCACTGAGCAATTCTACTTTTCCCGAGGAACCGGGCACAACGTGGGTCTTTCTGGAGTTGGCGGCTAATGCCGCGCGACCGGAAGGAACAGAGGACTTTGAGTGCTCTTGGCAAGGGGGGAGGTGCTTTGTGCGTGTTCAGAGCTGAACCGTCAGGTCGTCTGAACCAGGTTCTCTCGGCTCAACATAGAGATTGTCAATCAGCCGGGTCTTGCCGACATAGGCAGCTAGAAGAATGTAGCAGGCCTTGCTGACCCAGGTGACAGGCTCGAAGGCTTCAGCCTCCACGATCTCTGCATAGTCCACGCGCACCAGCTTCTCCGCAAACAGGACTCGCTCTAGGAGTCGTTGTAGTTCTAGCGCGTTGCGGACTCCCGCAGCCAATTCACTTTTCGCCGCACTGAGGGCACGATGCAGAACGATCGCGGCGGTGCGTTCCTGCGCATTCAGGTAAACGTTGCGCGACGAGAGTGCGAGTCCATCCGCTTCGCGCACGATGGGGCAGGTCACAATTTCCGCGTCGAGATTCAGGTCCTGCACCATCTTCGAAATAATCCGAACTTGCTGGGCATCTTTCCGGCCGAAGTAGGCGTAGTTCGGCTGAATAATTTCAAACAGCTTCAGAACCACCGTCGCCACGCCGCGGAAATGACCAGGGCGCGATTTGCCCTCAAGCCGCTCGCTCAATCCTTCGACGGAGGCATAAGTGGAGAAATTCTTTGGGTAAACCTCGGCGGCTTCTGGTGCAAAAAGATAATCGACTCCGGCCGCTTCGAGTTTTTCTTTGTCGCTCTCAAATGTCCGCGGATACTTTGTGAAATCCTCGTTCGGCCCAAACTGCGCAGGATTCACAAAGATGGATGCAATCACGGTCGAGCAATCTTTCCTCGCCCTTTCGATCAGCGAAGCATGGCCGGTGTGCAGAGCACCCATGGTGGGCACCAGGCCGATCACACGGCTCTCGGTTCGGGCTTGGCGCGCAATCTGTTTCATCCAGGGAATGGTTCGGATTATTTCCACGAAGGTAAGAATTGGGCGCCCGCGCTATGCGCGGGCGGCTACAGAGCGTTCCCGGTAGAAGTGCATCAAGTCCGTCAGAATCGGCTCGGCGCCGAGTTGCCGCAGAAGCGTCGTGACCTGCCCGCGGTGATACGAGCCATGATTCACCAAATGTTGCATCGATTGCCAGAGGGGATTTTTATAAACGCCGAATTTCAGCGTCTTGTATTCCATCACATGATCGAGATCGGCTTGCGTCAAACCTTTCACAAAATTGAGTAGTCGTGCTTCCAGTTCGCTCCATTTCTCTCGGAGGGCGACAGCATCGGGGAACTGCGAAGCATCCGGCAGTGAAGAAGGAGAACGGCCCTGAAAGCGCTCAAGCCAAAGCGATTCTCCTCCATAGATATGCGCCAGCGTGTCCCGTACGGAGCCGAAGCTTGAGCCCATCGGCTTGACGAACTGATCCGCCGTGAGCTTCGCAGCCGCTTCCATCGAACGGCGGCTGGCCCATGCGTTGTAGTCGTAAAGTGTGCGCATCTGTTCTGGGGTCATATCGAACTCCATCGCGGATGGTTGTTGATTCCGCTGATTCAACTTGCGATGAAAATGGTTTTGCGGCTCTTGACGGCTTGCGGCGCGTGGAAAGACTCTGCGTCGGATGGAAATTCACCGCTCTGTACGTCGGTGCAATAAGCACGCACGGCGTTCGAAATTATTTCGCCGACGTTTACATATTGCCGCGCAAATTTTGGGGTTTGATTGAACGTAAGTCCCAGCATGTCGTGAATCACCAGAACCTGGCCGTCGCAGTCCGGCCCGGCGCCGATCCCAATCGTCGGAATGCGCAATCCGCGAGTGATTTGCGCAGCGAGCTCGCGCGGCACTGCTTCGAGCACAATGGCAAACGCGCCAGCCGATTCCACTGCACGCGCGTCGCGCAACAATTGGTCGGCCGCGGCCGGCGTTTTTCCCTGGACCCGATAGCCACCCAGTGCGTTTACCGATTGAGGCGTCAGGCCAACGTGCCCCATCACCGGGATTTCCGCTTCCGTCAAACGCGAAATCAATTCCAGACGGCGTTCTCCGCCTTCCACTTTCACCGCTTCTGCCCCCGCCTCTTTAACAAACCGCATCGCGTTGTGGAGTGACTCTGAAATTTCCGAGTGGTAGCTGCCATACGGCATGTCGGCCACAACGAGGGCCCGCCTGGTTCCGCGGCGAACTGCGCGCGTGTGGTGCAGCATCTGGTCGACTGTCACGGGAAGAGTGCTCTCGTGGCCGAGCACGACCATGCCAAGTGAATCGCCCACCAGAAGAATATCCACGCCGGCTTCATCCACCAGACGCGCGGTGGGGTAGTCGTACGCAGTCAAACAAGTTATTTTTTGCGGATGCCCGGATGAACCGGAAGAATTGGATTTGCGCTGCAGGAGATCGGGAACCGTGATCTTTCCATTCCCGGAACTTGGTAGGACGCTCATGAGGCCTCCGGTGCCGCTCCCTTCCTCTTTTAAAGGTGGCCGCCAAGCGGCCAACGGGATGCAGCCCTGTACCTAAAGCGGATCTAGAATACCAAATCTCGAGTTGCATCGCCACAACTTTCGGTTTTCGGCTGCTTTCCCCCGGCACGAAAGTATGGATTTCAATGGACGGCGAACTAGTGTGAACCGGAAGCGGACGGTGCCGCGGACTTTTCCGGGTACAAGCGGTCAAACTCCGGTTCGTCATGAAGCAGGGTAAGGGAGGGGTCGCGGCGAGCCCACACCGAGTCCCTGAACCCGGCTTCCCAGGCTTTGCGGAGGGCATCCAGGGCCTCCTGCTTTCGTTTCAGACCGCAGTAACCGCAAGCCGCATTGTAGAGAATCGAGGCTTCGTTGGCGCGCAAGGTCACGGCCAGGTTGAGTTCCCGCAGGGCGTCCTCAACGCGTCCCATTTCGGCGTAGTAAGCGCCCAGCAGAACGCGCGCGCGCGCGTCCTCGGGCACCTGTTTCAAGTGGTTCTCGAGCGCTACGATGGCCCGGTGAGCCATGTTGCGCCTGGCTTCTTCTTTGCCTATAGCGCCGAGAGAGTTCAGGATGGGGACATAAACGTTGTAGTCCTCACCGCTTGCCTCAATGGCGGCTTCCGCAATGTCCAGAATTTCCTGGTAGCGTCCGGCGGCAAACAGGGCGCGGCAGAGCATGTAATAGGCGCCCTCGCAGTCCCGCTTGCGTTCGATGGCTTTTCTGACCATACGGACGGCTTCGTCATGCAGCTCGGCGGCGTACAGGACCCAGGCCTGGCTGACCAGCACTTCGGGCAGGTCCCAGCGCAACGCCACGGCCTTGCCGGAAGCTTCCCGCGC
>Ga0075030_100003837_pt1 | contig 13605 bp, 13 predicted proteins | sample LitLauG_LLR_2012_FD_71393 | JGI IMG/M metagenome (GOLD analysis project Ga0075030, IMG submission 71393) | Freshwater sediment microbial communities from Pennsylvania, USA - Little Laurel Run_MetaG_LLR_2012 | ecosystem: Environmental > Aquatic > Freshwater > Creek > Sediment | place: USA... | reverse complement strand
GACGAGACGATATTGATCGCTGCTTGTTAATAGAAAGTCACGCTGGGCGGTTTCCGCTTTACGGATTGATTCGACAACGCCCTGAATCAGATTGATCTGCTGGGAAATGTTTTGCGCTTTCACTGTGGTGTCGATCGCCAGATGACCATGTGCCACGACCGCCGAATTGACCCCCGCAAAGAGAACCAATAGCCCAACAAGAGTGAGTGTGGCGGCGGTGGATGAAAGACGCCGGTCGCTTTGCTCTGTCCTCATCCAGAACAATGCGCAGGCGCTTATCCCTGCAACGAAAGCGCAGATCGCCGAGAGTAATGACATGCTCAGGAAATGGGCATCCACAGCATGCTGACCTGCATTCCTGCTGATGGATAAAATGCCGCCGAGAACGCCAAGGGCGGGAAGGGTGCTCGCAAAGAATGCGGCCAGGTTCAGGAGATACCGCTCGCGTGGCACGTAGCTCATCAAGACGAGAAACGCGCCGAGCAATAAGAACGCAATATCAGTGGCAATTGTCACCCGGCAGTCGCGAAGCGGTAGCGGGGCAATAACGCGAGCGGTAAATGCGGGGAACAGGGAGTGTATCGAAAACCAAACGTTTGATAAGCCGAATAAAAGGTACGTACCGCCGAACAGCGCCAGCACAATTCCGGACCCGCGAGCTTGACGAAGAGAATCGCGCAACAATGAGCGCAAACCAATGCCCGCAAGGATGTAGCCGAGGGCCGTATCACAAGGCGTGACCGGCATGCCTGGCACAATTCGCAAAAAGGCGCGCCATTGCAGCAGCCATGCCAAGAGCGCACCGATCCCCATTAGGGTGAGGAACGTGGATCCGACATCAATAAGATTCTTCACTTGAAAGCGCCTTTGCAAAACAGCCACACCCCCCTGTGGTGACGGAGACGGCAAAGAAGACTTAGTTCTTGGGATTTAGGTACAGGCGAGACGAACGAACGTTTGTCCTAGTGGCGCGATCACGACTGAATGCCGCCAGATATCTATAGATTGTATCTTGATCAGTACTATTTTATCTAGTAGAAATATCGTGTATGTCAGTCAGCCACCCTCAGAATGTTCCGATCTCTCAAAGAACATAGAAGCCGGAGAGGGTGATTCTTGTCGGTTTCTCCTAAAAGCGAAGAAAAGGCGGTGCGGGCGAAATCACCTGTAAGGCCACTGACTTTTATTCATCTTGTTTCTAAACTCTCATCGTAAGCGAGCTTCGCAATTCGAGCAATAACGCTTTCCCTGGTGGCTTCATCCGCCGTCGAATCAGTAATGAAGACCGCGATCATCTTGCAAAACGCCCACCTGCTGATCGAGTGAAAGCGTGCCACGCTCGATCTCATATAGACGGTTAGCGCCAGCGGTAACTTGAAAACCGATTGCATGGGAGGGTGCGCATGCGGATTGAGGTCGCAATTCAGCGACGAGCCTGGCAGCAGGCAAGCCACCGACACCTGGCCACGGGCATCGGCGGCGACGGCGCGAATCTTGATTCCTCAATGCCTGCTGTGCCAGCGCGGCCGCGGCTGAGAAGACGAGGAGTCCAGCAAGTCGCATATGGCCAAGTATAGAAAGCGCTTCGTGGTGGCTTCGATATCTTTTAAGGGCGGACAGCGATGAATAGACGAAAAGCACTTTTATCACTTGGTAGTGTTTTGGGAACCTCCGGACTCTCGGTTGAGCCTGGCGCGGCCGAGAGCAAGGACATTCTCCCTATTGAGCAATTTCAGCCGCGCAGCATGTTGCACGCGCACGAAACAAAAGTGGAGCGCGCGGCCTATCCGGTCATAGATATTCACACCCACATTACTCACGCGGGTGGCCTGGATGGCCCAGGGCAGATCCACTTTACCGCGAGCGCCGAGGATTGCCTCCGCGTGATGGACCGCAAGAATATCCGCACCATGGTGAATCTCACCAGCGGCTACGGTGCCAATTTGCAGCAAGCGATCGACAAGCTGCAGTCGGCGCACGCCGGCCGCTTTCTGGTTTTCACCGAACCAGCCTGGAGTAAGGCGGCTGATGCGAATTATGCGCAGCTACAGGCAGATTTGATTGAAGATGCCCACCGTCGCGGTGCAAAGGGATTAAAAGTTCTGAAGACCCTGGGCCTCTACTTGCGCGAGAACGTTACGACTGGGAAACTGATCCGTATTGACGATCGGCGCTTTGACTCAATGTGGGAGGCTGCGGGCTCACTCGGAATGCCAGTGGCAATTCATTCGTCCGATCCGGAGGCGTTCTTCTTGCCAGTGGATCGTTTTAATGAGCGCTGGGAAGAGTTGCACGCGCATCCGGACTGGTCGTTTTACGGCAAAGATTTCCCAACAAATCGCGAACTGCAGGAGGCCCGGCGAAACGTGATGCGCCGTCACCCGCAGACACAATTCATTTGTTTGCACGTGGCAGATTCGGAAGATCTGCCATATGTGGCGGAGTGCCTGGAGAGTCATCCGAATATGCACGTCGAGATTGCCGCACGAATTGGCGAGTTGGGCCGGCAGCCGCGCGCGGCGTATCAATTCATCGACAAGTATCAAGACCGTGTGCTGTTCGGAACGGATGCGATTCCAGGTGGCGTGGATACACCTCAACAAGTGTTTAATGATCGCCTGTACGAGATTTACTATCGGTTCTTAGAAACGAAAGATGAGTATTTTGACTACGCCCCGGCTGAGGTGCCACCGCAAGGCCGCTGGAAAATTTATGGGCTAGGATTGCCGGAGCCGATCCTCAGAAAGGTTTACTCTGACAATGCGGCCAGGCTGTTGGGCATCTCCGTTTGAATTCGGCGACTAATGGCGGTCATCTCGATCATGATGTTCCATACGTTCGTGTCGCCAATGCCAATAGGCTTGCCGCTGGTCGTCGTTGGCTCGGCCCCATTCAATAAACGGCCCGCGGCCGTTTGACCAATACATGCGCCAATAACGATCTTCACCTCGGTTCCAGCGGTGGTAATCATGATGCTCGCGGTCGTAATAGCGATGGTGGCGCACGTCGTCGCGATCATGGTCTTCAGCCAACGCCGTCATGGCCGGGATGAAAAGCGCAAGACAGAACGAGATCGTTACCCCAAAATTTCTCAGGTCTTTCATGTGAACAACTCTCCTGGCAATCAGATCGTTACTGGGCGGCAGTCGTTTCTCGATGAACAGCCAAATTGTACCGGGACCGTAAGTTGTTCTAGGCGTCTAAAAAATCACGCCTTTCTTTTCGCGCCCAAGGGCGGCGATCATCGCGGTCAAAAGGAACACAGAGGCGGCAGTCGCGGCCATTGCGGTCGCATAACTCATCCTTTCGGCGAGCACCGCCTCCAGATAGCTAACAGGCCCTGCCAGCAAAACGCCGCACTGATAAGCAAAGCCAGGAAGAAAGCCGCGAATCGAGTTGGGAGAAAGCTCGCTGAGATGCGCCGGAATCACTCCCCATGCGCCTTGGACACAGAACTGCAACAAGAAAGCGCCAGCTAGAAGCAGAGCAGTGTGTGGAGCGTAGGTCCATAGTGGAACCAGAAGAATCGCCACTAAGAGAGCGGACACGATAGACCGACGCCGCCCAAGGCGGTCTGAGAGATAGCCAATGAACGTACCCCCAACCATGGCACCGACATTCCCTACGGCAGAGATCAGCGAGCGATGCTGAACGTCAAAGTGCCAGAAGCGCTGCAGGAAGGTGGGGAACATGTCTTGCGTGCCGTGTGAAGCAAGGTTCATGCCCGTCATCAAGAGAACCAAATAGAGAAACAGGCGCCAGTGCCGAAAGATGGAGGTTTGCAAATTGCCCCAGCTTTCCTCTTTTGTTTTTTCCCAAATTTCGGATTCTTTGACGCGTACCCGCACGAAAAGAGCAAGCAGCGCGGGCAAACCGCCTATGAAGAACATGGGACGCCAACCCCAGCGCGGAAAAAGAAACAAGTAGGCAATGGAGGCAAGAAGATTACCGAACGCGTAGCCTTGCTGGAGCGCCCCGGAAACAATGCCGCGCCATTTGAGCGGCACCTTTTCCATGGCCAGCGACGCTCCCACTCCCCATTCGCCTCCCATGCCGATCCCGAAGAGCGCACGCAGCACCAGAAACGTGGTGAAATTCGGCGAAAAGCCAGTGGCCACTTCGACGATGGAATAGAAGACCAGATCGATCATTAAAGGCAAGCGGCGGCCATAGCGGTCTGCAAGAAGGCCGAAGAGAAGCGCCCCCAGCGGGCGAAAAGCTAGCGTAAGCGTGATAGAAAACGCGATTTCTTTATCGGATTTGTGAAATTCAGATCCAATCGCAGTCAGACATAAGACGACTAGGAAGAAATCAAAAGCGTCTAGCGACCAACCGAGGAAACTAGCGGTAAGGGCGGCCCAGTGGTCGTTTGGGGAGGCGGGCGCAGCGGGCGGTTTTGCAAGCGGCAATAGGAAAACTATAAACCATGAACGGATTCGGGAACTTCGGCGTCTTAATTTACGTAGTGTAAATCTATGATGGACTGGCTCCCTTGGGCTCCTTTCGTCGCGGCATGCTGTCACATTTTCGAGGAATTCGTGTGGCCGGGCGGTTTCATGGATTGGTACCGGCGATATAGGCTGAACCCGTCACGCATCACCAAGCGCATGTTGGTGATCGTGAACATCGCGCTGCTGGCAGCTTGCGTGAACTACGCGCTGGTGGCGGATACGCGCTGGGGCGCCACGGCACTGTTAGGCCTTTGCGCGCTACTCTGTTCGAACGGGCTGTGGCATGCGTGGGCCAGTGTGAAGACTCACACGGTTTCGCCTGGCGTGGTCACCGGAATTTTGCTGTACGTGCCGCTTATGATTGTTGAGTTTAACGCGTACCTGCAGGCGCGGCGGGTGTCGATCTGGCTGGCAGGTGCGGCCGCGGGTGCAGGTAGTTCGTATCACGTTTGGTCGGCGCTTTACCACCGTGTGGCTGCAAAGAATTTGCAAGAGCAAGCCGCGATTACCCAGAAGGAGTGAGAAGCCCGGTCCAAAGGGGAAACGAAATGCCGGCGCAGAGATCTCCCTTGTATATGGCATCTATAAGGCTCTTAGCGGCCGCTGCTTTCGGAATGGCGCTGGTGATCGGAATGAACGTGGCCTGCAGTTCAGCGAACGAGCGAAAGACGCGCGAACAGGCGCGAGAAGCGGGCCGTGAGCTGTCAAACGACGCGAAAAAGGCCGGGCATGAAATTCAGAAAGACGCCAAGGAACTTGGCCGGGAGGCAAACAGCGCGGTGCAGCCCGACAAGCTGGAGCACGCTTCATTGCTGGCCCAAGTTAAGTCTAAGCTCGCCGCCGACGCAGGGCTTTCCACTCTCACCAACGTAAGCGTGGCAGTTGCGGGTAGCGTGGTGACGCTCTCGGGAACTGTTTCTAGCGAAGACCAGAAGAAGGCGGCTGGATCTGCGGCGGCACAGGTGGGTGGCGTCACGCAAGTGCGTAACCGCATTTTAGTGCGCCCCTAACGCGAGGGAGCCAACTTTAGTTGTCACGGGAGCGAAGGCCCCCGCTTCAGAAAACCAAAGAGCTTGGTCGCCTAGAGCGATGTTGTAATAGCCGCTGTTGAGCGAAGGGATCGGATATTCGACAAACTCACCCTTTTCCGGTTCAAGTGTGCCCAGAAATCCGCCATCCTCTTCGAAGAACAGTAGTCTTCCATCCTTGGCAAGGCGCATATCTTCTGCATTTGCACCAGGGGTAGGAATGGCGTATTCAAGCCAACCTGCGGATTTGATGGGCGCGACGAAATGCACGGTGGGGGACACGACGGAGCCGGCTTTTACAATTGTCGTAAGCGAGGGAGCGGTGCGGCCAGAATTACCGCGAGTCGCCAGGCTGTTAGTGGGAGTGATAATGACCGATGTGTAGCTAGCGGCCTGCGGATCGAGCAGGGCCAGCTTGCCGGCAAAGTATTCGCTAACCCAAATGTGACCTGTAGCTGCGGCTAGAACACCCGCTGGCGTGCCGCCGAAGGTAGGCACTGGGTACGCGCGCACGGTATTGGTGGCGGGGTCAAGGCGGCGGACAAAATTGGTGCCCGCCGCACCGACACCATCGTAATTCAACTCCGTAAACCAGACGTTTCCCCCAGGGTCAATACTAAGTTGTTCGACGTGGGAATCCGTTTTCTCTAGGCTGATTTGCCATTCTGTGATGACACCGGATGCCGAAAGACGGCCCACTCCTGAGGGTTCAGTGAACCACTTCGCGCGGTCGGAGCCGATTTGCAAAAAGTTTGGTGCGGCGCCAGACGGAACTGGATACTCGACGACACTACCAGAGTCCGGATTAAGAAGACCGATGGCGTGGTTGCCGGCGTCGCTGAACCAGACGCCGTCTTCCGCTACTTTAACGATGTTCGGCATGGCACCTTTAGGTAGAAGGTATTCGCGTGTTTGCGAGCCATGCAGCCGCGCAATTTTGCCAGCAGCGGTTTCGGTATAAAACACGCTGCCGTCAGGTGCTTGGTCAAGCCCCTGCGGAAGGCATTGCGCGGAAGGCGTGGGAATTTCGGTAATTTTGGCGCGACTCGCGTCGAAAGCCGGCGCTGAGCTTGCAAACATCCAACCCAACGCAAGCATTGACCGAGTCATGGAAGATAGATTCATCGCTAGGACCTCCAGCCACAGCATCTTAGCAAAGAGTAACGAACGGCGTTGATTAGTGGGACACCGCTGCCATCGCGTCGTTGAAACGCTTAAAGAAAGAATCGAAGCTGCGCCGTGTTTTGCAGATGATACCGTAAGCTTTGCGTATATAAGTGAATAGCTGCTTTAGTGGCGCAATACGTTGGAGTCATGGCTAAGGGCACAAACGCCAATCCGGACGAAACGGTCACAGTAAACACTTATTGAGACGAGCCGCTGGTTGAGGCATTAGGCGCCCAAAGGGTTTCGGCTGCGCCCAGCGCGTAGTTGGCCCAGCGGCCCCAAACAAAGAGCGCGTCACTCAGGCGGTTTAAGTAGCGAACAGTTTCTTCCGGCACATTCTCCACGCGGGCCAAGGCAACCAACAAACGTTCGGCCCGCCGGCAGACCGTGCGACAGATGTGCAGGTCGGCATCAAGGCGGCTGCCGCCAGGTAACACGAACGAACGTAGCGGCGCAAGAACGGCATTATCCTTGTCGATCTCCTGTTCGAGTTGCGCAATTTCGGCGTTGGTGACGCGGGGCTGTTTGGGATGTACGTCTTCGGGCAAAGTCGCCAGAATCGAACCGAGATTGAACAACTCGTGTTGAACGCGCTTCAGAATCACGGCAAGCTCAGCTACGGCCGGAAGAGATTCAGCAGTGATACGAGCAGCGCCGACGAACGCATTGAGTTCATCGACGGTGCCATACGCTTCAATGCGCAAATTGTCTTTGGGAACACGCTGGCCGCCGACTAGGGCCGTGTCGCCGGTATCGCCCGTGCGGGTGTAAATGCGGTTGAGCGCAAGGCGCGGTTCGTTGAAGGTGGATTCACTCACAGTATTGCCTAGATTGAGTTTAGACCGACGCACTGAGGGTACGTGGCGACTCGCGCTTTTGTACATCGCGAGTAATAGTTCGAGAAGCGCCATAGAGCACAGCAGCCAGCAGCAGCGAAAGCACGGGCAGAACCAGCATGGCCTGATGAAGCCCAATCGCCTTGAAGGCTTCGGTCATTTTTGTAGCGGCAGCGGCGGTCATGGCTTGCTTAGCGAAGCGGTCACTCAGGCTACCAGTTAGTAGCGGGCCGAACGATGCGCCGCAAAGATACATCGCCATAAAGTAAATCGACATGGCAAAGCCGCGCTGCCGCGGCGGCACGATGTCTTGAATCGAGGAATAGACGAGCCCGTAATAAGTGTTCAAAGCACCGTAGGCAACAGTGATACACGTGAGCGCTGCGACGATAGCACCCGCGGGTTGCATAATTCCGAGAAACGCGAACGGCGCGCCTATAGCAGCCAAGCCAGCGGCAATGAGCAGGCGGCCGTCGACGCGGCGGTGAACAATGCGGTCTCCTAAATAGCCGGCGAGCAATCCACCGCAGACGCCGCCGACGATATACGTGATACCGGTAGCGATGCCGGAGTTCGCTAGGGAAAGCTTGTGGAAGCGGCTGAGAAAGGCCGGGAGAAAACTGCCGATGGCGTACATATTGAAGTTCACAAATGCACCGGAAGCAATGATCCACCAGAAAGTGGGGATAGACAGGAGATCGCGCAGAGAAGTTCTACTAATTGAAGAGTTGGATGTTTCAGATGCGCCGCGCTCTGGTTCGTGAAGGAGAAACAACAAGGGCACCAAGAAGATGGCAGGCAGCGCAGCGAAGATCATAGCGGCGCGCCAGCCGAACGCTTGGGCGATGGGTCCGCTGAAGAAATACCCGAGAGCACCGCCTACAGGCACACCGAGCATGAATAGAGCCAGTACGCGAGAGCGGCGGTCGGGAGGAAACAGATCGCCAAGCCAACTGGTGGCGGCGGGCGCACAGACAGCCTCACCGACGCCGACGCCCATGCGCGACAACAAGAGCAGAGTAAAGGTTGTAGCAAGGCCGGCGGTGGCAGTTAGTGCGGTCCACACCACGACGCCCAATGCAAGGAGCTTCTTGCGGCTCCAGGTGTCGGCGACGCGGCCGAGAGGAACGCCGACTAGAGCGTAGATCCAGATAAACACGCCGCCGAGAAGACCAATCTCCGTATCGGAGAGATGGAACTCTTTGCGCATTGGTTCGACCAACGCACCGGGCGCGTTGCGGTCATAGAAATTGAGAACGTTGATAGCGAAGAGAACAAAGACGGGAAGGAAACGGCGCGGTTGCAAATTGGGGGAATGCTATCACAGAGTTCTCAACCTCTATTTTGAGTTATAAAGCCAAAGACCTGCTATAATGCAAAAAGTTGAGGATTTCTCCCCAATCACTAAGGCCAAAGCGGATCTATGAGCCCTACCAGCGTTGGTAGCGAATATAGATCAAATGGCTAAAGCTATAATCTGGACAGTGTAGATATGAGCGTCCCCATTCGTGTTCTGGTGGCCAAGCCTGGCCTCGATGGACATGATCGCGGCGCGAAAGTGATCGCACGCGCGCTGCGTGATGCGGGCATGGAAGTGATTTACACGGGTCTCCGGCAAACTCCGGAAATGATCGTAAATGCAGCTTTGCAGGAAGATGTCCAAGTGATCGGACTGTCGATACTTTCGGGCGCTCACAATGCGATTGTGCCGCGCGTGATGGAGCTGCTGCACGCAAAGGAGATGAATGATGTGCTGGTGGTTGTGGGTGGAACAGTCCCCGACAGCGACGCAGCGGAACTAAAGAAGCGGGGCGTGGCCGAAGTATTTCAGCCGGGCGCTTCGCTGGAGAAAATCGTTCATTTCATTCGCGAGTCGGTAAAAAAAGAGGCCGCCTGAGCCTATACTCGGGCACGAAGAAAGATCCGCAATGTACCGGCAGATAAATCGGCACAGCGGAGAGAAAAGGAAATTGATGCAAGACAGACTGAATATCGCCGTGTTCGTCGATTACGACAACATTGAAATCGGCGTGAAGTCGACGTTACGGCGCGAATTTGATGTATCGCTGCCGTTGGGAGCGTTGAAAGAGCGCGGAGATCTGGTGGCTAAGTTCGCCTACGCGAACTGGGGCCGCCAAGAAGGCGCTACGCGGCAGATGGCGGAAAACGCGGTGCAGATGGTGCAGCGCATCCCGTCGCCGCGCGGCGATAAGAACGGCGCGGATATTAACCTCGCGTTAGACGCGCTGGAAATGGCATTCACTCACGCGCATGTGAATGCCTTCGCCATCGTCAGCGGCGATAGTGATTTTATTCCGCTGGTGAATAAGTTGAAGGAATACGGCAAGACCGTGTTTGTGGTGGGCGGCAAAGCCTTTACAAGTACGATTCTGCAGCAGAATTGCCACGAGTTTGTGAGTTATGAATCGTTGCTTGAAGACGGCGACCGGATCGTGCCGCAGCCCATGCCCGATCGGCGTGATATGCGCCCGAGCGGCGGCGGCGGTGGTGGCGGTGATCGTCCGGAACGGCAGCAGGAGCGGCAAGATCGTCGGGATAAAGAACGTAAAGATCGGGAAGCAAACAAGGGCCAACGCCCGGCGCCTCTCGAGCTTTCGCAGGCCATGCCACTTGTCGAACGCGCTCTGCAGGTATTGGAACGGCGCGCGGTCCAGCCGCAACTCGGCCTTTTGAAGAGCACGATGTTGCAGCTTGATCCGGCTTTCAGCGAACGCGCGTATGGAGCGGGAAGCTTTTCCGATTTCGTCGAGAAATTGAAGAAGGCCGATTTCATTAACGTAAGTGGCTCGGGCGGGCGCTACATCATTGAGCGGCGCGGTGGCGGAGCAGACAAGGTTGCCGCACGGCCGGAAGATGCACTGCCGGCACTCCGCGACGTTTTGGAAACACACCGCATGGAATTGGAAGAAGGCGGAGCCACAGCGGAAGAGCTCGAGCAATGGATGATGGCCGAGAATCCCGAATTCAGCCTGGCCAAGTTTGGCTTCCAGCGCTTTACCGAGCTGTTGAACTATGCGCAAGACAAGACGGTTGTGCGCGCGGAACCGGACGCAGAGCGCGGCTTAGTCGTGCAACTGGGTGCGGAATTCTACCCGCCGGCCTTGCCGCCGGCAGCTCCTGAACCCACGATGGAAGAGGAAGAAGACGAGCCGCAGCCCATTGTCGAGGGCCAGCCGACTATTTTCGAACCGAACCCTCCTCCGCCAAAGCCGAAGAAAGTGGCGACACGAAAGCGTCCGCCAAGCGGCGGCGGTGCTGGCGGGGCAACTCGCCGTCCGCGCAAACGCAAAGACTAATTTTCGTCATCGAACTTAAACAACCGGGCCACAGAAAAATTCTTGCGGTCCGGTTGTTTTTTGTCTTGACGAAAGGCGAAGAAAGAGAGAAGATCTTCGAGGAGGTTTATCCCTAATGAAAATCAGTGAAAGTCTTCTCCCTGAGTTTGACCAAGAAGCCGGCATGACCAAGAGCGTTCTTGAACGTTGTCCAACTGAGAAATTCAACTTCCAACCCCATGCAAAGTCGTGGGAGTTGGCCAAGCTTGCTACTCATTTGGCCAACCTGCCTACGTGGATGTTGATCACGATGAAGCAAGACGTATTTGATCTTGCTCCTCCAGGTGCGCCGCCCTATAAAGAAGAATCCGCAAAGACAACGGCTGAACTGGTTGAAAAATTTGTCAAGAATGCCGCCGACGCGCGGGCTGCTTTGGTCGAGGCCAGTAACGAAGACTTTATGAAAGAGTGGACCATGCTAAACGGCGGCCAAAAAGTGTTTAGCATGCCCAAAATGATCTGTGTGCGTTCCTTCATCATGAATCACAGTGTGTTTCATAGAGGCCAACTATCGGTCTATTTACGCATGATTGACGTCCCAGTGCCGGCGCAGTATGGCCCTTCTGCCGATGAGACAGGTGTTATGCCGGGTTAGGGTTTGAATCCAGCCACTGTTTAACCAGCACGGCTGGATCGCTCTTGAGATTCACGGCTTGGGTTTTTGTTGCACCATCGGGTTCAATGAAGGCGGCAACAATACCCTCAGCCGTGGGTCGAAGTTCGAGCCGGCGCTCCCTGGCTTCCAGCCGTAACATGTCGTCAAACCACGCCATGTAAACCTTGGTCCGGATCTTGTGGCCTGCAAGGGCTGCTTCGTCAAAAAGCTTTTGCGTAAAGGGGGCATTCTTTAACTGCTCGGCCCAGGGCGCAATAGAGTCTGCCCGCTTACGTTCATCCTGCCGCCGTTGGTGTTCGCGCGGGTCGCGTTCTTCTTGCGATTCCAGGTTCTTTAGCGAACTCTCCAAATTATCGAGATAACTCATCAGATTCTATTATCGGACCATCCGTTGAAGATCTTCTAAAGAATGAGAGAATGATCGCCATGGACGCGCTCTTAGAAAGCTATCTGGTGAAAGATGCCAGGCAGATTGTCACTCCGGCTTTGCTCATCTATCCGAAAAATGTTGAGCAAAATATCCGAATCACTTTGGGCATGGTGGGAAGCGATCCGCAACGCTGGCGGCCTCACATTAAGACCGCCAAGTTGGGCGCGGTGATGCGGCAGATGATAGGCCAGGGCATCCAGAATTTCAAATGCGCCACCACGCTCGAACTGCTCACAGCCTGCCAGATGGGCGCTGAAGACGTCCTGGTTGCGTTCGCCATGACCGGCGCGAATGCGCGGCGCGTGGTGGAATTGGCAAAGCAGTTTCCCAAGACAAAAGTGTCGGTGTTGGTCGAATCCGCCGAACAACTCGCAGCGTGGCGCGATACCGCCATCGGCATTTTTGTAGACGTGAATCCGGGAATGAATCGCACTGGCGTAGCGAATGATCGCATTCCGGAAATTGTGAAAATCTGTCAAGCCAGTGGCGCGGCATTTCGCGGATTGCATTGGTACGACGGGCACATTTCGAGCGGCGAGCCGGACGAGCGGAAGGCTGTTGCGTATAAGGGTTACGACCGGTTGATGGAAATCGTCAAAGCGGTTGAAGCCGTCGGTTGCATTGTGGGCGAAGTGATTACTTCCGGTACGCCGGTGGCGCCATATGCCCATTCCTACTCGGGCTTTCAGAATGTGAATTTCGTGCAGCGCATTTCGCCGGGCACCGTTGTTTATAACGACACAACCAGCCTGAAGCAACTGGCCGGCTTCGGCTATCAGCCGGCTGCAGTGATATTAGCAACGGTTATCAGTCATCCCGCCGCCGATAGAATCACCTGCGACGCCGGGCACAAGAGCGTCTCGGCAGATGCGGGCGTTCCAACCTGCATGGTGATCGGACATCCCGAACTAACGCCGCTCAAACCGAGCGAAGAGCATCTGCCCATGGAAGTGGCCGCGGGCTCCGCGATTCCCGCCATCGGCGATAACCTGTATCTAATTCCGCGGCACGTCTGCCCGTCGGTGAATAATTTCGACGAGGCGTTGATGATTGTCGACGGTAGAGTGACCGGCGTAGAAAAGGTGCATGCTCGCGGTCATGAAAATCCGGTGCTCGGTGCGGGCGCTGTCCGATTCTGGGAAACCGATGCGCAATTGAGAACAGCAAAGCCTTAACTTGCGCGTTCTGCCGTTTGCATTATCAACAATTTAGAGCGCGGTGGGCTTTGGTCCCACAAATGCACAGTTGCAAACTCGGAGACTCGCGATGATCTTTCAGGATTTGCGGTTTGCAGTCAGACAGCTTAGTGTGGCGCCCGGTTTTTGCTCGGCAGTGATTATGACTCTCGCATTGGGCATCGGAGTGAACACCGCGGTATTCAGTTTGCTTGATGCATTTCTTCTGAAGAAACTTCCGTATCCCGAGCCTGATCGAGTCGCGGCTTTGGTCGTCCATAAGGAAGGCACGAACCCGCACACGGGGCGTGCGGGCATGGAAGACGACGACAGCTTTGACGGTGAAGGTTGGCAAACTTTGCGGCGGGGTGTCGATGCAGTCAACTTCGCTTCGTGGGGAGGCACCACTAGCAATTTGAACTTGAAAGGCGACGTGGCTGCGGGGAATGCGGCGCGAAACGTTCGCGGCAGTCGGGTGTCCGCGGGTTATTTCTCAGTTCTTGGAATCCCCATGCAATTGGGGCGCAGTTTCACCGAAGACGAGGA
>Ga0075030_100003835_pt1 | contig 13610 bp, 10 predicted proteins | sample LitLauG_LLR_2012_FD_71393 | JGI IMG/M metagenome (GOLD analysis project Ga0075030, IMG submission 71393) | Freshwater sediment microbial communities from Pennsylvania, USA - Little Laurel Run_MetaG_LLR_2012 | ecosystem: Environmental > Aquatic > Freshwater > Creek > Sediment | place: USA... | reverse complement strand
GCGGTGGGGTCCTCGGGTGACGTGGTCCGCCTCATCAGCACGAGGACCGCCGCGGCCAGGACCGCCAGCATGGGGTTGTCGGTGCGCGTCGACGTCGGCAGCGGCATGGGCGGCACCGCCAGCGGCGCGGCGTCCGGCCCGATGACCACGACCGGCCAGGGGGCCTTCGACTTCACGGCCAAGCAGGGCGAGCTGCACCTCGACACCTCGGGAGCGACCGCCGCGGGCGCGCCGACGTCGACCGACGTCGTGATCGACGGCTCGACGGGCTATGTCAAGGTGCCCGACTCGGCGCTGGCGAGCACGGGGGGCAAGCACTGGGCCAGCATCTCGACCTCGGCCGGCGCCTCGTCGGGGAGCCCGGCCGGTGGGTCCCTCGACCTCGGGCAGCTGTCGCAGCTCTCCGATCCGACCTTCGCCCTGGAGCTGCTGCAGGGGTTCAAGGGCGGCACGGTCACCACCGTCGGGCGCGAGACCCTGCGGGGCGTGGACACCACGCAGTACCGCATCACGATCGACCCCGCAGCGGGGGGTCCCGGCGGCGCCGCCTCCGGCCTCGGCGCCCTGGCCGGTGGCGCAGGCACGACCGGTGGCGCGATGCCGGCGGACGTGTGGGTCGACGCCGAGGGGCGCATGCGGAAGTTCTCCATGACCATCGACCTGAGCGCGTTGCTCAAGGGCCTGGCCGGCGATCTCGGCGGCCTCGGCGGCCCCGGCGGCGTGGCGGGCGGGGCGTCGCCGATCGGCAACGTTGCCGGTGACCTCCACTTCTCCATGACGGTCGGGATGGAGCTGTGGGACTTCGGCAAGCCGGTGACGATCACCCTGCCCGATCCTGCCGACGTGGTCGACGGCGCGTCGGTCGGCGGCTTGGACGACAGCGCGGTGCCAGCCCCGCTGCCCACCTGAGCGACGGGCGGCCGGCCGCGGCCGGGCTCACATGGCGAAGAGCGTCCTCGCGCCACCCGAGGAGGGATGGCGCAACTTGGACATCGCGCCCGCCTCGATCTGGCGGATCCGCTCGCGGGTCAGGTTCAACCGGAAGCCGATCTGGTCGAGGGTCTGCGGCTCGCCGTGGTCGAGGCCGAAGCGCAGCCGGATGATGAGGCGCTCCCGCTCGGCCAGGGGTTCGAGGAGGCGGTCGATCTCGCGGGGCATCATCGCCAGGATCGCCGCCGCCGAAGGCTCCACGGCCATCGAGTCGGGGATCATGTCGCCGAGCTCTTCGTCGCCGTCCTCGCTCAGCGCGGCGGACAGGCTCATCGGCTCGAGCGAGAACTCCCACACCGTGTCGACCCGGCCCTCCGCCCAACCGAGCGCCGCGGTCAGCTCGGCGGTCGTCGGCTTGCGGCCGAGGCCGGTCTCGAGCTCGTCGCGCGCCTTGCGCAGTGCGAAGGCCTGATCGCCGGCGTGCACCGGGAGCCGGATGGTGCGGCTGCTGTTGGCGATGCCGCGGGTGATGCCCTGGCGGATCCACCACGTGGCGTAGGTGGAGAACTTGAAGCCCTTGCGGTGGTCGAACTTGGCCACCGCGTGCATCAGCCCAAGGTTGCCCTCCTGGACCAGGTCGAGCAGGGGGAGCCCGGACCACTGGTACTTCTTGGCGATCGAAACCACGAGGCGCAGGTTGGCGGTGACGAAGGCCTCCGAGGCCCGGTCGGCCGCGATCACCTCGGCCCGCAGCTGGCGGCGCCGCGCCGGGGTGAGGCGCTCGGCGTCGGGCAGCTCGGCCGCTTCCAGCGCGGCCCGAGCCGTCTGGCCGTCCTCGACCTGGCGGGCGAGGCGCACCTCGTCGGCCTTGGTGAGCAAGGGGTGGCGGCCGACCTCGACCAGGTACAGCCGGACCAGATCCTCGTCTTCTCGGGTGAGGTGGTTGCTCTTACGTCTGGCCAAGATGATCCTCTTCAGCGGTGTGGCGGCGGTTGGAGCACCACATCCGCGGAGGCACGGCTCCGGCACAGGTGGACGTTCCACCGTATCGCGAGGCCATCTCGACCGCGCGGCCATTCGCGACAAACGCGCCGCCCGGAGCACGCCACCCTCTGGATCTCACCCTCCGTGGGCAGGCTGACACTCGATCAGGTGGACGCGTGGACCACGATGCGGTAGCCGACCGGCACGGCCAGCTCCCGCGACATCCGGCTCTGCACCCGCTTCCACAGCGACGGCTTGGTGAGCTCGGTCATCGCCGCGGTCTCGACGCGGGCGAAGCCGGCGGCACGACACATCGCGTGGAGGGTCGCCTCGGTGGGCGCGAACCAGTTGGTGTGGTCGCCGTTGAGCTCCTTGCCCGGATAGAAGGAGAGGAGGTGCTGCGCCGGGTGCCCGGGGACGAGCACCGCCTCCGTCTCGATCACGGCGACGCCGTCGGTGAGCTGCCGTATGCGCTGGAGCGCGCCGAGCGGGTTGACCAGGTGGTAGAGCACGCCGAGGAAGAGCACGACGTCGAACGTGCCGATCGGCGCCAGGTCCATCGTCATGAAGTCGCCGACGACCGCTTCGACGCCGCTGCCGAGCGCCTGCCGGGCCAGGTCGAAGCCCTCCTTGCCGGGGGTGTTGACCGGGTCGAGGAAGCCGTCGTAGGAGGGGTCCGGCAGCCGGCCGGCGGCCTCGCACTCGGCCCAGTAGTGCATCCGTGCGACGAAGTCGACCTGCCAGACGTAATGGTCGAGGGCCACCACCCGCGATGCCCCCGCCTGCTCGGCGCGGAAGGAGTGCTTGCCATCCCACGCGCCGATGTCGAGCACGGTCCGCCCACGCATGTCGGGGAACGCACCGGGCTGCTCGAGCACCGCGTTCACCGGCGCGCCGGGCGTGACCACACCCCGGCCGAGGTCGATCGTGTGAAACCACTGCCTGGCGTTGATGCGGGCGACCAGCTCCGGGTCGATCGCTCCGGGCGACCCGACCACCGACGTGGCGCCGCTCGGGGTTGGCTCGTGTGCCAAGGCTCGACCACCTCCTCGCCGGTCAAGATACAGGGCGCCCACCGGCGGTGGTCGGACCGGCCGCTCCTGGAGTCCGGCCGCTCCTGGAGTCCGGCCCGGAGCGCGGCCCCGAGCCCACTCCCGCCGCCCCGCCCGCGACGCCCGGGGCGGCGGCGGCTCGCTCGGGCTAGAGCTCGACGCGCCCGGCGCGCACGAAGCGCGAGGTCGGGCGGGGTTGGGCGACGCCATCGAGGGTCACGTCGACCAGCTCGTCGAAGAACGCGACCAGCCCGGCGATGGGTGCCGACTCGCGCACCGGCACCGGGTAGCTCCAGGCGATGTCGCCGACGCCCGGCAGCGACCAGTAGCGGGCCGTGCCCTTGTAGGGACAGCGCGACGTGGTGGCGCTCGGCTCGAGCAGACCCATGCGCACGTCCAGCTTCGGGACGTAGATCCGCCGGGGCAGGCCGGTCTCGTGCAGCAGCGTCGGGCGCGTCGAGGTGGCCAGGACCGCGCCGTCGAGGGCGATCACCACGTGGCGGGAGCTGGGCAGGATCTGCACCCGGGTGGCCGGGTTGCGGGGGTGGACGAAGATCTCCTCGTCCTCCTCGAACCACGCGTCCATGGCGTCGAAGTCGAAGCGGACCCGACCCACCAGCTCCGGGATCGGGCTGCCGGGGTGGGTCCAGGCGGCATCGGGCGCTTCGCGGCCCCCGGCGCGCACGGTGAAGTGGTGGGCGCTGCCCCTGCTCGGCGATCGGGTTCTGGTCGCGGTGTCGACGAGGACGCCGTCGGCGATGTCGCCGATCGGCAGGTAGTACTGGGGGTACCACGGGCCTTCCCACACATAGAGGGCGTCGTCGGAGTCGGCGATCACCTCCGCGCCGAACACGATCCGCACCCGCTTGTGGCTGGGCTCGACCCGCACCTTGCCCCGCGGCTCACTCATCGCCGACCTCCCTCGTCCAGATCTCTCCGTCGCTGACGCTCCCTGGCTACCCCATCGGCGACCCGACCACCACCCGCGGATCGCGCTTGACACATCCCCCACCGACCTGTTTGCGTCGTTGGACGCAAACGAACCACACGCGACCGAGCGATCGGGGATCGACCTGACCACCGAGGGCCGGCGGCGCCTGCGGGACCGCCAGGAGTGGAAGTTCTTCACCGCGCTGCCCCGGGCCGACGCGACCCTCGCGACCGCGTGGTGGGTGATCCTCCTGCTGCGCGGCGTGCTCCCCGCGGTGTTCGCCGTCGCCATGGGGGTGCTGGTCGGTCAGGTCCAGCACCACCACCCCATCACCGGCGCCGTCACCCTCGTCGGTGTCAGCTTCGTGTTGCTCCAGGTGCTCGCGCCCGTGCACCAGGCCGTGAGCGCCAACCTGGGGAGCCGGATGTCGGCCTGGCTGTTCGATCGCCTCGCCGTCGCGTGCACCGGCCCCGCCGGCCTCGGCCACCTGGAGGATCCCCAACTGGCGGGCGATCTCGCCGTGGCCCGCGAGTTCGACGCGGGGATGACCGGGCCGCCCATGCACCTCAACGTCGACTTCATCGCCGGCGGCCTCGTCGATCTCGTCGGCGGCGTGGCGTCCGTGCTGCTCCTCGTCGCCTACCGGTGGTGGGCGGCACCGTTGCTCGCGGGGGCATGGGCGGCAACCCACTGGCTGCTGCGGGAGAGCTCGGTGTGGAGGGACCGCAACACCGACGAGGTCCGCAACGCGCAGCGCCACGCCGACTACGCCTACCGCTTGGCTGTCGACCCGCCAGCGGCCAAGGAGCTGCGCCTGTTCGGCCTGGCCGGCTGGACCGTCGACCGCTTCGTCGAGCGGCGCCGCCGGCTCTTCGAGCTGCAGTACCGCGCCACCCGCCTGCGCGAACGCCCCGTCGTGTGGTGCCTGCTCCTCGTCGTCGCAGCCAACCTGGTGGTGTTCCTCTCCCTCGCCGCCGACGCCCACGGCGGACACCTCTCACTCGCGCGCCTCGTCGTCTTCGCCCAGGCGGCGGTGGGCGCCGGGCTGATCGCGTTCGGCGGGCTCAACTGGGCTCTCGACGGCGCGGCCGCCCCCGTCGCGGCCGTGCTGCGCCTCGAAGCCGCCATGGGGGCCGTCGGCGGTCTGCGCGACGGCTCCCGCCCGGCCGCGGGCCTACCGGCGCAGGAGATCCGTTTCCGGGACCTGCGCTTCGCGTACCCCCACGTCGAGCATGCCGTGCTCGATGGCCTCGACCTGCGGATCCCGGCCGGCTCGTCCCTCGCCATCGTGGGGCGGAACGGCGCGGGCAAGACCACCGTGGCCAAGCTGCTCTGCCGGCTCTACGACCCGACCGGCGGGGCCATCGAGATCGACGGTGTCGACCTGCGCGAGCTCGACGTCGAGGCGTGGCGTCGGCAGGTGACGGCCGTGTTCCAGGACTTCGTGCGCTTCGAGCGATCGCTGCGCGACAACGTGGCCCCCGCCGGCGCGCCTGACGACGTCATCCTCGCCGCGCTGGCCGACGCCGGGGCGGACGGCCTCGCCGAGCTCGACACGCCCCTGGCCCGCGGCTACCCGGGCGGGACCGACCTCTCCGGTGGCCAGTGGCAGCGGGTCGCCCTGGCCCGGGCCCTCTGTGCGGTGCGCCTCGGAGCCCGGCTCGTGCTGCTCGACGAGCCGACCGCGCAGCTCGACGTGCGGGGGGAGGCGGCCGTGTTCGAGCGGGTGCTGGCGGCGACCCACGGCGTCACGACGATCCTGATCTCGCACCGCTTCTCCACGGTGCGCCTGGCCGACCGCATCTGCGTCCTCGAGCAGGGCCGGGTCGTCGAGCTGGGCACCCACGACGAGCTGATGGCGCGGCGGGGCCGGTACCGGACCATGTTCGACCTGCAGGCGCAGCGCTTCGCCGCGACCGAGGACGAGGAGGGGCGGGTCTATGACGTCCTCGCCTGAGCACGGGGTGTCGAGCCTTGGTCCCACCGGCGCCGCCGACACCGACGAGATGCCCCCCGGACTGGCGTCCATGTGGCGGTTGTGCCGCATCGGCTACGAGCACGAGCCGCGGCTGCTGCTCGCCGCGTTCGCCCTGTCGGTGCTGACCGCCGTGCCGGACGCGCTCATGGCGCTGTGGCTGGCGCTGGTCGGCGACGGGGTCATCCACCACCACCACGGCGAGCTCGTGGTGGGCGCCGTCGGACTGGCCCTGTCGGCAACCGCGATGTGGTTCCTGCGCACGGTGGGCACCCGCATCCAGCGTCATTTCCGGGACCGGGTCACGATCGCGCTCGAATCGCACGTGGCCGCGCTGCAGGCCTCGGTGAGCACCATCGCCCACCAGGAGCGGCCAGAGTACCTGGACCGGCTCTCGGTGCTGCGCGACCAGGTCTTCGTCCTCGACCACATGTACATGTCGCTGTTCTCCACCGTCGGGTGGGTGATCCGTCTCGGGCTCACCGTGGCGCTGCTCGCCTCGATCAACCCGTTGCTGGTGCTGCTCGCCGCGTTCGCCGTGCCGACGGTGCTGACCTCGTCGTGGCGGCCGGCCGTGGAGCGCGCCGTGCAGGAACGAGGGGCCCGCCATGATCGCTTGGCCCGCCACCTGTTCCTCACCGCCACCACCGCGACCGCCGGCAAGGAGGTGCGGGTCACCGGCATCGGCCCCCGGTTGGTGACCGAGCGGCGCGAGGCATGGGAGCGCTGGTATGGCCCGATCGCCGCCGCCCGGGCTGCCACCGCGGCATGGCACAGCGCGGCGTGGGCCCTCTTCGGTGGCGCCTACGTCGGTGCGGTCCTGCTCGTGTCGTCGGGCAGTCGGCGTTCGGTGGCCGGCGTGCTGCTCGTCCTCGCCGCCGGCGCGCGGCTCTCGTCCTACATCGGGGGCGCGGTCGGCGAGATCGGGTTCCTCCGGGGGATCTGGCTGGACGGGTCCAAGCGGCTGGTGTGGCTCGAGCGATACGCAGCCTCGTTCACGTCGTCGGCGGACCGCTCCCCGCCAGCTCGCCTCGCAGAGGGGATCCGTCTGGAGCACGTGAGCTTCGCCTACCCAGGCACCGACCGCCTCGTCCTCGACGACGTCAGTGTCGATCTGCCCGCCGGCAGCGTCGTCGCGATCGTCGGGGAAAACGGCGCCGGTAAGTCCACCCTCGTGAAGCTGCTGTGCAAGCTGTACGAGCCGACCTCCGGGGAGATCCTGGTGGACGGCTCGTCCTTGGCACTGGTGCGCACCGAGGAGTGGCGGGAGCGGTTGGCGGGGGCGTTCCAGGACTTCTTCCGCTTCGAGCTCCCCGCCCGCCAGTCGGTCGGGGTCGGGGACCTGCCGCGCATCGACGACGCGGAGGCCGTGACCGATGCGCTGGCGCGCGCGGGCGCCGAGGACGTCGTCGACCAGCTGGGGGCGGGCCTCGACACCCAGCTCGGCCGGAGCTGGCCCGACGGGGCGGAGGTCAGCTTCGGGCAGTGGCAGAAGCTGGCCGTGGCGCGCTCGTTCATGCGCGACGACCCGTTGCTGCTCGTGCTCGACGAGCCGACCGCCGCGCTCGACGCCGAGACCGAGCACGCCCTCTTCGAGCGCTACGCCGAGGCCGCGCACTGCGAGGGCGGGATGGCGGCCGGGCGCATCACCGTGCTCGTGTCGCACCGCTTCAGCACGGTGCGGATGGCGGACCGCATCGTCGTGCTCGACGGCGCCCGGGTGGCCGAGGCGGGCACGCACGAGGAGCTGATGGCCCGTGGCGGTCCCTACTCCGAGCTCTACCGCATCCAGGCCGCCGCCTACCGCTGAACGCTCGCCGGACGCGGGGCTCGCGGCCACCACCTCGTTGCCTCCGAGGAGGTGCTCCGCCGCTTCGAAGACGGCGACGACACGTGATCTCCCGCCCCGCGGCACCAAGCCACGGAGGCTGCCGTATCGTGGAGCGCAGCCGCTGATCAGCGGCATACGCCCCACCTGGTAGCGCGGGTCGGCCGCATCCGTCACGACCGCAAGCCAGGTACACGCAATGCCGATATCGCCGTCGTCCGCCGTCCTCGTCCCGCCGCGCCCGTCTCACCCCGAGCCGACCGAGCCCGCGGCGCCGACCCCCCACCAGGAGGCCCATCGCCTCGGCCTGCTGGTCGGCCGCAGTGTCACGGCGCTCCTCGTCGTCGGCCCACCGGTGTGCCTCGCGGTCGCGATCCCCCTTCTGTGGGGGCACCTGATCGACCTGCGCGATGCCATCATGGCGGCCGTGTTCTACGTGGTGAGCGGGTTCGGGATCACCGTCGGGTACCACCGCTTGTTCGCCCATCGCAGCTTCCGGCCGGCACGGTGGCTCAAGATCGCACTGGCCACCGCCGGCTCCCTGGCAGTGGAGGGTTCGGTTGCCGGCTGGGTCGCCAACCACCGCCGCCACCACGTGTTCAGCGACCGGCCCGGTGATCCGCACTCACCGCACGGCTCGGGGACGGGGCTGGCCGGCACGCTGCGCGGGTTCGCGCACGCCCATGTCGGTTGGCTCTTCGCCGCGGACACGACCTCGGTCGAGCGCTACGCGCCGGACATCGTCGCCGACCGGGACACGAGGATCGTCAGCCGCTGGTTCCCCGCGTTCGCCATCACGTCGTTGGCCGTGCCGTTCCTGCTCGGATGGACCATCTCGGGTGCGATCGGCGGCGCGCTCACCGCATTGCTGTGGGCCGGGCTCGCCCGGATGATGCTGCTGCACCACGTGACGTGGAGCATCAACTCGATCTGCCACATGTTCGGCCGGCAGCCGGCGACGACCAACGACCACAGCACCAACTTCGCCCCGCTCGCCGTGCTCTCCTTCGGGGAGTCCTGGCACAACTACCACCACGCCCACCCGAGCTCGGCCCGCCACGGCGCCCTGGCCCACCAGGTCGATCCGTCCGCGAGGCTGATCCGGCTCTTCGAACAGGCCGGCTGGGCGACCCAGGTCCGCTGGCCCACCGCCGCGCACCTGGCGATGTGCCAGCCGGCCTGAACCATTCAGGGCGGGTCTAGGACATGCGGGAGGAGGCAGCGACGAGGCGTCCCTCCCCTGCCGCTTGGCGAGATAGAGCGCCTGATCCACGCGGGACATGAGTCGGCCGGGGTCCTCCATGCCATCCCAGGTCGCGTAGCCGATGCTGCACGTCTCGTCGCCAGGTGTGGCGTGACGGATCCGGTCCAGCACGAAGACCGCGTGGCCGGCGCCACAGTCGGGCAGCGCGATCGCGAACTCCTCGCCGCCCCATCGGGCGATGGTGTCGCCCTCGCGGATCGCGGCAAGGCCGTTCAGCGCGAAGGTGCGCAAGAGGTCGTCGCCCGCCTGGTGGCCGCCGCGGTCGTTGTAGCTCTTGAAGCGATCGAGGTCGGCGAGGGCGACGACCAACGGTCTCTGGCTCCGCCTCGCCGCACTCAACAGCGCGCTGAGGCGCTGCTCCCATCCCCGCCGGTTGGGGAGACCGGTGAGGGCATCGGTCTGGGCCATGGACCCGAGCTCGTCGATCAGGGCAGATTGTCGCAGCGCCGCGCCAGCAGCGACGGCGAAGCGAGGGGATCGCTCCCGGCGTCGGGGAGGAAGATCGGCTGTCCGGTGCTGAAGGTCTGCACGACCATGGACGTCGCGGTCAGCGGGACGACGGTGCCGTCGACGCGCGGGTCCGTGGTCGCGGTCACGACCAGCGCCGGGATGCCCTTGGCCGGTTCGAGGAGCGTGCCGTGTGCGGCATGGGCGAGCGCCACGGCCGCTTCGACGATGGTCTGGCGGGCGTCGTTGCCGCTCTGGATGCGCTTGATGACCTCGGCGACCGCGGCGAGGTTCCGCTCGGAGGCGACGACGGCTCGTTCGACGGCCCGACGGTCCGTGACGTCCTCGACGTGCGCCAACGTCCACGGCTCGCCGTCGGGACCCGGGATGCTCGTCGTCCGCAGCCACGCCCACCGCTCGCTCCCATCGGGGCGGACGTAGCGCCGCTCGATCGAGGCGTCGCCCCTGACGGCGTCCGCGAGTGCCCCGCCAGCGCCCGGGTGGGCGATGAGATCGTCGGGGTGCGCGAAGTCCGAGGTGCTCCGCCCGATCACGTCGGCGTGGGGGCGTCCGAGGAGGTCGCAGAGCGCGCCGTTCGCGATGACGAGGCGGTTGCGTTCATCCGAGAGACCGATGCCGATCGGTGACGCCTCGACGAGCGACCGCCAGCGCCGCTCGGAGTCCTGGAGGGTGCGCTCCACCAGGACGTTCGCCGTCTGGTCGCGCATCTCGACCTGGACCGCCGTAGCTGCGCAGCACCGCCAAGCGCGCCGCCTCGAGGTCCACCTCGCCGGCATCCGTCCCGTCCGATCCGGCCGGTGCCTCGTCGTCCAGGCACCGATCGACACACTCCACGAACCGCTCGCCTCCTCGCCCGGCCTCGGCCCTGCTGACCCATCGGCACAGATCCGCAGGACTTTAGAGGTGCGATCCGATCCGGGAGGTTTGGACATCTGGCGCCGCAGTCCGCCGACGGCGACCGCGGGGCCGCTGCCACCCTCCGGCACCCTTTCCCCGCCGCTGCATCCGGATCCGAGGCGACGAGCGCCGGCTCAGTCGCGCCGGCGGATCTGCTGGTGCTGGACGATGCCCAGGTGCAGCATGCCGAAGCGGGCCGGGTCGCCGACGAGCTCGAGGCGCGGGAGCAGCGGGGCGAGGGCCGCGAGGGCGGCGCGCAGCTCCCAGCGGGCCAGGTTGGCGCCGAGACAGAAGTGGGCGCCGTGCCCGAAGGCCTGGTGGTAGTTGGGCAGGCGGGTGATGTCGAAGCGGTAGGGGTCCTCGAAGGCACGCTCGTCGCGGTTGGCCGAGGGGTAGAAGATCCCGACGGTGTCGCCCTTGGCGATGTGCTGCCCCCGCAGCTCGACATCGGCGGTCGCGGTGCGGGCGAACTGGATGACCGGCGACACCCAGCGCAGGATCTCCTCCGCGGCCGGCTCGACCAGCTCGGGGTTGGCGGCCAGCAGCGCCAGCTGGTCCGGGTGCTGGAGCAGGGCGGTGACGCCGCCGGCGATGGCGTTGCGGGTGGTCTCGTTGCCCGCCGCGAGCAGGAGCAGGATGTAGCCGTGCAGCTGCTGGGCGGTCAGCGGCTCCCCGTCCACGGTACCGTTCGCCACCCGCGCCGCGAGGCTGCCGTCGTGGCGGGCCTTGGCCGCCTCCGCGATCTCGCCGCAGTAACGGAAGAACTCGCTGGCCCGCCGGATGCGCAGCTCGTCGAAGCTCTCACCCGGCAGGGCTTCGCGCATCATCGCCTCTTTGGGGCTGAAGGCGAAGCCGGTCATGTGGTGGACCCGTGACCAGTCGTCGATGGGGACGCCGAGGATGTCGCAGATGGTGGCGAGCGGCAGCTTGACCGCGAAGTCCTCGACCAGGTCGGCCGAGCCCTCGCGGGTCAGGGTCGCCTCCAGCTCCCCCACGAAGCGGGCGGCGTACTGCGCGAGGTGGGCTTCGAGCTCGCGCATCGCCCGGGGGGTGAACGAGCGGGCCGCGAGGTTGCGGAACGCGGTGTGCCGCGGCTTGTCCATGTACACCAGATCGGGGACCTCGAGGGGGTCCCATCCGAAGCGCTCGATGCGCAGCCTGCTGCGGTGGTCCGCGTCGAGGTCGTCCTGGCGCGACGCAAGCCGCAACCGCCCGCCCCCGTTGATGAACAGGCGGTCGTTGGCGCCGATGAAGCGGACATCGTCGTAGCGGGTGACGGCCCAGAACGGTTCGATGTCGTCGCGCTCGTACCAGTGGACGGGCGCCACCTCGCGCAAACGGTCCCAGTCACCCCACGGGTAGCCGCGCGACTCGAGCAGGTCGGTCGAGTGGATGTCGATGTCGTCGAGCGCCGTCGCAGTCGCCATGGCGCATTGTACGAACAGCCGCCGTCGGCGTGCTCGGAGGACCGCGGGTTCGCCCGGCGCCATCCGCGAAGCGGGGGGTGGCGTCTCGTACTGAGCGGGCGCGTTAGGGTCGGCCGGGTCGGGGTCCCCGGGGGTGCCCACGGCGTCCACGGCCCGGTGCCGGGTGCCATTGGCCAGCCGAGCGCGGGAGACCCATGCCACGCAAGATCGTCAACTTCGACCTCCGCCATCCGGCGCAGTTCTCGATCTCCGGCGCGGAGACGTATCGGGCGGCCCTCGAGATCGCGGCGTGGGCCGATCGCAACGGCTTCGAGCGCATCGGTATCGCCGAGCACCACCAGAACCTCGACGGCTACATCCCCTGCCCCCTGTTGTTCGCGTCAGCCGTCGGCGGGTGCACGTCGCAGATCAAGGTCCGCACCGGGGTGGTCCTCGCCCCGCTCTACGACCCGGTCCGCCTGGCCGAGGAGGTCGCGGTCGCCGACCTGTGCACCGGGGGACGCCTGGTGTTCGGCATGGGGCTCGGCTCGCAGCCGGCCGACTTCGCGGCGTTCGGCATGGACATCGGCCGGCGCGGGCGGACGATGGACGAGCTGATCCCGCTGCTGCGGCGGGCCTGGACGGGTGAGCCCTTCGAGCACCGGGGCGCCGAGGTGCGGGTCACGCCCCGGCCGGTCCAGGACCCGATGCCGATCTACCTCGGCGGCACCACGCCCGCCGCGGCCGATCGCGCCGCCCGCCTGGCGGACGGCTTCCACACCGCGACCGCCGCGCACTGGGATCTCTACCGGGAGGCCTGCCAGAGGTACGGCAAGCCGGACCCGGGCCCGAGGGAGCCGCGCGGGCCGATGTTCCTCTGGGTCACCAAGGACGACAAGGACGAGGTCCGCGCCGAGCTGGAACCGTCCTTCCGCTACCAGGAGCAGTCCTACATCGACCAGACCAACCAGGCCGGCATCGCATTCCGCGGACCGTGGGTCCGGGCGCCAGGCACGCCCGAGCCGTACCGGGTCGTCGATCCCGACGAGGCGATCGAGCTGGCCGACGCCCTCGGCCCCGACGGCGAGCTGATCTTCCACCCGCTCCTCGCCGGCATCGACACCAGGTCCGTCACGCGCATGCTCGAGGTGGTCGAGCACGACGTCCTCCCCCACCTGGCGCACTGACGACGATGAGCGAGACACGTCCCGGTGCTCACCGGCAGCGCTTGGCCCGGGGACCCTCCGATTGCTGTCATCTGGTTACAGTTCGCGCATGAGCGAGTTCCCGAGCCTCTTCGCGCCGTTGCGCATCGGCGACGTCACCGCGAAGAACCGGCTGATGACGTCGGCGATCAGCCACGATCTCTGGCGGGTGGACCCCGAGGGATACCACCAGTTCACGTTGCTCGGCTCGCGCGCCGCGCACTTCTACGCGGATCGCGCCGCCGGTGGCTTCGCCATCATCACCGCGGGCCAGGCCATGGTGCACCCCTCCTGCGGCACCAACCGGCCGGCGGCCTTCCTCGATGCATGCGTCGACGAGTACCAACCGCTCACCGACGCGGTGCACACACACGGCGCCCTCATCTTCATGCAGCTCAACCACAATGGGCGGGGCCGCATCAGCGGCACCGACGATTGGGACCCGGTGCTCACCGTCAAGCCGGGGCCGTCGTTCTACCCGGGCGCGGGCGGCGAGGTGACCAAGGAGATCGACCGCAGCGAGATGCGCGAGATCGTCGGCGGCTTCGCCCGCTCGGCCCGCAACATGCAGCGAGCCGGCTTCGACGGCGTCGAGATCCACGCCGCCCACAGCTACCTCATCTCCGAGTTCCTCACGCCCGCGTACAACCGGCGCAGTGACGAGTACGGC
>Ga0075030_100003834_pt1 | contig 13611 bp, 11 predicted proteins | sample LitLauG_LLR_2012_FD_71393 | JGI IMG/M metagenome (GOLD analysis project Ga0075030, IMG submission 71393) | Freshwater sediment microbial communities from Pennsylvania, USA - Little Laurel Run_MetaG_LLR_2012 | ecosystem: Environmental > Aquatic > Freshwater > Creek > Sediment | place: USA... | reverse complement strand
CACATTGGTCGTGTCCGGCGTCGGCACGACGTCATCGGTGGTACGCCACCGCATCGCGTCGATGCCGAGCTTCAGGCCATCGAGCGAGCCGCCGAATTCATAGCCGACATTGGCGAGAGTCGACATGTCGTGGTTGTTCGAACCCAGCAGGTTCATGTCCACCTGCCCGGTTCCTGGTTGTCCGCCGTTGGTCAGTATGCGCGGGCTGTTGCCGACCGTCAGGTCGTAGGTGAAGTGACCGTCGCCGAGGCCCGTGCGGCCGCTGGCCCACAGGCCGACCGTGTGTGCCGGCATCAGGCCGTAGGTGTCCTCGAAGGCCAGGAATTTCGGACGCTGGATCGAGGTCTGGATCTGGGGCCCATGGTGGAAGGCCGTGTTCCAGTAGCCGTACGGCGTGTGGAAGCGTCCGACCCAGACGGTCAGGGCGTCGTTGGCCACGTAGCCGACCTGCAGGCGTTCCATGTCGATGCCGACCGACTGGCCGTACTCCGACGTTTCGATCGCGATCTCCATCAGGGAACGGATGCGCGGCCCGAGCGACGGGTTCAGGTAGAAATCGATTGCCTTCTCGGTGAAACCGTTGGACGCATTGGTGCTGTTGGGGTCGGTGCGCGAGTAAAAGCGCGCGCCCACGTCGATGAAGCCGTGCAGCGGCACGCCGGTGTTGGTATCCATGCGGCCAAGGCTCTGCGACAGCTGCCTGACCTCGGACGACAGCTCATCGACACGCGGATCGGCCTGCGGCGTCGCGGCAACGGCAGGCGCGGCGACCGGGGTCGGGTTCGCTGCGGCAGGTGCCGGCGCAGGTGATCCCTTGGCGTCTTCGAGTTGGCGCACCCTGCGCGACAGCTCGTCGATGCGCTGCAGGCTCTGCTCGAGTTTGCGTTGAAGGTCTTGTACGCTCGTGTCGGTCGTCGTCTGCGCAAAGGCGGCGTGCGGCGCCACCATGCCGATAGCGATCCCACATACGATCTGGACGAGGCTGTGGATTTTTCGGATTTTCATTCGACTCCCCTGCGTGGCGTTCATGGCCGGCGACACTGCGTGGCGCCTGCGCGCGGTTCTGCAGGCGATGCCGCGGAATCCGGCGCAGCGGCAAGACTAGGTGGCCCGTCCAGGCGTCAGTCTTTAGATAAGGGGCCAGCGGGTTAAGCATTTCGGACGCTGTGCGGGGGCGCCGCAGGCTAACTTCGCCCTGTGCGCTGGTGCGGTTCGAACTGACGGTTGCGGACGGTGCCTTGCTGCGACTGCATCAATCGAATCGGCAAGCGAGCCCGTCCATGAAGCGAAATCTCCTGGCAATGTTGGGGTTTTTGATCCTCGGATGGACCCTGATCGCTCCGGCATCGGCCCAGCTGTATTCGCAGTTCGGCGCGGTTGCCTGGACCGACGTCGACGGCGCGTCGCACACGCTCGGCGACTACAAGGGGCGGCCGGTCGTGATGACGATGTCGTACACGTCCTGCCGCAAGACCTGCTCGACCAGCATGCTGGTGCTGAAGCAGATGCAGCAGATCCTGGAAAGACGCGGACGCGAAGCAACGTTTGTCGTCGTCAGCTATGACCCTGCGCATGACACGCCGCAACAATGGCAGCGCTACCGCGACGCGCGGCGTCTGCCGTCGACCTGGCATTTCCTCAGTGGCGCGCAGTCCGATACGAAGCGACTGGCCGAGTTCCTCGAGCTGAACTACTGGGTGTACGACGAGCACGTGATGCACGACTTCCGCATCGTCCTGTTCGACGCCGACGGCAGGCGCAAGCGCGACATCCTGTGGGAACCCTCGATGGACCTGGAGAGCGCGCTCGCCGACTTGTGAAGCGCGGGCGCCTGCGCCTCAGGGTACCGGTGTGCGCCGAGCCAGATCTTCCAGGTGCTCCAGGAGGGCTGCGCGCTCGCCTTCGCTGACGTTGATGCCGAGCGGCATGCGGCCGGCGCCCGACTCGGCGCCAAGGCGCCAGCGGATTTCGTCCAGCAGGTTCCCATGCGGGAATGCGCCGGTGCGCAACCGCACTGCCAGCTCCGCTTCGCGGTCGAACGGCAGGGGCGGGCCGACACCGCCTGCGTGGCAGCCGGCGCAGCGTTCAAGCAGGTCACTCGCGGCTTTGGCGCCGGACGCCCGGCCATTTTCCCGGGCCGACCCCGCCTGCGCCTTGCCTGCGCTTTGAGGCACCGATGCGAGCGACGTCAGACTGCGCTGCCGAAGATGCGTGCAGTAGGCGTCACGCCCGTTGAACGACCGCAGGTCGGCGAGTATTGCGACGTCCGGGTCGGTCTGGGCGATCCGCCGGCGCAAGTAGGATGCCATCTCCGCCAGTGTCGTTGGCGACCAGGTGAAGTCGTAGCTGGCCTTTTCGAGGGCGGTGGTCCAGTCGGTCGTCGGCACGCCCATTGCGTACTCGACCAAGAAGCGGAAGCGGTCGAGCGACTCGATGTCGGCCGTCGCGGCATGGCGGCTGGCGTCGGCCCCGCCGGTGCGGGCGCTGCGCAAGCGTTTCATGCTGGCCTGCTCGCGGTTGGCCTGCGCGGACGCGGCCGCGAAGTCGTCCAGGGCCGCCGCCATTCCGGGGCGGCGGCCGGGCGGGAAAAACGCCTCCAGATTCCCGCAGTCGGAGTCCAAGGAGGCGAGCAGCACGTAGCGGTAGGCGTCGTAATGGGCAATTGACTCCAGCTGGTGCACGATGGCCTGGAAATTCAGTCGGCCGAGAGCCTCGCCCAACTCACCGTTCGGTGGCAGGCGCTCCTCGCCTTCATAGCGTTCGCGTGCGGTTGGACGGAACGTCTCAAGATTGGCGAAGCGGTCGACCTGCAGCAGGTTGCGGTAACGGGGATGCGCCGGCTGGTCGCGCAGGAAATCGCGCAGTCCTTCGCGTTCGGCGGCGGTCAGCGCGGCGGCGAAATTCTCGCCGTAGGCGCCCGGCCACACGGGGTGTGTGTCCCAGATCGGGCGGGTCGGCTCCCCATGGCACTTGGTGCAGCGCGACGGGTTCGGTTGCGAGATGCGCACGGGCGCCTGCAGCTCGGCGGGATCGGGAAACTCGATCTCGCGGAACTCGAATGCCTGCGTGGCCTCGTCGAACCGCATCGTTTCCAGCGCCCTGTAGCCCGCCTGGTCCGGATCGCCGTTGAAGGAAACGACGAAGCGGGCGTCGCGGCTGAACAGGATCGCGCGTGGACGCGTGAAACTGGCGCCGTGCAGGCTGCGGCTGCGGAACATCAGCACGAAGCGTGAGCGCAGGTCGGCCGGCAGCAGCGGCAGCAGCTGTTCGATCGAGCGCACCTGGCGGTCGGCGATGGTCTGCTGGAGGTCGGAAAAGTCGAGCGCGCTGGCGGGTGCGAGCGCGATGGCGAGCAGGCAGGCGAACAACGCGCGCAGTATCGGGCTGATCATCGCGGTCGCGCCTCAAGCGCCGAAGGTCCGCTGCAGTTCCAGGCAGCAGCGGCGCTCCGGGTCCGGCAGGCCCTCGAGATCGGCGTCAGTCCAGGCCGGCGCCAGCAGCTGCCACTTGGCCAGCCGTAGCGCGATTTGCAAGGCCTCGGCGAGTCGATCCGCCGGCGCATTCACGCCCCCGGTCGCACCCCCGGGGGCGGCGCGGTCAACGGCCTCACAGACGTCTTCGTGAAAGCTCCATTGCCTTGCGATCGAACCCGACAGCCGCGCTGCAGCGAGTGCGAGGGCATCGTGGAACTCGATCGTGACTGGCGCCTCGGGCGCGCGGTACACGGTGCCGAACTGGCGCAAGGCGGGAATCCAGCCGAGGTTGGCCACCATTCCGGCCAGATACGCATGAAACGGGTCGATGCCGCTGCCATGACCAGCAAGCTGGCCGCAGGCATGCGCGCAGCGTTCGGTCAGCAGCCAAGGCAGCGAGCAATGGGCCTGGTTCAAGCGGCTGCCGTCGAGTTCGAAAATCGGTCGCATCGTCGCCTGTATCAGCAGCTGGACCAGCCCGCGCTGCCCCACCATGACGACTGCGTCCTGCAGGTTCGTGATGTCGCGCTCGGTCCGGTACCGGGGCGAGTTCGCGATGCGGATGACCTCGCCGACCAGCGTCGGATCCCGGCCGAGGCTGTCGGTGAGTTCGCGCGACGAGCTGTCATCGCGGCGCACCAGGCTGATCAGCCTGGGCAGGACCGCCGGCAGACGCGGCAGCAGCGCCGAATCGCCGGGGTCGAGCAGCAGGTGGTCGATCGCCTGGACGACTTCCCGCTCACTCGTCTGCATCGGACTTGACTGCAGGTCGGCAGCGCCCAGGAGCAGGGCGCTGAAGCGCCGGTCGAGCCCGGTCTTATCGGAACTCGTCACCGTCGCGGCAACGGCTGGTTCGGTGCGGTCCTCGCCGGCCGGGGATGCTGCCGGCGTGCCCGGGTGCTGTCCAGGCGTCTGCGGCCGCGGCGGCGATGCGCCGGCAAACAGCCGTCTGAGCGATTCGAGCCAGCCGGGCTTCGCGGTCGCCGGTCGGTTGCCGGCACCGATCGCCTCTGAAGGTGCCGTCATGGCCGGCTTCGGGGAAAATGCGGCTGGCCGTCGCGCGGCGCCGCGGCCCCACGCGCCAACGCCCGCCGTTGCGGGGCCACGGGAGCACAAGGATGCGCAAGCTGCGTGTTGGCCAGGCGATCACGCCGGAGGAATTCGACGAATTGAGCGACGAGCAGCTCGTCCGCATCGTGCCGCGCGCCTACCGGGAGTTCTTTCCCGGCAAGGACTTCTGTCCCGATGGCGGCTTCTATCTGCATGACGGCACCGTGTGGAGCTTCTACAAAGGGGGCCTGCTGGACGAATGAGACATCGGGGGTCCGGCATCGGCCGTTGTCATGGCATCGCCAGTGCCCGCGGCTCGTACGGGGCCGGCGCGGGCGCCGCGCCTGCCGCCTGGTCGGTGCGGACGCGCTTGACGCGAATCCGCACCCAGAAGCGCGACCCGGTGCCAGGTTTGCTTTCGACCCAGACGTCGCCCTTCATCATGCGGGCCAGCTTGCGGACGATCGACAGACCCAGGCCTGTCCCCATCGAGGTCCCGCGCTCGAAGTCGTCGACCTGCGAAAATGGCTTGAACAGCAGGTCCACCTTGTCGACGCTGATGCCGATTCCGGTGTCGGTGACCGAGAACTCCACTTCGGCCTCGTCGCCGTCGGCCGATATTTCCCGGCCCTCGACGAGAATGCCGCCGTGGTCGGTGAACTTCACGGCGTTGTTGATCAGGTTCGCGAGGATCTGCCGGACCCGGATCGGATCGCCGAGATATTTCGCCCGCTGCGGACCGAGCCAGCGCACCTCCAGCGTCAGACCCTTGCTGCGGGCCGACTCGCCGAAGATCGCTGCCATGTCGTGCAGTTTTTGCGCCGGGTCTAGCGTCGAGACCGACAGCTGCATCTTGCCGGCCTCGATCTTGGAAAGATCCAGAATGTCGTCGAGCAGGCTCAGCAGCAACTTGCTGGAGGACAGGATCGTGCGCGCGTACTCCTCGCGCTCCTGGTCGCTCGATCCCGGTAGCATCAGCAGTTCGGCAAAGCCGATGACGCCGTTCATGGGAGTTCGAAGCTCGTGGCTGACCGTCGCCAGAAAGTTGCTCTTGGCCCGGCTGCCGGCCTCGGCGGCGTCCTTGGCCCGGATCAGCTCGGCCTGCGTCTGCTGCAATTCCGCGGTGCGCTGGGCGACCGTGGCTTCGATTTCCTGGCGCTTGCGGTAGCCCATGCGCAACATGGCGGCAAGCAGGCCCGTCATCGCCAGCCCAGCGAGCAAGGCCGGGCCGCTGGTCCAGCGGTCGACCGCAAACGAGCCGGGCGCCGCGTAGGCGACGGCATGCCAGATGCGGCCGCCGACGACGAAGCTGCGCTCGAGCTTGAAGACGGCGCGCACATCGGACTCCGCCTCCCAGGCGCCCGAACGAGCCTTCGGGTACAGCAGGTGTTCACCGGGTTTGCCCCCGCGATCGAACAGCGCGATTTCGATGCCTTTGGCGGGTTCGCCGCCAGTCTCGCCTGCCGCCAGGATGTCGCCGATGCGGAATACGCCCAGGGCGAAGCCCTTCAGGCGTCCCAGGGGAGAGCGGCCGACCTCGGAAGCGATCGGTGGGGCGTATACCGGCCGGAAAATCAGCACGCCGAACTGGTCACCGGTTTCCTGCACCAGCGTGACGCGGGCGGTGGCCAGCATTTCGCCGCTTTGCGCCGCGCGCTCCAGGGCCTCGCGGCGCGACGGATTCGATCCGAGGTCGAACTCCCATGCCTTCTCGTTTCCGACCAGCGGCTCGACGAAATGTACCGGGTAATAATCGTCGCGCTCGGCAGCGCGCACCATCAAATCCCGGTCGCGCGGTTCGATCATCGCCACCGGCCCGGATGGATTGGTCTCGCGCCGCAGCGCTGCCTCGTAGGCGGCGCGCTGCGACCGCTGGATGTGGGGGACCCACTCGAGTGCCTGAATCGATCGATCACCGGCGAGCAACGGCGCGACCAGCCGCCCGAAGTCGGTACGGCTGATACCGTCGGCGACGTCGAAGAACGCGCCGACCGACTTGAGCTTGCCGACCGTCAGCGCCACGTTGGTGTCCAGCGTACGCAGGCGGTCGTCCGCCTCGGCCAGGAAATGACTGCGAGTGCGCTCGTATTCGAAGTCGCGAAGTTGCAGGAACGCCGTGACCGACAGCACCGCGCCCAGCAGCAGGACGACAATCGACGGCTGGATCCGGCGAATCAGTCTTCGCCAGTAGCGCCGCGACAGTTGCAGGCGCGAGCGGCGCATCAGTCGGGAGACAGCTCGGCGCAGGCTGCCTGGGCAATGCCTTCGCAGGCCCTGAGCCAGTTGCGGGCCTTCTGCGGAGGAACCGGCCGCGCCACCAGGAACCCCTGCGCCTCGGTGCAGCCGAGGCTCCGAACCGCCCTGAGTTCCAGTGGCGATTCCACGCCTTCGGCGACGACGTGCAGGCCCAGGCGGGTGCCAAGCGTGGCGCAGGCGCTGACGATGGCCTGCTTGACCGGATCCACGTGCAGCGAAGTGACGAAGCTGCGCTCGATCTTCAGCTCCGAGAATGGCAGTTGCGACAACTGCATGAAACTGGAATACGCGGAACCGAAATCGTCGATCGACAGATTGAATCCCATCATCCGGATCCGGGCGGTGCGCTCGGTCACCGTGGCCAGGTCCGACATCGCCTCGGTCTCGGTGATTTCGACCGTGATCCAGCTCGGGTCGATTCCGCGCCGCTCGACGCGGTCGATCAACAGACGGCAGAAGCTCGGATCGGAGATCAGCCCTAATGGCGCATTGACGGATGCGCTCACCGGGAAGCCTTCCTGAAGGCACTGGCCCAGGAATTCGACCGTCTCTTCGAATACCAGCACCGTCGCGTCGGCCAGCAGTCCGTTGGCCGACAGCGGCGCGATCAGGCGGTCGGGGGCGATGATTGCGTCATTCGGACCAAGACCGCGCATCAGGGCCTCGAAACCGACGACTTCGCCGCTTCCCAGATTCACTTTCGGCTGCATGAACGCGACGATCTTGCGGGCATCGACCATCGCCTGCAATTCGGCGCGTTCCAGCGGAAGACTATCCATTTCGCGGTCGACGGCGCGCCGCTGCAGCGGGTAATGCGCCAGCGACTGCGCGACGCTCATGGCACTGACCGGAAAGTCGGCGTAGCCGGCCACCCGCAGGCCCCTTTCCCGGGCCAGTGAAACCGCGGCGCGGATGACGGCGCGCTGCTGGTGGGAGAGCAGGTACACCGCGGGTGCGGGACGCAATTCGGCCAGTTCCCGCATCAGGTCGAAGCCGTCGCTGACCTCGAAGTACAGGCCGGTGACCACCAGGTCCGGCGGCTCATCGCTGGCGCGAAGTGCCTGCAATGCCTCGGACGGGTTGGGGAACGTTCGCACTTCGAGCCAGCCTTGCGGGGCGAGCTCGCCTGCCAGGCGGCTGCGGACTTGCTCGTCCCACAGGACGATCCAGGCGCGCCGCTCCGAAACGACGCGCGTCAGTTCGACGGGTGCATTCACGACAGGACCGGCCCGAACTCTTCGCAGATTCCCCTGACGTCGGCGAAGGAGACCGGTTTGATCAGCAGGCCGCTGAATCCCTCGGCCAGCATGCGGGCGCGGTCCTCCAGCATGCCGTGGGCCGTATAGGCGATGACCGGCAACGCGGTCAGGTTCAGTTCATTGCGGATCCGCCGGCAGATCTCGGCGCCGCCGACGTCGGGCATGCGCAGGTCGAGCAGCACCAGGTCGAAGCTGCACTGGCCCAGCGCTGCGAGGGCTGCGGCGCCGTTCTCGCACAGGCTCGCCTGCCAGCCAATGCGGCGCAGGATGCTTTCAAGAAGCCGTCGGTTGATGGCGTTGTCGTCGACCACCAAGGCGGCAGGAACTCTGCGCAAGGGGTACCTCCCGTTCACGCACGCGTGTCATGGTCCGGGCGCGCGCAGGGCGCCGCGACGCGTGCTGCCCCACTCTATTCGGGGTCGGGACGGAACATTGCGGGGAAAAATCGGTCATTCACCCGCGAGATTGCGGCTTGACCGACCACACCAGGGTCCTCAGGGCTTGGCGGCCTGGCGCTGGGTCAGCGTGCCGACGATGGTTTCGATGCGTGCGGCGAGTTGCTCGTCGGCGGCCGCCGGGATCTGGTACCACTGGGTGAGCAGCTGCTCCGGATCGGCCGCCGAAGACGGTCCCGAGCGGAAACGTCCCCGCAGCATTTCAAGCTGACGTTGCTGGCGCGCGGCGGAAAAGGCGTCCGGTGTCGGCAGCCCGAGCGCAATTTCCAGGTCGATCAGGAGGCTGCGACGTTTCGCAAGGCCTTCATCCAGGGCCGCGGCGTCGAGGCCGTCAACCGCGGGCGCCTTGCGCGCAAGGTCGGCCAGCCGCTCGCGGTAGCGCTCGACGCGCAGCGAGTCGACGCGGGTCTGGGCCTGGCGCTGCAGGTCGCGCGCGCGCCGGACCAGGCCCTCATCCGGAGCCTTGCCGTCAGCCGAGGCCGCGTCCCAATCGGTGCGGAACTGCGCCATGGCGCGCTTGAGCTCATTCGAGTCGGCCGTCTCGATCGCAGCCCGGAACGCCTCGAGCTTTTCCTGAAGTTCCTGGACGCGATGGGTGCGCTGCGCCTGCTGCTCGGCGCGTTCCGCATCGCGGCGCGCGAACACGGCGTCGCAGGCGGCGCGGAACTTGCGCCAAAGAGCCTGCTCCTGTCCACGCACCAGGCGAGTTGGGGAAGCGCGGTCGCGCCAGTGCTCCTGCAGAACCTTGGCCTGGGCCACCGCCTGGCGCATGTCCGGCGAATCTTTCAGCGCTTCGGCGTCGGAAATCAGGCGCTCGCGTCGAGCCAGCTCGCCGGCGCGTGCAGCCTCGTATCGCTGGTCGATCGCGGCGATCAGGGTGTCGAAGCGCTTGCGCAGCAGGCGCTCATCGCGGAACCCGGCCACAGGCGCGGCGCGCCACTCGACCATCATCTGCTGGCGCCGGGTCTCGTAGGCGGCCAGATCGCTGTCCTCAGGGCCGACCGCGGCCCACTCCACCTCGAACTGGGCGCAGATTGCCTCCTTGGCCGCGCGCGCCTGGTCGCGGATCGCCGCCTCTTCCTCGCGCTTGCGCAGGACCGGCTGGTATGCCTTGGTCAGCGCGGCGTCGAACGTTTCCCACTGCTCCTTGGTCGACGTCGCTTGCGAACTGAGCCGCTTCCACTGGTCGCGCAAGTCCGGCACCGTGGCGGCGAGGTGTTCGATGCCGTGGTCGCCGACCAGCAGCGCCGATGCGGCGGCCACCAATTCGTCCCTCTTTCGATCGGCGCCCCAGCTGGCCCATGCCCTCAGCTCGGCCAAACGCGCCTGCGCACGCTGCAGGCGGGCGTCCAGTTCGCCGCGCAGCGCGGCGCCCGTGGTCAGTACTTTCAATTGCTTGGCTGCGGCCTCGGCTTCAGCCAGCTGCCCCTGGTCCAGGGCCTGTTCCAGGACTTGCGTGTGCTGGCGCACCGCATCCAAGTCGATCTGCACCGCGGGTCGCGCGGCCGCAGCGGGCGGGCGTGCCGGTGCCGGCGGCTCCGCGACCGGTTGGACGTGGGCGCGCGGAAGCGAGCGCCAGCGGGCTTCCAGCGCGTCCAGCGCCGGTCCCCCCGTCGGCTTGGCCAGTGCATGCCAGGCCTGCTCTGCCTCGGCGTCGATGATCGCGGGGGGCACCGCGTCGGCGTCGGCGCCCGGTTCGCCGGCCGCCGTGCACTTCACCGACCACTCGGCCAGGAACCGCTCGCACTCCGAAGCCCGTTCCAGGTCGGATTCGATCTGCGCCAGGCGCGCCTGCACCCGCCGCAGCGCTTCCGAGATCGCAGCGGCGGCTGCCTGCATCGCCAGCCAGGGCGGGAGGTTCTGCAACGATTCGGCCAGCGCAGCTCGTCGCTGGTCCCAGAGGGCATACGTGCCGGCGTCGGGCCAGGCCGTCGCACCGAGCTCGCGTACCAGATCATCGGTGCTTGCCTGCATGCCGGTCAGGGCGCGGCGCTCCTCGGTTTCCTGCAGCACCTTCGCGTTGGCCCGTTCGATCAAGGCTTGGCAGTCCGAAAGTCCCCGGCCATCGCCGCCCAGCGCCAGTGCTTCCTTCTCCAGTTCGAGCAGGCGCGACACCGACACCGGCGCGGTGGCCAGCAGCTGCGCAAGTTCGCCAGCCAGCCGCTCGGCATGCCTGATCCGTTCCTCCGCCAGGCGCCGATGCTTCAGTATGTCGGAGCAGTGCTGGTAAACGTTGTTGTCCTTGTGGCGGCTTTCGCGAGCGATGCGCTCGAGCACTTCGCCATCGGTGATGCGCCGCGCCGCGGCCAGTCGAAGCTCTGCAAATCGGCCGCGTTGCGCGATCAGCCCGAGCATGTCGTCAGTCAATGGGCTTTCGAGCCAGGCCAGACCGGTGGCCTTGTCGACCGCGGCACAGACGGCCGCGGCCCGGACCGTTGGCTCGTCGTCGGGCAATGGTGTGGTCCCGGTTGCGCCCAGCGCGGCGCCCAATTGTTCTGCGCGTTCCTTGTGATCGTCCGCCCCGATGCTGGCCTGCAGCGCACGGCGCAGCGCGTCGATATCGACGGCGGGCGCACGCCGCTTCGATTCCGCGGCCGGCGGTACTTTGGGTGCCGGTGCCTTCGGAGCGCTACCGCGGACCAGTTTGTCTAGCCAATTCATGAGTCGGACCGTATTGGGGGTGGGTGTGCAAGGGCCAATCGTAGCGGTTCGAGCACCCCAGGGTATTCCAGGCCGGCCTGGGCCGGCCCGCCTTTGGACCCTGGGCGGCCCCTACCGTCGACTTCCGGCCGGTGCGCGTCCGAGACCGAGCGCCCCGGCCGGCATGGACGTTCCGGTGCCTTGACGGACGTCAACGGCGGCTTTCTGCGGGGGTGCAGACTGAATTTGGACGCAATTCAGAATGCAAGGGGGTCAAAGTGGGGAAAGTGAAAATCCTGGCTGCGTTGGCTTTGATCGGGTGCTTCTTCGCCAACGAATCCGCCTTGGGCGATCCGGCGGGCACTGCGCCGGGCGAAGGGGTTTCGTCGGTGGCCCGCGCGATCAAGGGATCGAACCAGAATTACCTGGGCTGGCGCCTGTTTCAGGACAAGTGCGCGCGATGTCACGGCAAGGATGCGGCCGGCACTGCGCAGGCGCCCTCCCTGCTGACGCGGATGAAGTCGATGGATGAACCGCACTTCGTCGACGCGGTGCTGCGCCGCTATGGCTGGGCCATGCCCGGTTCGGATGCGCAGGGCGAATCGGGCTCGCGGGACGCGTTGATCCAGGTCCTGATCGATCGCAAGGATGGCGAAGTGCGCATGCCTGCCTGGGAAAGCGAGCCGTCGGTCAATGCGCACCTGGACGACCTCTACCAGTTCCTGAAAGCCCGCTCGGACGGCGCCATCGGTCCCGGGCGACCGTCGTGGCCGGGACACTGACACTCCTGCCTGTCACCACGCCTCGACGCAACGCAACGTTGTCTCGATTGGACGGGCGGCCGCGCTTTTCCTATGCTCCGATGAGCCGGCTGCCGCGGCGGCCGCCCCGAAGGACCGCGTTACGGCCCTGATGGGGCGGCGTCCCGTACCGTGGCGTGGGCCTTGAATCCGAGCCAGGAGCGCAATCGTGTCGACCTCGCTTGTCCTGACCGTGATCGGCCCCGATCGGCCCGGTATCGTCAACCAGGTCTCGGATCGCGTGACGCAGCATGGCGGCAACTGGTTGCAATCGCGCATGGCGAACCTGGGTGGGCAGTTCGCGGGGATCGTGCTGCTGCAACTGCCGGAGGCGAACGTCGACGCTCTGCTCGCCTCGCTGCGACAGCTGGAGGCTGGCGGACTGCAGATCGTTGCGGCGCGGGCCGGCTCCCTGCCGATATCGGCTCCGACCCGACGGCTGATACTGGAACTCGTGGGCCATGACCGGCCCGGCGTGGTTCAGCAGATCTCACGCGAACTGGCGTCGCGGGGGGTCAGCATCGAGGAACTGGCGACCGATTGTGTCAGCGGCTCGATGTCGGGCGAAAGCCTGGTGCGAGCGCGCGCGCAGCTGAGCGCGCCGGCATCGCTGGCCACCGTCACGCTGCGGGAAGCGCTCGAGGCCATTGCAAACGACCTGATGGTCGATGTGACGCTGGACGAAAGCGCTGCCGGCCCCTGAGACGCCGGCTGCCCGGAGCTTCAGCAGTGCAGGGCGGGCACCGGGCCATCGCCGGCCGCCGGTGCGACGGCGCGTTACCGTGGGTCGACCGTGCCGCAGCCGAACGAAGCTTTGCAGACCTTCAATGAGCTTGAGCCGGAGCCGGCGGTGCCGGTGGCGGCGTCGGGCTCACCGCCTGCCAGCCACCGGGGCACTGCGACACGTACGGGTAATACGCATTGGCTTGCGCGCAGTAGTACCAGTAGGCGGGCGGCGCCGGCAATTGCGCCGTGCTCGGTGCTGCATACAACGGTGCGGCAACCACCGGCGGGTAATACGCCGGGCTGTCGTAGTAGTAATAGGGCGCTCCCCACCACCATGGGCCGACCACGACATCGAACCCGAAGCGCGGACCTCCATGACCATGGGCGCTTGCGGTACCGCAGAAAAAAGTGCCGAGGATCAAGGCGGCGGCGAGCAGACCCTTGCCAACGCGATGCATAAACGCCTCCGATGCGCGGGTGAATTACCGGGCAAAGTTTAGACCCGGGCGCAGACGGATAGTTCACGGCGGCGGACGGCGCCAGCGGCGCTAACGCGGCGCACTCACCAAAACGGGTGGTTCAGCTGGCACACGGCGAACCAAATTCAAGCCGCGCTGACTAATTCGCGCTCACTGCACGCCCCACCGAATCTTGCATGAAAGAAGAAAGGATATCTTTTATGAAGCACAGGTTTCGCCTTCCGATCGCCGTCCTGGGTGTCGCGCTTTCTGCGCTGCTCGCCAGTCTCCTGATCTATTCGCCGAGTCGCGCGGGAGTCCTCGACCTGATCAAGGGCAAGCCTGCAGCGGTGACTGCGACCGATGCGTCCAACCCGGCCAACTCTGAGGCCCCGGCGCCGTCTGGCGCAAGCGCCGTTGCGTCGTCCGCCACGGCAGCGCTGCCTGGCCAGGCGCCGAATTACCGATCGATCGTCCAGCAGTGGGGACCGGCC
>Ga0075030_100003833_pt1 | contig 13611 bp, 13 predicted proteins | sample LitLauG_LLR_2012_FD_71393 | JGI IMG/M metagenome (GOLD analysis project Ga0075030, IMG submission 71393) | Freshwater sediment microbial communities from Pennsylvania, USA - Little Laurel Run_MetaG_LLR_2012 | ecosystem: Environmental > Aquatic > Freshwater > Creek > Sediment | place: USA... | reverse complement strand
GATCGCCGCGGCGATCACCAGCATGGTGAACACGGCGTACATCAGCACGACCGCCTCGGCGGCCGCCTTTTGCAGGGCCGCGCGGCGCGTGCGGCGCCCGGGCACGACCACCGCGTGTCCCAGGCGCAGGCCGGCGGCCCCGGAGAGGCAGATCGCGGTGAGCTCGAACGCCGAGTGGGTCACGACAAAGGAATAGAAGCTCGTCGCCAGGCCGACGCTGGTCAGGTAGCCCGCCGCGGCGCCGCCGAACAGGCCGTTATAAAACAGGAAGAAAGCGCTGCCCACCCCGGCGAACAGGCCGCCGGCGAAGCACTGGAAGCCGACCGAGATGTTGTTCAGGATGTAGAAGCCGAACATCGCCCAGTCGCTGCTGCCGCTGCGCGCGCCCAGGCCGTGGTCGGCGTTTTCGTACATCGAGCGGAATTCGTTGAGCTGGTGCACGTCGAGCACGTGCAGGGCGAAGGTCGGATCGCGATCGCTCGCCCAGCCGACCAGCACGGTCGGGACGAGAAACAGCGCGGTCGCCAGGGCGAGATACCAGCGGTGCAGCCGTACGCTTTGCGGAATATCGAGGAGCAGCAGCCGCCGCAGCGCGCCGAGGCCGTAGTCCTGCTGCCGGTAGATGAGGCGGTGCGCGCGGTAGGTCAGCTGCTCGAGGCGTGCGGTGAGCACGATGGGATAGGCGCGGGCCTGCGCCATCGCCAGGTGCTCGCAGGCGGCGCGGTAATCCTGCGTCAGCCGCGCCGCATCGACCGCCTGCCCCGCGGCGTCGCTGCCGGAACCGGCGGTGCCGGCAGTCGGCGCGCCGGCCGCCCCACCCGCGATGTTCGCGGTGCTCGCGGCGGGTGTCCGCGCCCGCCGGCGGCCGCCTTCCAGGGCGGCGACGGCCTCGGCCAGGCGGTCCCAGGTTGCGCCGTACTGCGCCTCGAATTGCAGCGGCGTCACGGCGCGGGCTCGCGGCGGCGCCCGAGCAGCCATTGCGCCACGCCGAGCAGGGCCCCGCTGTGGCCGCCTTCGGCGTCGGCCGCGGCGTCGGCCGGCAGCACGTCGTGGGCCAGCTCGGCGAGCTCGGCAAATCGCTCGCGCGTCAGCGTACTCGAGCGGCTGGCCCACGACACGACGGCGGTCTGCTCGCGCGGCGACAAGGGCCGGCGCGGTGCCAGTGGCGGTGCGTCGGGCACGCCGGCGTGCAGCGCCGGGGGCTGCGTGTGCACGACCAGGGTGCCGGCCGCCAGGTCGCCCAGGCGCTTGAAGTCCTGGCGCAGCAGCATCGCGGCCAGTCCGAAGGCGTACAGGGCGGGCAGGAAATCGGCCGTGCGCAGCAGGTTGCGCGTCACCGAGGCCGCCGGCGTCACCGGAAGCCCGGAGTCCATCACCACCTGCAGCCCGAGCATGCGTTTGCCCGGCGTGGCGCCGGCGAGCGCCAGCTCGAAGACGATGGGATAGAGCCACTCGATGGCGAAAAAGGCGATGAAGCCGAAGGCCGGCGCCATCGCACCGAGCAGCGCGGCGACCAGGACGCAGAGCAGGAACAGGGCCAGCCGCAGAGCAGCATCGATCATGAAGGCGAGGCCGCGCGCCACCGGCCCGGCCGGCCGCAGCGCCAACGCGATGCCTTCGGGTGTCTCGGCCGAGTAGACCGTATCCAGTTGCATGCGCGCCCGACCGCCCGCCGCGACCGAGGCCGGCTCAGACGCGGATGACGATAGTGTCGGCGATGTTGTCGTGCAGGCAGCGGCGCGTGTCGCGGAAGATGAGCAGCGCGTCGATCAGGCCGTAGATGCCGCCCAGGAAGGGCACCATGCCGATGAGATAGCCCACGCCGTAGCGCAGGCCCAGGATGCGGCCGGCCGTGACCGCCTCGCCATCGGGCCGCACGATGCGCAGGCCCAGAAGCGACTTGGCCACGGTCTGGCCGCGCTTGACGAGCAGGTAGCCGTTGACCGCCAGGAACACGATGACGCCGACGACGAAGTTGCCCGCCACGAAACCCACCATGCCGCTGGCGGGCGGGCTGAACGGGCTGCGCCCGAGCAGCGACAGGATCCCCACCCCCAGCACGCCCAGGATGATCGAGTCGAGGATGACCGCGCCCAGGCGGCGGCCGCGCGACGCCAGTTGCGGTCCGTCGGCGCTCATCGCGACGTCGGACACGGTGGCTTGCGGCGGCGCATAGCGATTCTGCTCGAGGGAGGCCATGGCGGTGATTCCGTGGGAGATGGGTCATTATGCCCAGCAAGGCTGCAAAATAACAGCCTCGTCGCGCCCCCGGCAGCGCGGAATTCCCGCGGTATTCCTTCCCGCTGGAAATTCGCCAACCCGCGAACGCTCGACAGGCCGAGGGTAGACGCGGCGGCGAACGGTTTGCGGATTTGCGGGGCCTGTTACGAACGAACTAGCCCGCACGCCGCTCGAAGCGTCGCACGCGCTGGCGCCGCGGCCGCAGGTGCTCGCGCAGGGCGTCGAGCGCGGCCTGCGGGTCGCTCGGCCCGCACAGGAAGATGTCGATCGCGGCATAGCCGAATTCCGGCCAGGTGTGGATCGACAGGTGCGACTCGGCGAGCAGCGCGACGCCGGTCACGCCATGGCCCGGACCGAAGTGATGCAGCTGCAGGCGCAGCAAGGTCGCGCCGCAGGCTCGCACCGCGGCGCGCAAGGCGGCGCGAACCAACGCCAGCTCGTCAAGCCGCGCCGCGCCGTGGAACTCGACCAGCCAGTGGCGGCCCAGCGGGCCCTGCACCGGCACCGGCACCGGGTCGGCGGCGGTCGGCGGCGCCCGCTTGCTGCGGATCTGGCGCGTCATGTCGCACCGGCCATGTCGTGCGCAGCGCTCGCGCCCGCCTGCGGTGCCGACCCGAACAGGGTGGTCCGCCAGGCCGGCTGGGCCCGCAACCGCCAGATCACGCCGTCGAGCACGTAGTGCGTCATCTGCGGCAGCGCGAGCAGCGGCACGAGAAGCGTGAGCAGGGCCCGATCGTCGATCGCCGGCAGTGCCGCGAAGCCGGGGAACCAGGGCAGGTGTTCGCGCCAGACGAAACCATCCCACAAGCCCTCCTCGAGGAAGGCCAGCGCGACCAGCAGGCCCAGGGCCAGGACCACGCGCCGGCGCGTGAACAGCCCGTCGCGCAGCAGCCGGCGCGCCGGGACGAGCTGCGCTTCGCGCCGCGCGCCGTAGATGCAGCTGAGGGCCATGTAGGGTATGCCATGGGCCAGCACGTTCACCAGCGTGAACCCGAGGTCGCCCTCGGCCAGCACGATGCCGACATACCACGACAGCAGCGTGCCCAGGACGAGGGCGTTGCGCGGCAGGTTGCCGCGGCGGCGCGCCGCCAGCCAGGCTTCCTTGCCAAGGTAGGCCAGGACCAGCAAGCCGTAGAGCGGCGCCGCGCCGCGCCACAGCCCGGGCGGCAGGGCGAAGAAGTCGCCGTCGATCAGCCAGGCGTAGGGCCGCGGCAGGTGGGTGTGCCAGTAAAGCAGCGGAAAGAGCGTGGCGCCGTAGATGGTGGCGCGGTCGAGGTGGCGGCACCAGGCGGGCAGGTCGCGCTCGGCGCGGCCGTAGAGCATCAGGAAGCCGTACTGCTGGCGCACGAAGTGGAACACCGCGGCGTAGGCCAGCGCGTGCCAGAACGCCGCGGGCCGCCAGGCATAGAGCAGCACGCCCGCGACCCAGGTCGCCAGCGGCGCGCCGACCAGCCAGGACGACAGGCGGCGGCGTTCCTCGGCGTCCAGATAGGTGCGGTACAGCGTGGCGTAGACGTGGGCCACGTCGACCCCGACGATCAGCCCGAACCACATCCACGGTTCGAGTGGCGCGGCGCCGCGGCCGCTGCCGATGAGCCAGAGCGCCAGCAGCGCGGCCAAGGGCCCGGGCGCGAGCAGGAAGGCGCCATCGACGGCCGGCGTGTGGATCCACGGCTGGGCCGGCGGCGCCGGGCGCGGCGCGTTCGCGACGGCGTTCATGGCGCACCGCCCTTTGCCGGCCGCCCCTCGAGCGCGCGCGCGGCCAGATCGCCGGCGGCCTGGCCGCGGATATAGGCCTCCTCGAAGATCGAGATGCCGCTCAGGTCCGAATGGGCGAAGTAGACCGGAGGCCGGTGCGCCGCGGCGCGCTGGCGTGCGCCGCCCCAGATGAAGCCCGGGGTCGGGCGGATCATGCCGTGGCCCCACAGCCGGACGTCGATGTTCTCGATGTGGCCGTCGAGCTCGGGGTGGACGCGCAGCAGGTCATGCGCCACGTCGCCCTGCCAGGCCTCGAGCGGCCGCTCGAAGGCGGCGCGCCGCGCGGCGTGCGGCTCGGCGTGCGACAGCGGCCAGTAGTACGTGAGCACGGTGCGTCGCGGCACCCGGGCCAGGTCCTGGTGGGTGGCGACCACATAGCCCAGCAGCGGGCTGTCGTAGATCACGTTGTCCCAGGCCAGGCGCTGGCCATCGCCCGCCGGCAGGCGGTCGAGGGTGACGTTGGCCACCATCCATGGCGCGTAGCTGAACGGCTCGACCTCGCCCGGCCGCGTTGCCGGTGTCGACACCGCCGCACCCGGGACCGCTGCGGTGTCGGCCATGTCGACGATGCGCGAGGCGACGAACTGCGGCAGGCACAGCACCGCGGCATCGGCCACGACGCGCACCGGGCGATCGAGCGCGGCGTCGAAGTAGTCCAGTTCGACGCCGGCGCCGCGGCGCGCGACGCGGGTCACCACGGCGCGCGTCTGCAGCGCGCCGCAGCGCATGATGCCGCGCTCGAGGAGCTCCTGCGCCAGATGGCCATTGCCCTCCGGCCAGGTCACCACGGTGGTCGGGTCGGCATTGGCCGCCACGCCGTTGCGCGAGGCGAAGTAATGCAGGCCGGCCCAGGCCGACACGCTGGCGGCTTCGGCGCCGTAGTCGTCGCGGCAGCAATAGTCGAGGTACCAGCGCAACCGCGGCACATCCCAGCCGCGCTGTTCCAGGTAGGCGGCCATGCTAAGCGTGTCGAGCGCGCGCCAGCGTGCATCGGCGCTGCTGGCATCGACCGGGATCGCGAACACCGGCCGGCCGTCGCTGCCGCGCGCCTGCTTGAGCTGCTCGGTCAGGGCGAAGAAGGCCTGGAATTGGGCGCGGTCGCGCGCGCTGGAGCCCAGCTGCGGCACCAGCCCATCCTGCCAGCGGCCGTACATCCAGAGCCGCTCCTGCGGGTCGGCCGACAGGAAGTATTCGTCGTACACCGGACGCCCGGCGCCGTCCTCGTCGACGATGATGCGCAGGTCGGCGAACAATTCGCGCACCGGCGTGCAGTCGGCGCGCACCAGGGGCACATAGTGTGCGCCCCAGGGATAGGCGCTGACCTCGTTGCGCCCCCAGCTCGAGTTGCCGCCCGGCGCGTCGAGCGCATCGAGCAGCAGAACGTCGCGCACGCCGCGCCGCTGCAGCGCATAGGCCGCGGCCAGGCCGGCGATGCCGGCACCGGCGATGACCACGCGCGCCGAGCGCTGCAGCTGCGGCGCCGGCTGGCGCGGCTCGAGCAGGCGGTGGCCCGGCGCCGGCGGCATGCCGACCAGGCGGCCGGGGAAGCGCAGCTCGCGCCGCGGCGTGCAGGCCGCCGCCGCGCCGCCGGCCAGTGCTGCCGCCAGCGCGCCGCGCAGCAGGCGGCGGCGCGCGCTATTCGGCAAGGTAGCGCCCCCATTCGGCCTCGAAGTAGCGCACCAGCACCTGGTTGTCGAGGCGGTTGACCTCGGTGGGTACGCGCTGCATGTCCGGCGGGAACAGGAACATCTGCTGCAGCACCTCGGGCGTGAGAAAGCGCAGGCCGGCCGGCAGGGCCGCGGGCGCATGCGGCGGCTCCAGGCCGGCGAGCACGAAGCCCCATTCGCCGAACGAAGGCACCAGGGCATGATAGGCCGCGGTGGCAAAGCCGGCGGCGCGCAGGGTGTGCTCGACGCACCAGTACGAGCGCGGCGCGACATAGGGTGAGGTGCTCTGCACCACGGCCCAGCCGCCGGGCGCCAGCGCCTCGTGCAGCCGGCGGTAGAAGGTGAGCGAGAACAGCTTGCCGATCGAGTAGTTGGACGGATCCGGAAAGTCGACGATCGCCGCGTCGAAGCGCTCGTGCGCCGACTGCAGCCAGACGAAGGCATCGGCGCTCACCAGGTGCAGCTTGGGCGAGTTGAGGGCGCCGCCGTTGAGCTCGGCCAGGAAGGACACGCGCGAGAACAGGGCGGTCACCTCCGGATCGAGGTCGACCAGCGTGATCGATTCGATGCCCGGATAGCGCAGCAGCTCGCGCACCGCCAGGCCGTCGCCGCCGCCCAGGACCAGCACCCGCCGGGCCGTCGCGGCCTGCGCCATCAGCGGATGGACCAGGGCCTCGTGGTAGCGGTACTCGTCGCGCGAGCTGAACTGCAGGTTGCCGTTGAGAAAGAGCCGGATGTCATCGGCCTGGCGCGTGACGACGATGCGCTGGTAGGGCGTCGAGCGCGCGAACACGGCCTGCCCCGGGTACTGGCCCTGCTCGGCGAGGCTGGTCAGGTTGTCGCTGTAGACCAGTCCGAGCACCAGGGCGACCATGGCCAGGGCGGCGGCCAGCCGGTGCGCGCCGCGCCGGCGCAGCACGCCGTTGCCGAGCAGGGGCACCCAGGCCACGGCGACGTTGACGATGCCGAACAGGAAGCCGGTGCGCACCAGCCCGAGGCGCGGCACGAGCAGCAGCGGGAACAGGATCGAGGCGATCAGGGCGCCGACGTAGTCGGCGGCCAGCACCCGCGCGACCAGTTCGCCGATCTCGTACTCGCCCTCGAGGATGCGCACCAGCAGCGGGATCTCGAGCCCGACCAGGACGCCGTTGAGCCCGACCAGGGCGTAGAGCGCGACGCGGAACTGGGCCGCCTCGCCGAAGAGCAGGAACAGGATGGCGGCGGTCGATCCGCCCACCAGGCCGACCAGGATCTCGACCCGCACGAAGGTCTCGAGCAGGCGCTCGGTGAGCGCGCGCGACAGCCAGGAGCCGACGCCCATGGCGAACAGGTAGGCGCCGATGATGGTCGAGAACTGGGTGACCGAGTCGCCCAGCAGGTAGCTGGCCAGCGTGCCGGCGAGCAGCTCGTAGACCAGTCCGCAGCTGGCGACGACCAGCGCGGAGAACAGCAGCAGCGTCCTCACACGGCGCTAGCCATGGATCGCCGCCGCGATGATCAGCGCCAGCCCGATGGCCATCGAGCCGACCAGGATCGCCAGTGCCGAATTCTGCTTTTCGTTGATCTCGCGCCACAGGTGGTAGGGCGTGATGCGGTCGAGGATGATGAAGCCGACGGCATAGATCACGATGCCGATGAGCGAGAACAGGATCGAGTTCTCGAGCGGTCCCCAGCTGTTGCCTATCATGGTCTGCTCCTTGCTCCGCGGGACGGGTTGCGCAGGATCGCGATGCCTGCTACTTGTGGAAGAGGATGGTCGAGCCGCGCGAGCCGTGCTGCGTCGTGCCGGCGAAGGGTACGTAGCCGCGCGCGTTGGCGATCGCCAGGTAGAGCAGGGCGATGGCACTGATGACGGTGAACACGGTGCGACGCCAGCCCAGGTTCATGGCCGGTTCCCCGGATCGCGGGCGCGCACGCGTGCCGTCAGGGAAGGCGCCGGACCGTCGCTGTCCCAGCGCTGCTGCTCGAATTGCATGGCGCGCAGGAACAACCAGCCCGGATAGGCCAGGATCATCGCCAGCGCGATCCAGAAATTGCGCCACGAGGCCACATCGTGGCGCAGCACCAGCGAGACGGTCTCGTGCAGCGGCTGGCCGCCTTCGCGCCCGCCGCTGCCCGACACCACGAGGTGATACGTACCCGAGGGCACGCCGACCAGCAGCGACTCGCCGCTGCGCTCGCCCTCGCTCCACGAGCCGTCGCTGTCGAGCCCGCTGTAGTACTCGAATGCGTTGCTGAAGCGGTAGACCTCGCCGGTCGTGTCGTTGACCAGCGCGCATTGCAGATCGATCCAGCTGTTCTGCAGGTCGGCGCGCGCGATGAGCCGGTTGAGCGAGTGCCCGGAACGCAGCGTGAACGGGCCGAAGACCTGCTCTTCGGTGCCCGGCTCGCGCGCCAGCTCGTAGTTGCCGACCGGCAGCGCCTGGTTGCGGGCGAACAGCATGGTGGCGAACTGGATGAGGACGGCGCAGCCGATCGCGATCCAGATCGAGCCGCGCAGCGCGCCCAGCGCGGCGCGGTGCGGATTGGGCTGGTTGACCGCGGCCTCGGTCGGCCGCCCGACCCGCACCTGGAAGGCTGCCGCGACCTCCTCCGGTTCGAGGTAGGCGAGATGGGTCCAGGTGATCTCGGCGTCGGTCTGCTCGCGCGACAGCAGGAAGGGAACGGCGACGTAGTCCGCGGTGTCGGCCTCCTCGCCGACCATGACCCGCCAGTGGAACTCGCCGATCACCCAGGCCACCGTGGCGCGTCCGCCCTGCGCCCAGCGGTAGCTGCGGCCCTCGTAGAACGGCGTATGACCTTCGAGGTGGGCGCTGTCCTTGACGGCGCGGCCGAAATTCCAGTTGCCCTGGTCGCAGACCAGCCAGCGAAATCCCAGGTAGGGATTGAAGAGCAGGTATTCCTCCCAGGCGTAGCCGCCGGCAACCCGGCCCATGGCGCCGATCACCTCCAGTTGCTGGCCGCGCAGCGTGCCGCGCGTGCCCAGCGGCAGCACGAGGCGGCGCGCCTCCTTCTGGAACTTCTGGATCAGGCGGATCTCCGGCCGGGTGACGTCGATCACCGACTGGCAGGTCGGACAGGACACGACCACGCTCTGGCCCAGCGCGCGCAGCGGAATGGGCGCGCCGCAGCCCGGGCAGGCGACGCTGCGCAGGCCGGCCGGCCGGCCCGGCGGCGCGCCGCCGCCCGGCGCAAGCGGGATGCCGGCGGCGGGCGCGGCCGGCGCGCCGGGCGGGCGCGGTGGCGTGGATGGTGCGGGCGGGGTCGGCGGCGCGGGCGGCGTCGGCGGCTTTGGCGGCGTGGCGCTCAAGGGCCGGCCTTCATGTCGGGCGACCGCTCGCTCCGCCCCAGCCCTCCAGCGTGCGCAACTGGGTGAAGCGGCACTCCTCGAACGCGACGAAGCGGCCGACGAAGAGCTGGGCGCGCGCCCCGGCGACCTCCCAGGTGGCAAATCGCAATTGCGGGCCGCGCAGATCGATGCTGGTCATGGGTCCGGTGTCGAGCCCGCCGCGCGCCAGCTCGCCTTCGGCGCCGGAACAGCTGACCTGCTTGACGTCGGTGACGACGTAGGGATCCTTGCCGATCATCCAGGTGCTGCCGGCGACGAGGCCTTGCACGCCGTCCGGGGCGACGCCGGCCGGGCCGGCGGCGAAGGTCATCACCAGGTCGCCCTGGGCCTCGGCGAGCCAGCCGAAGCGGCCGTCGTCGAAGGCGGCGCACCATTCGTTCCAGCTGCCGTCGTCCCAGGTCTTGCGCAGCCGGCCGACCAGGGCGAAGCGATGCTGCTCGAAGGTGCCGACCGTGCCCAGCTGGAAGGGGCTGAAATCATCCGGGACCTGGGCCACCCGGCCGATGTTCTCGACCTGCGCATCGCGCCGCACGAGCAGCGAGCGGCAGCTTGCGCACACCGTGTACGGCGCGGCGCTGTGCCAGGGCAGGGGCGCGCCGCAGGACGGGCAGGTGAGGCGGGAATCGAGCGTCGGCACCGGAAGCGTCGGGCGCGGTTTCGGTGCGGCGCGATCAGCGGATCTGGTCGAGCAGTTGCGCCTTCTTGGCGTCGTACTCGGCCTGCGTGATCACGCCCTTGCCGACCAATTCATGCAGCCGGTCGAGCAGGGCGAGCGGGTCGGCCGCGGCCGCCGCGGCCGCCGCGCCGCCAGCGGCTGCGCCGCCCAGCTGTCCGGCCATCGCCTGGCCGATGGCCAGCCCGGCGCCGATGCCGGCCCCGGCGCCCGCGACGCCGCCGGCATTGGCCGCGGCGACCGGGATCGCCTCGGCGGTCTGGAACTGGGCGTACTTGTTCAGGTCGCCGACGATGCGCATCGACGAGGCCTTGTCCAGGCGCTCCTGCAGTTCCTCGGGCAGCGAAACCGATTCGACCTGGAAGCTGCGCAGCTCGAGGCCGTACTCGGCGAACGGCGCGGCGAGCACCTCCTTGAGCTTGGCCGAAAACTGCGCCTGGTTGGCCGCCATGTCGACGAAGGCGACTGCGCTGCCGCCCAGGAAGGCCGCCATCTCGGACAGGATGCGGGCGCGCAGCTGGCCGTCGAGATCCTCGACGGTGAAGCGCTCGAAGGTGCCCGACAGGCGCTGCCAGAACGGTTCGATGTTCTGGATGCGGTACGAGTAGTTGCCGTAGGCCCGGATGCGCAGCGGCCCGTAATCCTTGTCGCGCAGCGTGATCGGCTGCGCGGTGCCCCAGCGCTGGTCGAGTTGCTCGCGCGTGGTGAAGAAATAGACGTCCGACTTGAACGGCGACTCGAAGGCCTTGTCCCAGTTGCGCAGGTAGGTGAGGATGGGCAGGGTGTTGGTGGTGAGCTTGTACAGACCCGGCTTGAAGGTGTCGGCCACCTTGCCTTCATTGATGAACACGGCCAGTTGCGACTCGCGCACCGTGAGCATGGCGCCCGACTGGATCTCGCGGTCCTGCATGGGGAAGCGGTAGGCCAGCAGCCCGGGCTCGGATTCCACCCAGTCGATGACATCGATGAACTGCTTGCGCAGGAAGTCGGTCAGACTCATGGCAGGCTCTCCGGAAGAGGACGTTCGGTGGACGCCGCGGACGCGCAAATATACCCCACGGGTTCAGGGCCTTACCAGATTGTCGATGACCGTGGTGGCGTGCCGCCGGCCTGGCGCGGCGGCCGCGCGCGCCCGCCAAAAGCCGCGCCGTCGCCGGACCGGTGCGCAAGGCGGGACGGGCAGCCGGCGCAAGGCGGAGCCACGATGCGCGCGCTGGGCTGATGCGCTGCGCGGATGCGATGCACGGAATGCGCTGCTCGGGTGCGATGATTGCGCACCCGTGACGCCAGACCACCGCCCGCAAGGAGCCCGTCATGAATGCATCCGATCCAACGGCCCCCGGCACACCGCGCCTTGCGGCCCGCACGGCGGACCTGCACGCCTCGCCGATCCGCGAGATCCTCGCGGTGATCGATCGCCCGGGCATGATTTCCTTCGCCGGCGGCCTGCCTGCGCCGGAAAGTTTTCCGGCACTCGATCTGCGCGGCCTGCCGCCCGAATGGCTGCAATACGGCCAGAGCGAAGGCGAGTGGGCGCTGCGCGACCAGGTGGCGCAAGACCTGCGCGCCAGCGGCCTGGCCTGCGACGCTGAACAGGTCCTTATCCTGTCGGGGTCGCAGCAGGGCATCGACCTGGTGGCCAAGCTCTTCGTCGACGACGGCGCGCCGGTGGCGGTCGAGACGCCGACCTATCTGGCCGCGCTGCAGGTGTTCCGGCTGTTCGGCGCGCGTTTCCAGGATCTCGCGCCGTGGATCGATGGCGGCGAGCCGGTGCCGGGCGCGCCCCGCCCGGTGCTGGCCTATGCGATACCGACCTTCCAGAATCCGACCGGACGCTGCCTGGACGCGGCGCAGCGCGCCGCCCTGGCGCAGGCCTGCGACGAGCGCGATGTGCCGCTGTTCGAGGACGATCCCTACCGTGACCTGGCCTACGAAGCGGTCGAGCGCACGCCGGTCTGCGCCCTCCTGCGCCGGGTGCCGTGGGTCTACCAGGGCTCGTTCTCCAAGAGCCTGGCACCGGGCCTGCGGCTGGGATTTCTCGCTGCCGCGCCGGTGCTCGTGCCGCTGCTGACCCGGCTCAAGCAGGCCGCCGACCTGCACAGCAGCCGCATCAGCCAGTGGCTGGTGCTCGAGCAGCTGCGCAATGCCGGGCGGGCGCAGCGCCTGGAGCGCCTGGTGCAGACCTACCGCGCCAAGCGCGACCTGTTCGCCGCCGGGCTGCGCCGGCACCTCGATGGCCTGGCCACCTGGCAGGCGCCGCCCGGCGGGCTCTTTTTCTGGTTGGCGCTGCGCCAGCGCATCGACACGCGGGCCCTGCTGGCCCCGGCGCTGGCGCGCAACCTGGCCTTCATGCCGGGCGAGCTCTTCTTTCCGCAGCTGCCGGCGGCAAGCGGCACGCTGCGCCTGAACTTCAGTCACGCCGATGCCGCGCAGGTCGACCGCGGCCTGCAGGTCCTGGCGGGCTTGCTGCAGGAAGCCTAGCCCGATGCGCGACCCACTGCCGCACGGCGGCGCAGCGAAGCACGGATCCGGGCTGTGCCGCAATTGCGGCACGCCGGCGCCGGGCAATTTCTGTCCCTATTGCGGCCAGTCGACCGCGCTGCATGTCCTGTCGATCCTCGAGTTCGGCCATGAGATCGTCTCGCATTATGTTGCCCTCGAGGGCAAGCTCTGGCGCACGCTGGCGCTGCTGGCCTTGCAGCCGGGGCGGCTGACGCGCGAGTTCCTGGCCGGCCGGCGCCAGCGCTACGTGATCCCGCTGCGCCTGTACCTGACTGCGAGCTTCCTGTTCTTTGCCGTCAGCCAGTGGATCGGGCATCCGGTCGAGGTCGTGGTCGCGCGGCCCGATCGCGCGGCCGACGCCGCGGCCACGGTGCCCGGCGCCGCCGGCGCCGCGGACAAGGACGAGTTTCGGGTCGAGGACCTCATTGGCTCAGACCCGGTCGACGTGCAGGAGAGCCCGGGGCGGGTCGATATCCGCGTCCACCGGGCCGGCCCAGGCCTCGATGCCACGCTGGCCAGGGTGCTGCGCGAGATGTGCGGCAGCGAGAAGGCGGCCGATTGCGTCTGGTGGAAACGCCTGCCGGCGCGCGCCATCGCCAACCTGCGTAGCGATCCGACCCACGTCGTCGAGCGCTTCGCCGAGCGCTTCCGGCATAGCCTGTCGTACTCGATGTTCCTGCTGCTGCCGGCCTTCGCCGCCTTGCTGGCCCTGGTCTATGGCAATCGGAAGATGTATTACGGCGAGCACCTGGTGTTCGCCCTGCATCTGCACAGCTTCTGGTTCCTGATCTCCTTCGTCTTCCTGGCCTTGCCCGAAGCCTTCGCGTCGCTGCTGCCGGTCTGGTTCGTGGCCTATGGCTACTGGGCGCTGCGGCGTGTCTACGGCGGCCGCTGGGGTCCGACCCTGCTGCGCGGCTCGGCCGTCGGCGTCCTCTACAGCCTGGCCATCGGCCTGGTGGCGAGCGTGCTCAGCATGGTCCTGCTGGCGACGTGAGGCTGGACCGCACGACGGGCGCCTTGGTGGCTCGGCGGCCGGGCGGGCGCCGCCTTCAGTTCGCCGTGCTGAGCTCGATCAGGCGGTGGTAGAAACGGATCATCTCGGCGTAGTTGGCCACCGAGATGCGCTCGTTGCTGCCGTGAAAGCGGGCCAGGTCCTGCGGGCCGGCGCGCACCGGGGTGAACCGATAGACCTGCGCCGCGAGGTCTTCGTAGCGCCGCGAATCGGTCGCGCCCAGCATGAGGCCCGGGGCGACCACCGCATCGGCGAAGGTCTCGCGGATCGCCTGGGCCAGCTGGCGGTACGCCGGGTCCTCGACGCTCGAGACCGGCGAGGGATTCCAGGCCTGGGCGCCGACGTCCAGCCGTATGTCCGCATCGTCGATCGCCTGGCGGCTGCGCTCGACCACCTGCTCGATGGTGTC
>Ga0075030_100003831_pt1 | contig 13614 bp, 8 predicted proteins | sample LitLauG_LLR_2012_FD_71393 | JGI IMG/M metagenome (GOLD analysis project Ga0075030, IMG submission 71393) | Freshwater sediment microbial communities from Pennsylvania, USA - Little Laurel Run_MetaG_LLR_2012 | ecosystem: Environmental > Aquatic > Freshwater > Creek > Sediment | place: USA... | reverse complement strand
GCGGCAGCATCAGCGGAAGACTTTGCGCTTTTCGCGGCGCGATAATACCAGCCGCCAACCGCGAGCACGGCAATTACCACAAGCCAGGGCCACCAGAGCGTCTTCGACGGCGCAGAATTGGCCGAGGCCTTGGCGCTCCGTGCGCCGGGTTCTGGAAGGTCTATGGAATTGAGTTGACCCATTCGTTCGCTCCTGTCATTTACCACTGCTGTGCGAGCGATTCTGTCTAAGACAGGACATTCGCATCTTGATGCTGGAGGCAGCTCCAAATGATACCGGGAGTCGGCCGACAACGGTAGCCCACGCTCTAATAAGACGGCTCTTGAAGGGGAATGGTTACGAAGGGCCCAGAGGTCCCGAGGAGAACGGGTCGGGTCCTCGGGATGTTCACCCCAATGGGGATTTCGGCCATTGCCGCAATTTCGGGGATGCGGAAATGGCCGGGAGAAAGTAGACTGTGGCGGGACGCTCTTGGCTTTAGAAGGCGGAGCCGGAAATCCGGAAGATTTAGACGATTTAGGAGAAAAAACGACATGCTCAAGGGCTTGATTCTGGGGATTGTGCTGGGAATGTTGCTGATTGCGGGAGGCGTTTATTATTACTTTTCTTCGGGGCACGCCCCGGTAGCCACTTCGGCGGCGCCCATCCCGTTTGAGAGGACGTTTGCGCGGATCGGACTGCACGCTTATCTGGATAAACTGCCGCACCCGAAGCCTCAGGTTCCGGCGGATGAAGTCAATCTCGTGGCTGGCGCGAAGGTTTATAAGGAACAATGCTCGACGTGCCACGGGCTTCCCGGAGAAAATAAGAATGCGATCGCGCAGGGAATGTTTCCCTCGCCGCCGCTGCTCTTTCATGGCACGGGCGTGACGGACGACGACGAATGGGAGTCTTACTGGAAGGTGGAAAGCGGAATTCGCATGACGGGAATGCCGGGATTCAAGGGGCAGCTGACGGAAACGCAGATCTGGCAGGTGAGCGTGCTGGTAAAAAATGCGGACAAACTTTCAGAGTCCGTGAAGAAAGAGCTAGCGGCGGGTGCGTCGACGCCGATGTCGATGGCTATGCCGATGCCGGCAAGTACCCCGTCGCCAGCAAAGAAGTAGATCGAACCTGCGGGATTAGTCAGCGGGTTTAGCCCCGTCGCTAGCGCGACGCAACTCGGGAAAGCACCAGGCCCACAATCCGGTCACGACGAGTGTGCCCAGCCCGCCCAATACCACGGCCGGCACCGCGCCAAACCACTGTGCCGTAAGGCCGGATTCAAACTGACCAAGTTCGTTGGAAGCGCCGATAAAGATCATGTCCACGGCGTTAACGCGGCCGCGCATTTCATCGGGCGTACCTACCTGAATGAGCATCTGGCGAACGATGACGCTGACCATATCCGTGGCTCCAACGAGAAAGAGCGCGAGCAGAGAAAGCGCAAGGCTTCGGGAAACACCAAAGAGAATTGTAGCGACGCCGAATCCGGCTACGCACCACAGCATGGTTGATCCGGCGCGGCGCCCCAGCGGCTTGTGGGCGATGAAAATCGCCATGCAAGCAGCGCCAGCGGCGGGAGCGCTGCGAAGAATTCCCAAGCCCCATGGGCCGATCGCCAATATTTCCCTGGCGTAAACCGGAAGAAGCGCGACGGCGCCTCCCAGCAGGACGGCAAAGAGATCGAGCGAGATGGAGCCAAGGATCAGCTTTTCGCGCCAGATATAGTGCAAGCCTGCCAGCGTCGTTTTCCAATTCAGCGGCTCGGGAGCGCGGGCGATGGACTGCACATTGATTTGGAAAGTCGAGAGCGCGGCAGCTGCGGCGGCGATGGCGGAAAGCGTGTACACGGCGGCAGGGCCGCGAGAAGCGGCGTAGACGATTCCGCCCAGCGACGGGCCAAGAACGATGGCGCACTGATAAATGCTGGAGGCCCAGGCAACGGCGTTACCGAAATCCTTTTCCGGGACCAGTTGCGGCAAGAGTGCGCGGCTCACTGGCCCGCTGAAGCACCGCACGACTCCCAACAAAACGAGCACGGCGTAGATAGGGTAGACGGAGTGGACGCCGCGAATGGTGAGATACAGCAGTGAACTCGCGCAAAAGGCGTATCCGGAATAGCAAGCGACGATCAGCCTGCGCCGGTCGAAGCGGTCCGCGGCATGGCCTGCGACCAGGAATAGAAGAACACTGGGGAGAAATTGGGCCAGGCCGACGAGACCAAGGTCCAGCGGCCTTTTCGTGATTTCGTAGACCTGCCAGCCGACGGCAACGGACTGCATCTCCGCGGCGAGCACAATACAGAAACGTGCCAGTTGAAAAAGAACGAAGCTCGGATAAGTGAACGCGACTCGCCCGGCGGTTCTGGAGTTCTCGGATGCGGCCATCGCCCCTTACTGTGCCACAAAAGCAAAATGAGAACGAGAAGCGCGGAAGAGTCCGCAGGCGTCCACTCAAGGGTGCGATGAATTTATTGGCTCAGTGGCAGAGGCCGCTGCCGGAATCGGTGAAGCTCTTGCCCGCTTCGGGAATGAATTGCCAGGCGTACGAGTTGGGCTTGAGCGTGAGTTTCAGAACCCCAAAGGCGGTAGCGTCGCGAACTTCACTGTTGGGCTTGGGCTCGCCGAAGGGGCGATGATTTTTGCCCCCAGTGCCGACGACGAATTCGCGGATGCCTCGCTTGGCGTCGGCAGCGCCGTCCGGAGTTTGCGGTGCGAAGCGCTCGTAGTCGTGATCGTGGCCGCCGAGAACCACGTCGGCGTTGGCTTCATAAAGCGTCTGCCAGAGGGGTTTGACGGTCAAATCGTTACCGTGTGCGCCGCCGGAGCTGAAAAGCGGCTTGTGCCAGTAGGCCAGCGTGCAGGCGACGGGATGAGCGGCAAGATCGGCGCGGAGCCACTTTTCCTGCGGCGAACCGGCTTCGCAGCCGCCGACGTCCTTACACTCGCTATTCAGAACAATGATGTGCCAGGTGCCGAGTTCGTAGCTGTAGTAGCCGGTCTTGGGGTCGCCGGCGGCGGCGCCGAAGTAGTCAAAATATGGGGTGGCACCGGCAGCATGAAATTCGTGATTGCCGGGCGCGGGCCGGGTGCGGGACTTTACGCGACCCCAAGTCTGATCGTAGCAGACAAAATTCTCCTTCGAGCCGTCGGGATAGGCGAGATCGCCGGCAGCGAAGACGGTGCCGGGGATTTGGACGAGCAGTTTAGCCGTGGCTTCCGCGCCACTAAGATCTTTGCAATCAGCAATGTCGCCGGCGCCGACCAGAATCGCCGCCTGCTCGTTGGTAGAGAAGGTGCTCGAGAGAATTGCGGGCTTGGAGGCTAGACCAAGAAGGGATCCGCCGATAAGGATCGCCAAGGTCAGTATGGACTTCACTCGAACCTCACAGTCAGTCTTAATCCACTAGCAGGTGGAATTCTAGACTTGGAACGACGGCATTTCCAAAAGGAGTTTCTGGTTAACAATAACTGGATACCCCTCCCCCTGTTTTTGAAAAGCGTTCATTCTAAAGGAAGTTAAAGTCCTTTGTTTTGAACACTTTTGAAAGTGTTCATTCTAAAGGTAGTTACGGTTGTTCTCGGACGGGTCTTAGCAAGTGCTAATTCCAAGGATGTTGACCGATCGAGGAAGCTTGCAGGAAGGCTGCGCTTGATGGAAGAAACGGCACAGTGTCTGCTGCCTTCGGAAAAACTGCGCACCCTTACCTGTCAAGTATCGTAACACATGCAGTATGGCCGGTCAATAAGCATCTCATGGCCCTGCTAGACGCCGGTGGCCGTGGCGAAGGCACGAAGAGTGCTTCGCCACGGCGACGCCCGTCTGGTTATTTTTCATGCAGCGGCGTCCAACGGAATCCGGCAGCCACTGTGGGTTTGTAATATTCCCGCTGGATCATGTATTGGGCGCTGCCTTGGTAGAAGCCGAAAACCTCGTTGTTGAGGTTGAGGCCATACATGACGAACTGCAAGCCATGAACCAGGCGATAGCTGCCTTGGACATCCACCTGCAGATGCGTGTAGAAGTATTGGTCGCTGAAGGGTCCTTTCAGCCCGCCCGGAGTAGGCGTGGAAGGAGTGCCATCCAACGTGGCGGTGCCGTCCTGATAAGCATAACCCGAGATGTTTGCTTGATTGTAGGTGACCCCGAGACGCAGGGAGAGCCTTCCGCTGTCATAGGTGGGACTGATGTTCCAGGTATTGGGTGAGTTACGCAGCAACCTGGGATTATCGGAACGCCCGGGCAAGCCCTTGGCCTGCGATGCGGTATACCCGTAGTTCGCCGAAAGCCCCAGTCCGCGCAAAGCGCCCGGCAGAAAAGTAAGGTGCTGCAAATAGGCCACCTCAAAGCCCGAGATCCAAGCGCTACCGGCATTGATGGGCTGAGTGACCGTATACGGCGGCGGGAACAAGGTGGCATTAACCCCAGGAATGGACGAAGCCTGAAAGATCTGCGTGACAATGGGATCGCTCAGCCTCTTGTAAAAATACCCGGCGGTGATCATCCCGAAGGGGTTCAGATAGTGTTCAACGAGGACGTCGAAATTGTCCGCCGTTTCCGCACGCAGATTGGGATTTCCCTCGCTCACCTGATTCTTCTGGTTACCCGGGCTACCGACCGTGGTGAGGGTGAAAGCCTGAGCGATGTCCTGCGGATCAGGCCGCGAGAACCCGCGGCCATAGACTAGCCGAAGGTTGGTGCTACCGGTGAAGGCATAACGCAAAGATACGCTGGGTAAAACTTTGACGTAAGATCCGTTGGAGTGGAAGGCGAGTTCTTCTTGTCCCGCTGGTTTTGTCGCATCGAAGGAGAGAGTTCGCAGATTCGTCCCTTCGAAGCGCACCCCGGCGACGACGCGAACCCTGTGGCTGAGATCAATGGTGTCCATCACGTATCCCGCGGAGACCTTTTCCACCAAGTCGTAATTGGCAGTATCGTTCCCTTGAGAACTACTGATAGAGACCAGCGCCGGATGGCCGTTGACGTAGTTGATCACATCTGTATACCGCGCGTTGGGACCCAGCTTATATGCGCCGTTATAATAGTTCGCATTGCTGAAGCTGTTCGCGAAAAGCGACAGGGGTATTGTCCCGGTCGCCGCGGTTGTCACCACGTAGCTGTTATCAAATTTGTGGTTGTTGCGGAATTTCCCACCGACTTCAATCGTCGACAGATGGGAACCGAGATGATAGCGCTTGGCCATCGCACCGGCCGCCTGCAGGTTGACTTGAGCGCTGCCGCCTTGGTTCACTCGAATGTTATTAAGGTTCATTGTTGTGGGGTCATAGGCTTCGGTGAAGCAGGCTGAATTCCATTGGGGCACGTAAATGCTCTTTGTCGCCGCGGGATCAAATTGGCATGCGCTAGTGGCGAGAGTGGACGAGAAATTCGCCTGGCCGTATCCACGGTCAATCGAGCGTCCGCGGGACGCGGAGACGTCCCATGAATACCAAGAAGTGTTCAAGACATGCTTCCCACCCAGGAGAATGCTGCCGATGGCATAGTCCGGCTTCCGTACTTGCGTGCTGAAGCTCGGCGTGCCGGTTCCACCACCGTTGGATCCGTCAAGCGCGAGTCCTGGTGTATTGTCGGTCAACGAATAGACCCAGCGGTTTCCGTAGTTTTTGAAATCCGAATACAAACTACGGACGTAGATATCCGAGCCTTCCGCCAACTTGTAATCCGCGCTGCCCCCAAGACCCCAGCGCGAGCGGAAGTACCGGTATTCACGGATGTCGATGGCGTCTTTCCAAAGAGTTGGGCCAGCAAGGGTCCCGCCCGAAGCGATGTCGGATACCGGCTCGATGTCGTCAATGCCGCGTCCATTCCAGTCATACGAGCCGCCGAGCAAAACCCCAAATTTCTTGTTAGCGCCGAACCGCTGGCCCAGGGTCCCAGATGTTTCGATCAAGCCACGCCCGGTGACGATGGGGGTATACCCACCCATGCCGCTGACGTTGATCGTGGGGCGTTCTCCTGCGGTCTTCGTTACCAGGTTGATTGAGCCGCCGATACCGTCACCATCCATATTTGCCTGAAGCGTCTTGTTAATTTCCACTGCTTCCACGATGTCGGCGGGAATAGCATCAAACTTGATTTGCCGGACGCCGGATTCCTGCGAAGGCACATTGATTCCGTCGATCGTCGTGTTGGTAAGGCGCGGCGCAGTCCCGCGAATCTGCACGTACTTCCCCTCACCTTCATCGCGCTCAATGCTGACGCTCGGCAAGCGGCCCAGCGCATCTGCCATGTTGGCGTTGGGCAGGCTGCGAATCACGTCCGCTGGCAGGACCTGCACGATGTTATCGGCGCTGCGCTCGCGATTGACAGCCTCGGCTTCGGCGGAGGGACGCTCTGCGGTCACGAGGACTTCGAGGTTTTGCGACTCGACGGCGAGCTTGACTTCGACCGTTGCGACCTGACCAGCAGTGACAGGCACAGTCTGAGTGGAATTTGCGAAACCGACGTAGGTCACCAAGAGTGTGTAGCTACCTGGCTCCAGATCTCTGATAAAAAACTGACCTTGAACGTCAGAAACGACCTTGATGGTCTGCGGCTCGACGGTGATTTCAGCTCCCTTTAGAACGCCTCCGGAGGAGTCTGTTACGTGCCCGGAAATTGTGCCTCTGCGTTCCTGCGCAAGAATCGGCAGCCCCAGGGCAACTATGGCGACTAGCGCCACTAAGAGCTTTTTCGTATTCGACATCTACACACCCTCCACTTGGAAACCACTAAGCTTCCAAAATGCCAGCAGTTAGGACGTAGCGCCGGCTTGGCGGTCGAAAAGGCGTGCGCTCTGTCCTTGGCCTCTATTTGGGGCTCGGAATGCTAATGGGAGATGAATGGCGATTCACGAATCTTTAAAATGAGGATGAACGAATCTTCAGATTGAGCTTGGGAACTTAGGGGAACAAAGCAGGTCAAGCTTCGGGGCCGAGAGAATATCCGAGCCCGCGAACGGTGTGAATCAGTTTTATGGGCTCGTTTTCATCAACCTTGCGGCGGAGAAGACGCACGAAGGCATCCAGGGTATTTTCTTCTATATTCTCCGAGGGGCCCCAGACGGCGTCGAGAATGGCGCTGCGGGAGGCGACGCGGCCTTCGTGGCGCATGAGGAATTCGAGCAGGCGAAATTCCGTGGGGGTGAGATGGATTTCGCGAGTTCCGCGGAAGACGCGGCGCTGGGTGAGTTCGAGAGCGAGGTCGCAAACGCGCAGAGTGTGAGTTCGCGGCTCGGCAACGCGGCGCTCCAGCGCGCGAATGCGGGCGAGCAATACGGCGAAGGAGAACGGCTTGGTCATGTAGTCGTCGGCACCGGAATCGAGGCCTTTGACAATGTCCGGAACGGAGTCACAGGCAGTAAGCATTAGGATGGGAATGTCCTGGCGAAGTTCGCGGAAACGGCGGGCGACTTGAAGCCCATCGATTCCGGGCAACATCACATCGAGGAGGACGAGGTCGAACTGGTGGTCTCCGGCGAGAGAAAGGGCGGAGAGGCCGTCGTAGGCAAGGCATACGGCGTGATGGTCTTCTTCGAGTCCGCGCCGGAGGACCTGGGCCACTCCCTTTTCGTCTTCCACTACGAGGATTTTCATTTGAGCTAACAGCTTTCCGCGAGTTTCTCCATCATCCGCTTCCGCGATTCAAAATCAAGCTCCAACTGGCTCTTTCGGCCGCAAGTAGTAGTGAATTGCGGGTGTGAAAATGAGCGAGAGCACCATGGAGCTGAGGATTCCACCGACTACGGCAATGGCCAGGGGCTTGAGCATCTGGGAGCCCTTGCCGATGGCGAAGGCCAAGGGGAGCATTCCGGCAACAGTGGCGAGCGCGGTCATGGCGATGGGGCGTAAGCGGCGGCGGCCAGCTTGGATCATCGATTCTTCGGCGGAAAAACCGAGGGCGCGGAAGCGGTGCTCGGCATCGAGAAGAAGAATGCCGTTTTTCGCCACGATGCCGATGACCATGATCATGCCCATGAAGGAGGCAACGTTGAACGTGGTGCGGGTGAGGAGGAGGGCGAGCAAGCCGCCGAAAGTCGAGAGCAGCGCGGAAGCCAGAATCGCAGTGGGCGCGGAGAAGGTGCGGAATTCGAACAAGAGCACGGCAAACAACAAAACGAGCGCGAGGATGAGAACCATTAGGAGGTCGCGGAAGGACTTCATCTGCTCTTCATAGGTGCCGCCGTATTCCACACGGATCGAGGATGGCAAGTGGAGATCGTCGACCGCTTTCTTGACGGCGGTGATGCCTGAACCAAGATCCACACCTTCGAAGCGGCCCGTCACTTCCACGAGGCGCTGAAGATTCTCGCGGCGGATTTCCGTCTGGCCGGGGTCGGTGGTGATAGTTGCGAGAGAACCAAGAGTTGCGGTGCGTCCGGTGGCGCTGGTGAGGAGCGTGTTGCTCATACGCTCGAGCGTGGCACGGCTCTGCTCGGGAAAACGTACGCGGATGGTGTAGGCGCGATCGTTCACAACCACTGGTGTGCTGGCAGGCTCGCCTTCGAGAATGGCGGAGGCATCGACGGCGACTTCTTCGGGCGTGAAGCCAGCGCGGGCGGCTACGGAGGGGTTGATTTGAAACGTGGTGGCGGGTCCGCTGATGGTGTTCTCGATGCCGTCGAGAACATCGACGACGCCGTGAATTTTCTGAATGGAATCGGCAACTCGCGGGGCGGTGTTCGCGAGGAGCTTGGGATCCTGCGAGAAGAGTTTAATGACGATAGGCTCCGGCTGGCTGGTGAGGTCGCCGATCATGTCCTGCAAGACCTGGACGAATTCCACCTTGGCAGCGGGCTCGGTGTGCTCGATGTCGGCGCGAACGTCGGAGATGATCTCATCGATGTCACGCTTGCGATCGCGCTTGAGCTTGACGGTGAAGTCGCCGCGATTGGCTTCCGTGACGGCCGCGAGGCCGAGTTGCAAACCGGTGCGGCGTGAAGTGTTCTCGACTTCCGGCTGTGAGCGGACGATTTCTTCGATGTGCTGGAGGATGCGGTCGGATTCCGCAAGTGAACTACCAGGGGGAGTCCAGTAATCGAGAATGAAGCTGCCTTCGTCCATTTCTGGCAAGAGATCGGACCCGAGCAATTTGTAACAAACGAAGGCTAGAACAACGATGACGACGGAACTTGCCGCTAAAAGAAGTGGACGTTTGAGAACCGCTTCCATCGCGCGCGCATAGAAGGCGACAACTTTCCCAAAAAAACCGGAGAGATGAGCTTCTTCCGCAACGAGGAGAGCGGCAGCATCGGTGCCGCTTGGGGATTCATCGTCGCCGACAGGCGCCAGTTTTGGCCGGACGAAATACTGGCTGAGCATCGGCGTCCACGAGAGGGCGAGAAGAAGGGATGTGAACAGAGAGACCGTCATAGTGACAGCGAGGGCGCGGAAAAAGCTGCCGTAAACGCCCGTCATGGAAATCAGTGGCACGAAGACGACGATCGGAGTGATGGTGGAGCCGATCAGCGGAATGGTCATTTCCTTAAGCGCGCTTTGAATCGCTTCGAAGCGGCCTTGGCCAGCGTCGCGATGGAGGACGATGTTCTCTAGGACTACGATGGCGTCGTCGATCACCAAACCGACCGCCGCGGCCAGACCGCCCAGGGTCATGAGGTTGAAGCCTTGGCCGGTGAGACGGAGAACGATGAAGGTGATGAGCAAGGTGGCGGGAATCACGAGCCCGGCAACTAGAGAAGTGCCCCAGTCGCGCAAGAAGAGAACTAGGATGACGGAAGAGAGGATAAGGCCGAGCAAGACCGCGTCGCGAACGCTAGCGATGGATTCGTGAACGATGGTGGATTGATCGTAGAACGGCTCGATGTGTACACCGGGGGGAAGAGTGGGGCGGAGATCTTCGATCTGAGCATGGACTTCATCGGCAACGTCAAGCGTATTGCTCTCAGGCTGACGGTTGACGCTGAGCAGGACGGCAGGTTTGCCGTTGGCGGTGACGATGGTGTACACGGGCGCGACTGACGGAGTTATTTTTGCGATGTCGCCGAGACGGATCGGAATGCCTGCCGTCGTGGTCTTGACCACGATCTGGCCGATCTGCTCGGGCGTGCGCACCTGGCCGCTGATCAGACCGAGGACCAATTGGTGGTTGTTCTCGATGAGACCGGGTGAATCGATGAGATTGGTTTTGCGAATGGCGTCGAGAATATCGTTGACGGTGATTCCAGCTGCGAGCAGGCGTGCCGGTTCGGGCATCACCTGGAATTCCGGAACCCGGCCACCTTGCACAAGAACGGAGGCGACACCGTCGAGCCGGTTCACGCGGGGCTTGATGTCGTAGGTGGCGATTTCCCAGAGCTTGTTTTGCGGGATGGTGTCCGAAGTGAGGCTGTAGCCAAGAATGGGAAAGGAAGCGAAGGTGAGGCGGTGGGTCTCGACCTTGGCGGTCGAAGGTAATTCCGACTGCAGGCGGGCAACGACGGCGTCGACGCGCTGGAGAGTCAGAATCATGTCGCTGTTCCAGTCGAAGAAAAGATCAACCTCCGCAGAACCGCGGCTGGTGATGGACTGTACCTTCTTCAAACCTGGGACACTGTTGACAGCTTCCTCAAGAGGACGCGTGATGACGACAAGCATCTGGTCGATAGGCATCACGCCGTTGTCAATGCCGATGACGATGCGTGGAAAATCGGTATTCGGAAAAACCGCAACGGGAATCGTGAACGCGAGATATGCGCCGACGAGCATCAGGCTGACGATCAAAAATAAAATCGGTCGAGAGAGGCGCTGGAACCAAGGTGCGTCCGGCTTGCTCGAAAGATGGGCTGCGCGCAGCGAATCGGGAGGAAGGGCCATGCGCGACTAATCCTTTTCCTTGGCGTCGGGCTTTGCGGCACCTTCCGGCTTGTCAGCTTTATCTGCGCCCTCTTTTTCGTCTTTGGAGGGAGCTTCGATCTTGATCTGCGTTTTATCCGGCAATGCATAGCCACCTGAGCTGATCACTTGATCGCCGGCGATTACTCCCGTTACGACTTGCGTGAACGCCGCATTGCGCACGCCGGCCTGCACGGCCTTCAGATGCGCGTGGCCGTCGGAGCCTGCGAGCAAGACGAAGTCCGCGCCCTCGGAATTTTTGTAAACCGCCGGAGTGGGTACGACCAGCGCGTCTTTCACCGTTTTCGCCGTCATGGAGATTTCCACGCTCATGCCGGGTTTCAGGGCGGGGTCCGGCCTGGAGGATTCAACCCACACTTCAATCGTCGTGCTCCCTGGATCGAGAGCGGGGCTAACCAGGCTGACGCGGCCCTTGATGGGGTCCTCGAGACCGGGAATCTTCAGCTCGGCGGGGTTTCCTGTTTTCAGCACCGCGGCTTCCGATTGCGGAACGTGGGACTTGGCGATGAGCCGGGAAATGTTCATCACCGTGAGCAACGGTTGATTGGCGGCGGCGAGGTCTCCTTCAAAGAGCGGGCGATCGGTCACCACGCCGTCGATGGGACTGGTGATTCGCGAATAGCTGAGCAGCGCTTGAGCGCCCCGCATTCGGCCTTCCGCCGAAGAACGCGAGCCTTGAGCGGATTTGAGCGCTTGCTCTTTCCCAACACGCTGCAAGTCAGCGAGCTGTTTTTGTGCCTGTTCGTTCTGGCTACGAGCCTGCAGAAAAGCGACTTCGGCGGAATCTAAATCGCGCCGAGGGAGTGCGCCTTGCTGAAACAAATCCTTGCGGCTCTCATAGACTTTCTGTTGCGCCTCGAAGTTCGATTTTGCGGAAGTGGCGTCCAGCTCCGCCTTTTGAATTTGCTGCGGGAGGCTTGAGCCAACCGTCGTGGCATAGCTGGCTTCGGCCTGTTCGAAGTCGCCCTTGCTCGCTTCCGCCGCGGCCGACAAATCGCTGTTCTCCAGTTCGGCCAGCAATTGCCCCTTCTTAACCCGCGCGCCGCGTTGCACGTAAAATTTCTTGATGGTCGAGCTGATCTTCGGCGCAACCGTGGCTTGCTCGAGTGGGAACACCACAGCCTCCACAGTGATTACCTGCGAGATGGGTGCACGTTTCACGGGCGTGGTCTGCACTGAAACCACCAGCTCCTTCTCTTTTTCGGCGTTGCCGCAGCCACTCGCCACGCAGAGCACTGCGGTGAGGGCGGCAAGAAGAAATGTCCTAATGGATGGAAACTCTGGAAAAGCGATCATCTTGGGCTTCATGGAGTCGTCAGAACCCCCGTCAGGGTTTGCAAATTTGCCAGGGCCACGCGATAACGCACGGCGCCGTCTTGATAGGCAGTGTTGGCTTGCGCGAAGGTGGTCTGCGCGTCCACGACTTCCAGTACGGTCGCTTCGCCGCCTCTATAGCGCAGCGTCGTGAGCCGCAGGCTCTCGGCGGAAAGTTCGGCCGAACGGCTAAGCCCGCTCAGTTCGTTCAGGGCCGTGTCCGCTTCGGCGTAGAGAGACTTTATTTCAGCAAGAAGCTTTCGCTGAGCGAGGGAGAGTTCCCGCTGGGCCTGGGTGCGCTTCAATTCAGCTTGCTTGATGCGGCTTTGCGTGGCGCCCCAGTTCCAGATGGGTATGTTTACGCTCGCGCTCGCGGAAGTTCCAAGATTAGAGATGCCCAGTTCGTTATTCACCGCGAATCGCGTGGCATCGATACCGTAGAAATAATCGAAGCTGAGGGAAGGAAGATATCCGCCGCGCGCGCCGGTTACGTCGTGTCCCGCTTGCTGCACCGCGGCCAGCGCGGCTCGAAGATCCGGATTGTCCCGTGCAGCCCGCTGTTGCACTTCTGCAAGTGCCGGTAGAGGGACGCTCGCGTGAAGATCTTCGGCAAGTTCAAAACTGTCGTTAAAGTCGGGAAAGATCAGCACTGCAAAATCGAGCCGCGCGTTCAGGAGCCCGAGCTGCGCCTCGAGCAATTGCCGGCGGCGCTCCTGCATCTGCAACTCCGCTTTGATGACATCGGAATGAGCGACTTCTCCGCCCTTCTCCAGGTCTTGCGTCAATTTCAGGAAGCGGTCGCCCTCGTCTCCGTTTTTCTTGGCGGCTTCCAGTTTTAGTTGAGCGGCGGCGACGGAATAGTAGCTTTGCACCACGGTCACCACCAGCCCGCGCGAAGCAATTTCAGCGCGTGCCTTGGCGAGAGCCGAAGCAGCCGTGGCTCGGCGGAAACTGGAAATCGAAGTGAGATCGATCGACTCATGCACGTTGGCCTGGCTGAGATACTCGTGCGAGGCATTGTTGGCGATGAACGTGACCCCACTCTTGTTGAGCTGGGTGTAAAGCGCCTGATTGTTGTAGGTGACCGTGGGAAGCAGCGCGGCCGCGGCCTGATAGCGATCCTGGCGGGCAATCGCGGCGTCGGTCTGGGCGGATTGAAATTGCGTGCTGTTTTTCCTGGCCCGTGCGAGAGCATCTTCCAGGGTCAGCCGGATGGCGGACGACGCGGCAGGGGCGGCCTGCTGAACGGTCCCCGCGGGTGGCGCAGCAACGGGCGCCGGCGGGTCCTGCGCCGCAGCAATACCGGCGCACGACGACAAGAACAGGGCAGCAGCCGAGGCCCACGAGACAGCGAGGATGCAGCGCGATTTCATAGATCTGGCTCCTAGGCCGGGCGAAAACACACGAACGGCAAGGAAGAATTTAACCTAACGAAGCGTACATAAACGCAAGATTAACCGCTAGTTGC
>Ga0075030_100003830_pt1 | contig 13616 bp, 10 predicted proteins | sample LitLauG_LLR_2012_FD_71393 | JGI IMG/M metagenome (GOLD analysis project Ga0075030, IMG submission 71393) | Freshwater sediment microbial communities from Pennsylvania, USA - Little Laurel Run_MetaG_LLR_2012 | ecosystem: Environmental > Aquatic > Freshwater > Creek > Sediment | place: USA... | reverse complement strand
GTTTGCCTGGAAGTCGCCGCGGAAGACAAACGGAGCCTTGTAGCTCACCAGGCCGGATCTCGCTGCGCTGTTTTCCAGAATATCGAGCATCAATTTGGGATCTATCCCTCCCTTGGTGGAGAGCACCAGACTCTCGTTGAAGGCGAGTAGCAAGTTGGACAGAATCAGGTTCTGACTGAGCTTGGCTTGCAAACCCAGCCCTGGACCGCCACAATAATACAGCCGTTTGCCCATAGGCTCGAAAAAAGGCCGCGTCCGCTCGAAAACCTTCTCGTCGCCGCCCACCATAAAAGTGAGTGTGCCGCCCTCGGCTCCACCGGTGGAACCCGTGCAGGGCGCGTCGAGAAAATCTATACCGTTCGCGCGAAGAGCCTCGCCAATGGTGCGGCTCTCCGCTGGCCCGATCGTACTGGCATCCACGACCACCGTACCCGGTTTGGCGCCGTGGATGAGGCCGCTGTCGCCAAGAATCACTTCCCGCGACATGCCGGTATTGCCTACGCACAGAAAGATGCATTCGGCGCCTTCCGCCAACTGCCGGGGAGTCTCGCAGAATCTGCCCTGCTCCTCCGCAGCCAGTTTGCGTGCCTTTTCGGCGGTGTGTGACCAGAGCGCCACTTCATGTCCGGCGCGTAAAAGATTACGGGCCATTGGGTAACCCATCAGCCCCAGTCCTAAGAATCCGAGTTTTGCCATAGAAAATGGATTGTACAATGAACCGCGGCTAAACGAAGAATCCCCGCCACGTAGCCACGACCAGGGCGTGTGTCACCACTCCGGCGCGAATACTGCCCGCCTGATTGCGTGCATGGCCGCAGAACCACCCCAGCACGCTGGCGAGCAGCGCCCAACGCCAGTTGGGGAAACCGCGGAACCAGAGATGCACCGAGCCGAACACCGCGGATGCGATGAGAAGCGCGGCGGCGCGGCTCCAGGCCCACTCCTCCAGCCACTGCTGCAGCACCCCGCGAAAGACAAATTCTTCGAACAGCGCGACCACCCAGAAGAATCCGAGAAAAACGCCCGCGATCTTCCACAAGGGAGCGGGCGGCGCGATCCGCACGGCCTTCAAAGGCAACGCCAGCAATGCCGCTACTGGAAGGAAACACAGGTAGTGCAGGGCCCCGATGCGCCACTCCCGCCAACTGGGCACAAATCCATAGCCGGTTTCGTGGACGCGCCGTTGGACGACCAGCACTAGAACCGTCAAACGGAACACGGCGATGCGGCCCAGCAGGGCGGCAATCTTCAACTTGGGATACGGATCGGGATAGATATTGTTGAGATAGCTGCTGATCAGTACGGCGCCCACTAGAGCCAGGAAGGCCAGGTCGGCAATAACGGCCACCGGCAGCACCAGATACCAGAGGCTGAGCGCTAGCGCCAAGGCTCCCAACTTGACCAGGTTGGTCCAAGTGAATTGCCCCGTGGCTACGTAGCAGGTGAGGTAGGGCAATAGCAGGGAAATCGGCAAATACAACGGAAGCCTGGTGCCAGCCCATCGCTTGCGGACCTCGGGGAAGGCGGGAACCAGATAGAATGGGTATTCCACGAGGAAGGCGGCAAGGACGGGCACGGCCGCCCAGCTTGGAACATCTGTGAACCGCGCGTACAATACGCCCGCAGCACCCAGCGATATCCAGCCGATCAGGAGAGCCGCCCGGAAGCCGCCGAGCGATTGGGCCATCGGCCTCATTCTAGCATTGGCATTTCTGACTCCTGCCACGCCGGCGGATGAGCCTCCTCCCAACCTCGCAAAGCTGGTGGCGCATCGGGAAAGCGAAGCCGAAGCGGAGCGTAACGAATACATGTACCGGCAGACGGTTACCCTACAAGAACTGGACGCGCGGGGCGCTGCTCGCGGCGAGTACCAAGAAGTTCGCGACATTATTTTCTCGCCAAAGCACGAGCGGACGGAGGAGACCATCGGCCGGCCCGGGAACTCCCTGAAATTTCTCAAGCTGACCGACGAGGATTTCCGTGATATCCGGGACGTCCAGCCCCTGGTGATCACGGAGGACCGTCTGTGGAATTATGAGACTCGCTTCCGCGGCGAAGAGAACATGGACGATGTCGAGTGTTGGGTGCTCCAGGTGCGCCCGCGGCAGATCCTACAAGGCCAAAGGTTGTTTGACGGCCTCGTCTGGGTGGACAAAAAAGACTACAACATTGTGAGGATCGAAGGCCAGGCCGTACCCCAGATCCTCACCACCAAGACCGAAAATCTGTTCCCCCGCTTCACTACCATTCGTAAGCCGGTGGACGGCATGCACCGGTTTCCTGCCTACACCTACGCCGACGATACGCTGCAATTTCGTACCGGTCCCCAGCGCATCCGCCTGAGGATCGCGTACAGCAATTACCGGCGCTTCGGAGCGGAATCGACGTTCAAACCGCAGTAGCCGGCGTCATGCTCCCTCGATGGCTGCGGCTTCGGAGATCATGCCCCGGCTAGTGGCCAGGGAATCGGGCAGGTAGCGTCCCGCTTGATAGTCGGCGGTGAGGGCCGTGACCCGGCTGGCTTGCTGAGCACCAAACGACGAAATCGCGAGGGAAAGCCGTCCCAAAACGGAAGAGAGCTCGACCCGATCGCCGCCGGAATCCGCTGTGGGGACAGGGCCTTGGCCGGGATCCGGCTTTTGCGTTTCCGGCGTACGCCCGGTTTCGGCCGCCACCGGTCCTAGTGGATTGCGATCATTCACTCTCATAGGAGTCACCAACTCTGGCTGTATGTCATATCGGCGCGGAGGCAGGATCTTTAGCCGCTTTGAGAGCAAATCCACAGGTTTTTTCTGAAGTTTCCGTTTAGCGGCCCAGGTCCGGGGTCAGGGAGATCCCGTCACAGGTAATCCCCCGCGGCCTCGCGCCTATCGTAGCCATCCAACACATGAACGGCCCGGATCTTTTTGAGGGCAACGGGCGACAACTGCCCGACCGGGACGTAGATGATGGTCCGGCCCAGACGGCCGGCAATGGTCTTAAAAAGAGAGCGCGGCGGTTTGGCCGCCACATACACGACATAGCGGTGAATGGAATAGTCAAGGGCGGCCAGCAAAAGTCGCTCGGCCTTGGTCTCGGCGGATTCGTAATCCGGATCCTGCCACACGTCATACATACGCCGCGGCGGCAGGCTCATGAGAAACCCGCCGTATTCGGCCCGGCCAATGCCCGGGCCCACCAGATGGTCGAAAGGAAACGTCGAATAGAAGGCCATATCCGATTCGTTCTGGTTCTCTCCCAGCCAGGTCGTCATGTAGGAATAGCGGTTGGCGCGATCCTCATCGAAGATCACCACCACCGACCCTACTTCGCCGTGGATCTTCTGAAACTGGCGCACATAAATGCGGCCCTCGTGCCACCGGCGGATGGTTTCGCGCATGTCGATGCCATCCAGGATAGACGTGGTAAAGGGCTCCACCTGGACGCGCTCTTCGGATAGAATGCCTTTGCCCTTTTTCTTTAGGAAACGGCCGTAGTCTTCGACCACCAGGTCTTCGGGAGGATACGAGCAAATGCTGGAACCGTTCAGTTGACTGGCCCATTCACCGGGAAATTTCTCCTTTTTGCGGGGCTTGAGTCCATAGGGGCGGAGCCGCTGCTTGGTGCTGGGCAGCCGGCGGCGGAGACGGATCCGGCGCGTGTCCAGCCAGACCTCTTCTCCACGAATCACGACCGTGGGGAGATCCGAGGCGGTCTTCTGAGCGGGATATCGTGCGGCTGCCTCCCAAACCTCCCAGGCGTAATTGTCGTCGCCGATGGCGCGCGCTGCTGCAGTCAGATCGAAGAGGCCGGCGGAAAGTTCGTTGGAGGCGAGCGCGAGGTTGCGGGTATAGCGCGCCAGCAGGCGGCGCTGCCAGTGAGCGATGTGCTCGCCGGTGCGAACCTCGTACTCCTTTTCGGCCTCGCGGTATAGTGCTAGTTGCGCATGGCGCCGGTCGATCAGGCGCCGGTCGGCCGACCGCGTCCGGAAGGACTCGTACCGCCACTGGAGCGCTGGGTACTCGGCCGTAATCTCGGGAAGCGATTCGGGATGGGGGTTCAGAACCTGAATCCCCTGGCGGCGGGTGCGCGCCATGGGCTGTGCCTGTGGCTCTTGCATGGCGTCCAGTACCGGGTCGAGCAGATTGAGCGCCAGCACGACCATTACTCTGGCTTCGGGATTGGCCCCCTGCAGCTTCCAGGCGATGCCCGCGGCGTGGCGCGCAATCTCTTCCGACCGCACCTGCGGAAACACCCGATAGGCTTCTACGTAGCGCGCCAAACCGATATGGGCGATGGCATATGAGTCCGGGTAGGCGTCCTTTAAATGCGGCCGGTCCCCGGAGTCGGGATCGGCAAACAGGATCTCCGCGCCGATTTCCATTCCCGTGCGCACGGCTTCGGTAAACGCGTCGGTGGGCTCGATGGGAACATAGATCGCCTGATCTTCACGGCCGGCCTCATCGGGATATACGATGACGGAGATCTCGGGAAGGCGCGCGACCGCGCGCAACCAGGCAGGCTGTAGAGTAGAGGGTAACTCGAGAGCGACCACCTCCGGCTTCTCGCGCAGCAGCGCCTGGCGCACCTCGATGGCAAACTCGAGCCGGCCCGGAGCCACCGGGAAATAGGTGAATCGCCCCCGCTGGAGGCTGCCGGGATTAGGAATCGGAAGGTCGGTTTCTTCGGGCATACCGCAAGGCCTCTTCTCCCAATACCTCGAGAATGGCGATTTCGAGCGCTTCGCTCTCGTGCGTCTTCTGGGTGGCCAGACTCTTCAGTTTGATGGCAAATCGCGCCACGTTGATACCGTCGCGCACCGTGTAGCGTTCGTCGGCGGCGTGGGCCAGCTGCAAAAAATCGATCACGTAGCTTAGGATGCGCTCTTCGGCAAACGGCAGGTTTTCGCGCAGAATATGATACTCCTCGTCACGCTCGGGAAAATCGATGAAGATCTGGGGCTGCAGGCGGGAATGAATGTACTCAGGCAACTCGAAGGTGGATGCGTCGTCGTTCATGGTGGCGACCAGGCGGAAGTGCGGATGCGCCTTGATTTTGATGCCGGCGACGATGGATTCCACGTAGCGCCGATTGTCCAACAGGGGCGCCAGGCTAGCCCAGCTTTTCTCGCTCATCCGATTGCCTTCGTCGATAATGGCGATACCTCCTCGAATCATGGCCGTCACCAGCGGCGAGGCCACGTAGCGTAATCTGCCGTCACCCTCGATCACGGGCGTGATGAGCAAATCCTCGGGCCGTGTATCGAGTGTCGCCTGCAGGATGTAGACGTCACGCCCCATGCGCTTGCCGGCAGCGTACGCCAGAGTGGTCTTGCCTACGCCCGGCTTCCCCAGCAGGCGGGGGTTCATGGGCAGATCCAGTTCGTGGACCACCATCCACGCTGCCAGCAACTGGCGCATGAGCTCTTCCTGTCCCACCCATTGCACTGCAAGCTCATCCGGATGGGCCAGATGCAAAGTGACGCCTTCGATTTCGACGGTCATAGGTCTGCTTACATTATGGGACAGCCGAGGGGTGGAGAGTTGCCCAAAGAACGGGGCCCGGGGACTATGCCGTCAGCACCCCGCGAGATGCGGGCCACTGTTCGGCCAACCGCGCGCGCAATCTCGTGATGGCTCGAGACTTCAATTGAGAGATTCGCGATTCATGCAGTTTCAGGATCGGGGCAATTTCCCGGAGGGTCAATTCCTCGTGGTAGTAGAGGCTGAGAATGGTACGTTCCATTTCAGGGATCTGCTCGATGCTCTGGGCCACGAGCCGTTCGAGTTCCGACCGTTCCATGAGCATCGAGGGAAGTTGCACGTCCGCATCCGGAAGGAATTGAAGCAGGTCCCGGCCCTGTTCATTGCCGGCGTACTCCAGGCTGGCCACGTTCAAACCGCAGATCTCGACGAGCCACTCGTGATACTCCTCTAGCGGGATGCCCAATTGGCGCGCGATCTCGTCTTCGCCGGGGGCGCGCTGCAACTGCTGTTCGGCGGAGACAATGGCGGCTTCGATCTGCTTGGTCTTGCGGCGCTTCTGGCGCGGCGCCCAATCCAAACCGCGCAGGCTGTCAAGGATCGCCCCACGAATTTTATACTCCGCGTAGGTCCTCAGTTTGACGTTGTGGCGGGGATCGAAGTGATCGATGGCCGAGATCAGCCCGATGACCCCGGTGGACACTAAATCTTCGAGATTGATGTTTTTCGGAAGCCGTTCCTGGATTCTTCGGGCGATCAGCCGCACTTGCGGCATGTGCTCCAGAATGAGCCGTTCCCGCTCCTCTCGGTCGTTCATGCCGGGTGTCGGCTGCGAAATACATAGGTTTCCCATCATGGCCGCCCCAAAATCTCGTAAGAATCAATCACGCCTGTTAGATCGGCAGGTTTCGCGGAAGACGATAGGACGATTTGGCGGTCAACGCCGTGGCCCATAGACAATAGTTATGGTGTGGAACCGCACGCGCTCGTGGTACTATCGAGTACATGTCCGGGCGGTTTTTCCCGTGGTTTTCGGGTCCCTACCTCTCCCTGGTCCTTTTCCTGCTTCCGTTTACCGGCACTAGCCAGACGCGGCCAGACGCCCCCGAACCCGATGCGCATGGGCGTGGGTTGATTGTCCAGAGTTTTCTGAACGAAAGGCTGGCTTTGTGGCAACAGCGTCTCAACTTGCAGGACTGGAAGATTTCGATCCTCATGTCGCACCCCACCGATCTCAAACCCAAGACCTTAGGCAATATCCATTGGGATGCGGACAAGAAGAGCGCCACGATTCGCGTGTTGGATGCTTCCGACTACAAGTTGGCATTTCATGAGATGCTCGAGGATATGGAGTTCACGGTGGTCCACGAATTGATTCACTTGGAGCTCTCGTCGCTGCCGCGCAGCGATGCCAGCCGCCGCGATGAGGAGCATGCCGTAAACCGGATAGCGGATGCGCTCCTGAAGCTCGACCGTAACAAATAAAAGGATCCCGCCGAGGCGCGGAGCCACCGCAACGAAACCCACAGCGCCGCTCCGGCGCCATGCTACATTGCAGGGGATGGGTTCCCGGACGATCTACCAGGTCCTGGAGGAAACGGCGCTTCTCCACGCCGACGAGCTGGCCCTCCGGCAGCCGCGTGGTGAGAGCGATCTCACCTGTTCCTGGCGGGAATACCTGCGGGCGGCCGAAGAGATCGCGGCCGGCCTTCGTACACTGGGCGTTGGCCGGGGCGAGGTCGTGGCGCTGAATTCGGAAACGCGATTGGAATTCTACTTGGCCGATCTGGGTATTATGACCAACGGTTCCATCGCCGCCGCCCTGTATCCCAGCTACCCGGTGGCCGATCTGATCCAAACGATCCGCGCTACGGGCGCGGGCGTGATGTTCGTGGAAGATCCGAAGACGCTGAAAACACTGCGCCAAGCCCCGGTGCGCCAATGGATCCTACTGACTGGCGAGGCCGAGGGGGCCTGGAGCTTGGAACAGCTTCGCGAGAGGGGCCGGGCGGCGCTGGCTGAGCATCCTTCTCTGTTCGGGCAGTTGCGCGCGGAGGTGCAGCCATCGGAGCCGGCTATCCTCTATCTCACCTCCGGCGCCACCGGCGAGCCGAAGATGGCGCTCGTGACGCACGAAGCCTTGGTCGCCAATCTCGATATGGCCCCGCTCGTTCTTCCCTTGGGCCCCGAGGATTCGACAGTCGCGTTTTTGCCTTCGGCGCATATCGCGCAGCGCGTGGTCATGGAACTGCTCCCCATCCGCTGTGCCATGCCCGTGACGTTCAGCGAAAGCCTATTGAAGCTGCCGCAGGATATCCGAAAGGTGCGGCCGACTCTGCTGCTGGCGCCGCCGCGCATGTGGGAGCGGATCTACTCGAGCATCTGCACGGAACTGCGCAAGCGCCCGGCGCCCTTGCGGAAAGCCTTCTATGCGGCCGTGGGATTGGCGCTGGCGGCCGCCCGCTACCGGCGCGACGGCAAGCCTGTTCCTGTGCGCATTCGGGCGCCGCTGCGCCTCGCGGACCGTCTGTTCTTCCGCACCGTCCGCGCGCGTTTCGGCGGCCGGCTTCGGATAGCCGCTTCGGGCGCGGCTCCCCTCGGCAAGGACTTGGCCGAGTTCTACCAAGCCATCGGCATGCCTCTCATCGAAGGATATGGTTTGACCGAAGGCGGCGTCGTGACCCTCAGTCCTCTGGACGCCCCCAAGCCTGGCAGCATTGGTAAAACCCTTCCCGGGGTCGAGGCGCGTGTGGCCGAAGATGGCGAACTGCTGGTGAAGAGCCCCTGCCTGTTTTCCCGCTATCTGAACGATCCCGAAACCACGGCCCAAGTTCTCCGGGACGGGTGGCTGCATACGGGCGACCTGGCCCATATGGATAGCGACGGCTACATCTTCATTACCGGCCGCAAGAAAGAAATCATCGTTTCCTCGACCGGTAAGAAAATCTATCCTTCGCGGGTCGAGAACCTCTTCAAGATGGAGCCGCTGATCAGCCAGGTGCTGCTGATAGGCGACCGACTGCCGTTCCTGACGGCGCTTTTCACCGTCAACCCGGTCGCCGCCGAAGCATTGCCCGGAATGGACGAGTGGAAACAGGGGGGCGCCGGAGAGGCCGCGCAGGCACCACCCGTGCTGGCCGAAATCCAAAAGACCGTGGCGCGGGTAAACAAGCAGCTTGCTCCGTTCGAGCAGATCCGGAAGTATCGTGTGCTACCCAGGGATTTCTCGATCGAGCAGGGCGAGTTGACCGCCACCATGAAAGTGCGGCGCAACCGCGCCATGGCAAACTTCAAAGAACAGATCGATGAGTTCTACGCAGGAAGAGAGTAATCCGGCGGACCATCGGGCTTTAGAACCGCCGCGCGGCAGACGGCCAAACCCGATCGGCCGCCCCACACTCCCTCAGAAAACGATTCGCAAGGCTACCTGCGCCCGCCGGGCGTTGGTGCCGTCTGGGAATCCCTGCGACTGGTTCCCGTTGCCGAAACCCGATTGCGGTTTGATGACGCCGCCCGACGCTGTGAAAGCCGTCGTCAGGATGCTTGTGTTGTATTGCGTGTTGAACACGTTGAACGCTTCGAACATCAACGAGCCCTTGACGCGTTCGTTGATGGGCAGATTGCGCGTTAAGCGGGCGTCTACGCGATACGTGCGGTCGATATCCTGGCTGTTGACCGCCCAGAATGGCACGCGGCTCCAGCCGCCGGACCCATTGATGCTGCTGGTATAGAGCAACGGGGAGCCGGCGAACTGCGTTCCGCTGACACTGATGGTGCCTGACGCTGGTTGTGCCGATGCCATAGTGGTGATGGTGGATAACTCCCAGCCGTTCACCAGGTATTTCGCAAAGGGCGAGGTGCGGTTGGTGAACTTGGGCGCCCAGAGCCAGTTGATGACCGCCCGGTGGCGCTGGTCCGTTCCCGAGCTTCCTTTGTCTAACAGGTAGTTGCCATTGTATGTGTTGGATTGTGCGTATGCTACGGTGGTGGCGGCGCCGGACTGCTGCGCGTCGTCGATCGCGTGCGACCAGGTGTAGGCAGCTTGCAAGCTCAGCCCGTGCGACATGCGCTTGCGGAACTGTATGACCAGTCCGTGGTACCAGGACTCGCCTGCGTTCTCGACCTGCCAGATGTGGCTGTAACGGGAATCGATCTTGTTGGCCGCGGTCCAGATCGGTGTGGCGAACCCGCCCACTACATTGCCGCTGGCATCGTCGATGGTATAGGTCGCGGTCTGTGTAGGGGCGGTAAGATTGACGTCATGCGACACGATCAGCCCGACGCCGCGGCTGAAGATGTAGTTCACGGTGAGAGCCATGTCCCGGCCCAACTGCCGTTCGATCGACAGGTTAGCCTGCTCGGAGTACGGATTGTGGAAATTCCCATCCGCGTACGTTAAGGCTATCGTGCCCGCCGGAACGCTGCTCGCGCTAGCTACAATGTTCGGGAATATGGGAGCGCCCGGCTGGTTCGGATTGACCGAGATGCTCGTCTGGTATTTCCCGTTGCCCAGCCAGAGGGCGCTATCAATGCCGTCCGTGATGAATGGGGCGTAAAACAACCCGAACCCGCCACGCACGATCGTTCGATCATTGATCGAATAAGCCAGGCTGACGCGGGGCGCGAAATCCTTATTGGGCGAAGGAATCCGGCCGGTCTGCGGGTAATTCGCGTCAATCAACGTGGGTTGGGGAAGCAAGGTCTTCTCCCAGCGCAGGCCATAATTCAACGTGACCTTCCGCGAAAGCTTCCAGGTATCCTGCGCGAACAGGTGGACCTCGGTGGTGCTAAGGTCCCGGATGGGATTGCCAAACTGTTGCGTGAAGGTGCTGTAGTCCTTCACTCCGGTCAGGTTACCGCTGAAATCCTCGGCGAAAGTTGTAAGGTTGGAGTAGCTGTAACCGCCATTCCGGTTAAATAACTGGTTGAGCCAATCCTCGGTCCGGGCGAAATCGATACCGGCCTTGAAGGAATGGGCGCCGTGGGTCAGGTTAAAGTTCTCCACGATCTGGAAGCGCTGCTCGCTGGGAAGCGTTCGGGGATAGGCCTGGGCAGCGCCAATCGTAGCGCTGGCGACGGTCATGTATAGGCCGCCTGTGGACGGCCACAGTTGCGATGCGGCGGGATCCGACAGACGGTCCTTGAACCAGCCGAAGCGCAGCTCGTTCAGGCTGTTGGCGCTTACGATCGAAGTCCAACTGGCCTTGCCGTACCGTGTTTCCACGGTCGAGTTCCCGTTGTTGCCAAGCATATTCCCGCTGGTCAGCACGGATTGCGTCTGGATCCCGTCCGGGGAGCGCCAATGCATGGCGTTGAGATCGAAGCTGAAGGTGTTTCGATCGCTGGGACGGTAGTCCAGTTTCGCAAAGCCCATATAAGAGGAGACACTGCGCGGAACCAGCACATTCATCTGCGGCTGTATGAAGGCAATGGCCGCGGCGCATTGTGCGGGTGTCGCTGGAGCCGTGCAGTTCGAAGGCCGGACGAATGTTCCGGTGGGATCGGCAATCTGCGTGGTAGTGATCCGGTTAAGCCCCGGGAAACTGCGCTTCACGATCTCAAAGTTAGTAAAGAAGAACAGTTTGTCCTTCTTGATAGGACCGCCGGCGGTGCCTCCGGCCTGATGCCGCCACTCGGGAGCGTTGTAGCCCAGGGCGTAGCGGTCCGGAGCGTTCAACGAGCGGTTGCGGAAAAACCAGTAAGCGGTGCCATGATACTCATTGGTGCCGCTGCGGGTCACCGTATTGATAATCCCGCCCATGGCGCGTCCGAACTCCGCCGAATAGCCATCGGAAAGGACCTGAAACTCCTGGACGGCGTCCTGGGAAATTTGCGTGGAGATGCGGGTGCGTCCGGCGTTTTCGCTGTAGTAGCTATTACTGGTGTAGTTTCCGTCGGTCAGAAACGCGTTGCCCGAGGAGATGCCCCGAAAGCTGATTAATCCGAATGTGCCATCCGCGACGACCGCCGGCGTCAGCAACGCGAAGGTGTCCGCACGCCGGCCGTTTATGGGCAAACTATCGATCTGCTGCTGGCTTACCAGGTCCGCGACTCCGCTCTTCGTGTCCTCCACCATGACCGCTTCGGCACTGATTTCAACCTGCGTAGAAGTGGCAGCAACTTGTAGACCCACATTGAAATCCACGGTTTGCCCCACTTGGATCTGGAAGTCCTTCACTTCCCAACTGGCAAAGCCTTGCTTGGTCACCGTGATGCTGTAGCCAGTGGCGGGCGCCAGCGCAGGCCCGGTAAACAAACCCGCATCGGTCGTTTCCATAGTCCTACGGATGCCTTTGGAATCATTCGAAATCACCACGCCGGCTCCCGGAACCACGCTTCCAGTGGCGTCGCGTACGGTACCCGTAACTCCGCCGAGGCCAGCCACCGCCTGCGCTAGCGCGCATACGGCCGAAGCCAACATGAGTGGCACTAAAAGGAATCTCTTTTTCATGGAATCACTTCTTTTAAGACCTTTATAGGCTCATATTACCAGGATTGCGGTTACGGAGCTATGGCGACTTTGTGTCAAAATTGTTAATCGCTTACATGACAGACCAACTCCCGGACAGACTGGCGGCGGTGCGGGATCGTATCGCCCGCAGCTCCCAACGGGTCCGGCGCGACCCGGCGGGCATTCTCCTGCTGGCAGTCACTAAAGTCTTTCCGGCCAGCATCATCCGCGAAGCGTACGAGCTCGGCCTGCGCGATTTCGGGGAGAATTATGTCCAGGAGTTCGAAGGCAAGGCCCCCCAGGTAGCCGGCCTCGCCGGAGCCCGCTTTCACTTAATTGGACACCTCCAGTCCAATAAGTCGAAAAAAGCGGCGGAGCTGTTCCAGGTGATCCAGACGGTGGATTCCGCCAAGCTCGCGCGGCGGCTCAACGAAACCGCGAGCCGGCTGGAGGTGATGTTGGAAGTCAAGCTATCCGGAGAAGAAGCCAAGAGCGGAGCGGCGGCCGAGGAATTGGCCGATCTGATCCAGGCGGTTCGCGGCTGTGCCTACCTGCGGCTGCTCGGGCTGATGACCATGCCGCCGTGGTCCGAGGATGCCGAGGCTTCGCGCCCTTACTTCCGCCGCATGCGCGAACTGGCGGAACGGCACGGGCTCACGCAACTCTCCATGGGAATGTCCCACGATCTGGAAGTGGCGATCGAAGAGGGCGCGACCTGCGTCCGGGTCGGAACGGCGCTATTCGGCAAGCGGAAGATACTGTGACGGTCGGGTTTTATTCGCCGCTCCCGCCGGAGCGAACGGGCGTGGCGGACTATGCGGATGCCCTGCTGCCCGCATTGCGAAGGCATGGGCGCGTGGAAGTTGCGCCCGCCCGCTGTGACGTCGCCCTGTATCATCTGGGCAACAACCCGATGCATGCCGCGATCTACCGGCGCGCTCTGGAGCAGCCGGGAGTGGTGGTCCTCCATGATGCGGTGCTGCACCACTTCCTGCTGGGCCAACTCGGCCAGGCGGACTACGTGGAGGAGTTTGTCTATAACTACGGAGACTGGAACCGCAGCCTGGCCGCGGAACTCTGGCGGACGCGCGCCGGATCGGGCGCCGACCAGCGGTATTTTCAATTCCCCATGCTGAAGCGAGTGGCCGAGCGTGCGCTGGCCGTGATGGTGCACAATCCCGCGGCAGGCCGCGCGGTCGAGGAACAGGCTCCGCATACCCGGGTGATCGAGATTCCTTTTCCGTTCCAGGAACCGGCCTTGCCCACTTCCGGTGAAGTTGTTCGTTACCGTCAGCGGCTGGGTTTGCCGGCGGCAGACTTCGTCTTTGGCGTGTTCGGCTTTTTGCGCGAATCGAAACGCCTCGTCACCGTACTGGAGACCTTCGCTCGGCTCCATGCGGAGCAACCGCGTATCGCCTTGCTGGTGGCCGGTTCCTTCGTCTCGAGCGATCTGGAGCGCGCCACCAAACCTCTGCTCGTCTCGCCGGGTGTGGTTCACGTGCCGTATCTCCCCGAGCGCGCGTTCTGGCTCGCCGCCAGCGCCGTGGATGCCTGCATCAACTTGCGCTACCCGGCGGCGGGAGAAACTTCCGCCATCACCATCCAGCTTATGGGCCTGGGCAAACCCGTGCTGCTCACCGAGTCGGAAGAGTGCGCACGGTTTCCCGAGGACGCATGCGTGCGCATCGCTGCCGGCCTGGAGG
>Ga0075030_100003828_pt1 | contig 13618 bp, 12 predicted proteins | sample LitLauG_LLR_2012_FD_71393 | JGI IMG/M metagenome (GOLD analysis project Ga0075030, IMG submission 71393) | Freshwater sediment microbial communities from Pennsylvania, USA - Little Laurel Run_MetaG_LLR_2012 | ecosystem: Environmental > Aquatic > Freshwater > Creek > Sediment | place: USA... | reverse complement strand
ATGTAGTCGATGGACTAACCGAACTAGACCAATTTCTGAACTAAGATTGAGGCCTGACACGATTTTTAATAAGAAACATCATACCCACTGCAAGTCCAGCAAGACCTACAATAAGTACAATGAATCCAGAAATATCTGCCAACTCTATTCCCTCTGGATAATATCCTATAATTCCTAAAATCTGAATTTCTCTCTGTCCTTGATTCTCTATTTGTAAGGTGTAATTTCCAGAGGAAGAAACTTTGAAAATTTCCTGAATTGGACTTTTTGTTACAGATTTTGTTATTATTGTATTACCACTTGGATCCATTACAATTGCTTTGATATTGTCATCATTTTTCAAATCAGTTACCTGAATGGCGTATACTCCTTTTTGATTTTTGTTTGGATCCATTCCTTTTGTAATTGCCATCGATGTTCCAGCACTCATGGTCTTTTGCTGATTTACAAGATTTTCAGAAGTTGTCTGAGATTGATATGCTGTTATGGCAATACCAATTAACACAAGTATTCCACTTGTAATTAAGATTGGTCTAGGCTTTACCACGATGCACTTGAATTCTAACCCTTAGTTAAAACTTGGTATGAATATTCATGAAATGTGAATCAAAAGTGGTATGAATTATTCGACAAGATTATCTTGTACATCTGTTCACATTATAAAGTTGTACAAAATCCTGCTAATTCTTCTAGTTTTTTCTATGATAATACCACCAATAACTCTGTCTGACGCAAAAGCATATTCTGATCATCCTAATCTTTTTGTCTCCGCAGAAAATAGTCTTTTTAATAATTATTTTTATGGACCGATGGTAGTTGAAGTTATAGTAAGTGAATCTAATAATCAATTAGATCAAGCATTGGGAGAACCAAATGTTACAGTAGATGGAAAACGACTTAGAATGGTTCAGGGCTCTGATGGTAATTGGCATGCTTTTTTTGCAAATGCTGATAAGGCTCAACAAGCTGATCAAGCAGCAATTAAAACTCCAGGTCAAAGTATGGATTTTGGTGTTTTTTGCGGTAGGTCTACAGATCCATCAGTTTTAGGAATAGATGTATCCCAGACTGATGGAATAGCAATTCCTTCCTCAGCAGGATTGTCTGGTACCACTCAAGGAACTGCAGGTTTTACATCATGCACTGGTAATGCAACAACTTCATCAAGTCAAAATAATGTTATACGTAATCTTCCCTCATTAAATACAAATCCCAAAGTTCCAGTGGGTCAGGTGGGAATTAATCCAAATGTCTGGCCTCTGATTCAACTTTTTACTTTTACTAATACTATTCAGATAGAATACGCCAGTTCTACTGGAACCCAAAGTGTAGAACTTAATTATTCTGATATTCCAAATATTTCATTAACTCTTGACAGAACAGCCTATCCTACTGGTTCTGATGTTATTGCAACAATTAACGATGCTGAATTAGATATAGACCCTACATCACGAGATTCATGGACTTTTAATGTTGGTTCTCCAGCAGCCACATTTTACCAAGCTTTTTCAGAATCAGGGAGTGCTAGTTCAGGATTGGTAAATCTATTACCTTACCTAAGTAGTCTTGGATACAAAGATAATGGAAAACTAAGTATGGTTACATCTGATGTTGTTGATCTAAAAACTAATTCTGTGCAAACAAGTTCATCACTTAGTGGTGGATACAACCAGTTAGCCACTTTTGTAGAAACCGGACCGCATACTGGAGTCTTTGAAAGCTCCTATAGTGCTGTATCTACAATAGGAATATTACAAAATGCCCCTAGATATCACTCCGGTTCAATCACTTACAATCTTCAAAGTGCATCTATTGTTTCAGGTACCTCTACAGCAAGCCTTACACTTGGTACAGGTCAAAGTCAATTTAATCCTGGTCAAAGAGAAACAATCACTCTAGTAGATGACACTCAAAATCTTAATTCAAATCAGATTGATCAACTAGATGTCTTTAGATCCTCTGCAAAAATACCATCATTGACAATAGGAACTCCAATTACATTGAGTAGTTCCTCTGATGTTAAATTTTATAATTCTTCAAACACTCTTACAGTTCCATCTACTGTATTTGATAGCAATTCCCTGAGACTGATAATGGACACAAGGGATCAATCAATGACTAATTTTCAGAAAATTACGTTAAATCTTGGTATATCTGCCCAATCTCTTAAGAACCTGTTTGTTGATACAAGTCAACCAAATTCAGGTGGAACTAACTGGATTAATTATGATCTGAGGTCCTTTCAGCAACAACTTGGCATAACATCCCTTTCTAGTACTAGTATGACATTGTATTTTGGCTCTGTTGGTAGCTCACCTGTGCAAATTTTAGCACCGGGAACAATTGTTTCAGGCAATGGTCTAGTTCAGATAAGCGATACCACCGTAGCATCCATCAAATCAATGTCATCAAGTTTACCAGTGTATTTAGAAATTAATTTCAACACTTTTGGCAAGTTCTCAAATCCTAGTAATACTCAACCAATAGTGTTTGATCTATTTTCTTTTGGAAGCAATAATAATCAAATAGTGAATAATGCTATCTACAGAGCAGAACTGCAAGAAACATCTGCCAATTCCGGTGTATTTTCTGGAACCATGGAGTATTCCGTAATAAATCAATTAAATCAATTTGATCCCAATCTGATTAAGAGTCTTAGAACTTTTGGAAGTAATATCAAATTTCTTGTAAGCACTGATCTTGTAGATTCCAATGCTATACACTTTTCAGTTATAGGTACTCAAGGAGGAACAACAGTGCCAGTTACATCACAACATGGTCTTCCTACGCACACTGGTATTGTTACACTAGATTCGCCAAATTATAGAATTGGGTCAGTTGTTACAATTACAGTTATAGATCCTGATCTGATTACTGATGCGAATACCATTGTATCTTATCCAAGTGTAAATGATCCTAATTCTTCAGCGGATGATACTGTCGGTGATAGTAGTGGAAATATACTCTTAGAAGTTTGGATAAAGGGCTATAGATTTCAACATTGTACAATAAATGGAGTCACATATGGGGGACTTGCTGCTACAGGTTTTACATTGACTGAAACCGGACCAGGTACCGGCGTATTCAAAGGTCTTTTTAAAATGCCTTCTCAGATATGTAGCCAAGATGGAACCCAATTAGTATCTCCCGTTGGCGGTAATGTTCAAGCACGATATCACGATTTTAGAGATGATTATGGGAGATCTGTTATTATCGAATCTGTAGTTGCAGTACCTGCAAAGACTCAACCTACACCACAACCTGTAGTGACCTCTATGCAATACAATACAATCTCCAAGTCAACTCAAATTAGCGACAAATCTGGAAGACCAATACTTCAAAACCCACATGTTGGAGAATCTATAAATTTCAAAAGTATGATTTCAAACAAATTGTATTCAAACAATCAAAAAATCTCTTACATTGTTCAGATAAAAGATAGTAACAATAAAGTAGTTTTTCTAAACTGGACGGAAGATAATCTTGTAAATCTGTCAACTAATAATGAGTCAATTCAATGGATGCCAACATCGCCTGGGGTTTATACTGCAGAAGTCTATGTCTGGAATGGAATGGATTCTCTAGTACCGCTTATGGATAATAATCAATATAAAATTCAAGTTTTCCCATAATAGACATCTTGAATTTTAAAAATTGTATTTGCTTTTGTATGGTGATACTGCACGTAATTCTTTAACAACTTTTTTTAATACATCTACAGTTTCATCAATTTCTTGTTCTGTATTTGTTATTCCTACTGTAAGACGTAAAGATCCTGTAACTTGCTCATGTGAAAACCCCATTGCTTTTAACACATGTGATGCTTTTTGGATCTTTACAGAGCAGGCAGAACCCGTAGATGCAGATATTTTATTTTCATCTAATTTTATTATTAGATCCTCTCCACTTACACCCAGAAAAGTAAAGTGAGTGTTATTGGGAATTCTAATATCTGGATGTCCATTAAGCGTAGTGAATGGTATTTCAGATAAAACTCGTGAGATTAACCTTGTAGTTAATTTTTTGAAATGATCCACGTTCTCATTCATATTGTTCTTTGTTAATTTGCATGCCATTCCAAATCCAACAATACTAGCTACGTTTTCTGTGCCGGAACGTAATCCTCTTTCTTGACCTCCTCCTAAAATTAGAGGTGATATTGTTATACTATTTTTAATGTATAAGGCTCCAACACCTTTTGGACCATTTATTTTGTGCGATGATATTGAAAGTAAATCAATTCCAAGTTCCTTGACGTCTATGGGTATCTTTCCTATTGCTTGAACTGCGTCTGTATGAAAGATAATATTTTTTTCCCTTGCAATCTGTGCTATCTCCTTTATGGGCTGTATTGTACCAACTTCATTATTGGCATACATTATTGTAATCAAACAAGTATCACTTGAAATCTCTTTTTTGAGATCATCTGGATTTACAGAGCCATATCGATCTACTGGAAGAAAAGATATTTTGTATCCTTCTCGTTCAAGATGTCTACAGGGTTCAAGAATTGCATCATGCTCGATGGATGATGTTATGATGTGTTTGCCTTTGCTTTGTGATGCTGTTCCATAGATTGCAGTATTGTTTGACTCTGTTCCACCAGAAGTTATGAGTATTTCATTACTATCTGCATTGATGAGTTCTGATACTTTTTTTCTTGCATTTTGAATTGCGGCATTGGCAAGTCTACCATGTCTATGTATGGAAGAAGGATTTCCATACTGTTCTTTGAAATAAGGTAACATCTCTTCGATGACCTTTTCATGAACTGGAGTAGATGCAGCATTATCTAAGTAAATCAATCTGTTATCACGTTGAGTTTGCCTGATCTATAGCCACTAGGATCAACTAAGATTGTATTAAATCCAAGTTTATTCATGTACTCCTCTAGCACTGACATTTTTTTTTCGTCACTGAGAAACACAATTTCATTTTTATGTACTTCTATACTGGCACTATCTTCAAAGTCACGAACTCTTACTTGTCGTACTCCAAAAAGCTGCTTTATCATGGTCTCACTCTTCTCAATTCTTGCTAGTTTTTCAGCTGTAACGGAATTTCCCCATGGAATCCGAGATGCTAAACAGGAATTGGATGGTTTGTCATGGATTGAAAGACCTACATCTCTTGCTACTCTTCTAACATCTGTTTTTTTGAACCTACATTCCACTAGTGGACTTTGAACGCCATTTTCTCTTAGGGCTACTATTCCAGGTCTATAATCTGTAAGATCATCCAGGTTAGTTCCGTCTACAATGAGATTGATTTTTTCTGCTTTTGATAGGCTTAGAAGATGAGCTGATAATTCGGTTCTACAGTGAAAACATCTACTTTGATCATTCTTTACAAAGTCAGGATTGTCCAGCTCATTATATTCTATAATTATGTGCCTAATTCCTATCTCTTGACAAACTATCTTTGCAGATTCAAGTTCTTCCTGAGAAAGTGTCTTGTAGTCTGCTGTTACAGCAATAGCTTGTTTACCCAGTGCTTTTTGGGCCGCATATGCTACAAGAGCGCTATCAACCCCCCCCGAAAGAGCTACTATGACTTTTTCTTTTCCGTAAAACCAATTTACTAATTCTTCTAACTGTTTCATTTTATGTTAAGTCTCCGTTTGACTTCATCTAATATCAAATCTGATGCTACTTTAAATGATAATGATAATGAATCTGAGATTGACCTGATATCGTCTGATTCTACTTTGAAATGCTCTATAGTCTCCTTGTGTTTTACAATCTTACATCTCACAGTAAAATTTTTTCCCAATATGAGAATAGGTACTGAGACAGTTATTCTTGGAACAATATAGCGACTGGAAGATCTTATTCGAACGCCTAAAGTGCCAGTCTCTGAAATGAGTGTGCTCACCAAGCTATTTGTAACAGATGGATCGCATATTATGGAAACAAGATTGGCTGGCCTCCCTTTCTTTGTTATGGCTCCTGTGACGGTAACATCTTTTGCACCATTTGCAATTAGCTTGTCAATCATGTGCCCTATCGTCTCACCAGAGACATCATCTAGGTTTGTCTCAAGAATTTGTACTGTATCTAACTGAAATTCATCAATTGATTCTCCCTTGACAATTTTCAAAACATTGGAAAAACCATCAAAATCCTTGCTTCCAGCACCATATCCTATTGATTTAATTTTCATTGTTGGATAAAATTCAGAGCATCGATTTGCTAAACTTACAAGCAGGCTTGCACCAGTGGGTGTGGTTAGTTCCTCTTTGGCTTGTCCTCCACAAATTATTGTATCCGAACCACGAAATATCTCAAGTATGGCACTTGCAGGATTGGATGTAGTCCCATGAGAGAAAGTTAGAGTACCGCCACCAACTGCCACTGGTGTTGAAATAATCTTGTCTGAAAATAATTTTAGATCATCTAATGCGATTGCAGAACCAACTATGTCTATAGCCGTATCAATACTTGATGCCTCGTGAAAATGTACTGATTCCAAGGACTCCCCATGTATCTTTGATTCTGCATGAAGCAATGATCTGATGCTTTCCTTTGCAAAAACTTTAGCTTTCTCAGATAAGCCTATCTTATCTGATGTCGATAATATGCATTCTTGAATCTCTATTCCTTTTCTTTCGTGATAACTTTCACTTGTCTCTAGAACAAGATGTGTTGCCTCTATTCCATGTTTTACAACTTTATCAAAATCTAATTTTGTAATTTTAGAACCTTTGAGATAATCTTCAACTGAATATATGCCGTCTATGATTTTGGACTTGTTTGCACCGATATTGACTAGAGAAGAAAGTAACATGTCTCCAGAGATTCCAGCTATTTGGGCATCAATTACAAGCACCATGATTTCTAAACATACTAGAATGCATATAAATTGTAATTTGGTCATCTTTACTGAAAAAATTACTGTATCAGTTAATTCTGGTAATAGACAGTCAAGTTTAATTAGAGATTACATTGAGGGCATTTTATGATTACAATTATTGGCTCAGGAAAAGTGGGCGGAGCAGCTGCATTGTTTACAGCTCTTAGAAAAGTTACAGACGAAATATTACTATTGGATGTGGTTCAAGGTCTTCCACAAGGAGAGGCTATGGACATTAATCATATGTTGGCAGAAAAAGGAATTGATGTAAACGTTAGAGGTTCAAATGATTATTCTGAAATGAAAGGCTCTGATATTGTAGTCGTTGTCGCTGGTTCTGGCAGAAAACCTGGAATGACAAGAATGGATCTTCTAAAAATAAATGCGGCAATAGTAAAAGGTGTTGTAGAAAATATCCAAAAATATGCCAAGGATGCAATGATAGTTCCAGTAACTAATCCGTTAGATCCAATGGCATATCTTACTTACAAAGTCTCGGGATTTCAAAGAAATAGGATATTTGGAATGGGTGGGATGCTTGATTTATCACGATTTACTCAATTTATACACGAGTCTACTGGTTACTCGAGAAATTCCATACGTGCACTTGTAGTAGGCGAACATGGCGAGAACATGCTTCCACTCCCAAGATTCTCTACTGTATCTGGAATACCGCTTTCTTCAATTTTACCAAAGGAGAAAATTGAAGAAATTGTCCAAGGAACAAGACAGGTTGCAGCAAAGGTGATAGAACTAAAGGGTGCAACAGTTCATGCCCCTGGCAATGCAATATCCACAATCATAGAGGCAGTATTAAACAACACAAGACAGATAATTCCAGTAGCAACATATCTTGACGGAGAATATGGATATTCTGATGTTACTATTGGTGTTCCAGCTGTTATAGGTAAAAATGGCGTTGAGAAAATAGTGGAATTAGACTTGGATTCAAATGAAAAAGAGTGGTTCAAAAAGGGAGTAGAAAGCGTCAAGGGTGCCATCTCAAATCTTGAACTCTGATTAAATTTTTAACTGTATCATGCCCATATCAATTTACATTGGATCTTACAGAAATACTCGAATCACTTGATCTTGGAAAGATAAGCGTACCAAAGGCTAAGAAGATGCTTTCTCTATATTCAGTAGAAAAAATCGAAGATTTTGCAAAGATCGATATAAATAGAAAGTTGCGACGTGGAATACCTGAAGTTATATTTGCTGAAAAAAAAGAATTTTTGGATCTTAAGAAGATAATTCTTGCAACAACGTCTAAAGCAGATTCGGTTCTAGTATCAAGAATAAACAAAAATCACTACAAGAAAATATTGGCTTTTTCTAAAAAGAATAAACTGAAAACTCAAACAGGAAAAAATACTACAACTATACTTTTCTTCAAAAAATTATCTTCTACAGGAGGTAAGATCGGAATACTAACAGCAGGAACCTCTGATGTTGGGGTTGCAGAAGAAGCCAGACTGATGTGTGAAGCTATGGGGTGTCAATGCATCTGTAGTTATGATGTTGGAATAGCTGGGATTCATAGGTTATTTCCTATAGTTAAAAAAATGATACACCATGAGGTGGATGCAATAATAGTGGTTGCTGGAATGGAAGGAGCCCTAGCATCCATAATCTCATCACTAGTGGATATACCTGTAATTGGAGTGCCATCATCAGTCGGATATGGTTATGGGCAAAAAGGAGTTGCAGCATTAGCATCTATGTTACAAAGTTGTACTTTGGGACTTTCTGTTGTAAATATTGATAACGGTATAGGTGCTGGAGCATTTGCAGCTAATGTGTCTAATAGAAGTGTACAAAAAAAAATTAGGTCTTGATAATTCCAAGACTTCCTAATTCGGAACCTATTCCATACCCAATGAGCGCAATACCTGTACCTAGTCCAGCCATCTCCAATCCGCCTCGAAGCATGCTGATATTAGCAATCTTTGATTTAATCGCGCCAATGATAAAAGATGCAGAAAGACTCACCCCGATTGCCACAAAGAGTGGAATGTATCCATTTAAAAAGAAATAAGGAATAATCGGTAAGATTCCTCCTGCAAGAAAAGCACCAAACATACGAAAAGCACTCTTTAGAGGACTTCCAACTATATCTAAATTCAGTTTGAGTTCTTCTGCAAGCATTGTATCTAACCAAACTTTCTTGTCAGATGTTACCTTGTTTACAATTTTCTCTAAATCCTCGCTAGTAAATCCTTTTGCTCTATACACATCTTCGATCTCTCTTCTTTCTGCTTCTGGAACATTATTCATCTCCCACTTCTCTCGTTCAATCTCAGAGTCAAGAATCTGTCTTTGTGATTTTACAGCAAGATAATTTTGAACTGCCATTGCCTTAGCTCCTGTAAACATGGCAACCATGGCTGCAAGTATAATTATGTTGGAAGACATTGCTGCTCCTCCAACTCCAGCTACAAGTCCTAGTGAAGTGTTTATACCATCACCAAAACCGAATACAAAATCTCTTATCGAACTACTCTCTTTTTGATGTGCTTCAATATGTCTTGGCTCTACTCCGCCCACAGCATGTAGATGCGTAATGCCTGTTTATATATCAAAAGTAAATAGATTCCATAATGTGCAGGGTAAACGATTTATATCATAGAAAGAACTCGAAGAAAGGAGAATGGCAGGAAGGAGAATAGTTCTAACTGCAGATCGAAGCCTCATGACTAATTATCGAGGTAATTTTCTGTATGGCTTTATTGCATGTGGTCCTTACGAGGTAGTTCCAGAATGGGTTTTTGATAAAGTATTTTGTCCTCCAGTTGAAACTGATCAGGTTACGGGTGAGGCAAAAGTAGCTCAAGTTGGATTAAGAAGGGTGGAATCTGCATTATTGCAAGGTTACAAGCGAGATGAGGTGTTTATTGCAAACCCTGATTATTTAGAAAAATGTGTTGGATCTGATACTAAAGTAGTAGGAATAAATGTGATGGATCCTCTTGGCATGGCTCCAGTTACCACTACCATGTCACCAGAAAAACTCTCTTATGTCGCAATGAAATTTAAGAGAATGTGTGCTAAGATAATCCAACTAAAAAAGAAGTATAACTTTCATGTTGTAGTTGGTGGTAACGGTGCATGGGAACTTGCAAAAACTGATAGAATGAAAATTCATGGTATTGATACAGTTGTAGTAGGTGAAGCAGATGAATTAGCTTTAGATCTTTTTCATGATTTGGAAAAGGGCGATGCACCCGAATTGATGCATTGCTTTGTTAAAAATATCCAGAATATCCCTATGATTCAGGGACCAACTGTTAACTCGCTAATTGAGGCAATGCGAGGATGTGGACGAGGCTGTGACTTTTGTGACGTCAATAAAAGATCAAAAAAAGACTTGCCGCTAGAAAGATTACAACAAGAAGCAAGAATGAATCTAGATTATGGTTTTGATTCCATTTGGTTGCATTCTGATGAAATGCTTCTCTATGGTTGTGATAATAGGGAATTCCAACCAAACTATGATGCTATAATTGAGTTGTGGAAAGGTTTGAAGTCTTTAGGTGCAAGATTTGTTGGAACCACTCATATGACATTCTCTGCTGTATGCGCTGATCCAAAACTACTGCATGATATGTCTGAAGTAAATGGTATGAGTGATGAAAAATGGCTTGCCACAAATCTTGGAATTGAAACAGTAGCACCTAGAATGGTTAAGAAACATCTTGGAGTTAAGACAAAGCCATTTTCAACAGATGAATGGGGCTGGGTTGTAAGAGAAGGTGCAAGGATATTAAATGAGAATCATTGGTTCCCAGCAGCTACTATAATAATTGGGTGGCCTGACGAGACACCAGATGAGACTCAATATACAATAGATTTGATTGAAGACTTTAGAAAGACCAGAATGCGTGGTCTAGTTGCGCCGTTATTGTATCAGGACTTTAACGAAAAGAACTCTATGCATTTTGGTAATCTTAATGAAGCACAGTTTACACTATTTTGGAAATCATGGGAACATAATTTAAGAGTCATAAATGATATTATCCCTATAATTATTAGAAATAAGACATTTGGTCCACCCATGAAACTTGTTATGTATGGCATGATAAAAGCTGGAACTTGGGCAATTATGAGATATCTGCGAGGATTGTCTAAAGATCTATTCAATGGTAAACTTCCAGAAGATATAATGGAAAAATACACCCGAAGTAGGTCTGTAAATGCTCCTTCTTATACTAGGTAGATTTTTTTTCTAATATTCTAATTGCAGCATCTGCAATAGTATTTGATTTAGGGGTTAAAACAACGAAATAGATCTTGTCTGATCTTTCTGCAGTTTCTACGCTCTTGAATTTTTTTAAATTCATGTCAAACTCTAATAATCTTCCATCAAGTTTTCCTTTTGAATATATCATCAAATAGGAATTTCCTGAAGCTGGAGTTAAGGGTATTATAGAAAAAATATATCCTTTGTAAGAGTTTATTGGTAAAATATTTTTCATTGGTGGGGCCATGGTGGACATGGCAATAAATATGTCTTCAGTAGAATCAAACTCTTCAAATTCGAAATCCAATGTATTTACTTCTTCTTTATTCTTGTATAATAATCTATTATATCTAATATTAAATTTACAAAAATAAGCAAAATGTGATATTACTCTTTTTCACATTGTACATGTACAAAATATTCTGTATATGTAATTTTAAAATATTTTAAAAAAGAGATTTACTTTGTCCTAGTATTTTGACGTAAATCTTAGTCCAGTCTTTGCTGAAACTGCAATTATTGATACAATTGCAATTGCAAGTACTAGAGCTGCGATTGGTCCAAACTCTGGAACTATAACTGTTCCAACAATGTCAATCTTGGTGTCTCCTGTATGGAATGGAATGCTAAGTATTCTGACATTTTGATTCTTGGTCTCACTGAACTGTGTAACTGCCTTGCCACCTACTGTTACTATAAATTTGTCATCCTCTAATCCAGCTGCATTTACCTTTATTCCCGTCAAATTTGCATCAGGGTTTGGTGGCGGTGGTATCTTTGCATCTATTAATTGACGTGGTAGGGAAACTGTTATGGAGCCATCTGCTGTGGCTGGACTCAATGTAATCTCTAGGGTGTAGGTGGATGCCAAAATATTCATGTTCGTAACAGTAGCTCCTTTGATAATGTATGGGATGTTGTAAATTTGATTTCCTGATTGTAATGGATATGTTGCATTGATTGCTTGTGTTACTATTGACGAGCCAGTTCCGCCATTGAAATGGAATGTGGAACTTGCATTTGTGTAAAGTCCATACTGTACTACCAAGGTATAATTACCTGCATTTACCCAAAGCGGTCCAGTTGCTAGAAATGTTTTGGTAAAACTGCCATCTGAACCAGGTAGTAACTGATCTACTCTAACTAGATTCTTTAATGGATTGAAAACTCTGAGGGTTATAGCGGTTGCATTCTGTATATCTCTCACTTGACCTGACATGATAATTTTGTCCCCCTGATTATATACTGGTAAATCTGTGTGGATGGACAAAGGAACTATCGTGGTTTTGCTTACGCCACTTCCAGTTAGATTAGATTCCTGTTGTAAGAGCTTGTAGGCCGTTGTTACATTTTCATTTGGATTAGTTGGCCCTCCTGAGACTTGGGCAAAAACTGGTGTAATGACTGGTATGGAAAATGCTATTGTTATTACCAAAATTACACACATGATGCTTGATCTTCTCATATTTGCTAGCCAATACTCAGGATCATGAGTATTTATGTATTGATAAAAGAAAATTTGACTTTTAGTTCTAGTATTTTGGCATAAATCTTAGTCCAGTCTTTGCTGAAACTGCAATTATTGATACAATTGCAATTGCAAGTACTAGAGCTGCGATTGGTCCAAACTCTGGAACTATCTGTGTACCGATTATTTCTATATCCTGATCTCCATGTAGGAACTGCACAGTTATATTTCTGAAATTATTATCCGCAGATTCACTTTGTGGTTTGACTTCAGCACCATCTATGAGTATTATGAATGCATCATCCTGACCTGAATTTGTCTTTGCATCGATCAAAGTTCTTGGTAATTGTAATGTGATGGTTCCATCACTTGTGGAATTTATTGATGTAATTACTGACAAGCTCGGGACGTCTATTGTCATGGTTTTAACTGTACCTCCACTTATGGTATAACTTACGTTGAAAGTCTGTTGGCTGTTTGGATCTTTGAGCTGAAATGTATTGCTTGTAGGTATGATTGAACTTTGGAAAGTAAAGGTAGCCTGTGAGGTTACATTTGGAGGACCATATTGGACCTTGACTGTGTATACCCCATTTAATTTCCATAATGTCCCTACAGCTTTGATAGTGTCAGTATACTTACCATCTTGTGAAACGTCAATCTGTGCCACTTGAACAAGATTGTTGGTTGAATCCAATATCTGGATGGTTAATGGGGTTCCAGGAACTACTGATTGTACAGAGCCTGAGATTACAATTGTATCTCCAAGTGTATATGATGATTTGTCAGTATTCATTGTAATTGGTGGTTGTGTGGAGGTAGGGGGAGATGAGGGTGTTTGTGCCAAAATAGGAATTGATAGTGCTGAACTTAGGAAAAACAATATTATGAAAATCGGTAAATACCGCATATCTGACTTGTTTTTTAGTTGTATATTTCCTTTACTATGTTGATGATAAAAAATGAAAAAGTAGAGCGTCCTAGTATTTTGGCATAAATCTTAGTCCAGTCTTTGCTGAAACTGCAATTATTGATACAATTGCAATTGCAAGTACTAG
>Ga0075030_100003827_pt1 | contig 13619 bp, 6 predicted proteins | sample LitLauG_LLR_2012_FD_71393 | JGI IMG/M metagenome (GOLD analysis project Ga0075030, IMG submission 71393) | Freshwater sediment microbial communities from Pennsylvania, USA - Little Laurel Run_MetaG_LLR_2012 | ecosystem: Environmental > Aquatic > Freshwater > Creek > Sediment | place: USA... | reverse complement strand
CTCCTGCCCCCGCGAACCCGGTGTCGTAGTGGCCCCTTCCCGCAACGCCTGCACGTCGATCAGCCCAGCGAGATGCGGCCCGGACTCGTCGACCGGTGCATCGTGCAGCAGTTCGTAGGCGTAGGACTGCCCGCGCTGGCCGCGATGCACGAGCACGTATTCCAGCGCAGCGAGCCGCTCCAGATGCAGGCGGCACTGCGTGTCCGACAGGCCCGTGTGGGCGCGCACCTGGGCGCGGGTAAACCGCACCTCGGGCCGGCGCAGCCCCTGTGCCTGGCCGATCGTCTCCACCATCGGCACCAGGGCCGCGAGCACGCGCCGCGTCTGCGGCGGCAATTCGTCCAGCGAACGGCCGAGCACTTCATGGGCGAGGGCGTTCGCGGTCTCGATGTCGGCCAGCGTGGCTTCGATGTACTCGACCGTGTTGCCGTGCACGGTGGCGGTCTTGATCTCGCGCTGATACTGATGCAGCAAGGTCAGGGTATCGATCAGGGTGAGGTATTTCTCGTGATCGCGCCGCGTACGCGTGCGATCGTCCAGGAAGGTCAGCCGGTCGGCGTACGGGTTGACCACCGCCAACGGGCGCAGCAGGCGCTGCGCGTTCTGATGGGCTTGGAGGATCACCGAGCGCGCTTCGCGCCGGGCCAGCCCGGCCAGGGTCCGCCGCTCCCGCTGCTGGCGGTGGATCGCCCGTGTCTGCTCGCGCTCTTCGTCCACGCTCAGGACCAGACAGCGGTTGAGCAGCTCCTCGTCCAGGTCGATGGCGGTGGTGGTCATCATCAGCATGGTCGGGCCTTCGACCCGGTATTCCTGGGTGACGAGGTTACCGGTGGCAGGATCGCTGCCGGTCGAGGCGATGGTGAGTTCGCCTTCGGACTGCAGCAGCTTCAAGGCGTAGCTCGCGCGCGAGGCGCCGGCTTCCTCGGCGATGGCGAGAATCTTGTGCTTGAGATTGGTCTGCCCCATGTAGAACAGGCTCTGCCCGGTCATCGCGCTGTACTGGCAGCGCGCCTCCTCGGGCACGAAGGCGAGCACCGCCTGCATCAACGCACTTTTACCCGCGGCGCTGGAAGACTGGATCACCACCGCGAGCGGGCGCTCCAGCAGGCGCGAGACAGCCGCCAGATAGGCGACCGCTTTGTTGGTCGTCTCGCCGACCACGCCGCAGGCCTCGAAGTCGGCCACGATGCGCGCCATCAGCTCGGGCGAGCGCAGCAGCGCCAGGGCGTCTGCCCGCTCGGGCTCGGTCATCGCAGGGGCGAGCGGCACCTTCGGGGCCAGGGCGTCGCGGATCGCCTCATCCTGTAACGTCTCGCACTTCAGCAGCACGCGTCCCAGGTCGGTCTTGAGCATCGCCTCCGTGAGACCGAGTTCGGCGCTGGCCTGTTGCAGAAACACGGCACGGGCGCGCGCGGCATACAGGTCGAGCGTGTCGACGTGGAAGCGACCGTCCTCGAGGCTCACCATCAGATTGACCTTGAGCACGCCGACGGCGAGATTCTTCGGCAGGCCGCGCACGCGCCAGCGGCGGGCGTCCCGGCCGGTACCGAAGCACTGCACCACTTCGCGCTCGGACACCTGGGCAGAGTCATCCGGTGTCGGCGCCGGTGGTACCGCAGCCGCAGGCAGTGCCGGAAGGTCTTCTTCAGCCGCCGGCTCGATCGTCACGGCAGCGGCTAAAGAAGGGGCGGACTCGGCTGCCAGGGCGTTGCCCATGGCGGCCTTCCCGGGCGCCGCCGGACTCATGGGGGCGACAGGCTCACCAATGGGATCGCGCCGGGGCGCAGCCCCTTTGCCCAACCACTCGGCCTGGCGGATCAGCAGGCCCAGGCTCTTGGTTGCGGGCTTGAGCTTGGCTGCATAAGCGTTGGCGTCCATGCCCTTGGGGAAGACGAGGCGGTAGGTGTCGATCCCCAGGCCCATCAGGCGCTCGGCGAGCTTCGCCGCCCCGCGCTCGCCGGCCTCGTCGCGGTCGAAGGCGATCAGCACGCGCCGAACGCCGCCGGCCTGGATTGCTTCGATCAGCTCGTCGGTGACGCCCTCCACGCCGTAGGCGCTGGTGACGTTGCGGTAGCCCGCACACCAGAACGTCAGCGCGTCGATGAGCGCTTCGCAGACGATGAGCTCTTCGCTGGTCAACGCCGCGCGGTTGAACAGCCCACGCTGCGGGCCGGGCAGGTACAGGTGCGCCGGCGTGCCCGGACGCAGATCATCCCGGATCTTGCGGCCGTACAGGTTGGCGACCTGCCCCACGCCATCGAACAGGGGCACCACCAGGCTGCCGTTCAAGTGTTCGTGGCCGCTCGCGCGATACACGCCCAACCGTTCCAGCCGGGCACGGATCTCGGCACCGGCCTTGCGGGTCTTCTCCGGCAGTCGCAGGCCGAGTGTCCGATTGGCGTAGCCGAGCTTGAAGGTGTCGATGGCCTCCATCACCGCCGGCCCGGTCAGGCCCCGCGCTTCGAAGTAGGCGAGCGCCTCGGGCGACTGCTTCAAGGTCGCGGCATAGTACTCGGCGACCTGATTCAACAGCACCGTATCGTCGGCGTCGAACGCCACCGGCGGCGCCAGGGCACGCACCGTGCCGTGTTTGACGGCGCCCGCGCTCGCTGAAGCCGCCCCCGCGGCTAAAGCAGGCAGCCCCTCCCGCAGCAGTTCGACCGCGTGGCGGAAGCTCACGCCGCGCTGCTTGATCACCCAGTCGATCGGCCCACCGCCGATTCCGCAGCCAAAGCAGTGCCACAGGTTCTTGGCCGGCGTCACCACCAGGCTCGCGGTCTCGTCCGCATGAAACGGGCAGCGCCCGAGCCAGTCCTTGCCGGCACGCTTGAGTTCGATCCCGGCTGCCCCGACCAGGCGCTCGACGGACACCTCATTTTTCAGCCGCTCGATCTCTGCTTCAGGGATGCGTGGCATGACCGGGTCTCCACCAAAAAGCTGTCAAGGGGGTCAACGGGGAAATAACCGGTTTGCAGAATATCACGTATCGTGATATTGTCAATCGCGTTTCCAAAACTCCGGGTTAAGGTATGCGCCAGGTCATTGCTTTGGAGCGCACGGCCATGGCGATCAGCCAGGACGAAAGAGCGTTCTTCGTCGCCCTGGGCAGCCGCATCGCTCAGCAGCGCAGGGACAGCCACATTACCCAGGTGCAACTCGCGGAAACGCTCGGCGTCTCGCAACCGACGGTGAACGCCTACGAGCTGGGTCAGCGCCGCGTGCCGGTGTCCGCTCTGCCGGTGCTGGCCAAGGCCTTGGGGGTCAGCCTCGAAGCGCTGCTCGGCGAATCGACCACGGCGGCGAAGAAACGCGGGCCGGCGCCTAAGCTGCAGCAGCACATGGAGCGCATCAGCCGGCTGCCCAAGCCGCAGCAGCGCTTCGTCATGCAGGTACTGGAATCGGTCCTCGCCCAGCAGGGGCGATAACCCGGGAGATCACCATGGCCGCCATTGATCCGGCGTTGATCGAAATACTCGAGAAGCTCCCGCCGCAGCGGCAGGCCGAGGTCAAGGACTTCGTGGAGTTCCTGGCCGCGCGAGAGGACTCACAGCGCCTCACCCAGGCCGCCGCGAAAGCCAGCGAGCCGAGCTTCGCCGCGGTGTGGGACAACGACGAGGACGCAGCCTACGACCGGCTGTGATCGATGGCCAACGTCTCCAGTTTCAGCTTCGGAAACGTGGTGCTGGTGCCGTTTCCGTTCACCGACCAGTCCGGCACCAAGAAGCGGCCGGCGGTCGTCGTCTCAAGCAGTCACTACAACGCCAGCCGTCGCGATATCGTGATCATGGCGATCACCAGTCAAATACGTCAGCCGCTCGCCTTCGGCGATGCGATCCTCGCCGACTGGCAGACCGCCGGACTCATCAAGTCCTCCGTCCTCAAGGCCGTCTTCACCACCATCGAGCAAACCCTCGTCATCCGCATCATGGGCATGCTATCACCGGACGACACCATCACGCTCCGCAGGCTGATCGCCGAGGTCGTCGGGTAACGATCGGGGCTACGATAAATCCATCGATCAAATACCGTCCTCGCAACTATTGCGTCCCTCTCCCGGTTGAACAATTCTTCTTCCAGTCCGCAATCTTCCCTCTTAGGAAAGCATCGAGCTGCTGATACAACGGTACGTTTTCCTTCTGAATCTGATAATCAAGGATGAACCCATCAAGTACTACAACCCGTCGGCAAGATCGCAATTCCTGCCCTTTGAATTTGCCTGCCGAAATGGTCTCGTAAAGACAGCTGGCGACGACCAGAGAATTTGCCGTTGGCATGGATTTGTTTCTGTCCGGCAGACGATTCAGGATACTCGAGTAATTGTCTCCTGCTTTGCACTTTATCTCGAACAGATCCCCCTGCGGGAAACCCGTTATCTCAGGTGACGGACAAGCATCTCGGGCATACCATTCATCCTCCAAGTCCCGGGCGCGCATCGCCGAACCAAGACGACGCGAATCGGGCTCGCTTAAGAAACCAACCGACCCGCCAAGATCATTAACATGGCGAATACCCGTCAAATCGGGATTCACAAAGAGTTGGCCAGTAGCAATATAACTTTGAACTTGAGCCACCGGGAACAAGAAACCGAAACCGGGTGTATGCCCTGACCCGACTGCAAGATCATTCGACTCGTCGTTGTACAGCATCAACGCTGGATCCATGTCGGACGGCGGAACGCAAAGGACAGCGTTGCCGTTCACGCCAAACTCGTGATAGGCGACAGAACCAACTGACGATCCCGAAACGGCAAGGACAACGCAGACCCCAAAGACGCAAGCGGCAGCTCGTCGCGAGTAGCCCCAAGCCATTTTTCCAGTGCCGTACATTTTCCCTGTCAACGGCACAGAGGACACCAGATACCAGGAAGGAATGGTCCGACTGACTTACCAAGTGGAGAGCCACCGAACGTACTCGGCGAAAGACCGTACTTGTCGAATTCCGTCCAGTGATAGTCTGTAATCGCTTGCGCACTCGGAAAAGCGGCTTGAGACTGACTTTGCGGCAACAGATTCGCGTAGTCGTTCGCAAGATTCAGCGGGATCGTCGACTGAACGAGTTTGGTGGCGTCCGAAAAACTGTATCCGTTGGCGATTAGTCCTTTCATTAGAATTTCCGATGGCCCTGGCCGCTCCCCAGACGCGATACCGTAGAAACCGCATGCGTTCAGGTCTCCCCCTTCACAGGCCTTAGAGTAGTACCCAAGGAAATCACCCCGATCCAGGAATGCCCTCTCGTCCTTTGTGGTCCAACACCCGTTGTGATTGCAGTAGTTAAAGAGATAATTATAAGCAGCCGTCACTGCTCCATTCGCAAACTTCCCGCCTCCTATCGCAGATGCAGTTCCACCCGCCACAATTTCGGCAATTCCCTTAGTTACCACGTCTGGGTTGTATTTATTGATTGCCAGTCCTGCCGCTTCTCCGAATCCGGCGCCGAGTGCCCCTTCAAGAAATGACTGATGCCGTAGCATCCCGGTGGCCCCACCTGCCACGGCCTTCACGAAGACCTTCTGTTGCCAACTCCATGCCTTTCCGGCATTAGCCGCTTCCTGGACAGCGTCACCGATCCAGGCAAACGTGCCGCCAGTGACAATCCCCGCAACTGCACTATTGAGATCACCGGACGACATTCCAAGAAGGAATCCTCCTATCATTCCCTGGGCGATCGCTGTACTTGTCCCCAGAGAGCCCGCGAGCGCGAATGCTTCTGGGCCTAAAAAGGAGGTGAATCCGACTACCAAGATTGTTGGAACCGCTTGCTCAAATGCGTTACCGATAGGATCGAATACCTTGAAGATAAAATCATCGAGGCCGCCATGGCCAGTCGGGTCCGTGCAAGTCACAGGATTATTCATGCAGTACGCGTACCGATTGTACGACTGCGTGAAACTTGCTGGGCCCCCGAGGGCGGTATCGGCGGTTATGAAACGCCCCACTGAAGGAGATTGAAGTCGGGCATTCATGTGGATGAGCCCGAAGCTGTCCAACATTTCGTGTTCCGTGTACCCATGCGGAACGACGGTATCCTTGATATTGGACTCCGACACGGAGCTGCCCGGATCATTCGAGCCATTCGTGTTCCTGCGCCGACCCCATGGATCGTAGGATAGGCGCTCCACCACCCCGCCGGTCTCGTTCGTCACCACAGACAGCGATCCGAGATGATCGCTGTGCAGATAACGAATGTCATTGACGCCGGTCGACCGCTTCGTGACTTGCGCCACGCTACTACCATTCAGATGCAGGAAATACCGGATCTCCGCCACGTTGGCGGCCGTCACATGCAGTTCCATGTGGGCCCCCGAGCGGGCGCCGGCGTTGTAGTAGTACACGCTCCCGTCAGTGGGTTGAGCCGGCGACGTCGTCGTGGTTTCCCGAACACGTTCGTGGTCTGGACCATAATAGATCGCTTGCATCGAAGCCCCAGGCGCGCTGATCGTCAGGGGCATGTTGAAGGAGGTATACGTAAGCAGAAGTTTATTCGTGCCAGACGCTTCTTGCTTCAGATTTCCGTTGGCATCATATTGGAATGCGGGGTTCGAGTAGCCATCGAGGGGCTTGGTACCCGTAACGCCGTTCAGCTGATGGATCGATCCCGTGGGGCTGTACGAATAGGTCCAAGAATCCGAACCCGAGACCTTGGTAAGAATATTGCCGTGGGCATCATATGTGTACCTCCAAGGCGCAGGCGACCCCGTGAATCCTGCCGTCGAAGCCACGGTGACAAGCCTGTTCAGATTGTCAAATCCAAACGTTTCCCCAACGCTTGAAATGTTGTCGGCGCGCGTACGAACATTGCCCCCTAGATCGTACGTCACACCATAATTCTGTACCGTACAGTCCACAGTGGGCGTTGTAGAACCTGCGCACTTGGATCCCCCCGCAGTGATCGACAGGAGTCGACCAATCGCTGGGTCGTACGATCGTCCACCCGTCAATCCATTGCCGAAGGCCTCGGCGGTTACCCGAAGGTCATCATTCTGTTGGGCGGCCTTCCATAGGGATCCGATCAAGGCACCCGACGAGTCTGTTTGGACGACTTCCTGTGGATAGCCCGAGGCGGAGTAGTTGTACTTTCCGTAGAAAAATTGACTTCCGAACGTTGCCGACAGCGGGGCGTAAAAAACGCCGGAGGAAGTATTCGAGACGCGCCCATTGGAGTCGTAAAAGCGAATATCGATGAACTCCGTGTAGCCCGGATCAGTGTTCGCTCCATATTCCAGAAAGCTGATGTAATCGCGGCCGTATCCGTCCGGTAGGTAGGTGCGCGTGATGCCATCGCTGCTTTGCGCCTTGGTCAGTTTTCCCTTCTGGATTTGATCCCACGTCCACGTCGTGGTCACGCCCGCCACCGTATCCGGCGTTGTACGCTGCGTCATTCGCCCGAAGTTGTCGTATTGGAAGGTACTTGTCTGGTTGTTGGCATTCGTCTGTGACACAAGTTCGCCGAAGACGTTGTAGACGTATGACCACGATCCCATGTCGGAGTCATTCGACGTGATTTTCCGCCCGCGAACGTCGTACGTCGCCGCGGTTACTTGTCGCAACGACGTCGTTGAAGGCCCCACTGAAGTCGAAAGCACGTTACCGAACGGATCGTATGCGAATGTCACCACCGACTGGTCCGAAGTGCCCTGCGCGTTGGTCACCGAGACCTTTTGACCTTGGCTATTTTGTACTGTGACAGTCTTCTGGTTCAGCGCGTTGGTGACTGTGGTCGTGAGTCCACTCGGGGTGATCGTTATCGTTCCATTGTCCGGCGCCGTCTGCTTATGCAGGCGATTTAAGGCGTCATACTGATACGTGGTGCTGTAGGTAAACGATCCGACCGATGATGGTCGCCACTGCGTGGTCAGATGCCCCGCGTCGTCGAATCCAGAGTACTCATTGATGTACCCGCTATTGTCGAATCGTGGGTAGTCGCGCACCGTGATTCGCCCGAGCGCGTCACGCCACTCAGTGAGGCTCGGTGCACCTGGCTTGGACGCAACGGTCTCATACGCCCATCCACTGGGTTGCAGGATGAAGGTATAGGAATAGCGGGTCTCGGTCGTGTTCTGACCTGCGTAGTCAGGCGGATAATCGGCAACCTTTCGTCCAAAATTATCGTATGCGACGGAGGACTTGATTCCGTTCGGATCGGTGACACTCGTGACTGTCCCGAAGCGATTATCGAAGGTGGACGTCGTCGTCTGGCTACTCGATGTGCTCAGGATCTTAGTGACAGAAACGGGAAATTGGAAATAAGGACTATAGGTCGCGTCGTAATAGCTATAGGTCGTTTGCCGTGGAGCGGCATATTGTGGATCGGTAACTGCCAGGCTTGGGTCCGCGTGAACTGTCACGCTGGTCTTGTTCCCGGCATTGTCCGTGTACTGGTAGTCAGTAATCAGGCGGAGGTGAACATCCGTAGCCGCATTCTTATTCGTGGAACAGTTCAGGCCCGGTTCGATAATTTCTTGTTTGAGCAATCCATTTGTGAAATAGCTAAACGCTGAAGTGCGAGTTGCGGGTGAGCTGCCGGGAACGGAATTTGTGACGGCCGTACAAGAGAGGCGCCCCAGAATCCAATTCGTGTAGTCGGCCGACTGATAACCGTTGACGGTCAACTTCGTGAATCCGTCACTGTGTTGGACCTGGACGCTCGTTGCATTGCCATCCGTGTCGTAGGCAAAAGTCGACGTGACACTCGGCAAGGCGGTGCCATCGAGGTCGGCACTTGTCTGCATAGTGGTTGCAATATAGGGAAAGATGCGCCCACCGGTTGTCGTCAAGTAATTGACCACTGTATTTACAGTCGATTCGACGGTCGTGTTGCCAAGCGATTTCGACGTCGACGATGTCATTCCGGTAAACGGGAACTGCTGGAACGCTGTAGTCAGCGTCCCGATGCCAGACACCGCGTCATACGTACCGTGCTGGTGAAAACCAAGAAAGCCGCGGCCCGTCGCGTCGACTTTCGCATCGCCATAGTAGTGGTACACAGTGTAGGGGTGACCGCTCGACCAATCTCCGTTGTCAGTGCTCGACGCTGTGAAATAGACCAACGGAACTGGAGCGGAATAGGAAGCCGTCGGATAGGAAGTGGCGAGAGCGACAGAATAGAACGGAGTACCGTTCGGGAGCGTCGACGCATACGTCATGGCATTGTATTGAACGTGCGTATTGCCACCGATTCCGGTGCGAATGTCCGTCATCAGGTCCGGTCTGAAGGCAGCTCCCGGTACAAAATAGCTCGCGGTCTTGCCGATCAGGTAGAGATCGGTCTGTCCGTCGCCATTGAAGTCACCGACGTAGAGGTCGAAGGTCTGAAGGTTTCCGGAGTAGGCGAGGACGCAGTTATTGGCAACCGCGATGCCAGGGCCCAGGCAGACGTAGGTCGCGGTCGGACCGACAAGGAGAAGATCCAGCATTCCATCACCGTTAAAATCTCCCGTATATGTAATGAAGTTAACACCATACCAGCCAGAAGTCCCGGCTATTGTGCTGCACGGGATTTTGAGCGCGGGAGCGGGACAGAAGCTTGCTGACGTTGCCAGATTGCCGGGACCGGGGAAGACAATCGAATCGGTTTTTCCATCACCGTCGAAATCTCCGTACACTGTGAGCGGACGCGTAATCGCACCGCTGGAGCCCGATCCGTAGGCTGCGCATCCGAGCACGGGTGCGAGGCAGTTATTGTAACCGGACGAATACCATTGTGTGGTCGGGCTGCTGACTGAGACGATGGACGTGGGGGGGAAGAAAAGGTCGGTGATTCCATCGCCGTTGTAGTCGCCCGGCGCGGCGATGTCGTAATTGATCGGTCCGTATGGCGAATTCATGGCATTGATAGCAGCCATCGACTGGGTCGTAAATGCCCCCTTGGTTGTCGTACCAAGGTATAACGTCGTTGTCGCCGGCGTCGTGACCAAGTTGAGCCCCACCGTCTTCTGCGAGTATGGCGTTGTGGCAACCAAGTCGGATATTCCATCACCGTTGAAATCACCCGCGTAGCCATAGACTGGGGTGGAGAATAGCGGTACTCCAATCGGGGAAGCGTACGCGACGGTCCCAAATGCCACAGGATTGGAGATATTTGCGCCGTATAGAACCTTGCCGCTGACAATGAGGTCGGCAACGCCGTCACCGTTAAAGTCCCCTACGAGCGGATTGTAGTAGCCCACATTCTGCATCGCAGGCATCGTGGAGCACGAGTTACCGGAGAGAGCGATCGCGGGACCGGGGCAGAAATACCAGGTGAAGGGGGCCACTTTCGGAGCGAGCACGAGATCCGCTGCTCCATCCCCATTGAAATCGCCGACGATACCGTAGTAGTTGTCTTGCCAATCTCCCGTGACAGTCTGCTGAAGCTGGAATGTTGTTGAACCTCCCGCAATGCCGGGCCACGTCGTGCTGTACGTCATCTGTGTCGCTGGGAGGGCACCATTGGGTACGCCGGCCAAGCCGCTGTTGACACTACCATCATCGGGGCTTGGAACAGGGACGCTCTCCTGGATACTTTGGAGCAACGAACGGCCAGTCTGTGGGCTTGTGCCGTAGTTCAGCGCGTACGTTCGGACGGGCGTGGTAAAATTTTTTCCGGCGAAGGTTTGAATGTTGATCAGACGCTGTGTAACTCGAACATTTGACGTCGCCACGTACCCAGATGTTTGGTCGGGACGAGTCCCATAGGTCAAGAGAATCTTATTAAATGGAGCGGAAATCGCCGGAACGGTATTCGGGTTGAGCGTGTAGTCAATTTCGGTCAGTAAGGCCTCGCCGGTTGCATACTGTGTATAGGCGTAAGTCATGTAATTCCCGACCACGTCAGTTACTTTGTTGATGCTCCAGGTTCGTGCGTATGCTTGGCCGGGTACCAAGAACTTAGAATCGGGCATATTACCGTATTCGACGATGTTTCCAGACTTTGTCCAGACCTTGAACCAAGAGGGGCCGCTTCCCGCCACGCCGTACGAGACTATCTTCGAAAACGTATCAATCTCTGTCCGGTACTCGGTCTGGTCCGCCCCATCGACCCCTTTAATCGCGATTAAGCGGCTTCCGTCGAGACAGAAGCGATCGTTGGCGTCGAAATTGACCCCGCCATGCACAGTGTCGGTCGCCAACGTCCGTGGGCATCGCGAAATCGTCGATATTCCGGAGAGAGACCATCCCACACCGGCGATACCATTCGCATTCTGACTGTTGTATTCCAGCGACAAGGAGGGTGTCATTCCCGCTGTTCCCGGCGGGACTTGAATGGGGATGGAGTAATGCAAGGCCCCGGACGCCGATACATTCATCGAGCCCGGTGTGTACATTTGCCCATCGATCGCGTGACTGACCGGCGCTACCAATGTGAGAACGACGAACAGCCATCGCGTGGCGCGTGTCTGAACATGGGCACAAAACCGCGCGACTGGAGGGAGACACGGCCGCCCGATTGCTGCGAGAGCGCGAAGCGAATTGACGACTACCCGTGGAAAAATCGTCAAGTGTTCCGACAGATCACTCTCGCGAAACGGTACCCGCATGGTTTCCCCTTGAGCTGTTCTTGTTGCTTTGCTTTAGTAATTTACGCCACACCCCGCGAGAACTGTGCTCCTTGCGCGTGGCCCGAGAGCGGGTTGCAAACGCTTAAAAAAAGACCGTCCTATCCACTACGATCACTACGAAACGCGTTTGCGCAAAAAACTGCCATGGCGAGCCTGCTGCGGCCCCGGGGTAGGCGTGAGGATCCCGCCGAGCGATTCAATTTCTTCGTCCGCAATCACCAATTCTTCAGAGCGGGCGTTGGGTTTCACCGGCCTCATTGCGGCGCTGCGGTGGCGGGTGGTACTGAGGCACGAATTGCATCGATGGTGAGCGCGGGTGTCCCTTGCATCGCCGCAGGCGGCGAAACCGGGATCGGATGTGGCGGTGCCGTAGGTAAAGGAACTTTGGCAGCGGGCGCGGCCGCTGGGGGCGTAATGAGGTTGGGATCGAAAACCCCGATTTTGGGAAGCGGTGTCGCTGGCGCGGTAGCGGCCGCTGTTTGAGCGAGGGCAGAAGTGAAGGGGCCTAAATCGAGGACGATCAGCGTACATACGATCCATCGGCAGGCGTTTTCGGATAGATCACGAGCACGCATTGGCATTTCTCGTTCCTCGGATGTCTTAAGCACGTCGCACGGGTCCAGCCCCATTCACGCGACGCGCAGCGCGCGTTTACGGGGCGGCAGGGGTGTCTGAATTTTGTGTGTGAGCTCGTTCGCATAGACCGTTCCACGGCAACGTACGCATAGCAACGCACAAAGCGCGCACCGCCCCATTACTGCTCTTCTTGGTCGTCGAATGTTCCAAAGGTTCCGGATCGATGTCAGATCAATGGCGATTGTTGCCGGCAGACATCAAGAATTGCATGCAGAGTATCGAACAATGTGGCCGTGTGTACACCGACTATCGGCCTATTGCGGTTCGGGGTGGTATTCTGGTCGCTTTATCGCAGAAGTGGGTCGGTGCCGAGGACGAACCAGTTGCAAGAAGGGTGACGGACGGATAGACAGTCGCGTGGCCGATTGCCGTTCTGCCAGCGGAATTCTCGCTATGAACTCAGATGTCCTCACTACGATTCGGTCTGACAGACAAGCGACATCTACATGCGGCCAGGGGGCCTGATGTCGGCATCACTCGGTCCATTTCCTTGTCGAGCGCAACGTGCATGCTGTCTACAATGGTGTGCATCGGCGTCTTGCCGTAACAGTACTTCCCAGCACGGGTGCGTCTCACATTGTACTCACGCATCCATTCGTCCAGATCTGCCTGCACCTCGTCGATCGGGCGGTAGATTTGTCGGCGGAACGCGCTCGCGTGGAATTTGCTTTTCACCATCTGATGAAAGCGCTCGCAGATTACATTGGTCTGCGGGGGGCTCTTGGCTTTGGCACGCGTGTGCTCGATGTCTTCCAGGTCGAGGTACAGCTCATACTTGTGCGCCTCCCGGCTTCCGCAAGATTCGCTGTCGCGGTCGCTCAGCATTCGCAAGCGCGACACCTCGGGCTCCTCGAAGAACGACAGCACTCGGTCGTTGAGCATGTCGGCGGCCGTGATCGCATGCTTACGCTCGCACAGCTTGGTGAAGGCCACCATGCGTAGGTGTCGATGCTTGTCGCGGCGCGGCGGGGATCGCGACCACAATTTTCGCTGGCGTCCTTCGAGTCCGCGCGAATGTTTGCACAATCTTCAAACGACGGACAGCCATCGAACGTGCTGCAGACGCCTGGTTGCCCGCTTCCGGTGGCGGGCCGCCGAATCATCGCCCCCGTGATGCGCTCGCCGGCGATGTCGCTATAAAGCGGTCCGTCATCTCGCGAAGTCCAAGGCGGCGATCGTCGGCTTCGGCCGAGCACGAGTCCGCCGAGCCGCCAGGTGGGGGGCAGCGCCACCCCGGACACCGGTCGCCTACGGACCAAGACAGGAATCCAACTTGCCAAGGCGCACCAACGTCGGAATTGCGAAGGCCGGCTATCGGAGGGACTACGGACCGCGACGGCGCCGCCGTGAACTTTCGCTCGTCGGCCGAAGCGGCCAGCGGGCCGTTCCAAGGAGCCGACGCTCGCGAATGGCCACATTCAATCCATGCAAATAGGCTGGGTCGCCC
>Ga0075030_100003826_pt1 | contig 13622 bp, 12 predicted proteins | sample LitLauG_LLR_2012_FD_71393 | JGI IMG/M metagenome (GOLD analysis project Ga0075030, IMG submission 71393) | Freshwater sediment microbial communities from Pennsylvania, USA - Little Laurel Run_MetaG_LLR_2012 | ecosystem: Environmental > Aquatic > Freshwater > Creek > Sediment | place: USA... | reverse complement strand
CTTCGCTCCGCACGGCACTTCTTCGCTCCAACTCTCCAACCACCAAGCCGAACTGCCCATGAAATCATCCGCAGCTCAAGCTTCCGCATTCACTCCGCTTTAATCAGCGGTTCCCTAGGAAATCGGCGAGGTATTGTCCTTTCGGATAATCCGTTTTTGGGTTCGTCTTGGAATCAAAATGCGCGCCCATTGAGACGATCGCCTCATCGAATCCCCGCGCCGCAGGATGATGCTCCGCATCCTCACCAAGATGCCATTTGCCAAACATACCGGTGGCGTAGCCCGCTTTCTTCAATGACTGCGCAATGGTGATCCTATCGAGCGGCAGCGCGACGACGTTGTCCACCGGACGCAGGGGGCGGCCCTGCCACTCGAAGCGCCCGATGCCGCCGACCGTATACACACCGGTGCGCGCACCATATTGGCCGCTCATCAGCGCGGCGCGGGTGGGCTGGCAGTTTTGACAGTTGTGATAGCTCTTGAGCCTCATGCCCTGCGCCGCAAGCCGGTCGATGTTCGGCGTCTCGTAGTACTTGCTGCCGTAAGCGGCGGTGTCCGTCCAACCGAGATCGTCGGCGAGAATGAAGATGATGTTGGGTTTCGCCTGCGGGGATGCAGAGTGCAGCGCAGCCAGCGGAACCAGCAGCAAGGTGGCGAGGATGAGAAATCGTTTCATGGGTTCGTGCTTACGATAATTTCATTTCCGGAGACAGGGTGAGGAAACCAGCGACTTCCACACTCTCATGTAATTGCTTCCAGGGTTTGATTGAAGGGTGAATTCTCGCGAAGCGGCGCAACACCGGACTAGTCATGAGCCAGTTCGCCGCGCAGAATACAGTCCATGAAATCCCCCTGTCTCCTCATCGCGCTGCTTGCGATCATTCTTACCGCGCCTCCATTGCGCAGCGCGGAGTCCAAACCCAATATCGTGATTCTGCTCGCGGATGATTTGCGGCCCGACGGCCTCGGGAGCCTCGGTCATCCGGTGGTGAAGACGCCCAATGTAGATACGTTGGTTTCCGCCGGGTTTGTCTTCCGTCGCGCCTATACGATGGGTTCGATGGTCGGTGCCGTGTGCCTGCCGAGCCGCACGATGCTGATGACCGGGCAATCCATGTTTCGCGCGATGAAATCCGTTCCGCGCGGGGGCGCGGCGGCACCTGACGACACACCGGAGACGTTCACCTTTCCCAAGGCAATGAAAGCCGCCGGCTACGCCACGATGCACACGGGCAAGAATGACAACTCGCCGAAAACCATTACCGCCGAGTTCGATGAAACCTCCGATCCAGGCGAGTCCATGGCCTGCGCGGACAGGGCGATTGATTTCATCAGACGCACGGCCGGCGCGAAGCCCATGTGTCTCTACATCGCGCCGCATGAGCCGCACGATCCGCAATATGCTACGCCGGATTTCTACGCGCACTACAAGCCGGAGGATGTGCCGCTGCCCAAGGCATTCGCGCCATTCCATCCCTTTGACAACGGCGACATCAAGGTGCGCGATGAGATGACGCTGCCGTGGCCGCGCACCAAGCAGAACGTGTCCCGCAAACTCGCGCGCTACTATGCCTCCACGGAATACTGGGACGCCGCGATGGGCCGTGTGATCCAGGCGCTGCACGATGCCGGCCAATTTGAAAATACGATCTTTTTCATCGCGGGCGACAACGGACTGTCGCTCGGCGAGCACGGTCTCCTCGGGAAACAAAACCTCTACGAGTTTGGTGGCATGCACGTTCCGCTCATCATCTCCGGCAAGGGGATCCCGAGGGGCGAAACCCGTGCCTTCGCCTATCTCATGGATGTTTTTCCAACGATCTGCGAACTGATCGGCACCGCAATCCCGGCACGCGTCGAGGGTCTGAGCCTCGCCCCGCTGATCCGCGGAGAGAAGCCGCGCGTGCGACAAGTTCTGTTCACTGCCTATCGCACCTGCCAGCGCTCGATCAGCGACGATCGGTGGAAACTGATCCGCTATCCGCTGATTGACAAAACCCAGCTCTTCGACCTTGAACACGATGCCCATGAGGAGCACGATCTTGCGACGCAACCCGAGTACGCAACGAAGATTAAGGAACTGATGGCCATGCTCGCGGAGTCGCAGCGGCAGGTGGACGATCCGCATCCGCTGGCTGTGCCGGACCCGAAGCCCGCCACGTGGTCACCCGCTATGCTCACACCTGCGGATCTCGCCGCTCAGGCAAAGGAAACAGCGGTGACATTCGAGCCCCCGCCATATCTGCACGGAGAAACCAAAAGGAAGAGGCAGGTGCAGTGAATTGATTGCCGGACGCGCGCCCGGCTGCGATTTTTTAGAGGGCGTGGTGGTGAAGCGCAGGGATTCGATTCGTGATTATCGGCTTCACGCAGGATTCAAGAAGGGAGTGGCAGAACCCTCACAGGGAACCCCTGCATCAAACCGATAATCCTGAATGGAGTTTCATTTCAAAAAATTCGCTGCAAGTTGTTGTGCGTCGAACACGCAATTTGCAGTCCGAGATTCTCTCCGCCAGTCGTAAAATACGGCACCCGGATTGATGACCACATTTTGGCAGGCTGGACTTCGGACAAGGCGATTTCTGATCACGCAGTGCTCGTCGTCAAAGTCGGCACGTGACATTTTGATTGGCTGCACGGGTCACAAGCATACTTCCGTTTTTGAGATGAACTGCGAAATGTTGCGCCGACACCCGCACCCGCTACGTTAGCCCGCGTATGAACGACGATTGGAAACTGGAATTTCGCAATGTTTGGGAGCGCGGCATCGCAGCGTGGAAGGCGGGACGCAAAACCGCGCATACAATGTTCGTGCCTGCTGATGTGGCCTTCCTCGCTGGCATAGGCTGCACGGCGCAGGAACTGTTCGATTTCGTGGATGACTCGCTCGGCTACGACGACCTCGATTTTGAGACGGTGCTCGCCGTAACGGCGATCCGGCGGGAGTATTTCATGGAGGTGATGAACGGGCAGCCAACAGGACGGGTGGTGCCGATGAGCGATCTGCCCGCGAAGTCCGCCGAGGTGGACCGCATCGCCTGGCTCCCGCGCCTCATCGCCAAGGCACGCCTCAAGCTCCGCGGCGAAATGAACCCGGATCTCATGTATGGCTGTGCCGGCGACCGTCCTTTCCTGCGAGACCATCGCATGACGTTGCCACAGTTTCTGCAACTCGTGCGGGACAATGGCGACGATGACCGCGCGATCATTGATGCAGTGAAGAAAGCGGCTGCGAGTCATTGAGGTAGTGATGCCGGCGAGCGTGAAACATTACACCTTTCGTTCACCGCCGCCTGCATCGTAGTCTCGCCAACACCACACCTATTTATGCTCAAATCCACCCCGCTGCCGTTTTACGCCTACTGCGCTCTGACCATCGGACTCATCATCCCGGCAGCAAATCACGGGTTTGCCGCCGGTGTTTACACTGAAAATCCCGGCACGGAAGGCGACGGCAGTTTTACGATTGGTCCCGACTACAAGATCGATCCTGATCTCACGGACAAGGGCAACCCCAAGGGGAAAAGCTTCGAGTTCTCGATGGCGCTGGCAGACAGCAAAATCTTCCGTGGCGATGACAGGACGCTGCAACCGGAGAAGAAGCCCGTGCGAAAGACGCGGAAAATATTCGTCTATGTGCCGTCCGCCTACAAGGACGGCACCAAGGCACCCGTGCTCGTCACACACGACGGACCGAGCCATCTCAACCTCGTCAGCAATGCGCTGGACAATCTGACCATTTCCAAGGATCCGAAGCGTAAACTCCCAGCGTTCATCGTGGTAGCCGTGGAGAACGGCGGCAACGATGGCAAGAAAAGCGAGCGCGGGCTCGAATACGACACCCTGTCCGACCGCTATGCGCGTTTCATCAACGACGAGGTGCTGGCCGCAGTGATTCACAATCCGGAGGTGAAGGCAGCGTATCCCCGCATTGCCATCACGGAAAATCCGTGGGGCCGGGCCACCATGGGCTGCAGCTCCGGTGGTGCGGCGGCGCTGACGATGGGCTGGTTTCGCCCTGACCTGTTCCGCCGGGTGATCGCCTATTCCGGCACGTTCGTCGCCCAGCAGGATGAGGACGCGCCGGAAGCAGCAAAATACCCGCTCGGCGCGTGGGAATATCATTCCGGGATGAAGCTGATTGAGAACAGCGAAAGGAAGCCGCTGCGCATCTTCACGCATGTTTCCGAAAAGGATTTGCGATCGAGCGATCCGGAGGAAACGCATCACAACTGGGTGACGGCTGGCAAGCGCACCGAGGCAGCACTGAAGGCCAAGGGTTACAACCACCGCTTCGTGTTCAGCCTCAGCACGGGCCACTGCGACGGCTGCGTTTTCCAGCAGACGCTGGCGGACACGTTGGTATGGGTATGGCGTGGCTATCACTCCGACTGAACCTTGCCCGTTGGCTTTGCCGGAAAAGACCGGTGCTGTGCCTTCATCCCTGCTTCCAGCCACGAGGCTTCCCTGCGCGATGAACATAGAGCGCACAATCGAAGCCATTGTCGAAAGGCGGGACTGCGGCCTCCATCCACGATGGCGAATTGCACTGTCCCCAGCCCAAAGTGCCGGTAGGTCGCGGACAAAACTCTGCTCGTCTAATGCAATCCTTTCCAATCCACTCTCTCCGTGAAAATTCCCACTCATCTTTTTCCCGCCCTCTTCCTCGCCGCGTCGTTGCACGCCGATCCGCTGCCGACCACGACGCGTCAGGCTGGCGAAGATGTCAACAGCGTAGGAATACGTACGCGACAGGGTCTCGCCGCAAGTACGACTCTGCTCTTCAACGGCTGGGGCGTTTCGCCCGCGGGCCAGCACGTGACGTGCGGCGACGTCGCACTGAAGATTCTCATCGCACCGGACGAGAAGGCGGCCATCGCCGTGTGCGCGGGCTACAATCGCCAGGGCGTGAACGTCGTGAGCCTCGATGCAAAGCGCGAAGTGCAGTTCATTACGCTCAAGCAGGCGTTCAACGGGCTTACGTTCAGCCGTGACGGGAAAAAATTCTATGTCAGCGGCGGCGACTCGGGCGTGATCTACAATTTCAACTACGCCGATGGAAAGGCATCGCTCGACCGCGAGGTAAAGCCCGATGCCAATGCGAACGCGGTTTTTCTCGCCGGACTCGCGGTGCATCCGACCACTGGCGCACTCTACGTTTGCAACGAGGCGAATCACGAAGTCTGGATGCTCAACCCCGACACGCTCGTGCGCGAACAGACAATTGCAGTCGGCCAGCATCCGCACTCGTGCGCCATCGGCGGAGACGGGAAGCATCTCTACGTGAGCAACTGGGGCAGCCGTAGCGTGAGCGTGATCGACATGAAAAAAGGCCAGCGCCTGCGCGACATCACCGTCGGCGTGCGGCCGAACGACTTGGCGCTCGCGCCCGACGGCCGGCTCTTCGTCGCGTGCTCGGGCGACAACACTGTCCACGTCATAACGACCGGCAAACTGGAGAAGACCGGCCCGGATGCCAGCCCGGCACGGCCGCTGTGGGCGGGCACGCGTGAGATCATTTCCACCTCGCTCTATCCGCAATCGCCCGAGGGCAGCACGCCGTGCGGCGTCGCGGTTTCGGCGGACGGCAAAACGTTGTTCGTCGCCAACGCGGACAACAACGACGTGATGGTCGTGGACATTTCCGGGAACCTCACGGAGGAGGCGAAGGAGCACGGCGAAAAAATCGCGCTCGTGAATGGCTTCATCCCTACCGGCTGGTATCCGAGTGCGGTCTGCCCGACGCCGGACGGGCAATTCCTGCTCGTGGCCAACGGCAAAGGCCTCACATCGCTTCCAAGCGCGCCTGCACACAGCGATGCGCCCACCAAATCGCACACGGGAGTCGTGTTCGATCATCCGGGGAAAACGTTTGAGGGATCGCTTTCCTTCATCGCTAGGCCCGATGCGAAGCAGATGGCCGCCTACACAGAACAGGTGCGGAAAAATTCACCTTACCACCCGGAGCATTTTGCGAAGGCGCCTTTGCCAAGCGAGACAGTCATCCCCGCGAAAGTCGGCGATCCGTGCCCCATCAAATATGTGCTCTACATTATCAAGGAAAACCGCACCTACGACCAGGTGATGAGCGACATGACCGATGCTCACGGCAAGTCTATCGGCAATGGCGACACGAAGCTCCTGATGTATGGCGAGAAGGTCACCCCAAACCAGCACCGCCTCGCGCGCGACTACGTGCTGTTCGACAACATTTATTGCAACAGCGAGGTCAGCGTGGACGGGCACAGTTGGACCGACGCCGCCATCGCGACGGATTTCAACCAGCGCTCCTGGATCATGTCCTACTCCAAGCACGGCAAGCTTCCCGGGAACGAGGAAATGGAGACGCCCGCGAACGGCTACCTTTGGGATCTCTGCCGCCGCCACGGCGTGAGCTATAAGAACTATGGCGAGGGCGCGCAGCGGGTTCCCTCGGTCAATCGCGGGAAATGGCCGCTCGACTTTCAGCAGCGCGACATGGATCGTGTGAAAATCTGGATTGATGATTTGCACCAGGCTGAAAAAAAAGGCGGGTTGCCGTATTTCACCATCATGTCGCTCGGTGAAAATCACACAAAGGGCACGAGCGCAGGCGCGAACACACCCGAGGCATGCGTGGGCAGCAACGACCTCGGCCTGGGTCGCATTGTTGAAGCCGCGAGCCGCAGCAGATTCTGGAAGGAGATGGCCATTTTCGTCATCGAGGACGACGCGCAAAATGGCCCCGACCATGTGGACGCGCACCGCACTTGCGGCTTCGTCATCAGCCCCTATTGCAAGCGCGGCGTGGTGGACAGCACACTCTACACGATGGCCAGCATGATTCGCACGATGGAACTCATCCTCGGGCTCCCGCCGCTCACGCAATACGACGCGGGTGCCACGCCGATGTTCAACACCTTCACGAGGGACATGCAGCTTTCCGAATACACTGCGCTCACGCCGGACGTTGACCTCAATGCGAAGAACACTGTGAAGACCGCGTTCTCGAAGGAAAGCGGACGGATGAATTTCAAAGCCTACGATCTTGCGCCCGAGGATGAACTCAACCGGATCCTCTGGGCCATCGCGCGCCCCGGCGAAACGTACCCAACGCCCATCCACCGCGCGATTTTCGCGAAGCCGTTGCAGGGTAAGTGAGAGCGTTGGTCTGGCGCTTGGCGATTGGATTGATCAATTGCAAAGAGCAGCAGATGCCGCTCTTCGCGCAGCGGTGCTCCTTAACGGACTGCGGTTCATCGCCGCCGGAACATTCATAATGCGCGCAAGCTTGCGCAGTGAAGCGGGAAACCAGCCAAACGTGACGAATTATAAAAAGGCTTCACTCGGGAACACGCTTCCCCAAGATTCAACAATGATCACTTTGCGTCATGTCTTGCTTGTGCCTCTGCCTGATCACGGTTGCTATTCGCGCGGAGCGGGAGTTGTTTGAGACGCCCCCAAGCTGGAAGTTCTGAACAAGCAAATCATGGCGAACGCGCGAGGACGCGCAAGCGTATGCGAACCGCAGCTACACGCTGGCGCTCCTGGGACGAAAGGTTGAGGCTCGGGCGGACATCCAGAAATCGGTGACGCATCAAGGACAATGGGCCGATTTCAATATGAGCGGTTACGCCAACGCTGTGCGCGAGTTCGAGGCGTCCGTGAAAATCAGCGATCACGTGGCACTCTACGATTATTACTCGCTGGTGCTCGGTTATTGGGGTGTCGAAAAAACAAGGCAGGCGCTCGAGAATTATCAGCCAGCGGTCGAGCGCGACCCGCATTTCGGCGAATACAAGACGCTCAATGATCGCACTGCCGAGTGGGCACCGTTCGAGCACCGCGCAATCCATTAGATTTACGTGTTGTGGAGCAAGGCTTGGAAGCCGTGATTCTGACCGCAGAGGCTGTTCACGCAAATGAACGGTGAAGGCTTGCTGCGGCTTTGCGGGACACTCAAGGCTCGCGCAGGGCGAAGACCTCGACACCAGTGCCGCGCCGAAAGGCAAAGGCGCGGCCATCACTCGCGCGGTGAACGCTCCACGCTGTGCGCTCGTTTTCCGGCGGCGCCCAGAGGACGCGCCCTTTCGTGTCGTGCAGTTCGGTCAGTAATTGCGAAGGTGCCGGCATATTTCCAAGCCGTTCGACACATGTTGCGGCCTTGCCGCGAACGCGCCAGCGCAGGCCACCCAAAGTGATGTCGAGCGGATCGGCGGCGTCAACGTGCAGCGTCGCGCTGTCCAGCGGACCGATGATTTCGCGGACGAGGGCCCCCTCCTTGCCTTCAATCTTCCACACGGTGAAACGACCAAACTGTTCATCGCCTTCCGCAATCCAAAGCTGGCCGGTCGCATCCACCGCGAGCGCACGGATGTCTCGCAGCGCCTCCGGTTCCCAAGGTCCGGGCTCGATACGTCCGCCGCTTTTTCCGACACTTGTGCTGAAACTTTCGGCGGCGTCCACAGGCCGGAGCCGCACCTGGTGGTGCGGGGTGCCGAGCGCCGTGAAGATCGTAAGTTTGTTGGTCTTCATGGCATCGCCGACGACCGTGAGAGCCGTGATACGTTCGTGTTCTTGAAGCCAGCGCGTCGTGCTCACCATCACCCACGGTGGCTCGTGCTCCATGAGGAAATAGGCGAGGCCATTTCCCGCGATCGCAGCCACGCCGAAGTCAATCGGCCGCTCCACGCCCGTCTGCGGATCGCGCATCGGTGTTGTGGAAAAGAACATCTGCCCCGGCTGTGGAGCTGTGAGCGTGGTGAGGTAGGCGCCACTCTTTGCATCAAGCACGGCGGCAAACCCCTCGGCACCGAAGGTCACGTAGAGCCGGCCGTTGCCCGCAGCGATCCAGTCACCGTGATCGATCTTCGTTTTGTCGTCACCCCAGAGCGCTATGATCGCGAGGTCGCTCTCCGTGCGGCCTTCCCACGGGAGCGGGGTGCCGGTCGCGGCATCGAGCCGGTAAAGCTTGGTGCCGTCGGCATCGGCGAGTACGAAGACAGTGCCACCATCCGCCGCGAGCGAACGCACCCCGCTGAGTCGTGGCCCGTGATGATGCCCCCAGTGAGAGCGTCCGCCCGGATCGCACGCCACAATCTCGTATCCCGCACGCGCCGCACGCCAGCCGAGATAAATGGCACGCGCATCCGCGGCCACCGCACACGGAGGGCCTGCATCTCCGCCTGGGAACTCACCACCGAGCCCCGCACCTATGCTGGCGAGCGGATCGAGCCCCATCGGGCGTGGCACCGGAGGCGAACACGCGGCAAAGGCAAAGGCGATGATTAGGAAACGGTACACCGCCATCGTTTTCCGCGACGAACGTCCCCCAGCGCCAGCGCAAAGAGGCGCAAATCGAGCGCAGTCGTCATGCAAACGGAGACCCATGACAACCCTGCAGGGAATTCAAGTTGCGATCATCGCCTTAATCGTATTCAGCGCATTTCCCTCCAAGCGGTTGTTCACGCAAATGAACGATGGGCGTTCGTTCCCCTTCGCTTTGCCGATGATGAAGTGGCCTGCCTCCCGTGCCACAGGATCATGCGGTCTCCGTTCGTGTTTGGGTGTTTGCCGATGAAGCCGGAGGATGTTTCCGGCATCAGTTTTCCCAGCGGAATTGCCATGATGATTTTCCGGACAAATTTCCGGCGATTAAACGGCGGCGATTTTGCGTGTGGATTTCCGTGCGTCCCAAAAGGGAGCAATCCCTTCGGAATGCACACGAGGCCGTCTTCACGCCCGATCCACAGCGATTTGGACTTTTCGTCGCGAAGTTTATCCGACGTCGGAATGCGCCGACGGCACGGAATTCCGATTATTGGGAAAAAACGGCGAATCCGCCCTCACACTCGACGAGCAATTTGAAGATCGGTGCGAACGACCAAAGAATCGCGCCGAGGATGGCCCTGAAGATTATACGGACACGATGATGGAAATGATTTTAAACATGATGGTGATTTGCCTCCTTATTGTTCGGATGTTAGGTGGCTTTTTGCTGATGGCGGTAACCGGAGATTTCCGGTGCGCTGATTTATTGAATCAGAGCGAGCGCCCTGAATTTAGCGATGTTGTTCGACGGATACGACACGGGCTCAATCGAAGAAATATAACGCGGCGAACGTGGCTGTTTCACCGTACGCGGCGGAGGAGTGTCCGTGGTGGTCCAATCATCGGTTTATCACGTGGCGAGGGCGGATTTCCGGTTCCGCGAGGAGCGCTGGACCTTGCTCCATCCGTTGCACGCCGCAACAGCCGCAACACCTCCAGTGGAGGTCACGGTTATGTCGTACTGCAGAGTGGGCACTGGGCCAGCGAGTTACACTTTTCGGCGGGGGTGGCATTGCGGCGGCTAGGGCGGCGCGTGTGTCTCACACCACACGCAAACCAACCACCAAGCCACACCAACACCGTATGAAACCGAAACCATTCCACCGCCCATGCATCGCGCTGCTTGCCGCCACGGCCTGCGTCGCGCTTTGGCTGCCCGCCGAGGCTGGCGACGACAAAGCCCCCGTCCAAATCACGCCCCCGGACGAAACGCATGTGCATGCACTCATCAAGCTGGAGATGGGCAACGCCTACATCACTCCGCGCGGCATGATCGTGCACAACGAGGGCATGACTTTCCAGCCGCTCTTCCTCGCGTTCATAGACCTCTACAAAGGCACCGGCTTCATCAACAATGTGAAACTGGTTGGCGGTGTCTGGAATGATCTCTCCACAAGCGGCGTCTCCGAGCATGCGCCGTTTGGCAGCACTCCGAAGACGAACTGGGTCGAAGTGGATCCGATTGCCGGGCTTTCGTTCGGCCTTGGGAAACACTTCACGCTCGATGTGACATACACCGCATTCGCGATGCAGATTCTCGACATCGGCACCTCGCAGCATCTCGAGACCAAGCTGAGCTTTGACGACAGCGAATACCTCGGCGCGTGGGCCATGCACCCCTACTTTTCCTACTGGCAGGAGCTGGAAAACAAGGCGACCGCCGCGGACGTGCCGCGCGCCGTCCTGGGTGCCTCGGCACAGTCCGGAAAACACCCGCAGCCCGGCTCCAGCTACTACTTTGAGTTCGGCATCGATCCGTCCTACACATTCAAGAACGCCGGCAATCTGAAAGTCGAGGCACCCTGCCGCGTGCTTTTCCCCGACTCGAGATTCTACGGCGAATACTATGGGAGGAGTTCGACGGTCGGCCTGTTTGAACTGGGGGTGAAGGCCACCCTTCCGATGCCGTGGATGCCGAAGGGCTACGGCCACTGGGCAACCTATGCCGGCGTCAAATACCAGTACTACGTGGACAAAAACCTCTACAATATGAACGCCTTTAACGCACCCGGTTCCGCCACGCGGGACTCCTGGGGATTCTACGGCGGCTTCTCGGTGTTCTTCTAAGACGTTTAGCTTTGGGGGATGGGCGCTGCCTACAGTCTTTGCCCATTGGTCGGTAAAACACAGGCAGCGCTTCCGTCCGTATAAAATCATGACCACACGTTACGTCGAAGCAGATCCCTATCCCTGGCCATACAACGGCGATCTCCGCCCGCAGAATACCGCGTTTATCGTCATAGACATGCAGACGGACTTCTGCGGACCGGGTGGGTACGTGGATAAAATGGGCTACGATCTTTCGCTCACACGCGCACCCATCGGGCCGATTCAGCGTGTCTTCGAGGCCACCCGGAAACTTGGCTATCATGTCATGCACACGCGCGAAGGACATCGCCCCGACCTTTCTGATCTGCCCGCGAACAAACGCTGGCGTTCACAGCGCATCGGCGCGGGCATCGGGGATGCCGGGCCATGCGGCCGCATTCTCACGCGCGGCGAACCAGGCTGGAACATTATCCCCGAACTGACCCCGCTCCCCGACGAGGCGATCATAGACAAGCCAGGCAAGGGTTCCTTTTACGCGACCGACTTCGACATGCTGCTGCGCCGCAAAGGGGTCACCAACATTGTCCTCGCAGGCATCACCACCGACGTCTGTGTCCACACGACGATGCGTGAGGCAAATGACCGCGGCTACGAGTGCCTAATGCTCTCCGATTGTACCGGCGCAACCGACTATGGCAATTATCTCGCTGCTCTCAAGATGATCAAAATGCAGGGCGGCGTCTTCGGGGCGGTCGCGGATTCCGCCGCATTCATCAAAGCCATCTCGTGAGCCGAGCCACCGTCATGTGCAACGTGGACTTCCCTCGAAATGCGTATGCTCTTATGTTGGGGGCGAATATTCTCTTGTGGAACCCAAGCCCATCCCCCGATACCCGCGCGTCGAAATCATCGATCTCTTTCGAATCGCCGCCCATTCCGACGAAATCCCCTGGCAGCCTTTCCGCGACGGCGTGGAAATTCACCGACTCTACGGCGACGGCATCGCCGGCCCCACTGCCGCACTCATTCGTTTCCGCAAGGATGGCATGGTGCCTATCCACGCGCACACCGGCTACGAGCACATCATCGTCCTTGCAGGCACGCAGCGCGATCAAAACAGCACCGCCTCCGCCGGGACGCTCATCATCAATCCGCCAGGAACGCAACATAGCGTCATCAGCGAGGCTGGCTGCATCGTGCTCGCAATCTACGAGCGGCCAGTGAAGTTTCTGCCGGAAGAAGAGGCCAACACGTCGCACAAATAACTGCCCCACGCTTGCAAGCCGAGTTCATCCATCTCGCCGTCAATGGCACGTTGATGCGTGGCCTAGAACTCAACGGCAATCTCATCGCAGCAGGCGCAAAATTCGTCCGTGAAGACGCAACGGAAGCGGCGTACCGCCTTTTCTCGATCCTTGACCGGCATCCGGCGATGTATCGTATCCATGAGGGCGGAATTGCAGTCGCGGTCGAAGTGTGGGCCGTCCCGCCCGCAGGACTCGCCTCAGTCCTCATTGCCGAACCACCAGGACTCGTGATCGGAAAAGTACGGCTTGCGAGCGGGGAGGAAACGCTCGGTGTGTTGGCAGAACCGATCCTTTGCGAAGGACAGCGCGACATTAGCCGGTTCGGAGGCTGGCGTGCCTACTGCGCCTCCCTGTAAGAAAAGACGACCTTCTCACCACAACGCTGTTCTCAATGCTCGTCTATATCCGTGGTTTGAAACAAAAAGGGGACAGACTTAAAAATCTGGCAGAATTCGGTGCCCGATTGTATTCTGCAGGGCACAAAATAAGCAGGGCATCCAACTGATACCGCGCATGCTTGGAATGCCATTGGATAGTCAATAATGGGGCGAATGATTCCGCTAAGAAACATCCGCTCCACGGCTCGCCACACCATGCCTCCCGTTGATCCGCAATCCTCGGCGAAACCCACCCCGCGCACGGAACTGACTTCCATCGATCACTTCAGCCCGGCTGGGGGCGATGTGCTGCGCGTGGGCTCGACGCGCCGGGGATTTCTCCAGACCGGACTCGCAGGATTGGCGGGACTTTCGCTCCCCTCATTGCTACAGCAGCACGCCCTGGCGGCAACGGCAGGACAAGCGAAGAGCAAGATGAACGTGATTCTTTTCTGGCTCTCCGGCGGGCCGAGCCATCTCGACATGTGGGATCCGAAACCGGATGCGCCGCGGGAAATCCGCGGACCGTTCGGTCACATTCCGACGAAGCTGCCGGGCGTCCACGTGTGCGAACATCTGC
>Ga0075030_100003825_pt1 | contig 13624 bp, 13 predicted proteins | sample LitLauG_LLR_2012_FD_71393 | JGI IMG/M metagenome (GOLD analysis project Ga0075030, IMG submission 71393) | Freshwater sediment microbial communities from Pennsylvania, USA - Little Laurel Run_MetaG_LLR_2012 | ecosystem: Environmental > Aquatic > Freshwater > Creek > Sediment | place: USA... | reverse complement strand
GAGTTGCGGTTGGGACGTGGACGGCGATTGAGGTGAAAGCGGGGCAGATCTTGAAACTTGGGCCGACTCATGGTGGCGCGCGGAATTATTTGTGCGTGCGGGGTGGAATCGAGGTGGACAAACTTTTGGGGAGCGCGTCGACGCATATTTTAAGCGGGCTGGGGGGAGTGGAGGGGAGGGCGATGAAGAGAGGAGATGTTTTGAGAATTGGAGATGTGCCTGAGACGGGAGAGGGTGGCAGGTTCACGGAGAGAAGAGTTGCGGAGAAGGCACGGGAAGAATTGGCGGCTAGGAAGGTTTTGCGGGTGACGGCGGGGCCGCAGAGCGATTGGTTTCCGGAACCGGCGCAGAAAGTGTTTTATGGGTCCGCGTATCGAGTGACGGAAGAGGCGAATCGGATGGGATTGCGGCTGGAAGGCGCGGCGATTGGGGAAGGAGCGCACGGTGAGATGATCACCGAAGGAGTTTCGCTGGGCGCTGTGCAAGTTACGGCGGCGGGATTGCCGATTATTTTATTTGTGGAACAGCAGACGACTGGCGGGTACGCCAAGATTGCGAATGTGATTTCGGCGGATTTGCATAGCGTGGGGCAGTTGCGGCCAAGGGACGAGATTAGGTTTGAGAAAGTGGATTGGGAGACGGCGAGAAGATTGTTGATTGCACAGGAGGAGTTGATTGAGTCAAAGGAGTTGATCGAAAGATGAAAACGAGTAGCTCAAGACGCATCGATTTGAATTGTGACATGGGAGAGATTACCGAAGCGGTCGCCGATGGGACGCAAGAGGCGCTGATGCGCTCGGTGACCAGCGTGAATGTGGCATGCGGCGGTCATGCGGGCGATGAGCGGATGATGAAGGCGACCGTCGAACAGGCGATGAAGGCGGGAGCAGCGATTGGAGCGCATCCGGGGTATCCAGACAGAGAGAATTTCGGGCGGATGGAGCTGAAGAGGTCTGAAGAGGAGGTCGCGGATTTTGTGTTTGCGCAAATTCAAGCGCTGGAGAAAGTGACGTTGGCGCAGGGTGCGCGGATCGTGCACGTGAAGCCCCACGGTGCGCTTTACAATCAGGCGGTGCACGATCGAGGACTTGCGGTGGCAATTGCAAAGGGCGTCGGACGGTGGCGGAAGGAGGTGATGCTGGTGGGATTGGCGGATTCCGCGATGTTGGAAGTTTTTCGTGATGCCGGATTTGCAGTGGCGGCGGAGGCGTTTGCGGACCGGAGATATGAGCCGGATGGAACGCTGCGCTCAAGGAAGTTTGAGGATGCGTTGATATGCGATCCGGAGGAAGCGGCGCGTCAGGCGCTGAGTATTGTGGAGCGCGGCGTAGTGATAGCGAGCGATGGGAGCGAAGTGGCGGTGCATGCGCAGACGATTTGCATCCATGGCGATACACCAGGAGCGGCGAGGATTGCGCAGAGAGTGGCGAAACGTTTGCGCGGGGCGGGAGTTATCCTAGGTGATGTGCTTCCAGCTAAGTAATGATAGCCCGCAGCTGAAGAGTGGGGCAGGAGTCTTAAATAGGATGGCACGGCCGAAAATCTAATATGATTTCGACCGTAGCCTGAGTCATGTTGCGATTAATCGTGGCGAATCGATCAGGAGAGGCTGAGTCGGGCCAACTTGGCTTAACTTCTTCAAGGGACTCCTCAAAAGTAGCCTTATTAAAGACGTCCCCCACCTTCAATCGCGATTGGAGATGTGTCTGGCTCTGGGGATCTAACCCCAAGATCTCAATTTTGCCTGTCCGATATTGAATCCCTTCATCCAATAAAATGACAATTGCGATAACCTGGTGCTCCTCATCCATAAATGTTTCGGGCTCAGGTGTGGCATCGATATATCCGAGCCGTCCGTAAAACCTTCCAATCTCTTCGAGGCCCTCCCTTATTTTGACCACGTTAAATAAGTCTCCGCGCTTTAGAGGAATTAGAGCTCGGAGTTCGTCTTGCTTCGCCACCGAGGCATTCCTGAAAACCAGTTCACCGAGGCGGTATTGGGGGCCAGTTTCGGCGTCCACCACAATCTGATACTGACGCTCACTCTGAGTAGCGCGGATCAAGAATGTTCTGCTATGCACGTCGGCCTTGAAGAAGCCTGATTCTCGGAGCCGGTCCCTAACCCTTTCCGGGACTTGTTCGTTGCTCCAAGTCGAGTCCAGAGTCTCCGGCTCGATCTGCAGATCAAGTGCAAGGAGCGACTGCTCAAGTTCGGATAGTTCGGGAGGTGGAAGCGGCAGATCTGCCGAGAACTCGACGCCAAGAATCTTGATTTTTCAATGCGTGTAGAGATGACTGTCGAGCAACTGGAGGACTGCGCATTAGATTCTTGGGCAGAAATCAGGAGAGTTGCCAAAACGATCCACTGGAGCCCGAAATAGCGGCGACAGTTCATATCTGAACTTTAGCGCCCCGGCGTAAACTTGCCAAGACGGGGACCGAAAACGTGCTGGTAGACAAAAGAGAGGTAGCGGGGGAAGCAACAAAAAGGGCGCAGCATGCTGCGCCCCTACTCAGACAAGAAAGAAGAGAAGAAAACTATTCGACGGCTTCGGTAATGACAGGGAATTGCAGTTTGGCTTTGGCCAGGGACTTGACGACGATGGCTTCGGCGCTTTCGGCGGTGGTATTGCGGGAAGTAGCCATTTCGCTGACCAGGAGGTATTTGGCTCGTTCGAGCATTTTCTTTTCGCGAAAGGAAAGAGGTTTACTGCGGCTGAGGGACACCAGGCTCTTGAGAACTACAGCGACTTCGAGGAGGGAGCCGGTACGCATGCGCTCTGAATTCTCCTTGAAGCGGTGTTTCCAGTCCGGGTGACAATTGAGTTTTCCCTTTTCGAGGAAGCCGAGGACTTTGCTGGATTCGGTGGAGCGGATAACGGAGCGAAGGCCAACCGTGACTGCGTTGGACTGTGGGACCATAACCCGCAAACCGCTGGAAACAATGCGGATCATGTAATATCGTTCGGTTCTTCCATTCAAAACGCCGTAATTGATCTGTTCAACAATGCCAACGCCGTGGTTCGGATAAACGACCTTGTCGCTGATCTTGTAGTCCATGGATAGTGGATGCCCCCTAGGAGATAAATCAACAGTAGAGCATTGTGTTGCAAGAGTCAAGATATCCTTTGAAATGAAGAAGATAGGGAAAGGAAAGGCAAAAATTGGCAATTGGATTGCTTGGGGGGGGGGACGGGGCAGCTAAATGCGTTAGCTGAGAAGGGATGACTGATAACTTACCGAAGGCGAGTGATGTGGCAGAGTCGATGGAGTACGGTAGAATGCGGATGTGATTGTATTAGCGATAGATACGTGCGATTCGCGGGGGAGCGTTGCGATTTTAAAGAGCGACGCCATCCTTGCGCTACGTGTACATGAGACGGCGGAGGATTACTCATCCTGGCTGATTCCGGCGGTAGAGGCGTGCCTGGGGGATGCGGGCTTGAAAGTGAATGGTGTGGAAGGGTTTGCTGCTGCTGCGGGGCCGGGATCGTTTACGGGGGTAAGAATTGGGCTGACAACGGTTAAGGCCTGGGTGGAAGTGTTGGGAAAGCCTGTGGCGGCCGTGTCGCGGCTGGAGGCGATAGCGGCAGAGTCAAGAGCGACACAGGAGTTTGTGGCCTCGTCTGCGGATGCGCGTAGGGGGCAGCTGTTTGGGGCGGTTTACAAACGTGAGAGAGGACAGTTGAGGCTCGTGGGAGAAGAGATGGTGATTGCGCCTGGGGAATTTGTGCGAAGCGTAGGAGCGGCGGCAGGCGGAAAGCGCGTGGCTTGGGCGTCGACCGATAAGGAGATTATTGCCGCGCAGACTGAGTGGGGAGAGCGGGAAGCTCTGGGCGAAAGCATAGTTGCGGTGAGTGAGGTGCTGGCTCCCGCAATTGGGAGGATTGGGGCAAGGAAGATTGCCGCGTGCGAGACTACAGATGCGTTGAGCCTGGACGCGAACTACGTGCGGCGGTCAGACGCGGAGATTTTTTGGAAAGGCGCGACGCATGGGCGGTGAGGCGCAAGCTTCTGGTGATTCGCCATGGAGCATTCGAGACTTTTGTGTAGCGGATGTGGCGGGGATGACAGAGATTTTGCAGGAGTCGCCTGAAGCTGCGAACTGGTCAGGCGAAAACGCTGGAGGTCTGGCGGCTTCGGAAAATGCGTTATGGCTGGTTTGCGAGAGCCAGGGAAGTGTAGCGGGGTTCCTGATGGGCCGGTACGTGGTTGATGAAGCGGAGATTCACAACCTGGGAGTGAGGCGGTCGGAACGGCGGCGGGGAATTGGAACTGCTCTGATTGAGGCCGCAGTGGCAGAGTTTCGCAAACGGGGAGCGTGCCGGATTTATCTCGAGGTCCGGGAATCGAACGCGGCTGCGATTGCGCTCTACCGCGTGCGGGGCTTTGTTCAGCAGGGAATTCGCAAGGGTTACTATCGAAGTCCAGATGAAGGAGCTGTCCTTATGGACAGAACCTTAGAGTCTGGAACTAAATTCCCACAGCTTTCCTCTTGACGTGGCGCTGCATAGTGGTATCTTGCGTTCATGTAGTGTTCACATCCCATTCACGAATCGAGAGGAGAACGCATGGCAAGTATTGCGCGGGCACCTCGGGATATACCCTTAGAAGCAGACGCCAATTATCAGCGTCTGGCCGAGCAACACGAAAAGTACGAAGCAGAACTGCAGAGAATCTCGAAGTCGCCATTCCTCAATTCCGAAGACCTCCTGGAAGAAATCAAGTTGAAAAAGATGAAGCTCCACTGCAAGGACGAGATGGAGCGTATTGCATTGCGGGTGCGCCAGGGACTGGCGCCGAAAATTCAGTAGCGCCTAATTCGAGACGAAATCTGTCGTAGAATGACCATGCCGCTCGCGGTGTATGCGAAGCGCGCGAAACCAGCGAGGCTTCTCCTCAGAGCATGGTCAAAGAAGGATATTTTTTTGGGGTACCGCCGCTGGCGCTGGCCGCAGTGCTGTTTTTGCTGAAGTGGCCGATTGCCGCCGGCGTTTTTTTGTTTCTGGCGCTGTTTGTGTTTTCTTTTTTTCGCGATCCGGAGCGCGTGATTCCCGCAGAACCTGGAACGGTGGTATCTCCCGCGGATGGGCGCGTCGTCGTCCTAACCGACGAGGAGTTTGCCGGGCGGCGCGGGAAGCGCGTGAGTATTTTTTTAGCAATCTGGAATGTTCACGTGAACCGGTCACCCGCGGCAGGGACCATTAAGAAAATGGAATACCGCCCTGGAAAATTTCTGGCGGCGATGCTGGAGCGCGCTTCCCTCGAAAACGAACAGAATGTATTTACGCTTTCGACCGAAGAAGGCGAAATCGTCTTCAAACAGATTGCGGGATGGATAGCGCGGCGAGTAGTCTCCTGGAAGAAAGCGGGAGAGAGCGTGGACCGAGGAGAGCGGATTGGGCTGGTACGATTCGGCTCTCGCGTGGACGTGTGGCTTCCGGAAGGGGCTGAGGTTGCCGTAAAACTTGGGGAAAATGTGAAGGGCGGTTCCAGCGTCTTGGCGAGGTGGACCGCAGCGGCGGCAATGCGAGTAGAAGGAAAACGCAAAAATTAGAATCTGGCGTAAGATGGCCGGAACAGGAACGAAAATCGAACCGATGCCCGAGCCCGAACAGCATCATATACCGTTCAAAGAGCGGCGCTTCAGAAACCCGCGTTTGCGCAGGGGGATATTTCTAGTCCCGAGCCTGTTTACAGTGGCAAACCTGCTCTGCGGGTATTACGCGGTGGTGGCATCGCTCCTGGGCGGAAGCGAGAACTATGACCACGCGGCGCGGGCGATCGGTTTCGCCATCCTGTTCGATTCGCTGGATGGAAGAGTCGCGCGATTGTTGGGGGCTAACACGGATTTCGGGGTTCAGTTCGACTCCTTGGCGGATGTAGTGAGCTTCGGGATTGCCCCGGCGATTCTCTCGTTCGCCTGGGGAACCAGAAACGTGATGCTCGACGGGGCAAAATGGACGCAATTCTTTGGCAATTTCGCGTGGGTGTGCTGCTTGGTGTTTCTGATCTGCTGCGCGTGGCGGCTGGCACGGTTCAACGTGCAGGGAATGGCGCAGGGCGGCTCAAAGTTTTTCGTGGGAATGCCGACGCCGGCTGCGGCAGGCCTACTCGCTGCAGTCGTGCACCGATTCAAGCACCCGTTGCAGAACGAGTGGGTGTCGGTCTTATGGTTCTTGCTAGCGGTGGCGCTCGGGGCGCTGATGACGAGCAAGATCCGTTACTACAGTTTCAAGGACATTCCCTGGACGAAGAAACAACGGTCATTTTGGATTGTCCTGCTCGGCTTGATTGTAGGGGCAATCTGGATTTACTCGGAATACGCGCTGGTGATCCTTGCCACGACCTACGCGGCGGCAGGAGTGCTGCTGCATGCGGTGCGATTCATTCGGCACCGGATGGCTCCGCGGACCCCGTGATTCATGCCCTCCTTGGAACGTAATTCCCAGAGATTGGTGATCGCAGGCGCGTCTTCGCTGCTCGGGGCGGAACTGAAGTCGCTGCTTGAGGAAAGTCAGTTTGCCAGCTGGGATTTCCGGTTAGTGGATGAAGAGTTGGCCGCAGGGACGCTGACCGAGGCAGGCGGCGAAGCGGTAGTAATTCAGCCGGTGGATGAAGATACGTTCGAGAAGGCGCGATGCATATTTTTTACTGGGTCGGCGGAGTTTACGGCTTCCAATTTGCCCGCTGCGCTCAGATCAGGCGCTAAAGTTCTGGATTTGTCTGGGTTGCAAGCGGAACCGGAAGCATCCTGTCCGTGGTTTTTGGATAAAGCTGAGAAAGTACTCGAGCCTTCGAAACATGAAAAAATGTACAGCGTGCTTTCGGCTGCGGCGGCAAGTTCCGTGCTTTTGTCGCTGGCGCTAGAATCGGTTGGGTTAAGGCGGCTGGCGGTGACACACTTTCAGTCTGCTTCGGAAGCGGGGCGTGATGGGATTGAAGAGCTGGAAGCGCAAACGACCAAGTTGCTACTGTTTCAACCGATCGGGAAGAGGGTTTTTGATACTCAGGTTGCGTTCACGATGTTAGACCGGTACGGCAATGAAAGCCGCCGGAAATTGCAGAATGATCTTGCCAAGATTCGTTCTCAAGTGAAGCAAGCAATGGGGTCGATGAGAGTGATTCCGTCCTTGACGCTTTTGCATGCGCCGGTTTTTTACGGGGCGGCGTTTTCGGTTTGCGCAGAGATAGAGCCGGCTGCAAAGCAAGGAGCGGTTGTAGTAGCGTGCGAGGCCGCGGGGTTCGATTTATCTCAAGCGGAAGATCTGGTTGGAAATGTCTCTGTTGCGGCACAGCACAGGATTTTACTCTCGAAGCCTGAACATGATCCTGCACAGCCGGGAACGTGGTGGTTTTGGGGAGCGGCAGATAATATGAGGTTGCCGGCATGGAATGCGGTGAAGCTGGCGGAGAAATTGCTGTGAGAAAGAAAAGTGACGAGTGGTTCTCCGGCAGCGATCGGGGTAAACCAGTGGCTTGTGGGGAGAGAACCGGTTTGGGCGTCGCGTTGGTGATTCTGCTCGGGGCCATCTCTGGGTGCGGGTATCACATAGCGGGGAAGAGCGATGCTCTGCCAAAAAGTATTCATGTGGTCGCAGTGACAGCGCTGGAGAATAAGACAAATAGTTACCGGATTGAGCAGCGACTGACGGCGGCAACGGTGCATGAGTTTTTGGTGAGGACGCAGTATCGCGTTGTGCCCGATCCCGCGAATGCGGACGCGGTGTTGCGCGGGAAGGTATTGAGCGTAGAAGCGGTGCCACTTTTATTTGATACGGCGACGAATCGTGCGACGACGATGCTGATTACGGTGAAGTGCGAAGTGAGTTTTGAAGAGCGCGAGACAGGGAGAATGCTGTATCGCACGGATAATTTTTTGTTTCGCAACCAGTATGAGATTTCAACGGACGTGAAAAGTTTTTTTGAGGAGCAAGATCCGGCGCTGGAGCGGCTAGCGCAGGATTTTGCGGCGAGGCTGGTGGCGGCGGTCACCGAGAATTACTGAGGGAGTTTGGAGCCGACAGAGCGAGAACGCGGTGGTGTGGCGTCCAAAATAATCGTCGCTAGGATTGCGTCTGCCAGGGCGGGGCAAACCGCACCCCTGTTAGCAGATTACGAGTTTTAGACCCACGTGGGTTATTTTCCTGACGCGGGAGCAAGATCGAGCGTAATGCCAAGAATCACCACACAAGAGCTGGCGGAACGGATCGCGAAGGGCAAAGCGATACCGGCGATTCTATTGCTGGGCGAAGAAGCCTATTTGCGGAATATGTGCCGCGAATTGCTGATTGAGAGATTTGTGCCGGAAGCTGCGCGGGCGTGGGCTGTTTCGAGGTATTCGGCGGACCGGGGAGAGACGCAAGCGGCACTGGATCAAGCGCAAACGATGGCCATGCTTTCTCCGCAGCAGGTAGTATTTCTGGAAGACGCGGAAACCATTGAAGGGCTTGGCGAGAAGAGCCGCGATGAGGCCGTGGCGAATATGACGGCGTATCTAGAAAATCCAGCACCGTTCACGACGCTGGTGGTGGAAGCTTCGAAGATCGATCAACGGATGAAGCTAGGGAAGATTTTGGCGGAAAAGGCGCTGGTGGTGGAATGTGGTTTGGGCCAGGACAGTGATGAACGACAAATGGCGGCAGTAGCGGTAGCGCGGCAGATTGCGAAGGACGAAGGAGTAGAGTTCGAGCGGGGAGCTGCGGAGGACCTGGCGGAATTTGTTGCGGCGGATTTGATGCGGCTGAAAACGGAGATCGGGAAACTTGCGACTTTCGCGGTGGAGAAGAGAATCATACGGCGCGGGGACGTGAGCGCGCTGGTGATTGCCGAAAAAACGACCACGGTTTGGGAACTGGCGGGGATGCTGGCTTCGCGCCAGGGCAAGCAGGCGATGGAATTTCTGGAACGGCTCCTGCGAGACGGCGAAGAGCCATTGCAAATGCTGGGCGCGATTATCTGGATGTACCGCAAAGTGATTGAAGCGAGCGAGGTGAAAGGCGCGTCGAACGGATTTCAGGCGGCGAGGGTGCTGGGGATGCGGCCGGAGCAAGCAGAGCTTGCACTCCAGAGCGCGCGGAAAATCTCGAAGCTGCAATTGCTGGCTGGATTGCAGGCATTGCAACGAGCGGATAGCCGGCTGAAAGGTGGTAGGGAAGAAGCGCGAACGGTGCTGGAGTTTATGATCACGGAGTTGACCAACGCTGAAGCTGCTGCGGAGCGAGGCTAGGAAAGCGCGAAAACAAGTTTAGGCAGAAGACGAGTGGAGCGCAGAGTTCAAAGAGATAATAACTCCGGGAAAGACATCGAGAGATAAAAAGGGCGCCAGCCCAAGCTAGCGCCCTTTTTTTGGTGATTGGGAACCCTTTAGCGATTGCCACCTTCGCCGTCGCCGAATTTGAACAGGCCAAACAGGTCACCAATGGCCGGAGAATTCTTGGGCACATAGGGATTGTCGTCTTCGGTCTCGGGATTGGGCAGATTGTCTCGGCTGCGGCCAGTGATGGTCGGCAGATCCCAATTGTGCTCGATGAATTTGAGGATGGAGACGTGGTCGCTGTAGTCGTGTGAAATATGGCCCCCACGGCTGTAGGGAGAAACCACGATCAGCGGGATGCGCGTGCCATCGCCGAAGAAATCGAGGTGCTGGATATAGCCGGAGTCGTAGTAACCGCCGCCTTCATCCACAGTGATAAAAATCGCAGTGCTCTCCCAGAGTTCCTTGTTGCTCTGGACCGCATCAACGATTTTCTTGACGAAGCCCTCGAAAAGATCAAATTTGGACGAGGCCGGATGGCCGTCGACCCAGCCGCTGGGCTTGACGAAAGAAACGGCGGGAAGGTTGCCATTCTTGATGTCCGCGTAGAGATCGAGGGTGTCCACGATGTGGGTTGTGCGGATGGCAGCGTTGGTCATGATCTGCGTTTGATATTGGAACGGGTTGCAGATGTTGCAGTATTGGTCGCTAAGCGCACCGACCGTGCCGTAATTGAGCTGGTACCTGTCAGTGAGATAGGGCGTCCACTGGTCGTTGTAGGATTTCCAGGAGACATGATTTTCCAGTAGAACATCGGCGATGCTGCGCTGGCTCGTTGGGGGAATGGTGAACGGAGTGTTGTAGATGAAGTGGTCGGTGTAAGCGTTGGAACCGTCGCCGAAGTAGCCGGGGTTGTAGTTGTTGAGTAAGTAGTAGTGGTCCTTGTCGCAATTGGGATTGACGGGCCGTGCGAGCGAGGAGAGATGTTTCAGAATCGGTCCCACACCGGGCTGAGTTGGATCAGAGCAATTGGAGTAGCTGCCTCCGCCATAAACTGGCGAACCAAAACCACCACCGCCGTACCCGTCCTGAATCCACCAGTTGTTGGTACCCGGCTGGGGGTTGGGATTCTCGATTTCGTCGACGGTGCCGGTATCGGCCGGAGTGTCGGTCCAGATGGTTTCGTTGTGGGGAGGCACAGCGGGGTTGCCGTTTGCGTCGCTGAACCAGATGGCATCGCCAAAGCCGAGAATGATGCTGTCCAAGCCTGTGCCGCCCATGGCTGGTTGGTGGTAGTTATCGCTCATCGAGTAATTGTCGACGAGCTCTTTGAAGTAGGGCATGTCGCCCTGCTGGACGTTGTAAAAGCCCATGGCCGTTGAGCCTTCGCCCGTGGTCTTGGCAGAGGGAGAATAGTCGGTGCTGAAATTGGAAGGCTGGGCCAAGCCGTTCACGTTTGAGCCAACGGTGAGCTCGGTCCAAGCAAACAGATCGGATTTGCAGCCGGTCGGGTTGGACTTCGTCGCATAAGCGACGTTGCAGTCCGCTTGTTGCCACATCTGGTAGAAGCGGTGCACCGGGCTAGCGGCGTAGGAGTCCCAAGTGAGGGTGTTCTTGCCAGTCGTATTGCTGAGCTGGAATGGCCCGCCAGGAAGCGAGGAGTAAGGAGCACTAGCATTAACACCGGTGATGCGGGTGTCGGGAACCTTGCCGGTGAGCTCTGAACCCCCTGTGGTCAGGTAGCCATAGTAAGTGCTGTCCGGAAGGCCGTTCTCAGAATTCTCGGCATCGGCGAGCGAGCAGATTCCGTTGCTCTTGCACACATCCGTTGGACCGCCGTTGAGGGGGGCAGGGAGAGTGGAATAGGGCGTCTTTTTGCTGGGGCTGAGCTGGAATTCAGCACTACCCGTGACATCTGCAGAGAATTGAGTGGCAAGCGAATAGTTCGGACCAGGAGTGCCGTCGTCCTTGACGATTCCTTTTGAAAGAAGGTTGTCGACGTGTTCTCCCTTCTTTGGTTTATAGGTGGCGAAGAGATGGTCAAACGAGCGGTTTTCGCCGACGATGATGATCACATGCTTGATGGGACTTTTCGCGGAACGCTTTTCGCGAGCTTGGGCCAAGCCGGCGAGCGGGCCTCCGAGACTGAATTGGAATACGAGTACTGCCAAGAAAGCGATGCGAATACAATGGAACGATTGGGCGACAGTTTGCTTCAGGGACATGTATTTTCCTTTCTTCTCATTCGAGCGAAATGGAGGACTGCTCCGCAGAGGAAGCTGCGCTTTTTGCGTTACACACAGATTGCCTTGGGGTGAATTCCGGGTAATGTAATGTTCCATCAACATAGTTGGAGAGGGGACCCCTGGATTCTTAGTACGCTCAGGACGCGATCGGTGCTGACTGCAAAAATTGCGGACAGACGCCAAAGGAAGGTCTGAATCAACTCGCCAACTTGCATTGATAAATCGCTGTATTCAGGGGTGGGGTTTTGTTAGGCTCGGCGCGAAACGGTCAGGGGAGGGAAAATGGTTCGCGGCTGGATGATTTCAGTGGCGTTAACGGGGAGTTTGCTGGCGTGGGCGGGCGAGCAGGCGAAACAGGACTCGCCGAATGCTCCGGCGGCTGCTTCAGCCGAGTTGCACCGGATGCTCGAGCAAGTGTCAGCGGGCAAGGCTGAGTCGCAGAAGGCATGGCTCAAGCTAGGGGCTAGTACGCGAATTCCGCCGACTGGTCGGTCCGCATCGGCTTCCTCCGATTTCGCCAAAGAATGGATGAGAACAGTCGCGTCTGGTGGGCCAGAGAAGGCGCAGTTCTATTCTGGGACGGAAAAGATTTTGCAAAGCTGGGCGGCAGCAATTGAAAGCGGTTCCAACCGTTTTCCGCCAATGCAAGAGATTCGCGGCTCGATGAGCAAGTGGCAGGACCAAAACGCCTCGCTCTTGAATGCACTGCAAACTGTTGCGGATGCAGAAAAGAAGTGGCGTATGGCGGAGTACAAAGAGATTCCAAGGATGAAGCCCGAGTCCGTCGTGTGGGTGTATGCGAAGGAAGAACAGAGCCAGCGGGATTTGACGATCCGAAAGTTGCTCGCGGATGCGGGTTCCATCATGGGAACGGCTGGAGAACTTCCGTCTCCCGTGGCGAGTACGGATCGCTCGGGCTCCCCTTTCAGTGGCGTTGTGAATCCACTTGGCCCGGATCGATTGTGGATTTATCTCGGCAAAGCCTCGACGCGGATTGGCGAGTCGATTCCAGTTGAAATCGGCTTGGGCAACAGCCGCGGGCCGAATTCCGCGGCAGATCAGGATTATTCGGTGAGGATCAGTTGTAAAGGCTGCGCGGCGAAAAAATCCGAGCTCACCATCGCGAAGGGAGAGCGGTTCGTGCAGACCGATGTTCAAGTGACGGAAGCACAAGTTTCGATTACCGCGCAGAACGCGAAAGCCTCTCCAGCGACGCTTGCTACTTACGGTTGTGCTCAGGCAACGGACGTTACTCTTTCCGTTGAGAAAGATCAGGGTGCCGGGCCTGCAGATGGGACGACACCGATTCCGTTTCGATTTGCGTTTCGCGACGCGAAGGGGCAACTCGCTACCGATTTTCGGCGCAAGACCATCGTTGCACAATATGCGGGTGTCGGGGATAGAGTTGCGCTGACGCAATTCTATCGCTCGGTCGTGGAAGGGAAAAATAGCATCGAACTAGGAGCGGATGAGTGCGTGAGCCCTCAGGGAGCGGTTTCCTCGCTTGTAGGAACGGCAAAAATTTCTGCGGCGTTTGAGGTGAAACCGGTCGCGCCGATTGAGCTGAGATTTGTTTACTCATTTCCACTGCTGGACGAAACTTGCATCGCATTGGGGATCTTGTTTGGCTTTCTAGCGAATTATTCGGTCATGAAGAATCGCCACGTGAACGTGATTGTCGGATGGCTGGCGAGCGCGACGGGGGCAGCGATTCTGGTGTGGATCGGCTACGCAGAATATTTGAATACGACACCGCAGCCGGATACTTGGATCATCGTTCTTGTGCTGGCGACGGTTGGGGGAGTGCTAGGAGTTGCTGCTGCGAAGCTGTTCACGCCAGAAAATGTGCAGCCGCCACCCACGTACGACGATTCCGCTGAATCCGCCTAAAACGGGGCGTAATAGAGTGCTGTGTTGGTTTTCAGATTGGATCCGAGACGACGATTTTGAAATGACGGACACGACGGTCGAAATCCGCTAGAAGCGCGGCGGCACTTTCAGTCACAACTGCTCTTTCGTGATCGTCTCCAGCGAACTTGCGAACAGCCTCAAGAGAGCGCCAAGCCGTTTCGACCAGCACTTCTGCTACGGGCCCAGTGCGGTGCACGGAAACTGAGGCGCC
>Ga0075030_100003824_pt1 | contig 13624 bp, 12 predicted proteins | sample LitLauG_LLR_2012_FD_71393 | JGI IMG/M metagenome (GOLD analysis project Ga0075030, IMG submission 71393) | Freshwater sediment microbial communities from Pennsylvania, USA - Little Laurel Run_MetaG_LLR_2012 | ecosystem: Environmental > Aquatic > Freshwater > Creek > Sediment | place: USA... | reverse complement strand
GCCAACTTCTCGATCGGCAGCAGCAGGCCCGCTTCATGTTCGAAATCAACGTGCTTCGTTGCCGGATCGTACTTGTAGTACGTGTAACGATACCCTTCCTTCACCCAAACCGGCTGCTGGGTTAGCTGCTTTGCGGTTTTCAAATCATAGGGATAGAGCTTCTTGGGAGTGACGTAGTAATCCGGATTGGAGTATCCAGCGTCGCGAGCCTTCTTCTGCTGTTCGGCCGCAAGGCGTTCCTCGTGCCGTTGATAGAAAATGAACCCGGCGCGCGCAGTTGCAATCATCAGGGCTATCACAAGCACCAGTTGAATCTTCTGTTTTGTCTCAGGACTCATTCGAATGACTGTACCAGACGAGGGACAGGTCTTGGATCCAGGTCTTGGTTGTTTGGACTACTTTGTCATTCCGAGCGAAGCGAGGAATCCAGGTCTTTGCTGGCGCGTGCAAAAACCCAGATCCCTCAGTTTGTTCGGGATGACAAACGCAGTTTCCGGACGACAAAAGCGGCAGAGCAGCCCACAGGGCGTTCCCAGGTCCCTCAAATGCTTCGTCACCACATGCTAAAATAGAGGTTCCCATGCCTACGATTTCCCGCAGAAAAACCTATACCGCCGTGGTCGGCGGCGTGCGCGTCGGCTCGGATGCACCAATTGTGGTGCAATCCATGACCAATACCGACACCGCGGACATACCCTCCACCGTGCAGCAGGTCGCAGCTCTCGCTCGCGCCGGTTCGGAACTCGTGCGTGTCACCGTCAATAATGAGGAAGCTGCCGCAGCCGTTCCCCGCATCGTCGAGGAACTCGACAAGCAGGGCGTCCGCGTGCCCATCATTGGCGACTTCCACTACAACGGACACATTCTGCTGACCAAGTATCCCGAGTGCGCGCGCGACCTGGCGAAGTATCGCATCAATCCCGGCAACGCCAGCATCGGCGCCAAAGGCGATTCGAACTTCCGCACCATGATTGAAGTCGCGGTCAAGCACAACAAGCCGGTGCGGATCGGCGTGAACTGGGGATCGCTCGACCAGACGCTGCTCACTAAAATGATGGACGAGAATTCGCGCCTCGAAGAGCCCCAAGACGCCCGCGAAGTCACCATGGAAGCCATGGTCGTGAGCGCGTTGAACTCCTCTGCTCTGGCTGAGAAATATGGCCTGCGGCAGGACCAGATCATTCTCAGCGCGAAAGTCAGCGGCGTGCAGGATTTGATCGACGTCTATCGCGCACTCGCCGCCCGCTGTAGCTATCCGCTGCACCTTGGATTGACCGAAGCCGGCATGGGCGCGAAAGGTGTCGTGGCTTCAAGCGCAGCGATGGGCGTGGTGCTGCAGGAAGGCATCGGCGACACCATCCGCGTTTCGCTCACTCCCGCTCCAGGCGGCGACCGCACCGAGGAAGTGCGTGTGGCCCAGCAGATCCTGCAGTCCATGGGCATTCGCAGCTTCACGCCCCAAGTCACCGCGTGCCCCGGCTGCGGACGCACCACCAGCACATTCTTCCAGGAGATGGCCGAGCAGATTCAGTCTTACCTGCGCGAACAGATGCCGCACTGGAAGGGCCACTACGTCGGTGTCGAAGAAATGAAGCTCGCCGTCATGGGATGCGTGGTCAATGGCCCCGGCGAGTCGAAACACGCCAATATCGGCATCTCGCTACCCGGAACCTTTGAGGAACCAAAGGCTCCCGTCTATGTCGATGGACGCTTGTTCACGACGCTGAAAGGCGACCGGATCGTCGCGGAGTTCATTGAGATTCTCGACGAGTACGTAGACTCCCACTACGCCGCTAAGGAGACTACGAAAGAAGAAGTTCACGCCAAAGCCTAGCAGCCCGTGGTGTAAGTGCGATCTGAATTGAGTGCAATCTGAATTGAGTGGCGATCTGTATCAGGGCACGCATTTATGCGTGCCGTAAAGGCTGCAGAATCAATGCGCCTTTAGGCGCTGGTTTTCTCGGACTTCCACAACGGGCTGCTAGGGCTTCACTGCCCGGTCAACAGGAAAATTGGATTCTGCGCCGGCGGCAAGGGGATCGCCGAACCCGTATCACTGGTCGGCGGCGCGGTTGTCCCGGGTTGCACACTCGCCGGCAGCATGCACTCAAATTGAGTACTGGATAATCCCGTCGCGATCACCGTCACCGTTAGCGAGTCCAACAACTTCCCGGTCGTTGTCGTTAATCCTGAGATCGAAACCTGCTCTCCCGGCGTGAAGTTGTTAGCGGAGGTAAACGTGATGATGTTCGACGCGATCTGATACCCGGTGATCGCTGCCACCACACCGCAACCAGCTCCTGAACAGGCTGCCGGCTCCGGCGTAATGTTCGTTGACAGCGTGTCGGGCGTGTTGTTGCCCGTGGAATTCGAACTTGTGACGGTCACTACGTCGGCGATCGTTGCCGCATCGCATAGGCTCACATACACATGGCTGCTGTCGGCGGCAGCGGTTGCGAATACGCGGAAGCGCGTCTGACGCGGGTTGTAAGGTCCCGACGCCGCGCACGCATTCACGACTGGCACAGCGTACTGTGTCGAAGCGAATTCCGTTGCCGACAAAAGCGACAGAGACGGAGAGGACGGCAGCAAAGTCGAAGGTGCCGGTTTCAAAGTCAAGCTCGCGGCGTCGTAGATCGTCAGCATGGGGACGATGCACTGCACCGTGCTGCCCAGCGTCGCGTCGGGGCAAGAATTCCCCGGCAATTGGTAGCTGGCGATGTAGAAGCGCGAACCATCCGGCAGCGGAGCGACCGACACCGGCGTACAGCCGCCCGGGCACGGTGAATTCGGACCAGCGGCCATCGAGATAGTGGTGAGCAGCGACGGCGGATCGGTGGTCGCATCGAACACATACACTGCTTGGGCCACCGGGTTCGTCACATAAAGTCGATTGCGACTCTTGTCGAACACAACGTAATTGACGCCGGGTACGCCCACCGAGACGCCCCCGTCCACCGCATTGTTAGCCGTGTTGAGCGTATAAAGCTTGCCGTCCCCTTGCGTCGCAATGTAAACGCGCTGGCCGTCCAGTCGGGCCGCCGCCCACGTCGGGCTGCTCCCAGGAGGCAGGTTAATCGTCCCCTGCGTCGACATGTCCGTTGGGGAGAGGTTCGTAATCGTGTCGTTTCCCTGATTCAGCACATAGAGATTCTGTGCATTCGCCGTCTCCGCCATCGCGACCGGGTGGGAGCCGGCGGGAAGGTACGCAATATTCGTGATCGTATTGGAGAATGGACTCAGCTGAAAAACCGAATCGGTGCTGCTCAAGGCACAATTGAGACCCGTCTCCGCCCCGTAGTTTGCGACATACACATTGCTCGTCTGCGATGTCGTCACGAAATCCGGAAGGTAAGGACAACTCGCTGGAACCGTCGCAGTTCCTCCGGCAGACATTGTGGGCAGACCCAGCGTCGTATTCCTGTACTGAATCGTTGGCCCGCTCACCGCCGTGATGGTGAAGCATCCGTTGTAAGGCGAAACACCATTGGTCCCGACATTGATGATCTCAACGGGTGCGCCTACCACCGCGTTGGAGACGGCCGCGGTAAGCGTAACCGTGACAAGACCGGTCGCATCCTCACTGATGGACGTAATGCTCGACGATTGCGACGTGCCCGAGATCGGATACGTGAACGCTACAGGGGTGCCGATGCTACTTATCGTCGAACTGGCTGGCGCAGGCGTAAAGGAATAAACGACATCGGTTCCGCACTGGGTACTGCCGGCGTTCGCTACGAAGACTCGCGAATTGTTCGGCAGGATACCCGCGTGGGTGGGATTGAGACCCATGTTCGCTTCGCCGGCATTGGTATCACCGGAGACGTCAATCTGCAGGGCGCTGCCGGCAGCACCCGGCGTATTCATAGCGAGGCTGAATACGGCGTGATAGGTTGACGGGTTGGGCGGGGTCGTATTCGTGGGAATGACCACCGGCCGGTACACATCTCCGCACGACAACTCGAGCAGGGCTGCCAGCACAAGGGCAGCCGCCCAACCCACACGTCGAAAACTCATCGGCGCTCCGAGAAAATTACGAGTCATTCAGGATGAATCGATTATTGTAACGGCTGTTTGGCGTTGGCGCTAGCCAGCTACGGCTGGGCTTACCGTTTCAGGGATGCGCCATAGCGCGCAAGGGGATGCCTCGCGCCGAAAGAAACGCCGTGCCGGGAGTGCAGTTGGGGAAGACTTAGCGCCGGCGTTTTGCGGTCGCGCGCTCGGGCTCTTCTGGGGCCGTTGCCGCCGGTTTCTTCTTGCCCTCCATCTGGGCCAGGCTTTGTTTCAAAGCGGCCATCAGATCGACCACCGGCGCCAGTTTCTTGGGTTTCTCGACGGCGGCGACTTCTCCGCCCTCTAGCTTAGCTTCGATGAGTTTCTTCAGGTTGTCCTGGAAAGAATCGTGGTATTTCTCCGGATCCCATTCGGCCGCCAGCGCCTCGATCAACTGATGCGCCACCTTTACCTCTGCGTCTTTCAACTCCACGTCGGGAGCGCCGAAGCCTTCCACCTTTTTCACCTCGTCGGCGTAATACATGGTGTGCAGCATCATGCCCCCTTCGGCGGGACGCAGGAACACCGTGTACTCGCGGTTGTGCATGGTGATCTTCGCGATCGCGACGTATTCGCTTTCTTCCAGCGCCTTGGTCAGCAAAGCGTAGGGCCTGCGGCCTGCCTCTTCCGGCATCATGTAATAGGACGATTCGAAGTAGACCGGATCCACCTCGCTCTGCTTGACGAACTCGAGGATCTCCATCGTCTTGGCAGTCTGCGGCTCAATCTTCTTGATCTCGTCGGGCTCGATGACGATGTACTCATCCTTGCGAAACTCATAGCCCTTTACCATGTCGCTGCGATCGACGACTGTTCCTTCCGCCTGGCAAATGTACTGCTGCTTCAGGCGTGACTTGTCGGTGCGATGGAGCATGTTGAACGAAATGCCGGAACTGCGCGCGCCCGAGAACAAGCGCACGGGCATGGAGATGAGTCCGAAAGTTAAATGGCCAGACCAGACGGACGACGGCATAGTTCCCTCGCAGGAGTGAGGCGAGTCCCATTCTCGCCCTCACCAGAAGTAGCTAAACACCACGGCACGGAGAGTTTAGCTCAGAACGTACCTTGGATGCACCAAACCGTGGTCAGGAGGAATCCAGATTCGAAGTCAGAGGAAAAGTGGTCGTCTCTCATCCCCTACCAGCTATTGTGGTTAACTTCTCGGATACGACCTTGAGCTCATGCAATCCTGTCCCAAAGAGTTTTCTCCCCCTGGCAGGCCAGTCTTGCTGACCCGTGGTGCGGGGTTCTCAAACAATAGCTGTGCGAAGGAGTGAAACATAGCGGTCTCGCTGCAGCCGCCGTTTGAAAGTCTTTCATCTTTTTGCGTGGACGTTCATCTGTAAGTCATATGCCGATTTCTTCTGCCGAGGAAAAAATGACTGATCCGCGCTACCCAGTTGGAAAATTCCACTACGATGGCCCACCCAACGAAGAACAGAAGCGAGCCTTTCTCGACGAGATCGCTCAAGCGCCAGTGAAGCTGCGCACAGCGGTGAAAGGCCTTTCAGACCAGCAACTCGACACTCCTTATCGCCCGGGAGGATGGACCGTTCGGCAGGTCATTCATCACGTGCCCGACAGCCACATGAATTCCTATGTGCGCTTCAAGCTCGCGCTCACGGAGAACGAACCCACAATCAAGACCTACGCCGAAGACCGTTGGGCCGAACTCTCAGACTCGAAGGCCACGCCGATTGAAGTCTCTCTCACTCTGCTCGAATCGTTGCACGATCGCTGGGTACGGCTGTTGCGGTCGCTCAGTCCGGAGGATTGGAAGAAGACCTTCCGCCATCCGGACCTTGGACCCATGACTTTGGAGAAAACGCTCGCGCTCTACGCGTGGCATGGACGCCATCACGTAGCGCACATCACCGAATTGCGCAAGCAGATGTCGTGGTAGCACCTGAGGAGAATCGGGAATGATCGCGAGAGTCTGGCACGGCTATACCAAACCTGAGCACGCCGACAGCTACGAGGCCATGTTGAAGCCGGAACTGCTGCCCGGTATCAGCAAAAAGAAAGGCTATCGCGGCAGCTACCTGCTGCGCCGCGAACTCGGCTCTGAGGTTGAGTTCATCACGGTCCTGCTTTGGGATTCGATCGATGACCTCCGCGCGGCGGCCGGCCGACGACTACGAAACGGCCATCATTCCCCAGGAGCGGCGAAAGTATTTATCGCGATACGACACCAAGGCCGCACACTATGAGGTTGCGTTAGTAAACGGGATTCCGCTCGGATAGGCTGATCCGTTCTTGCGCCTCACGTGATTCCCAGAAGCCAGAGCAAATAACTGGAAGACTCCCGCAGCACGGCAACGCTGCGTTGTACGAAGCTGTGGGGACGCGAGTCCGGCCGCGGAGCCACATAGACCGGAGCCACCTGCTCGTGTTGCAACAGTTCGCGAATGCGGAAAACGTGGTAAGCATCGCTGACCGCGATGCAGCTGTGCAGACCATTCGCACGCATGATCACTCCCACACGGAGGGCAGACTCCGACGTGTCTCGCCCCTGGGTTTCCGCGATCAGGCTTCGCTCTGGCACTCCGTGATGCATGAGATAGTCATGCCCCACACCTCCTTCGCTGAACTTCGGATCAGCCGCGGCGCCGCCCGTCGTAATAATCACGGGGGCCAGGCCTTGATGAAAGAGTTCAAGCGCGTGATCCAGGCGGGCGCGCAATACGGGAGACGGGTGACCGGAGTATTCGGCGGCGCCGAACACAACGATCGCGTCGGCGGGGTGAACTTCCTGCAACGACGCGGTATGCACGACGCGGATGGCCGTGAAGATCAGGAACAGGGCAACGACCGCTACACCCAGAAATAGCAGACGCAGCCACCAGCGCCATCTTGGGAGCCGGTTGGCATAGTCAGCGGTCATCCTGAATCGATTTTCCTCCGGAAACGGCGGTTTCGAGGGCTACGTTCGACCAGGTTCAACCTTGGGCGAAGAAGCTGGAGATCTGGTCGGCGGGAATCGCGCCCTCGCGAAGCACGCGCCAGCGCGACGTCTCATCGCTCAAGTCCACAATCGTGGACGCAACGTCGCGGGGCGAGGTGCCGCCGTCCACAATGATATTGATGCGCCCGTGCAACTGTTCGCGTACCTGTTCGGCGGTGGTGCACTCGGAGGCGCCGCTGAGGTTGGCCGAAGTCGCGGTGATCGGAATCGCCGCCGCCGCCACAACCGCCAGGGGAATCTTTGAGTTGGGCACGCGCAAGGCTACGTTGCCCGTGTTGGCCGTAACTTTGAGCGGGAGACGCGATCCGGCTTTGACGATGATGGTCAGCGGTCCCGGCCAGAATTTGCGGGCCAATGCATAAAACTCCTCAGGCAGGGGCTTGGCCAGTTCCTCGGCCTGATCGACGCTTTCAATCAAAAGCGACAGCGGCTTGTGGCGCGAGCGGGTCTTGATGTCGTAGACCTTATCCACGGCACGCAGGTTGAAGGGATCGGCGGCCAGTCCATAGAACGTGTCGGTCGGCATGCCCAGGACCTCGCCGGACCGGATTTGATCCGCAGCGTACTTGACCAGGGATGTTTCAGGGCTATCACTATTGATTTTGACTATCTCAGCGCGCACGGCTCCCCTTCTCTCTAGGCAACAGAATGGAATGTATTAGACCGCGAAACCTATCATAATACGGCAAAACACGGCAAACGGAACCAGCGGCGTATGATGCGGTAGGAATGAAAACACCCTCAGAGCCCAAAGGCAGCGCCGATCGGCGTCTTCGCCGCATTGAGGGCCGTCACAACCCTCTACTGAAGGAACTGCGACAGGCCTTTGCGCACGCCGAGCGCACGCCAGAGGGCGATTGCGCCATTGAAGGCGTGCGCATCGTGGAAGAGGCGATCCGGAGCGGGCTGCGCTTCCGGGCTGTCTTCTTTCGGGAGTCCGCCATGGACCGCGCCGAACGCCTGCTGCCACAGATCGGGGCGCATGTCGAGACTCTGCTGCTGCCCGACCAGCTCTTCGATGGTGCGGTGCCCAGCGAGACTCCGCAAGGAGTGGCAGCGCTGGTCCGGCTGAAAGAATTCTCGCTCGAAGACTTGTTGGAAAGGATGCAGGTCGGACCGATCCTCGTGGTGGTTGGTTTGCAAGATCCGGGGAATCTGGGCACGATCCTGCGCTCGGCGGAGGCATTTGGCAGCGCGGGCGTTGTCTTGGGTGAAGGGACAGTCAGTCCTTACAACTCAAAAGTGATTCGCGGTTCGGCGGGTTCGGTATTTCGGTTGCCTGTAATCGTGGCGAAGACGGCTGGCGGAATGGAAGCAGTCGCGGCCAAGCTTCGGGAGCAGAGCGTGCGCTTGCTGGCCACGTCCTCGCACAAAGGCACGCCAATCGATCAGGCAAAGCTCACAGAGCCGTGTGCGATTTTTGTGGGAAGCGAAGGGTCAGGATTACCTCGCCACATGATCACGCTGATGGATGAGACTCTAGCCATTCCCCACACGCCGCAAGTGGAATCGTTGAATGCGGGAGTGGCGGGCAGCATTGTGTTGTACGAAGCGGCGAGGCAACGAAAACAATGATCCAGAGTTTAGAGCTAACGTTAGGCTTAGGGTCAGTGTTTAAGACCAGACTGCGGTATGCGGTACAGGGTAATGTGATCTGTCGTGAGCACCGCCAATTCCTCTTCCCGCGGAGAGATGGCGAACGTTTGCACAGCAGGCACGACCGGAGAGACGTTCAGCGACAGGATGCGATGTCCAGTTCTGGCGCTATATAGCGCAACGCGTTCACTCTTCAAATCGGACGTGCGGAACACGATTTGCGAAGGCAAAGTTTGCTTTGTCTGAGCAATTCCCATCACGAAGAGATTGCCGCCTGCGTTGCCGAAGGCGAGAGGTTCAAACTGCGTTGACGAAGATAACCCCTTCAACAACACCTTTCCATCCCGCAAGACGCGATACCACCTGTCATCGTGATGATCACATCCCACCACCAGGAGCAAATCTCCGGGCAGACTGTGAGCAGATGGCAAACAGGTAGAACTAGCCTGGGCAAGTATTCGCCGCTTGCCCTCCCAGTTGTATTTGACGAGTCGCCACTGGTCAGCGCCAATCTTGAGTACTCGCACCTCGCCATCATCGAGCACAACAGGACGAGCTTGCCGTGAAGATCGCGTGGTGGTTGTGATCTGGCGCAAATCCGAATCGAGCACCCTCACTTCAATCTCTTCTTCCGGTTCGCGGGCTTCGGCCTCCGCGAGCTCGCGATGAATTACCGGGGTGTGGCGCTCGCGCACGATTCCAACCGCAAGGAATGAAGAGGAAGGCGAAGTCTGGACAAAAGCCAGCCCCGCGCCCAACGATATTTTCTTCCGCTGTTCAAGGCCGGGACCATATACGCGCAGTTCATCGCCCACGTGGACCAGAATCTGATCGTTCGCGAGCGGCCAGAAATATTGCCCCGAATCCGGTACCCGCCAGTCCACGCTCTTCACCACGTGCCTGGTGGCAAGATCGACGGCTACGGCGCGGACCATTCGTAATCCCGGCGACGACATTGCCTCGGTCTTACTTCGCTTCACCAGCAAGTGTGGGTTAAACGTGAACAGGAGTTGGTCTGGCCCTAAGAAGGTCAACCCGGCGTGATAGTCGAAGCCGAGCATGTCACGCTCCGAAGATGGGGGCGAGTAGCCGAAAGCGTTGAGTGGTAGCGTTAGCTCGACATCCCGAGTTTCGGCCGGGGATGAGCTGTCATCGAATGCAACTTCGCACGACGGCGGCGCACACACCTCAGTTTCGTCCGCGATCTTCGGCGGATCGGGCACAGCCGCTGGAGCTTCCGCCGGTTGGCCTGAGGCAGAAGCTGCGTCTTTCGCCGAAGGGTCGGCGGGAGTCGGAAACAGCACGAACTGCGTCCCTGTATCCAGTTGCAGTTCGCGGCCCCGAGAAGAAAGAATCGAACCACCCTCGGGCCCCTTTGCCACCAGCAATTTCAAGTGGGAAATTCCAACGACTTGCCCAGCCTTGACCTCCTTCGGATCTGGTTCCCGGAGACGCCCGGGTTCTACGTACACGGTCTCAGTAGCGACACTCAGGCTCCGAACATTCCCGTTCAACGCAAGGCCAACAGCATCGCTCAGGGGCTGGTGCCCTGCTAGCGCGTCCGGAATCGGGTCACGCCAGCGATCGGGCGCAACGATGGCAACCACCGTCAGCGGCAACGGTTTCATCGCCGGCCCTCCGCACTGCGCCTTGTCAAACAGGATTGCTATTTCCGAGATCTTGTCAGTCTTGGAGTAAGGTTTCTGGAGGACGATGCGACCTTCGAGTATGTCTCCTCGACGCAGCTCGCAGGACGAACCCTTCCACCCTGCTTGTGCGCGCGCCAGCACAGTGTCGCCGAGTCGAAGCTTGTCCGCATGAAGACGTTTCACGAGCTCGGCTTGAACCGGGATGAGGGGAGTATCTGCGCCAAGGAGAAGGTGCGGCAACAAACATGTTGCGCATAGCAAAACGATCGACCGATGCGTGAACAACGGGCCTCCCCCTTTGCACCTTCTCTGGCTCCCTTCTTGTCGTCGGGAGTACGAATGAGGCGGGCGGAAGCATGTTATCCGAGAAAGCGTCCGGAGGGAATGGTCACAGGAACAGGGTCACTGCAGGATTGGGCGAAGGCAGTGCACCTTGTGCTTCGCGAACAATCCTCGGCATCCTGACCCGAAGGAGAACGCCACTAGGCCAGCCCGCCCCCATCGACCACCAACGCCGCGCCCGTGATCCAACTCGACATCGGGCTCGCCAGGAACAGAACAGCATTAGCGACGTCTTCCGGTGTGCCGATTCTCGCCAGCGGACGATCTGCCGCCTCTCGCAGGAAAGCTTCTTTGTTGTCGCCAAGCTGCGCGCATTCGCTCATCAGCATGGGTGTATCCACGTCGCCCGGACAGACGCAATTCACGCGGATGTTGTGCCTCCCATGATCGATCGCCATGGCGCGCGTGAGATTCACCACGCCGCCTTTCGCCGCGCAGTACGAAGCGGCACGTGGCCCGCCTTTCAACGACCATCCTGAACCGATGTTGACGATGCTGCCTCCGCCTCCCCGGATCATGTGGGGCACGACTTCGCGCGACAGCAGGTACACTCCCTTCAACGTGATGTCCAGGGCGCGATCCCACTCGTCCTCAGTGAGTTCGACGATGTCTTTGCGAATCGCAATGCCCGCGCAGTTGCAGAGGATGTCGATCTTGCCCTTCGCCTGGATGACGGACTCGACCGCATTCTTGCAGTCAGCCGCACTCCGGACGTCGCACCTGAAGAAGAGGCCTGCTCCCATTTCATCGACGGTGGCCTTCCCTTTTGCTTCAGCGATGTCGAGCGCCGCGACGAACGCGCCCATATCCGCGAGCCGCAGCGCGATGCCGCGTCCAATCCCTGACGCCGCGCCCGTGACCATGGCGACTTTGCCATCGAGCGAAAGCAGTTGTGCTGCGTGATCCTTCACGGTCATGAAAAGTCCGATCCGCTAAAAATCCACACCCCAGGGGGCGCAGAGGCACAGGCGAAACCTCTTGTGCCTCTCTGTGTCCCCTGTGGTGATGAATCATTCATTCATAGCATCCAGCGCTTTGGACGCCGCCTCGAGCGTGAGTTCCACATCCTGTTCAGTGTGCGCAAGGGTGACGATCGAGTGCAGCGCCGCCGATGGCGATGCATAAACTCCAAACTGAAACAGCGACAGCACGAATTTCTGAAAAACCGCACGGTCGACGTATTGGCAGAACTCGCGATAGTCACGGATAGCCGGGCGATCGGTGAACATCCACTGCAGCATGGGACCAGCGCGCTGCACGATGCAGGCACGGCCTTTCTTACGAAACAACTCAGACAAGCCGCTGCAGAGCTTGCCGGAAATAGTCCACATGTGCCGGAATGCGGCATTGTTATCCCGAGTCAGCACACGAAGGTTAGCTCGAGCCGCATGCATGCCGATGCGCGATCCGTTGTGCGTGCCGTAGTGCAGCACGCCTCCCCACTGCAGCGCGTCCATCACTGCGGCGCGCCCCACAAGCGCCGCCACGGGCAACCCGCAGCCCAGAGCTTTGCCGAAGGTCGTCAGATCGGGAGAGAGTTTATAGAGCTCCTGGCATCCCCCGGGAGCAATGCGGAACCCCGTCACGGTTTCATCAAGAATGAACAGAATTCCATTGGCTCGCGCCAATTCCTGCACGCCTTGCAGATATCCGTTCAGGGGCGGGATCACTCCGACGTTCGCCATGATGCCTTCCGTGATGATCGCGGCAATCTGGCCAGGATGGCTCTCCACCGCGCGGCGAAGCAAATCGAGATCGTTCCAGGGAACGACGATGGTGTCGTCAAGTGCCGTGCGGTTCAGGCCAGAACTGTCGGGAATCTTTACTGGGCCAGTACGTAATCCGAGGGCCGCCGGAGGCAGGATGTTGGAACTGACGAGCAGATCATCGTGCCAGCCGTGGTAGTGCCCTTCAAACTTCAGTATCTTCGGACGACCCGTGACACCGCGAGCCAGGCGAATCGCCGCCATGACCGCTTCCGTCCCGGTGTTGGCGAAACGAACGCGCTCGGCACTGGGCACGATCTTCTGGATCATCTCGGCCACTTCGAGTTCAATAGGGGTCGCGGTCGCAAAGTGCGCGCCGGTTGAAGCCGCCTCCTTAATCGCCTCGACGATCTCGGGGTGCGCATGACCCAACGGCAACGCGCCGAAGGCCATCATCCAGTCGATATATTCGTTGCCATCGACGTCATAGAGACGCGACCCGCAGCCTCGCTCCATGAAGATCGGATATTTGCCGAATGTGACCGGGCCGCGGGATGACGAGCTACTGGCCTCGATCAGCACGCCGAGGGTCTGCTCGTAAATCTGTCTTGATTTTTCTGTTGTAAAGGTCAAACCAGCCCTCCGAGCCTGCTGATTCCGACCTGCCATGGTACAGCAGGGCACATTCATCCGCGTCTATCTGGCCATTTTCGACAAAGAACCTCCGGATGCGATGGATTGCCCCAGCCATGGCATAGAATGATGGTTCGCAGGAGCCTCGATGAGCAGTACGGCAGCATGGAAATCGTGGGAAGGGCAGGTAGTCGACGGGAAATTCCCGCTTCGTCAATGGCTGGGGGAATCGGAAGGCAGCGCCGTTTTCGTGACGGAGCGTCCCGGATCCTCTGGCGAAAAGGCCACGCTAAAACTGATTTCGGCACATTCCGCGATGGCGGGCCGTCAGTTGAAGCTCTGGCGTGGGGCGGAGCAGCTGTCTCATCCCAACCTGATCCGGATCTATGAAAGCGGCCCCAGCGGGAACACCCTGCTATACGTTGCGATGGAGTATGCCGAGGAGAATCTTTCGGAGATTCTTTCGCAGCGTCCTCTGACGGCAGCCGAGGTGGCCGAACTGCTGCCTCCACTGCTCGACGCCCTCTCGTATCTTCACAGCAAAGGATTGGTACATGGCCGCATCAAGCCATCGAACGTGCTCGCGGTGGGCGACCAGTTGAAGCTATCCGCGGATCAAGTGGCGCCATCGGCCGACGTTGATTCCAGTCTGCGGCGAAGAGATGTGTATGATGCGCCCG
>Ga0075030_100003818_pt1 | contig 13629 bp, 6 predicted proteins | sample LitLauG_LLR_2012_FD_71393 | JGI IMG/M metagenome (GOLD analysis project Ga0075030, IMG submission 71393) | Freshwater sediment microbial communities from Pennsylvania, USA - Little Laurel Run_MetaG_LLR_2012 | ecosystem: Environmental > Aquatic > Freshwater > Creek > Sediment | place: USA... | reverse complement strand
GCGTAGGATTCCGTTTCTGCTCCGTTTCCGCCGATAGCACCATAGAGATTCCCGTCACCCCAGGCCTGGATGGCGATCTCCTCACCCTCGTCTCCAAGTTCTTGCCCGGTTTCCACGATGCAGCCCGCGCACGCCCTCTTGTACCACATAGACAACGTCAACTGGTTCTGTCCAAGCATGTCGGAAGGCGTCATAACACCGCTGCACTTCGAGGTTCCATCGGGCGGCAGGCTGAGAGCGCCGCTGCCAATTTCGCTGCTGCTTGAAAACACTGTTGTCCCGGCCAGAGTTACGTTTGCGCCACCGATGGAATCGACTGCGAGAGTCGACCCCGATGCTTGGTCAAGACTCCAGTAATGGATCAGGCCGTTGCTCGGCAGAAGGTCGGAATTCGGAATGTCTTGGAAGTTGTGGGGCATCACCCTCGTGATAGGGGTGCTGCCATCGCTCACGCGATACAGGGCACAATCATGCGGTTGCACTGTTAGCTTGAGGGAAGTCGCCGGCCCAAGATCCCTGTGTTCCCAAAGGTCGTGTGCTGCATACTCCTTGCCCAGCACCAAGCCAACTTCGTTCCATTCCAGCGCGACCTTCGCCGCGCTGTCTCCACGGTTGAAGATCGCTAGGTACTGGCCCTTCTCATTCTCCTGCCTGGCTGTCCAGATCACAACGTCGTCGGTTGTAATCAGGGGTCGATTGCCGGTTGAGTGCTGGTTCACGGCAATTACCTCCGTATTTGTCAAAAGCGAGGTCGTCCATTCATCGTTCTGCGTTAGGTTGCCACCAATCATCAGCGGCGAACGAATGATGGACCAGAAAGTGAACAGCGTACGCTCCTCGTCGTGAGAAAACCGCGTCTGCCGCGCAGAGCCCAAGCCCGGCCGAGGACCTAGGTATCCAATCGGGAGCATATCTGCGTCCGGCCAGTGGCCTGGTCCGCTGTAAGGCGCCCATGCAGCGGCTGTGGAGAACTGCCCATAGAGAGTCTGAATCCAGGTGTGATCCACGGCAGGCTTCCAGTAGTCCCACAGGTCACCGGAGATCCGCCACATTTGCGCGTACTTGCGCACATCGTCAGCGACTGCGAGTGAGGTTGGCCCCGGTGACAGGCTCAGCGCGATCGCGCGCCCAGACCTTTTGAGTGCAGCGCTTATCATGCGAATCTCACTGGCTTTGTACGGCTGGCTCGATATGCAGTCCACCTTGATGAAATCCACACCCCAACTCGCGTAGGTTTTCGCCACTGAGTCGTAATAGGCTTGCCCTGCTGGGTTGGATTTCACCCCATAACTGTCAGAATTCCATGAGCAGGCATCCCAGGAATCGGCAGCATCAGAAGCGTGATAGGAAGAGTCGGCAATGGGTAGGTTCCGAGCGACCGCTTCACGCGGAATACCTCGCATAATATGGATGCCGAACCTCAAACCGAGTGAATGTACGTAGTCTGCGAGTGGCTTAAAACCCGCCCCGCTTACTGCCGAGGGAAACCGGTTCGGTGCCGGCGTGAAGCGTCCTACTTTATCGAGAGTAAATTCCCAGACGGGCTTTCCGCCACTTCCCGGGTTTTGCAAATACCAGCCTTCATCCACTACAGCATACTGCCAACCGAACGGCTTTAGATGCTTCGACATCCACTCGGCATTGGCCCTAAACTCCGCCTCCGTGATCGTCAACCCGTAGGCATCCCAACTGTTCCAGCCCATGGGCGGCGTCATAGGCAGCTGATTGTGTGCATCGCTTTGAGCAAGAACGCTCAACGCAGTTACGGCGACTAATACCACAGAGTAATCAAATCTGCGCTTTCGGGCGTTCTGCACTCGTTTGCCCGCCGACAGCTTGCTAAGGTTTGAAGTGACTCTTCCGGTTTGGTCATTAATCTCTTTCGACCGCTCGGGAGTCATGCAGTCCACGATGCACCTCCATTAATCCTGGGTCTCCGTAGATTCATTCGAGCGAGGAACAGTCCCCTAAGTGCGATGAAAATAATGTCAGTGAAGCCGAAAGTCAATCCAAGATGCGTAAAGGGAGAGGAGGTCATCTCCCAGCGAAAGCGTGTAGCCCGGAGATCGCCCGGCTTCAAGGTGGCGCATTCTCGTCTGGTCCGAGTCATTCGGAAGTATTGTCACATCGTCGCGGCGTGTTTGCACTGCTGCTGGCCAAACACTCGAAGTACCCATACTCTGCGTGACAGCATTTTTCGATGACGCCAATTTAAGCTTGTGCCGGAGATCAAGCTCCAACCCGCTTGCAGAACCCGACGCGGAATTTGACGGCTGAACTACCGCTTACCAACTGACATTCCATCAGTAGATCGGCAGAAAGACTCCTCAGATTGCTTCAAATGAGTCTGCTGACGGTGTGCCCCAGCCTTGCTCCAATTAGCATCGCTGATGGAACAGTAAACCTGGGCCTCCAGCGGTAGCACCGTGATAGGCTCCCCCGACCTGAGCAGCCGCGGCCTCGGAGGCCACATTGATTGTAGGGCATATAACTGACCAGATTGAGCTTCCACTAAACCGCTTGACACCTTCACATATTGTGAAGTATTCTTGATAGGTGCACATTGTTACGCGTAAGCACCTGAAGGAGGCGATGGAAACCTACCCAGATGCAGCGAACGAAATTGCAGCCTGGACCGCCGTTGTCGAGGCGGTTCGCTGGCACAATTTTGATGAGGTCCGCAGAACGTTCAAAGATGCCGATTCGGTAGAAGGCTACGTCATCTTCAATATTAGGCACAACCGGTACAGGCTTGTAACTGTCATCCACTATGCGAAGACGACGAAGCAAAGGCAAACGCAAGGGCATGTCTACATCCGGTCTTTCTTGACGCATAAGGAATACGACAATAGCAGCAACTGGGACAGGAGGTACGGAAAATAATGAGCACAGTTCTCGCAAACCCCGCGGAAATGATTGCGCATGGCGCCCCCCGCGTCATACACAACGATGAAGAACTCGAAATGTATACTGATGCTCTTTTCCAACTAACGGCGCTGGAAAATCCTTCGAGCTCTGAAGTTGAGGCGATCGAACTCCTAACGTTGCTTGTGGAACGTTACGAGGAAGAGCATTACTCCGTGCCCAAGGCTGATCCAGTTTCAATTGTCCGATTTCTGATTGAACAGCAACATCTGACACAGCGCGACCTCATTCCTCAATTTGGTTCAGAAAGCGCCGTTTCGATGTTCATGACTGGACAACGAAATCTCACCTTGGAACAAGTGCGGAAATTGAGCACTCGGTTCAAACTTCCCACTGACGTTTTCATCCCCAAGGCATCCGTCCCACGCAGCCCAAAGCGACTCGCGAAAGGGCGCTCACGTTCTCGATAGTTGTCTCTCCGGATTGGCCGCCGAGATCAAGCGGAAGTGGGTGACTGTCGGCCGATTATCCGGCCAAGAGATCCCGTGTTCTCCGAGATGCCAAAGTGTTCAATGACTTGCCGAGATTGTGGTTTCTTGGTGTGTCCTGAAATGTGTCGCAACCCTATTTGTTACACCACTACTTGAGACGTTGGCGGACGGTAATCGAGCGCCGCGCGCACGATTTCCAGTTCCGGGTGCTGATAGTGCATCGCGGTTTTTACGTCGCGGTGCCCCATCGTTCGCATTACGGCCGCGAGGTTGCCGGTTCGCATTAGGACTGGCGTACCGTAGTCATGTCGCGCACAGGAGAGAACCAGTTCTTTCGGAAGGCCCGCTTTGTTGCGCGCTTTTCGGAAGAGATTGCAAATTGACCTCAGATGTCCCGAGGTGGAGCGCTTTGACGGAAATACCCAGCCCTCCTGTCTGGCAGTACATCTATTCCGCAGAATTTCGAAAACTCGCCCGCTCATCGGAACAAGTCGTCGCCCTTCTGTGGTCTTGCTGTCTGGCACAAAGACCACGCGACTTTGCCAATCCAGATTCTCGATACGCATCCGAAAGAGTTCTCTTTCGTTCCTCATTCCTGTGTCGCGCATCAAGATGACGATGTCCCGGAAAAGATCACGAGTACGTGGGTGCCAGTTGCAAGCCAAGCTTCCCATTATCAGTTTCCTTTCCGCTTCATCGTCAAGACGAAGGTGTCGTCCATGCTCCTTCATCATTTTGATTTTCGGAGCGTGGCTGATCATCTTCCACTCCTCTGCTTTGTGCAGCATTCGTCGCAATGTTCGCAGTGCGCAGTTGGCATTTGCAGGCGAGCCAGGAAACCTCAATTGCTCGGCGCAATCGCTTGTAATCTGGTCGACCCTCAGCATTGGAACAGATGTCGACTTTAGCAGCCGCCAGCCGTTGCCGTAAAACTTCCTGGTTTTCTCTTCGAGTCTGGCACCGTTGACCCAATCTAGAAAGCGATTCGCAAACTCCTGGACAACAACAGGTTTCGTTGGAAGTGGATCGGTCTTTTCCATCACCGAAGCCAGTTTTAGGCTCGCCATTTGCAACGCCCTAACTGACTTCGTCTCTTGGGTTGACCCCCGGTGGCGACGGCCTCGCACGGTGAAGTCATACCAATAGAACCTCGACTTGGGCTTCTTGAACAGCTTCACGAGTTTCCTCCTTGCTGCCCGCACGGAAGAACTCGCATGTTCTGCACGATTCAATCGTAAGAACGACTACATGATAGCCGACTAATGAGTGCGTTTGTAACTTTGATGAAAAAGAGATGAGCACATGGTGCTGCGCCAAAACCCTCATGACAGACAGGTATTTCCTCGTAATTAACAGAAAACACGCGACACGGATGGCTCCCTAAAGCGCGTTTAGAACAGTGAGAGACGATTGTTGGACCATAAATGTACCATGATACTCGTTCGCTTCCGATGGCGGCCAGTCTCCGAAGGCGTATTTTCTGACTAAATCTCATGGCCAACGCAGAGATCGCTGACTTGCCAGATTCGAACTCCCCCCGTTAGGACAGATGGACGCACGCCACTCTATGGCTCGTTCGATCTTTGGGGCGACTTGGGAAGCAGGATCAAAACTGCCCTCCCGTCGTATTGGAGTGTTGCATCGGGCTTCGAGGCGAGGTCCATGCCCACGCCGTGCCCATCGTTGACACGCATGACGCGAAAACTCCTATGCCCCAACATTCCTGGAAAAACGCCAACTCGAGTTCCAATTGTTAGTTCTTCTTTTTTGTCATCCCAATGTAAGGGAATTAGCGAATACACTCCGTGCTCATAGTCGTAATTGTCGCCTTCATCTTCGTACAGCGTGAAATTGGCGTCTGCTCCTGCATAAATTCTCAGATCTATGGGATCAGGTTTTGTTGAGACTGACTCTGCGAAGGGCCCCATCGGCAAGATTGATCCTGACTTAACGAGAATAGGAATTCGGTCAAGGGGAGCTTCGGCTGTGATGGTTTGATCGCTGACAAGGCGCTTGCCCGTCCAGAAGTCAAACCAGTCGCTGCCTGCGGGTAGATAGAGAGACCGCTGAAAGGCTCCTTCGGTGGTTACTGGATTAATGAGTAATGTCGGGCCAAACAGAAACTGATCTGAGATCTGCCGTGCTCTGGAATCAAAAGGAAACTCCAACGGCAACGCTCGCATAAGCGTCTCGCCATGGCGCGTAACACCCCACGCTGCGGAATAGATATACGGCAGCAAACGATAACGCAACTCGTCGTACTGCGTGAGGATCTTCTCAACTTCAGGACCGTAATTCCACAGCTCTGCGTTTGATTTGTATCCGTGGACACGAAAGATGGGGCAGAAGGTGCCGTACTCAAACCAGCGGATCAATAATTCATGGTATTTGTCTGATGTGTATTGATCCTCGGGACGAAAGAACCCTCCCACATCGGTCGTCCAATACGGGATTCCAGACATGCTGAAGCTGAGGCCCGCGGAAATTTGCCGGCGGAGTGTAAGCCAGTTCGAACTGATGTCACCCGACCAAGAGGCGGCCGCATTTCCCTGTTGTCCGGCAAACGCCGAACGCGTGAGAATTACGACTCGCTTCCGGTCCGTAGTTGACCGCTGGCCCTCGTAGATTGCTTTTGTGACGTAGAGAGGATAGGCGTTGCGAACTGAGTCTCCGCTGCCCAGAAAAGTCTCCTTACCGTGCAGCGCATCGAACTCCGGCTCAGATGCATCCATCCACCAGGCGTCCATTCCATTTGCAAAGATGCCGTTCTTGAGTTCCGACCAGAATGCCGCTTGCGCCGCGGGGTTGAAAAAATCCGTCCAGGGAGTTCCTGAGACCAGCAAAGAATCTGCTGACATCCTCTTGTAGACGTCTGTGTCTTCCCCAAACTTCGACCATATTGAAATCATCATGTGCAGGTCTTCGGCATGGAGTTGATCGAGCATTTCTTTAGGGCGCGGATAGTGTTCCTCGTCGAACTTCATGGCATTCCAGCCGTATTTTCCCCAATACTGCCAATCTTGCACCAACACATCGACCGGGATTTTTCGTTTTCGAAACTCGGCAGCTGTATCGAGAATTTCTTGCTGGTTGTGATAACGCTCTCGGCATTGCCAATATCCATAGGCCCAATTGGGAAACAGGGGCGCTTCACCGGTAAGCTGCCGATATTCCGAAATGACTTGGTTCAATTGAGGGCCATAGAAAAAGTAGTAATCAATGGCTTGACCCAGTTCCGACCGGTAGGTTGTCGTGTTCTGAGGAGGCCGCATCGATAGTTGAACCCCGCCGGGGCCGCCTCGCGCCGACACTTCATATTCTTTATGCCCTTCCAAGCGAATAGTGCCGCTCGCAGAGCTTGGTGTCCAAATGTTGTTAAGGTCGATGACGTGCTGTTCACCGACCTCAAGCATAAGTTGATTCTTGTTGTCGCTGCTCAACACAAAGCCATACGTTCCTGGTACGCCCGTGATGATCCGTCCCTTGCCGGTACTTGGATCGATAGCGATCGACTGATCGGCGGGATTGAAGTCCGTCAGGGAGGCGTTATTCCAGAGGATGCCGTAGCCCTTACTCGACAAAAGAAAAGGAATCGAAATATTTGTATTCGCTTGATGCAGTCGAATTGGAACGCCGCGTAGGTCAAAGATTCCTTCCTGATGCTGACCAAGACCATACAACGCTTCGTCTGCCGGCGAACGAAAAGTCTGTTGAACCTGCCAAGCCTTAGATTCGAATATGGAGGGTACATCAAATGCTTTCCCACCCTCCTCGGGTTCGGCCAGCACTGGCGTGCCATCTTTGGACAAGAACGCCAACGCTCCGGTTGCCTTGTCAACTGTGACGCCCATCGTTTCAGTCAACATCTTGATCTGGTTGTTTTCCGATGCGAACTGAAGGTTCTCGGCTTTACATGGTTTGCTCACGATAGGAATCTTGGCGGTCGGGATCTCCGGCGTAGGACTGACAACAACATGGATGACGCTATCGCCGCAGACCTCAATTCGCATGCTCCCGGACGTAGTGCGGAGAGTCACCCCGTTTGCGTCTGGATGAGATTGCGTAATAGCAAAATGAGAATGATCCGCAGCCCAAGCTATTGAATGAATGCACACCAGTGTGGCAAGAACGCACTTCCTGATATCTGTTACTCGCGTAGGCATTCGTCGCCCCTCAGAAGTAGATGTTCACAACTTTCTTAAGCGAAAAACAATGAGCGAATTCGGTTGCTATTGAAGTAAGGAACTGCTGCCACCCTTCTGCATCGCGACGACCAACGGAATGACAGACTCCTGCTGTATTCGAATGGACTGTTCCAGAGCCTTGCGAGCTGAAACGCGATCGCCGACTTTCTTATAAACCTGCGCAAGCTGATAATGGATGTGCCCGTCTTTGTCGTCTGCGAGCCCGAGCTTTAGTTCGGAAATCGCTTCCTGCGTACGGTTCGTTTCGGCGTACACTCTGCCGAGCAACGCGTGTACATGCGCAATTAGGTCGGGCTTTGCTTTCAGGGCAGTCTTTAAGTATGGCTCGGCCTCAGAAAATTGGTATTTTTCGGAAAGAATCTCTCCCATAACAGCGTTCAGTTCTGGATCGCCGGGGCTTCTTTGTAGAGCGGATTTGGCAACTCGAAGTGCTCCATCTGTGTCGGAATCGGCCAGCATAGTCAAGCACAAACCGAACAAAGCGCCGCTATCATGTGGCCGGATTGTGATGGCCTTTTGATATTCGTTCTTTGCATCGGTGTATTGCTTCCGCCCACGATGGATATCGCCCAGTAAGACGTGCAGGGTTGGCGAATTGGAATCAAGCGCACTGGCGCGAGCCAGCGCTGCAGTAGCCAGCTTCTGTGCGGATTTTGTTTCCCAGTACAGCCCGTCGCCTTCCGTTGTGGGACTTAGCGTAAGCCTCTGGGCAGCCTCAAAAGTGACTTGGTACTTCGCCGTCGAGTAGGAGCATGAAGCCAGGAGGCGGAGTTCGGGAGCGTGAAGCTGGTGAATGCGTGGAGAAAGCAAATCGCTGCATTCGCGATATCTGCCGATGGCATATAACTCTCCTGCGGTCGAATCTGGCTTTGTGCTCGATTGAGACTTATCCATCGCGGCGCTCGCCGGCTTTGACAGGTCTGGAGTTTCATTTTCAGTAGTGCTGTGGAATAGCAAATCGCGAATGTCTTCGAGAATTTCGTCTTTTGAGCTTCCACTTTTGAGAGCAGATTCCAACTCGGAGAGCCTGCCTGGGGGCAACTCTTTCAATAACCTCGTATTCGTTCGGAGAAAACCGGCATCGGCCTTGCAAATCTCTGCAATTTCCTTCGTGCCTTCCGGTATTGCTCCTTGCTCGATATGCAGCCGAGCCAATACTAATCTGCTCATCAAGGAACCCGGATTCGAGGCGAACTCTGCCTTCAGTTCACGCTGGGCTCCCGAGAAATCCTGCTGATTCAAGAGGACGAACCCGTAGCCGGCGTGGGTATCGGGGGGGAAGATCCCTCCCGCGATGGTCTCTTCGTATGCCTTGGCGGACTGGGGAAATGCTCTCTGCTCTGCGAAGGTCTCAGCCATCAAGGCATGCAAGTATCCTGAGTGTTTGTGGCGATCCAGCAGAAGGCGAGCATCAGCTTCGAGTTGGCGGAGATAAGCCACTCCAAGGCGGAACCAGGAATTTGCCTTTTCCGGCCCAAGCTGAACGGCATGCAAATAAAAGGAAATTGCAAGCGGCGTGTTGCCGGTCTCAGTGTACGCCTGGCCCAGAGCTAACTCCGCTTCAATGTCGGACGGGTTCAGAAGAGTCGCCCGTCTCAGGTACGGAACGGCTACGTCGAATCGCTTAAGTTTGACGTAGTCGAGCCCAAGAAAAAGATTGGGAACAAATAAGCTGGGTTTCAGCCGGATTGCCTGCCTGAAAGCGGTAATGGCCTGCTCATCTTTTCCTGTTTGGTAATACATCAGGCCAAGGTTCGTTTTTAGTTCCGCGATTTCTGGGTGCAAAGCGACCGCTTTTTGGTAGAACTCTGCGGCAGCTTTGAAGTCTCCCATGGCCTGGGCTTTTTGCGCCGAGGCCAGGAGAGAATCAAAGTCCGGGGTTTGTTGCGAGAATGCTACGCCTAACAAGACGCAAACGATCGAACAACCAACCCTGGAAAAAGTCCCAATTTTCCTCACGCATCACCAATAAAACTTAAGCGCCGCCTGCATTTGTCTCGGCGTCCACGCTTGCGTAATGGTGCCGAAGCCAGGTCCCATGTAGGTATTTGGGCTGTAAAAGTTGGTGTGATTGAGGGTGTTGAACATGTCGAGACGGAACTGGAAACGGAAACGTTCTTCAATCGGGAAGTACTTTTGAATACTGATGTCCCAGTTCGCGTAGTTGGGAGCTCGGAGATCAGAGAAGTAACGGGGAGCATTGCCCAGCTGCCAAGGTGCAGCGACCGCGAAGGCCGACGTGTTAAACCATTCGGTGCGGCTGGGGTGGGCGAGGTGGTAGTCGCCGACAACATCAACATGTTGGCCCGCCCCGAAATAGTTGAGTCCATTCCCGGAACTCGTGATGGTCAGGGGAAAACCCTCTTTTAACGTCAGCGTGCCGGACGTCTGCCAGCCACCAACAATGGTATTCGCAACTCCGTTCATCCCCGAGCCGAACCTCCTGCCCTTGCCTACCGGCAGCTCGTAGACATAGCTCAGCACGAAGCTGTGAGGGGTATCGGTTGCATCGACCGACTTTTCGGCAGCGAGATTGTAGACGTTGCGAATATTTTCTGAGAAGTTTGCGGACGCGGAAGCCCAGTTTTCCGGCCCTCCTACATTGTCGACAAACTTTGAGAACGTGTAGGACGCCAAAAGAGTGAGGCCTTCAGACACACGGTGTGTGTAATTGAGATCCAGGGCGTTGTAGTGCGAGCCCCCTGCGGGGTCCAGGGTTTCGCTGATGTCGCAGAACTCTGGGTAGGGCCGGAGCAGCTGCCCTTGCGCAATCGTGGGTTGATCGAGACTGCAACCGCTCGACGTGATCTGACCAAAGAACGGGTTTGGAACCTGGTTCAGCAAGGCATTCCCCATTGAGAAGTACTTGGGATCGAGCTGATTGAGGTTGAGGCCACTTGCTTGCACATGAACGCCGTGGTTGCCGACATACGTAATATCAAGCACGTCATTCCGCGTAGGTGCGAACTGGAATCCATACATCCACTGCTGTGTGTAGTAAGTCTTGCGGTTCCGGTTAACAGCAGTGACGCTGAACCCGACATCGGTGAGGCCGTCCAGCGAGCTTCCCACCACTGGAACCAAGCCACCGGAGAACGCGGTGCTCAATGTGTTGGCTGGCAAGAACCCGCCATCGGTCGAATTCGAGGCGACGTAAGGAGTAACGGAGGTAAATCCAGGAGCCGGACCTGCCCCGCGATACGTCGGGGGATAGAAGACTCCATACCCACCTCGCATGACGAGTTTCGGCATCAGCTGATACGCGAATCCAATTCTCGGCGCAAAGTTCTTATAGTTCGTATTGAAAAGGCTGCGGTTGCCTGAATTTGCAAATTGCAGTTCGCCAAGATAGTTCTGTCCCACGGACGAACTGATGGGGTTGACGGCTGTGTAATCAAACGATGCCTGACGGTTGTACCGATCGGTTACTGGTCTTTGAATCTCATAGCGCAGCCCGAGATTTAGGGTAAGTTTTCGGGTCGCTTTCCAGTCATCCTGCAAATACACACCGTGGAACCACGTGCGGGTCACTCCTGAAATCGCGATGCCGCTACTCCCGGTGTAAGGCACACCCACCAGCATAGACGCAGTCGAATCGCCAGTTCCGGTGGCAGGATTGCTCGGATCCGGTCCGGCAGTGAACAGATTATTGAAACTGAACCCCGCCTGGTAGTATCGGCCCCCATTTTCATCGGTTGCGACGGCCATATACCCGAAAGAGAGCTGATGCGCCCCGCGTACCTTCACGAAATCGACAGATCCGCTCGCGGCGGCTCGTGGAAATGCACCCTGCCCCGCACCTGCAACCGGACCTTCCGGCAGATAACTCGCCATACCAATAATGGGGAACTGCGGGGAGTAGGTATCTATGAAACTGGGCAAACCAAGGGACGACGCCTTGAAGCCTTTGCTTTGCATATCGTTGCCCTCAACCCACTTCATCCCACCTAAGTTCACGCTCATCGTGAAGGTAGGAGTGAAGACCTGGCTTAGGCCGATGCCAATGTTCCAGCGGTTGTTGGGATTTCGCTGTCCCGGTCCAGCGGGATCGCTCGCGCCGAAGAAAGCAGCTTCTTCGTCCTTGTAGTTGGGTTTCTTCGAGAACCGCTCATAAAGCCGAGTACTGTCGCTAAAGTTGTGGTCGATTCGAACGCTATACTCGTTGGAATAGTCCGCCAGAACGCCCGTTGCGCTCCAATTGTTCGACAAGGCAGTGCTGAGCGCGGCCGGGTAATAGTTGATGAGCTGCTGGCCAATGCTGTTGATGAGTGCGCCCCCCTTATAAGTCGCCAGGTTGTTTCCTGGGATAGGGTCGCGAATGTAGCTAGTGCCTAGCACACGTGTGCTGAAAGGATCGTATAGTTGGCCACTGAAGATAGGCCTGCCCAGCGCGTCGGTTCCGATTTGGGCACCCAACAGTGCCGAAAAATCCCCATTTCGGAAACCCGACAGTGGTACGGTGCCGGAGTATTGCCCTGCATTGTGATCTCTATGGCCTTCGTAGTTGAAAAAGAAGAACGTCTTGTTCGTCTGTTTGTAGATGCCTGGAATGTACACCGGGCCGCCGACAGCAACGCCAAACTGATTGCGATGTGAAACCGGCTTCGGCAATCCGGCCAAGTTGTTGAAATAGTTGTTCGCATCGAGAGCTGCATTGCGCAAATAGTCGTACAGGTCTCCGTGCAACTGGCTGCCGCCGGATTTCGTGACCACGTTGATAACGTTCCCTGTGCTCCATCCGTATTGTGAAGTAAAAGAATTCTGTTGGACTTTAAACTCCTGCACGTTATCCGGAGAGGGGACGTAAATGACGCCGCCCCACCCTTCGCTGGTGTCCCAGGCGCCATCCAGAAGGAACGCGTTCGTGCCAAAATATCCTCCGCCAAAGTTGAGGAATGACACGTCCTGGTCGGCCGAGCCCTGCTGTCCACCCGACGAAATGGTCTGCCTCTGCGAAAGGTTGTTCACCGATGAATTCAGCTCCACGAAATTGAATACGTTACGAAGATTTAGCGGTAACTCCGTCACCTGCTTGGTCGAAATTTCGGCACTGAGGTTGGCGTTGTCAGTCTGCAGGAGAGGAGCGGCTGCCGTCACCTCGATTTGCGTGGAAGACCCAACAGTAAGACTGATGCTTTGGCTCACTGACTGTCCCACCTCCAGCATGATGCCTTGTTGCTTGAAGGTCTTGAACCCAGACGCCTCTACCGTGAGGGTGTATGTGGAGGCAGGCAACAGTGGGAACGAAAAATTACCTAGCGCGTCGGTTTTGAACGTGCGCGTGATTCCTTTTTCGGGGCTGCTTAGAGTCACATTGGCGCTTGCCACACGCGCTCCAGAAGGGTCCGAAACCGAGCCTGAAAACGATGCCGTTGAAGCTAGCGTCTGGCTATTGGCGACGGGCAGGACCGCGCTGATTGCGAGCGCAACGACGACCAGAAATAGGAACAGAGAACTTCGGAGTTCGGACATTGGCTCGCCTCTCGACGTGGAGTTATAGTTATCGGTAACTGTACCGAAGTTTGAGAATCTAATATCACCAGGGTCCTGCTTGTCAAGAGTTTTTTCTGGGCCGCTTGCCCAGGTCAGCGAGCACACCGGTGCGACAGGGGATTGGCAAAATCCCTTCGAGCCCTTAGTCGCTCTGAGATAGATTCGGCACGGCACCGTGGTGACGGTGCTTATTTTCTGGAGGCAGCAGCCAAAGTTTCTTAGCGTTGCGTTGAGATCCTTCGTGGTGCCAGAGTTGTGGAACTTCGAAGTACGAGGTTCGGTACAATCGCCTGTATCACGCGAGAGTCTCCTCCGAATGCAGGTTCTGCCAAATCGACCAACGCTCTAAATGCGATGCCTGCGATCTGGTTCTGTGGCATTTGCATTGTAGTGAGCGGCGGGGTGATGCATTAGGCCGATGGAATATCGTCAAACCCAACCACGGACAGATCTTTGGGGATGTTGACGGATAGTTCGAAGGCCTTGCGCATTGCCCCAATTGCCGTCAGGTCGTTCGAACAGAGGACGGCAGTGGGTCTATCGGACAAGGACATCAAGGCCGAAACTGCCTGCGC
>Ga0075030_100003816_pt1 | contig 13636 bp, 11 predicted proteins | sample LitLauG_LLR_2012_FD_71393 | JGI IMG/M metagenome (GOLD analysis project Ga0075030, IMG submission 71393) | Freshwater sediment microbial communities from Pennsylvania, USA - Little Laurel Run_MetaG_LLR_2012 | ecosystem: Environmental > Aquatic > Freshwater > Creek > Sediment | place: USA... | reverse complement strand
GTTCCATCGCATCCTCGTCGAAGAATGGCAGCGCGCGCTCAGCATCCTGAGCATCATGCTCTTTTTCGCAGTCTTCATCATTCACTTCCTCCGCGTCCGTCGCATCCCGCGCGACACGATTTCACACATGGAAAAACTCCCGCTCGAAAACGACGACCATGACTAATCCGGCCGACTACACACCCGACTCACCGCTTGACGGCGACCTGCGCCCGCACAGTTTCGACGGCATTCAGGAATACGACAAGCGCCTGCCACGCTGGTGGTTGCTCGCACTCTACGGCACGATTGTCTTCGCCTTCATCTACTGGGCCTACTACCACGCATACGGCGTCGGCACTCCACCGGCACAGGCACTCGAAAAGGCGATGGCGGAAAACGCCGCGAGCGCCGCGAAGAAATCCGGCGTGATTGATGACGACACCATTTGGAAAATGAGCCAGGATCCGCAGGTGCTCTCGGCTGGCAAGACCACGTTCGAGACGACGTGTGCTGTCTGCCACAAGCCCGATATGACTGGCCTCATCGGACCGAACCTCATTGACCACGAATGGATCCACGGTGGCAAGCCAATGGATGCATTCAAGACGGTGAATGAAGGCGTGCTCGTGAAAGGAATGCCCGCGTGGGGGCCGATGCTCGGCCGGCAGAAAATCAGCGAGATCGTAGCCTACATTTTCTCGCACCACAAGCCCGGTGAGGAAGTCATCATCGTTCCTGGCTGGACGCCGCCGCCCGGCGTCGTGCCGATTCTGCCACCGTCACCGGCAAAATGACCGCCACACCGCCACGCCCCTCGCTCGAATCCGTCACGACGATCAACGAGGACGGCTCGCGGCGTTTCATCCATGCGGCCTCGGTGCGCGGGCGCTTCTCTCGCTGGCGTGCGGTGCTCGCGGCGGTGCTTACCGCGATCTACGTGTCGATGCCGTGGATTCAGATCAACGGCAACCCGATGCTGTTTCTCGATGTCGCGCACCGGCAGTTCCACTACTTCGGCCTGACGTTTGTCAGTCAGGACATTTGGATCGTTTTTTTTGTGATGAGCGGGATCGGCTTTTGCCTCTTTTTCCTTACCTCGCTCCTTGGTCGCGTCTGGTGCGGATGGGCCTGCCCGCAGACAGTCTTTCTCGACATCGCCCGCCGCATCGAACGCTGGTGTGAGGGCGATGCAACCGAAAGACGGAACCTCGATCGTTCGCGGTGGACGCTGAACAAGACCGTGCGCCGCGTTGCCAAGCACACCCTCTACACGCTCTTTTCGCTGCTGCTCGCGCATGTGCTACTTTCGTATTTCGTCTCGCTGCCGCGTCTCTACGCGATGATGCGGCACTCGCCCGGTGAAAACTTTGCCTCATTCGCGTTCGTCTTCCTGATCGCCGGCGCGCTGTGGTTCGATCTCGCGTGGTTCCGCGAGCAATTCTGCATTGTGCTCTGCCCGTACGGACGGTTGCAGTCGGCCCTCATTGACAACGACTCGCTCGCCGTCGGCTACGACGCCAAACGCGGCGAGCCTCGCGGGCGCAAGGGCACGCCGGGCGCTGGTGACTGCGTGGATTGCCTGCGTTGCGTGCAGGTATGCCCGACCGGCATAGACATCCGCCAAGGGTTCCAACTTGAGTGCATCGGCTGCACAGCGTGCATTGATGCGTGCGACTCCGTGATGACGAAGCTCGACCGCAAGCCCGGTCTCATCCGTTACGATTCGCGCCACGGTTTCGACGGAAAGCGCACGCGCTGGGTGCGACCGCGCACGCTGCTCTACACGGGCCTCGCCGTGCTCGGTGCCATCGCGCTCACCATCGAGACATCGACGCTCAAGCCCGCCACCGTGAGCCTCACCCGCGTCACCGGTGTTCCCTATGTCGTCGAGAGCGGTATCGTGAGGAACCAGTTCTTCGTCCGCGTGCTCAACAAGCGCAACGCTCCGATCACCTTCCAACTCGAAATCGCCGACGGCCCGCAGAACCTGCACTGGAGCGGCATGGAGGGCGGAATCGCCGTCGCGCCGCTCGGCGAGGAAATCCGAACCGTTGTGCTCACGCTGCCGCGCGCCGATTTGAAAACAGAAGTCCCGTTGCGCTTCCGCGTTCTGTCGAGCGACGGAACAGTCATAGAAAAAACCGCCACATTTCTCGGCCCTATCATTCCATGAAAAACCGTCCCTGGATTTGGATCGTCATCGCCAATATTGCCTTCATCGCACTGATGACCACGCTTGTCGTCATCGCCGTGCACAACAAACAACCGGACGTCACAGGTGCTGTTGGACATGGAGACTGAGGCCGTCACACCCATTGCCGCACTTGTCGTCGGCCTCGCGACCAGCGTGCATTGCACCGCGATGTGCGGTCCGCTCGCGTGCGCAATGCGCGTGCGTCCGGCCGAGTATCACGCCACGCGTTTTTCGTCGTACGCCATCGCAGGCGCACTGTGCGGCGTGGCGGGGCAGACAGTCTCTGCTTTTTTGCAGGGCAGCACCGCGCGTGTCGTGCCGTGGGCATTTGCAGTCGTGTTCATCGTAATTGGGTTCGGATTGGAAAGGCGAATCCCGCAGCCGCAATTCATGGCGAGGTTGCTCGTTCGCGTGCGCCTGAACCGTTCGCTCGGCTGGCTCACGCCACTGCTCCCGTGCGGTCCACTCTGGCTTATGCTCGGTGCGGCAGCGCTCACCGGCTCGTGGCAGAGTGGCGCGCTGCACATGGCAGCTTTTGCACTCGGAACGATTCCGCTCCCGCTTTTGCTCCAGAGCCAGGCGCTTCGCGCGCAAAGCAGCCTGTCGCCGAGGGCCGCGCGTTGGATGCAGCAGGCGCTCGCATTCGGTTCCGCGGGCATTCTCGTCTGGCGCGCCGCGCTTCCGCTCCATGCGTGCTGCCATTGAACATCGCGTCTGCATCCACTGTGGCACACCGTTCCGCCCGACGGCGCATCGCCCGGATTTCTGCTGTGCTGGCTGCCAGTTTGTCCACGATCTGATCGCGAAGAACGGCCTCAGCCAGTTCTACGATTTGCAGGAAGGCGGCGTGCAGCCCGTGCAGCCGCTCGTCTTCCAAAAGCGCGACTACGCGTGGCTCGAAGATCTCTTGCGCGGCGCAAAGGGCGCGCTCACGCTCGACGTGCAGGGCCTTTCATGCATCGGCTGCGCATGGCTTATCGAGAAGCTTTTCATACGAAAGCCCGGCGCGCTCGCGATTCATGTGAATCCCACGCTTGGCCAACTCGCACTTCGCTGGCAGCCGGGCATCTTCGACGTGGTTGCGTTCGTGCGCGAACTGCAAACCTTCGGCTACCTCGTCGGCCCGCGTGAAAAATCCGCCGCACCTGCAAGCCGCGCGCTGAACCTCCGCCTCGGCCTCTGCGGCGCCTTGGTGATGAACACGATGCTTTTCACACTGCCGCGCTATCTCGGTATGGAGAACGATTTCGAGTTCGCGCAACTTTTCCAACGCCTGTCGCTCATCCTCGGCACGCTCAGCTTCCTCATCGGCGGCAGCTATTTCTTCATCCGTTCGTGGCACAGCCTGTGCCAGCGTGTGCTGCATATCGACCTGCCGATTTCACTCGGGCTCGTCGTCGCGTATTTGGGTTCGGTCTTCGCGTGGGTGCGAGGCGCGCACGGCTTCGTCTATTTCGATTTCGTCTCCACATTCACCTTCCTCATGCTCGTCGGACGCTGGCTCCAGCAAAAGGCCGTAGAGCGCAACCGCCACCAGCTCCTCACCGCGCAATCCGAGCCGCCGCCAGTGCGGCTCGCCTCTGGAGTAAAAGTTCCCGTCACGCGTGTCGCCGTGGGCGATGTCTTCGCAATCGATCCTGGACAGGTTGTGCCGGTGCTTGCGCGACTTCGCTCCGAGGGCGCGACACTCGGCATGGAGTGGATCAGCGGTGAAAGCGAAGCCGCCAGCGCACGGCGCGGGCGCCTCGTCCCCGCTGGTGCGATGAACTGCGGCCAGTCTGCAATCGAACTCGAGGCCCGCGAACCGTGGGCCGATTCGCTACTCGCGAAACTCCTCCGCATCGCACCGGTCGGCACTACGCGCGACCTCATGCTGGAGCGCTTTCTCCGCGTCTACATTGGCGTTGTGCTCGGTCTTGCGGGCACTGGTTTCTGCGCGTGGTGGGTTGTGACGGGCACGTTGCTGCCCGCGCTGCAAGTGCTCACCTCCGTGCTGGTCGTCTCGTGCCCGTGCGCGTCCGGTGTCGCGCTGCCGCTGTGCCGCGATCTCGCCGCGTCGCGGATGCGCCGGCTCGGTGTCTTTATTCGCGACGGCGAGTTGTGGCCAAAGTTGGATCGCGTCCGCAAAATCATCTTCGACAAAACCGGCACGCTCACGCTCGAAGCCATGTCTCTGCTGAATCCCCAAACGCTGCGCAATCTGCCCAACAACGAGAGAGGTGTGCTTCTCGCAATGGTGAACGACAGCCTGCATCCCGTCGCCGGCTGCCTGCGCGAGCAACTTCTCGCGGATCGCGTCGGACCCGCGACAGCATCGCCGCTTCACGAGATCATCGGCTTCGGCCTCGAAATGGAGCACGATGGCAAGACGTGGCGCTTGGGCCGCGCGGAATGGGCCGCACCGACAGCGTCCGCAGCCGACTGCATTTTTTCCTGCGACAGCGAACCGCTCGCCGCATTTCGCTTCGGCGAAGCAGCGCGCGACGATGCCCGCGAAGAAATTGCCGCGCTGCGCAAACGCGGTTGCGAAGTCTTCATCCTCAGTGGTGACCGCAGCGCGAAGGTGGACGCAATGGCGGACCGTCTCCACCTTCCGCACAAGCAATGCCTCGGCGAACTCTCACCCGACGAAAAAGCTGCACGTGTCCGCGAACTCGACGTCCGCGACACTCTCTACCTCGGTGACGGTGCAAACGACTCGCTCGCTTTCGACTCCGCATGGATCAGCGGCACACCCGCGATTGATCGTGGTCTGCTTGAGCAAAAAGCCGGTTTTTATTTCCTCGGGCGTGGCCTCAGCGGCGTGCGCGCACTGTTTGACACTGCCGCACTGCGGCGCCGCACTGCACGCGCTGTCGTCGCATTTGCGATCGCCTACAATACTGCCGCCGTGGTGCTCTGCCTCGCCGGATTCATGAGTCCACTGCTCGCCGCTATTCTCATGCCTGCCAGTTCGTTTGTTTCCCTTGCCATCGTGTTTGTCGGCTTCGGCTGCCGGTGAAGATGACACTGCCTCACGGGGGTGGTGCTAAGCGGTCGCCTCGTAGATGGCGCGTCGCAGTTCGTCCGAGGAGACGGGCTTGGAGATGATGCGATCGATGCCGTCGGGAGCCCTGCCGTCCGTCAGCAGATCGTCTCCGAAACCGGTCAGCATGATGACGTGCGTGCCGGGACTGCGCTCCTTTACTTTTCTCGCGAGCTGTTCGCCGGAAATGCCCGGCATGGACTGGTCGGTGATGAGGAGATCGAATGCGCCCGTTTCAAAGCGTGCAAGCGCTTCGGTGGAATCCGAAGCCGTCACCGGCTGGTGTCCGTCCGCACTGAGGTGCTCGGCGATGAGTTCGCAGATGATTTCCTGATCGTCCACGACGAGGACGCTCAGCGTGCGGTTCACCGCCGACTGTTCGCTGGTTTCGGACGTCACGGCTTTTTGATCCGTGGCCGGGAGCAGCAGCGAAAATGTGGTGCCCGTGCCTTTTTCACTGGCGATTTCAATCGTACCGCCGTGCCGCTGGATAATGCCGTACACCACGGCGAGACCGAGCCCGGTGCCGTGGTCGCCTTTGGTGGTGAAAAATGGTTCCAGGCAGCGTGCCACCTGCTCCTCGGTCATGCCGATGCCCGTGTCACTGACGTTGATGCGGACGTTCGGCCCGTCGCTGCGGGTGCTCACAGTGATGCTGCCGCCTGAGGGCATGGCATCCACGGCGTTGAAGATGAGATTGGTCAGCGATTCGCGCAGTTCGGGGGCGCTCGCGAGCACCTGAGGCACTTCGGTGAAGTCCGTCCGCACCTCGATGGTTGCCCCGGTGGCGCGTGCCTTGGCTTTCCATTTTGGCGTCGTAAAGGCGATTGCCTGTTCGCAAAGCGCATTCACTTCGAGGGGCGCGCGCAGTTCGTCCGCCTCCGCCGGGCGGTAGAAATCCCGCAGCCGGCTCACGACATGCGTGGCGTCCTGTGCGGCGGCGATGATGTGCTTCAGGTAGGCGTGCTCCTTCACGTCGGGCGCGGTTTTCTTGAACCACGGCAGCATGAGTTCGCCATAGCCGAGCATCATGGTGAGTGCGTTGTTGAAATCATGCGCGATGCCGCCAGCCATCATTCCCAGCGCGCGCAACCGTTCCTGCTTCACGACTTGTTCCTGAGTGTTGCGGAGTTGCTCCATCGCACTTTCGAGTTCGATAGTCCGCTGCCGCACCTGATCTTCCAGTTTTTGGTTCAGGAATCGGTTTTCGAGCAGATTGCGCAGCCGCAATTGCACCTCGGTCGTGTCGAGCGGCTTGGTGATGAAATCGTTCGCACCTGCGAAGAGCGCCTTGCGCCGCGTCTCGGGCGTGACGTCCGCGGTGAGGACAACGATGGGCAGAAACACGTCCTCCGGGATGATCTGCTTGAGCTGTTCCATAACTTGGTAGCCGTCCAGATGCGGCATGTGCAGATCGGTGAGCACGAGATCCGGCTGGAATTCCGCAAAGAGCGGAATCGCCTCGCGGGGGTCGGTCGTGCAGCGCCATTCCAAGCCGCCGAAAATCTCCAGCATGCGTTCGAGCAGACGGACATTTGACGGCTCGTCATCCACGACAAGAATCTTGGCTGGTGGCAGGGTGATGCGGGACATGGGCTATGGTGGCGCCATTGGAATGTACAATGGACACGGACAGTGAAAGCACGTGATATGCCCCGCTGAATGCCAGTTTTAGGAGCGACACCCAGCCCCGGTCCCGCGGAAGGCAAAGGCGCGGCTGTCCGGCGCCTCTTTGGAGCCATCGCGCGGCGCTACGATCTCGCCAATCACCTGCTGAGTTGCGGGCTCGATTTTTGGTGGCGTCGCCGTGCGGCGAAAGTCGTCCGCGATTGGAAACCGGCGCGTGTGCTGGATCTCGCGACGGGCTCCGGCGATCTCGCGCTCGCGGTCGCCAAGGCGTGCCCGGATGCCGAAGTGCTTGGTGCGGATTTTTGCCTGCCCATGCTCCTCGCAGCCCGACACAAGGGCGTCAAGAATTTGATTCAAGCGGACGGTATGTGGCTCCCGCTGTCGGATTCGGCGTTCGATGCCGTCACGATTGCATTTGGATTGCGCAACATGGAGTCGTGGGAGCGCGGCCTCGCGGAGATTGCACGTGTCCTGCGCCCCGGCGGACACGTGCTCGTGCTCGATTTTTCCATCCCGCGCTCACTTCTCAGCGCGCCTTACCGTTTCTACCTGCACCGCGTGGTGCCCGCGTTTGCGAGGCTGCTCACAGGAGATCGGCAAGCGTATGAATATCTCGGGGCCTCGATTGAAAAATTCCCAACCGGCATCGCGATGACCGGTATGATCGAAGCCGCGGGCTTTGCAGATGCGAAGTGCGAACCGCTCACCGGAGGCATCGTCTCGCTCTACATCGCCCGGCGGTTGTGAGTGCCGCTACGGCTTCGCGTCCGGCGTGGGTGCGGGATTTGTCGGTGGCGGCGCGGCAACGGGTTCTGTGGTGACGGTGGTGCCCGGCGCGTTTGCCGGGGGCGCTGATGCCGCGGGCTTTGGTGTTTCGATGAGCGAGGCGTTCAGCGCGTCAAAGTCGGGTTTGCTGAGCATGAATGTTCCGGTCTTTCCATCGAGCGTTGCATGCCACATCTCGTCCGGTGTGTTGACGCCGACCGTCAGCCTGCCGATCCTCTTGTCGGCGAGGGTGAAGGTGATCACTACATTCGGCTTGTCGAGGCCCTGCGCCGCCGCGGTCGCACCGGCCCAGCGCACCGCACGCAGATTCGCGAGCGTGTTCACGAGTGAATCCGCCGCGCCCTGGCTCACAGCGCTGTCGCCCTTCGCGAGTTTCCATTTTTTGTCTTTGTCGCGCACGAAAGTGAGCGTGGGCTGGCCGGTGCGCGTGACTTCAAAGCTCACGACGTCCTCGCTCTTCAGTTCCTGAATTTTCAGATCCTGCCATTGCAGCGGATCGGTCCAGATTTCTTCGAGGAGGGATGCGGGAACTGCGACGATGAACGGTTCGTCGTCCAGTTTTGCGTAGCCCGCGTCGCCTTCAAACTTGCCGAACATCAGCTTTGCGAGCGGACGGTCACCGGGCTTCGTCTCCGGCGTTCCCTCGGTCGAATAGCTGCTCAACGTCACCGTCGCCACCGGGGCGTCGAGGCCGTACTGTTTCAAATCACCCGCAACGTCCGCGACGAAGCGTGTGACTTTCATTGTCGTGAGATCGGAGAGCAGCTTGTTCGCGGCACCGCCGTTCACCGGCGTGTCGCTTTGCTTTTCGATTTTGCGCACCCACTCCTCGCCGTTGCGACCGAGGATGATTTTTCCGCGGCCCGGCGCTTCGAGCGTAATGCGATCCACCATATCCGTCTGCACGCGCATGATGTTCTGGTCGCGCAAGTCATTGGGTTGGGTGGTCAGCAGCGATTCGATGGCGGCGGGTACGGTGAAGACGCCGTCGCGATTCGAAAGCTTCACATACACATGAGTCGGCGCCGGCGGCGTTGCGGGTTCCTTGCTCTCGCCTTCCTTTTTCTCCGCAGGCTTGCCGGTTTTCTTCGCATTGCCGATTTGGAGCACGACGGGTTCCTTCACGCCCTCGGCATGGAAAGTGACGGTTGCACGCGGTTCATTGAGCCCGAATGCACCGAGATCCTTCGTGTCGGCGATGAAATCTTCGATACGCGGGGTGGTCGCGTTGGAAATGAGATCCGTCAGTTTTTGATCATCTGCGCGGCCCTTGAACGGGCGTGTGAGTGACCAGTGGTTGGAAATCTTCTCAGCTTCAAATTCGCCCTTCGTGGTTTTGATGCCCACCTTGTTCACCTGCGTTGCGGTCAGGTCGCTGAGCTTCCGGTCGCGCCAGTCATTCACTCCCTTTGTAGCTTGGTCGCGGAGATCCTTTGAGGCGACGTATGCGGTGTCCTTGCCCTCGACGCGCATGTACACCTTGCCCTCAACGGCGGTTTCTTTCCCGATGAGCAGCTCGAACGCATTCTTCCCGCTCACCTTGATGCTCACGTCGCCTTTGGTCAGTCCATAGTCGGCAAGTCCGCCGCCCTTGCCTGCGGGCACCGGTTCCATGCGCAGGCTTTCGAGCGAGGTGAAGAGTGTCGAGATCGCGAGCGTGTCCGCGCGATCCTTGACCGGCATTTCTATCAGCCAGTTGCCATCGGGTGCCTTCGTGAGACGGAGCGAGCCTTCGCTGTTGCGAATCGTTACGGCATCCGTGCCACTGCGATCCACTTCGACGACCTTACCTTTTCGTTCGAGGAGTTCGTCCGTCGAGAGCTTCTTGCTGTCAACAAACCGGATGTAAGCAAAAAGCCCGATGCCTAGGATGAGCAGGAGAATGGTATTGCGCAGTTTCATGGAGGCAATGGGATGAGATCAATTTCGCTGGGGCTGCGATTTCTTGCGCAGCGTCTTTTGCAGGATGAAAGCCGTGGCACCGATGACGAACACGGCACCCACAAAGATGAGCGAGTCGCTGGAAATCTTCCTGCCTTCGGGAGTGCCGAGGTAGCGGAGCAGCAGACGCCAGAGCACCCAGCCCAACACAAAGGAAAATGCAACGGTCATCGTAAGCTTGAGGACGCTCTTTCCGTTGCGCGCCCACAGGTAGTAGAGGCCAAAGAGGCCGATGATCAGCGGAATGTAGAGTGAAACCCACTTTGCGATTTCGAGGAGCTGGTTTTCATTCAGCGAGATCTGCATGTTCTGTTTCGCCTTCGCGGGAATTGCGATGAGGCTGTCGCGGTTGAGCAGCCAGTTGAATGCATTCGTCGCAAGGTCCAGTCCGACTGGCCCAGCTTGGAGCCCTTGCAGGGAGAGAAGGTCGCCATTTCCGAAGACAACCATGCGCGCGGTTTCGAGCTTCACGTTCAGGTCGCGCGATGCACCTTTCTCGACGGATGCCGCCAGCGTGAGCGGTGCGGCATTGTCTTTCTTCGGGTCAAAAAACGGCGCCGTCCGGCGGTCGGCTGTATACTCGGTCTCGCCCCAAAATCCCTCGGGCGCGGTCACCAGCCCTGTGAGCCGCAACTGATCCGTGGTTTCCTTTGCTTGGTCGAGGCGCAGCGATTCTGTCTGCCCGATCAGGGCGATTCCCACGTCTTCAAGCGACTTCGTGATTGGCGAGCCTTTCATAATGATGCCTTCGAGTTCCATCATCCCCGTAATGCCGCCGAGGTTCACCACGCGGAGGACAGTGTCGTTCATCGGCTGCACGCCGCGTGCGGCAAGCCAGTTGTCGAGGCCCGGACGTTTGCCGATGGGGCCGATGGCGATAAAAAGCCGGCCTTTCCGATCCCAATAATCCGACAGCAATTTGAGATCGCGTTCCGAGTAATCGAAGCGCGGGCTGAGGATGATCAGCGTGTTCGCGTCATCAGGCACCTTTTCGAGGTTTGCGAGCATCAGGGCCTCGGCCTTGATGTTCTGGCGGCTGAGCTGCTCCTTGAGCACCTTGTTCTGCTGAGCGTTGTAGTCGTATTCGCCGTGGCCGCCGACGATGTACACCTTGTTCTGCTTGGCCTCGGTGAGTTCGAGCAGCGCATTGGTGATCAGTTGCTCGCCCTTAAATGCAATCATCTGCGGGCGGCGGCCCGTCATCATCGCCATTTGATCCAACTGCTCGACCTCCGCCATGTCGGCGCTGTTGATGAATTTGCTTTTTCCCTCGTAGTCGAGGATTACGATATTTTCGTTCGCGCCGAATTTGTACTTCGACTGGAGTTCGCGGGCACGGGTGAGGTTCTGATAAGGGCTCACTTCCTCGACGGTGATATTCTTCGACGCAAACTCGTATTCGCGCAGCAACTGGCGGCAGTTTGCCTCCGCCTCGCCTTCGCCGGCGAAAAAGATGATCGCCTGCACGGGCTGCGTGAGCCCGCGTGCGACTGCCTTGGTCTGTTCGCTGAGCGCGAACTTCTGGTTCTGCGAGAGATCGAAGCGCTGATAGTGTCGGAAGCTCAGGTAATTCGCCATCGCGACGATAGCGATCACGACAATAGCTTGCACGACCACGTTGAGCGTGAGCTGCACACGGCCGATGCGGATGACTTTCGGTGCGTCGAGAGGTGCTTGGATTTTTTCCATGGTGGGAATTTTCTGTTCGGGTTTCGCGACGGCGGTCAGGCGGCCTTCAGCTTGCGGCTCTGGAAGACTTGGTGCGTGATGACGAGCAGCAACACCGTCATCGAGAGATACCAGACCACCTGCCGGGTATCGATCATGCCCCGCGCAAAGTCGCGCATGTGATCGAATGGGCTGAGGAAGCCGCGCATTCTTGTGAAGCGCGGGTCCGTCGAATTCAGCATGAGGCCGAGAAGATTCGGGACGAAAAGATAGAGCAATACGGTCGCCAGGCTGATAATCGCCGCGTTCACCTGATCCTTCACGAGCGAACTGGCGAAAATGCCGATGCTGATGAAGAACGCGCCAAGCAGGAGTAGGAGCAGGTAGGTGGTGATGTAGGTGCCCGCGCTCTGTGCCGCCTGGGCCGCCTGGGCGATGTCATGGACCTTCTGTCCCGTCGTGGCGATCCATCCGAACAGTTTAAAATAGAGGAATGTCGGCAGAAAAAGAATCACGTAAAACGCCACCGCGCCGAAAAACTTCGAGAGCACAATCTGCCAGTCGTTCACGGGCGCGGTCGAGAGGGTCTCGATGGTTCCCATGCGGTATTCATCCGAGAATGCGCGCATGGTGATGAGTGGGAAAATCAGCGGATACACGAACCAGAAAATCAGATTGTAGAACGTGACCTCCACCAATGTCGTTTCCGTCGGGCCCTGGTTTACGAATGTCACCGCGCTTTGGAAGTTGAATCCCATCAGCGCGAGGAAAAACACCAGCACCACGTAGGCGATGGGCGTGTAGAAAAGCGACCGTACTTCGCGGCTTAGCAGGACAAGGAATGTTCTCATGGTGTCAAAATGGATGTTCGTTTTTCTCCGTGCGCTCAGTGCTCGGACATCGTCAGATCCGCGAACACGTCCTCCAGCGTCGCGCTCTTCTGGTGCATCTCGCGCACCGGCCAGTTGCGTTCCTGGGCGAGTTTCAGGATTTGTTCGCCGGGCCGCGTGTTTGCATCGAGCCGCAGCTTGAAAGTCGTCCAGTCACCGTCGCGTTCCTCGGTCACGTCCTTCACGCCCGCGATGCCGCGCAGCACGCCAGCCGCGCCGTCGCCAGCGCGCGCTTCGAGCCGCAGTTCACCGACGGAGCGGTGGTTCTTCAGCAGATTCTCCGCGGTATCGGTTGCGCGGATCTTCCCCTTGTGAATGACGATCACGCGCGAGCACATGATTTCCACCTCGGGCAGGATGTGCGTGCTGATGAGCACGGTGCGCTTATTCGCGAGGTTCTTGATAAGTTCACGCACCGTGCGGATTTGGTTCGGATCAAGGCCGATGGTCGGCTCGTCGAGAATGAGCAGATCCGGGTCATGCACGAGCGCGTCCGCGAGGCCGGTGCGCTGGCGGTAGCCTTTGGAAAGGCTGCCGATGAGCTGCTTCTCACGATCCGCGAGGTGGCAGAGATCCAGCACATCGCCCACGCGCTCGCGAATCTTCGAGCGCGGCACGCCCTTGAGCGCAGCGCGGTAGCGGAGGTATTCGCCGACTTTCATGTCGGGGTAGAGCGGCGTGTTCTCCGGCAGGTAGCCGAGGCGCTTGCGCGCCTCGATGCTCTGCTCGAAGACATCGAAGCCCGCGATGCTTACCTTTCCCGAGGTCGCGGGGAGGAAGCTGGTGAGAATTTTCATCGTCGTGCTTTTCCCAGCGCCGTTGGGCCCGAGGAAACCGACGATTTCGCCCTTGCCCACTTGGAAGCTGATGTCGTTCACGGCGGTGAACGTGCCGTATTTCTTGGTAAGGTGTTCGACTTGGATCATGGGTGCGATTCGTGTGGCTGGTGTTCCGTCCTGACGCCGACTCGGGCTTTGTGCATTGCGCACGGCGCCAATTGACGAGGTCAACGACTGGACGAATGCTTGGTCACCGGCAGCCTTGTGGCCGCCAAGGGGGGCGGACAATTAGCAGGCGCGGCGAAGTTGGCAAGAGGGTCTTTTTAGCATTGTTCCAATGTGGAGTTCGCGGGCCGGTTTTGACCCGCGATTGCGCCGGATGTTCGATGAAAAATGTTTCACGGCACCGTTGCCGGTCATCGCGCGATGAGCTGAAAGGTGTCACCGACGAGCCGCTTCCCGCGCACCGTCTGCTGGATCCACGCGAGGCCGAAATCCACGCGGCTCCCCGTGTCCACCTGCTTGAGCAGTTTTTCGATCGCCTTCACGCCCGCCACCTCGTAGCGGCCGACGGATGCGACGAGCATCCCCGGCTGGATTCCCGCCGCCGCCGCGGGCGACTTCGGCTCGACCTCGGTGATCAGCGCGCCGCCGCCTTCGCGAAAGCCACTGCTCGCCGCGAGCTTCTCATCCACGTCTTGCAGCACGAGGCCGAAGAATTTCCGCGTGAGGCTCGGCTTCT
>Ga0075030_100003815_pt1 | contig 13641 bp, 9 predicted proteins | sample LitLauG_LLR_2012_FD_71393 | JGI IMG/M metagenome (GOLD analysis project Ga0075030, IMG submission 71393) | Freshwater sediment microbial communities from Pennsylvania, USA - Little Laurel Run_MetaG_LLR_2012 | ecosystem: Environmental > Aquatic > Freshwater > Creek > Sediment | place: USA... | reverse complement strand
CGCGCTCTACCGCAAGGGATGGCGGGGCATCAACATCGATGCCACGCCGGGCAGCATGGCATCGTTCGCCGCTCTGCGACCAGGTGACGTGAACCTGGAACTGGCCATATCCAACCGCACGCAGATCCTGGAATTGAGCATCTTCAAGGAACCGGCCCTGAATACCTTCGATACTCAGCTGGCGGGCAGCTACGTGGCTGGCGGTTCCGAACGGACTGGTACGGTCCGATTGCAAGCCCAATCCCTGGAGCAGGTGCTCGATAGGTACCTGCCCGAGGGCAGGCGCATCGACCTGCTGAGCGTTGACGTGGAGGGCGAGGACCTCGCCGTGCTGCAGTCCAACAACTGGCAGAAATACTGCCCGGAATGGGTGGTCTTGGAGGCGCTCGACACGCCTTTTTCCTCGCTGCCAGCCCAACCGGCCGTCGCGTTTCTGGTTGGCATCGGATTCGAGCCCATTGCCAAGCTGTTCAACTCCGTGGTCCTGCGCAGGAAGCTTGAAGCATGTGCGGCATCATAGGGCGCATCTTTCGCGAGCCGGCAAGACGTGATGACCTCGGTGGTGACGCCATTGCGCAACTCGCGCACCGCGGGCCCGACGGCTCCGGCGTGTACACCGATGATCACGTGCAGTTCGGTCACGTCCGCCTGTCGATCATCGACCTGACCGATGCCGGCTGCCAGCCCATGGCCAGCGCCGATGGCCGCTACATCGTCACCTACAACGGCGAGATCTACAATTACCTGGAACTTCGCGCCGAACTGGAGGCGCTGGGAGCACGCTTCACCAGTCAGTCCGACACCGAAGTTCTACTCGTGGCATACAGCGTCTGGGGGAGCGCCTGCGTCACCCGCTTTCGCGGAATGTTCGCGTTTGCACTTTGGGACCGGCATCAAAAGGTGGCGTTCCTGGCGCGCGACCGCTGCGGAGAGAAGCCGCTGTTTTACGCCTGGGACGGCGATTGCCTGGTGTTTGCTTCCGAGTTGAAGGCGCTGCTGGGATTGCTCGAGACGCGGCCCGAACTCGACGTGTCTATCGTCGACATGTTCCTCCATTACCAGTATGTCCCCGAGCCGTTGACCTTGCTGAAGGGGGTGCGCAAACTCCCCGCCGCCCATACGATGCTTGTCGCTTGCGACAGCCGGGGCGCGGAGCCGGTCCGATATTGGAATGTCGAGACCATCGCCAGACGCGGTCCGGCGCCGCGCAGCGACGATGAAGTCTTCTCGGTAATACGCCAGTCCCTGCGCGATGCCGTTGGAATGACGCTGCGTTCCGATGTCCCGGTTGGCGTGGCGCTGTCTGGTGGCATCGATTCGGGCGCCATCGCCGTGCTGGCCCAGCAACAATACCCGGAACCGATGCACGCGTTCTGCGTCGGCTATCCGGGCCGCCCCCACTACGACGAGCGCCAGAAAGCGCGCGGACTTGCCGATGCCCTGGGGATGGTGGTCCACGAGGTCGAATTACCCGTGCAGGGATTTGTCGACTTCTTCCCGCAACTGGTCGCCATCATGGATGAGCCCATCGCTGATCCGGCGGCCTTTGGTCATTACTCGGTACCCAAGGCTGCGGCCGATGCCGGCGTCAAGGTCTTGTTGTCGGGGATCGGCGGCGACGAGGTCTTCTGGGGCTACCCGTGGGTCACCCAGACCGCGGCGACCAATCAGTTGCTCCACCGGCAGCCATTGCTCAGGGAATTTGCCGGATGGCTCAGGTCCAGCAGTGCTCAATCGCTGCTCGATCGAATCGCCCGCCACCCGCGGATTCCGGGGAAAGTGCAGCGCTGGGCCGAATTGATCCTGGAGATGGGCAGCACCGAATCTCCTGTGAGGCAGTTGCGTTTTTACGTGGGTTCGGTGGAATTCCGCGACGCATTCCGCGAGAAGGAAGGCGTCTACGGCCCCGCCATGCGCGCGCTTGCGCCCGGGAACGCTTTCCGCCCCACCGACATCGGCCTGCGGGATTATGCGCAGATACCGGCCGCCATCATCCGCCTGTTGTTCGATACGTGGCTGGTTTCCAATTGCCTTACCCTGGGAGATCGCGTGAGCATGGCGGTGGGCGTGGAGACGCGCCTGCCCTTTCTCGATGTCGACCTGATTGAAACCGTGATGGCATTGCGCGCACAGCGCCCGGACCACCTCTTGGGGCAGAAGGCGTGGCTGCGCTCGGCGCTGCGCGGCGTATTGCCCGACGACGTGCTGGCGCGCAAGAAGGAAGGATTCCACCCGCCGATCAACGAGTGGCTTACCGGCGTCATCAACCGCTACGGGGACATCCTCGTGGACGGCTATCTGGTGCGGGCGGGCATCATTTCGCGCGACCGGGTCGATTTCATTCGCAATCAGTTGCCGCGTCGGGGATGGTCGGGATTGTTTTTTGCCTACAAGATCGTGCTCCTCGAAATGTGGCATTGGAAAGTAGTTGGTCGATGACTAGGCACCCCTGGATTCTCGTCTACAACCCGATATCGAACCACGGTCACCTCGATTCCTGGAATGCGATGTTCGTGGCCGCCTTGCTCGAGCATGGCTGGCGTGTGCAGGTCCTTACCCCGGATGTGCCGGCCCTGACGCTACGCCTGGAGCAAAAGGGCATCGGACCCTCGCCAAGGCTGCAGATCCTCGACTGGAATGCAATACATGGAGAAATCCTCGAGCGCATCCGCGCACGGCTGTGGCGCTGGTGGCGGGTCTGGGACGTGTTCGGCGACGTCTATTTTTACAAGCGCAAGGGCAGCGAGCTCACCGACGACATGGGTTTCTGGGTGCAACTCAGGACGCGCATGTTCCAGATCCTGGTTCCACCCGCGTTCCGCTTATCGCACTATCTTCTCGCTCGCGTGCGGCGGCTTAAAGACGGTCCAGCCCCGCCGCTGGGCCAGGAGGATCCGGAAGCGAATTATCTGAACCCGGCGGACTTCGGGCGCAGGGTCGCTGCGGGGCTGCGGTACGCCCATGCCCGGCCAGCGTTGATCTTGAACATGTACATGGACATGTACAAAAGCGATGCCGGTTCCTGGCGGCGATTTGCCGAGCAAGTCAGCATTCCGTGGGCCGGCATCCGCTTTGTTCCGCTCCAAGCGCCGTCCGAGGGCTATTACGCGCTCGAATCCCTGCGCGGAATGTGCTTTCTGGAAGAATCGGTTTGCACCGACTACCGACGTCTGCTTCCGGAAAAATGCTTTGGCTACCTTCCGGATGTGACCGAGACCGAGCTTCCCGGTCAGCCCGGCCCGATTGCCATGGAAATCCGCCGCCGCGCCGCCGGCCGCAAGATCGTTTTCATGGGGGGGTCGATCGGCTGGCAGAAGAATGTGGCCCGCTGGTACGAACTCATCGCCATGGCCGACCCGGCGGTCTGGTACTTTGTCCAGATTGGCGAGGTACACCGGGAAACCTTCAATGTCGAGGAACGGGTTGCCTACGAGGCCGCGTTGTCCGCGCCGCCCGAAAATTTCTATCTCAAGGCGGAGTACCTCCCCGATGAGCGCGAATTCAACGAAATCATCGCCCAGTCGGACGTCATCTTCGCGGTCTATCGCGACTTCAGCAAGAGCAGCAATATGCCCGGCAAGGCTGCGCATTTCCGCAAGCCGCTCCTGGTGAGCGATCGCTATCTCATGGGAACGCGCGTTCGTGAATACGGCATTGGCCTTGCGGTTCCGGAAGACGACTCGCGCAAAATGCTGGAGGCGCTAAATGCCCTGGCGCAGAGCCCGGTGGCCGAGGCCTGCTTTCTGCGATATCGTCAGGCTTTCAGCATGGATGGCCTGCGCACGCACCTTGCCGGCTTCCTGGATGCGTGCCTGGGCGACCATTTTGAGGGTGGCGCTTAGTGGGCCGCACATGCCAGAGGCTGCGGCCAGCCTCAGCGCGGGCGCCCACTTCGCAACAGAACGTGCGCAAATGCCGGTGCCGGGCTGTGCGACTCTGATGGCAATCCAGTACTTGACCGGTGCTACATGACAACTACCATCGATGTCCGGATTCATGTCGAGGAGACCGAATACCAGGCGCCCACGTTGTGGAGGATGCTGGGAGCCAAGGGCAAGGCCAGTCACATCCGCACGCTTTGCGAGCGCAATCAAGTACAGCCCCAGCGCCTGCTGGAGGTCGGTGCCGGAGACGGTGCCATCTTGCGCTGCCTCGGAGAGACCGGCTTCTGCAGCCAGATGCACGCGGTGGAGATTTCCGCTTCCGGTGTTGCGGTGATCCTGGCACAGTCCATACCCGGCCTGGTCTCCTGCCAGACCTTCAACGGCTATCAGTTGCCATTCGAGGACGGCTACTTCGATCTTGTCATTCTTTCGCACGTTCTTGAACACGTCGAGTTCGAGCGCGTGCTGCTGCGCGAGATCCGGCGGGTTTCGCGTCACCAGGTCATTGAAATTCCGCTCGACTTCACCGCGCTCCGCAATGAGGCCTTTCACCTGGTTGGCCCGAGCTACGGCCATATCAATGCGCATTCGCCCGACTCCCTGCGCTTCCTGCTGTCGCAGGAAGGGCTGCTGGTGCTGGACGATATCCTCGGACACTACCCCTTGGATCTTCGCGAGTACGATCACTTCGTCAATAACGGCCACGAACGCACGCCCGCCGCCGAGGCGGAGATTCGCGCTCGCCATGACGCGTTCCTGACGGAATTCGCCGCGATGCCTCGTAATGCCCAGGAAACGCGCGCCGCCATCTACGCCGTTCTTACGCGGCGGGAAAGTGCGGACGAGCTGCGCGAGCGCGTTGTCGCTGGCATGAAGGCCAGCATCGCCTCCGGCCAGGTCCAGGCGGCGCGGCTCATATTCGGACATTACGTGCGCGAACCCCATATTGTCGATATCGCACTGGAAATCGCGGAACATTTCGCTGATGCGAAACCGGCGATTGCGCTTGAATATCTCGATCGCGCGCGGGTACTGGACCCCCGCAACGTACGTGTCACGCATTGCGATGTTCGCATCACCGACGCATTCCAAAATGCGCGGGAAGCGCCGCCCACTGCGGCTGCGCCCCCCGCTCCTGCGCCGGTTGCGGCCGCGCCGGCAGGCGCACGGGAGCGCTTGAAGCGCAACTTTCCAGCCCTGGTACCCATCGTGCGGCGGCTGCGCCGCTGGCTCTGAACAAAGTGCCGTCGCCTCCAAACGGGAACCTATGATTGCAGCGAAGATTCTTGGCCGCCTCCGGGCGGGTTGGGCGAAGAACCCTGCGTCGGCAGATCTGCCGCCCGAGGCAGGCCGATACGTTGATCCGGCGTCGTTGCTTGCGCCATCGGCGCTGCTGCGCCTGGGCACCGAATACGGCGGGTGGACCATACCCGCGGATCACGGCCTGGGCCCCGACAGCGTCTGCTACATGGCTGGAGCCGGTGAGGACATCAGCTTCGACTGCGAGATCGCGCGCCGCTTCGGCTGCCGCGTTACCGTTCTGGACCCCACGCCGCGGGCTGTCGCGCACTTCGAGCAATTGTGCCGGGCGGTGCAGGCCGGGCACGCATTTCCCATCAACGGTAGCGCCACGGCGTTTTACGCGCTAGCGCCGGCAGATCTGGCGCGAATGCGCTTCCTGCCGTTTGGCCTCTCGGATGCGGACCTGGAGCAGAAATTCTATCTGCCGCGCAACCCGGCCCACGTGTCCTGCTCCACCGCCAACTTGCAGGGCACTGACGATTACTTCACCGCGCAGTGCCATACGCTGCGCACCATCATGAATCGTCAGGCGGACGCCCAGGTCGATCTTGTCAAGATGGACATCGAGGGTGCCGAGTATGCCGTGATTCGCGACCTCGTCGCGTCGGGGCCGCTGCCGCGCCTCCTGCTGGTCGAATTCGACGAGATCCATAGCCCGCAGGATGCCGCCGCCCCGACACGCATCCAGCGCCATATTGACATGCTTACGGGCGCCGGAATGCGATGCTTTTCCGTCGATGGATGCAACTATTCGTTCATGCGCGCGCTGGCGCCCGCCCACGTCCATGTCTAGCGGCAATTTCATCGAGCGCCACTATTCGCGCCACGCCAGCCATTTCGAAAACGACCTTGTCGAAAGTGAGCGGGTACGGATCTCCACATCGTGGTTCGATGAATCCACGGCCGATTTCTGGCGCCATGCGCGCGCCTATGAATGCGCCGGTTTGCTTTCCCATCGTTCCCATGCAAGCTGGCTGACCGTTGGCGATGGGCGCTGGGGACTCGATTCGATCCGGATACGCAGCAAGGGCTTCTCGACTGTCACCGCATCCGATATCAGCGAAGCGCTGCTGCGGGCCGCCAAGGAGCGCGGTCTAATTGCCGCGTACGCTGTCGAGAACGCGGAGCACCTTTCCTTTGCCGACGATTCCTATGATTTCGTCTTCTGCAAGGAGTCGCTGCATCATTTCCCGCGCCCGTTTGCCGCCCTGTACGAAATGCTCCGGGTGGCCAGGGAGGCGGTGTTCATCATTGAACCCAACGATACCGTCGAGATCGTGGCGCCGGCCCCGGTTAGCCCACCACCCGCCCGTCCGGGCCGCATCCGCCGGGCCTTGGGGGCGCTGCTGGGAAGGGAATATCCAGCGGGGGCGGCCACGGGAGTTCGGCCCGCCTTGCGTTTCAACAAGCCCGATTGGGAAAGCAGCGGAAATTTCGCCTATTCCGTCAGCCGCCGCGAACTCGAGAAGGTGGCGCTGGGCCTCAATCTTCCGCAATTGGTGGTCAAGGGACTCAATGACCACTACATCAAGGGTTGCGAATTCGAGCCCGCGGACGAGTCCAAGTCCGCCATTTTCCGCGAACTTCGCCGGGTCATCGGTGACAAGGATCGCCACTGCGCCCAGGGATTTTCCGAATTCAATCTCATCATGGCGGGCTTTTTCCGCAAGCCCATCGACGACGAGGCCCGCGCAAATTTTCTTGCGGCGGGCTGGGAGGTCATGGATCTGCCGGCCAATCCCTATGTGCCCAGGGACGGCGCCTAGATGCCGGCTCCCGCGGTTCTCTTTACATATAACCGGCCCATGCATACCCGGGCAACGCTGGCAGCATTGGCCCGCAACACGCTCGCACAGCAGACCGCACTGATCGTCTTTTCCGATGGCGCCAAGGGCGAGAAGGATCTCCCGCAGGTCCTGGCCGTGCGCGACGTCCTTGCGTCCGCAGCGGGATTCGCCTCGGTGCAAATCATCGAGCGCGATCGCAACTGGGGACTGGCACGCTCGGTCATCGACGGCGTTTCCAGTGTGGTCGCCGAGCGCGGCCGCGTGATCGTGCTGGAAGATGACCTCGTCACGTCGCCGGGCTTCCTGTCGTACATGAATGCAGCCCTCGACCATTACGCCGCGGACCCCAAGGCATTCTCCATTGGCGGCTACCAGTTTCCCGAAAAGACCATGCCAATCCCGCCGGCATATGCCTGGGACACCTACGCCTCGTACCGCTGCTGTTCCTGGGGCTGGGCGACCTGGAAGGACCGCTGGCAGCGCATCGACTGGGAAATGGGATATTTCGATGCATTCATGGCCTCGCAGCAGCAGCAGGCGCGCTTCAATCGTGGCGGGCCCGATATGACGCAACTGCTCTGCCTGCAGCGTTCGGGGCGGATCGACTCCTGGGCCATACGCTTTTGCTATGCCCACTTCGCGAGCGATATGCGCTGCATCTATCCGGTCAAGTCCCTGGTCAACAATATCGGCCTGGACAACAGCGGCGTTCATTGCCGCACCGACCCGCGGCGCCAGCACGAAAGCCTGGACGAAGCCTGGCAGCCGCGGGCCTTCTGCGCGGCCGATCCCGTCGATCCGGTCCTGGAGGCCCGGTTTTTCCGTGCGTTTGCCCCGGAAAGCGTCGCCGAGGTGCCGATCGGCGGCGCGCGCCTGCTCGTCCGCAAGGCGCGCAGCGCAATTCGCCTGCTGATCCACGTCGCGCGCCTTTTATTGGGACGGGTTCGGCGCTTGCTCTTTCCTCCGGTTCACGACGTCGACGTGCTGGTCGTGAACACCGTCCAGAAGAGCGGTGGTGCGGCGCGTGCCGCCTACCGCACCTTCCTCGGCATACGCGATGTTCGTCCCCATACGCGCTATCTCACCCTGACCAGGGAGGACCTCGCTCCGGATATCGACGGCCGGTATCAGTGGTCTTTCAAAGGCCTGCTGGCGACGCGATTCGCCAGTTGGGACCGCATTCCCATGCTGCGGTATCCCGGCCGCAAGCCGGTGACCTTCACCCCGGCGGCGTGGATCAATCCGCTACGGGTGCCGCTGTCGCGTTACCGTGCCCGAATCGTCCACCTGCATTGGGTCGCTTCCAGCATGCTGCGCATCGAAGACCTGGGCAGGCTGCGCTCCCCTGTCGTATGGACGCTGCACGATACCTGGGCGTTCACGGGCGGGTGCCATTACACGGGCGACTGCGACAGGTTTCGTCAGGCTTGCGGGAAATGTCCGCAATTGGGAAGCGATCGGGCCGGCGACCTTTCGCATGACATCTGGTTGCGCAAACGCAAGGCCTTTGAACGCATGAACCTGACAGTGGTTGCGCCAAGCCACTGGCTTGCCGGACTTGCCCGGCAGAGCAGTCTGCTTGCGGGCGTGCGGGTCGAGGTCATTCCGAATGGACTCGATACCAATGTTTTCAAGCCCGTCGACAAATCGGCAGCCAAGGCTTATTTCGGCCTGGATGCGCACCGCCCGACACTGCTGTTCGTCGCCCAATGGCTTACCGATCCGCGCAAAGGCGGAGATCTGCTGAGCGCGGCCCTCGACCTCGTCGACTTTCCCTGCACCGTGCTCACGGTTGGCAATGGGTCCCTGCGACCGGCACACAATTCCCAGGTGGCGATCCGCGCCTTCGGCAGTCTGCACGACGACATCAGCATGGCGCTGCTGTATTCGGCCGCGGATGTGTTCCTGTGCCCTTCCCGCGAGGACAACCTGCCCAATACCGTTGCGGAGGCGCTGGCCTGCGGCACGCCCTGCGTTGCCTTCAACGTGAACGGACTCCCGGAGATGATCCGCCATCGGTCCAATGGATGGCTGGCCCGGGCTTTCGATCCCGCCGACCTCGAGGCCGGCATTTCGTGGGTAGCCCGGCATCCGGAACCCGCCGTCCTGCGGCAGGCTGCCCGGGCACACGCGCTTGCTTCCTATAGCGCATCCGTTGCCACGGAACGCTACTTAGCGCTGTTCGACGAATTGGCAGCGTTGCCCCGACAGTGAGAAATCTGTGGTCGCGATGGGGACTCGGGTTGTGGCTGCGGCGCCTGCTGGGCGTGCGTCTGGGGCGCCTCTATCAGCATCGCCCGCGTCCGCTTGCCCTGCCCGTAAGCACGGAACCGCTTGGCTGCGGCGAACTTCCTGCAATCGTTCTCGTTACGCCGTCGTTCAATCAGGCGCGCTACATCGGCGCAACGGTAGCCAGCGTGCTCTCGCAGAACTACCCGCATCTGCAATACATCGTCCAGGATGCCGGTTCAACCGACGGCACCGCCGCGGTCCTGCGCGGCTTTCCTGACTCGCCCATCGATATCCGGGTGCAAGCGGATCGCGGGCAGACCCACGCCCTGAATCTTGGATTCCTTGGCACGACGGCGCCCATCATGGGCTATCTCAATTCGGACGACCTCCTGTCGCCGGGCGCGCTTGCCATCGTTGGCCGTGTCTTTCGCGATGAACCGGATACGGATGTCATCTACGGCAATCGCCTCATCGTGGACGCGGACGGCGCCCTGGTGGGCCGGTGGATATTGCCGGGCCACGATCCGGACCTGCTGCGATTCATCGACTACGTTCCACAGGAAACCCTGTTCTGGCGCCGTCACATCTGGGACCGTGCCGGCGCCCGCTTCAACGAGGATCTGCACTTTGCGATGGACTGGGAGTTACTGCTGCGGTTTCTCGATGCCGGCGCGCGGTTTCGGCACGTCCCGGAGCTGATGGGAATTTTTCGCGCCCATGCGTCGCAAAAATCGCAAGCGGATTTTGCCATCCGCGGATTTCAGGAGATGGCGCAGCTGCGGGAGCGCTTCGAATCGCGGCAATGGGGAAGGGTAAGCCGCGCGTTGCTGCACGCGCGCTATCTTTACCATCACCGCCTTGCAGATGCGCAGTACGCGCGCCGTTGAGAGTCAGGCGGGATTTTGCACCTGGACCTGGTCGAAAACCGCGCTCTCCAACAGTTCCTGGTAGGCGTTGCAATAGGACGCGGCCATGCGGTCAGCCGTGAATCGCTCCTCGAAACGCTGCCTTGCCACCACGCCCATGCGCCGCCGCAGCCCGGCGTCGCCGGCCAGCCGCAGCATGGCGGCGCGCAGCGCCACCGGATCGCTGGGCGGCACCACCAGGCCGGTCTCGCCATCGATATTGATATAGCTGGTGCCGGTGCCGATCTCGCTGGAGATAAGCGGCTTGCCGAACATGGCGCCCTCCAGCAGCGTGACGCCGAAGGCCTCGGAGCGCAGGTGCGAGGGAAAGACCACCGCCGCCGACAGCTGCAGCAGGGCGACCTTGTCGTCTTCCGATACGGTTCCCAGGAATTTCACATGGGTAAGCCCGGCGCGTTCGGCATGGGCGCGCAACTCGCTTTCGATGGGGCCCGAGCCGACGATGACGGTGGGCAGCGGCGTGCCGGCGAGTGCGTCCAGAAGGATATGCAGGCCCTTGTAATAGCGGATGACCCCGATGAAGAGAAAGAAATCCTCTCCGACCTGGGCGCGCCAGCGCTCAAGGATGTCCTGCCGGGTGGCCGGATAGCTGGCGGGGTCGAGGCCTATGGGAATTACCGTGGTCTTGCTGGGATAGTCGCGCAGGACATCGCTGGTCTTCACGTAATTGGGCGAGGTCGCGACAATACGATCTACCCGCCCCAGGAAGGCGCGCATCAGCGGCCGGTACAGGGCCAGCAGCGCGCGCTGGCGCACGATGTCCGAATGGTAGGTGACGATGCTGGGCTTGCGCACGCGCCATAGCAGGTGCAGCAGGTCCGCAAAGGGCCAGGGAAAGTGGTAGTGGATGACGTCGGCCCACTGAATGTGCTCGCCAAAGCCCAGCATCAGCGGCACCGACATCGCGTTCGATGCGATCGAAGCCGTTTCCTTGTACCGGTAATGCTCGGTCGCGCGGTAGTGCCGTATGCGCGGCCAGGGGTTGCGCGACAGGCTGACGATGCGCGTCTCTATGCCCAGGCGGCGCGTGGAAACGGCCATCTGCGCAATGGCATTTTCCAGGCCGCCCACGCTGTCGGGCAGGAAGGTCTTGTACACGTGCAGCACATGCACGGGCCGGCGCCCGCCGTTGCCGGCAGCCACGCTGGCGCGCAGGACGTCGCGGGGGAAATCATGCGCGGCATTCCACGGCACCGCGGTTTCCACGGCGGGTTCGGAGAGGTCCTCGCCGCACTGGACTTCGATGACCACCAGCCGGGTGCGGCCGGGGTTTGCCAGCGCATGCCGGGTTCCGGCGGGGATGTAGCGCGATTCGTCCGGGCCGCATTCGAAGGTCATGTTGCCGATGGTCATGCGCGCACGGCCTTCGGCCACCACCCAGTGCTCGCTGCGCAGGCCATGCATTCCCGGAGCCATCGCGCCGCCGGGGTTGATCTCGAAGCTCTTGATCCTCACCCGGTCGGCCTCGAAGATGACCGTTTCGGTGCCCCAGTCGTGGCGCAGGGTGCGCGAGGTTTTGCTTGCTGCGCCCGTGGTAGCGGCCAGGGACAATATGGCCTTTTCTATGCCCTGGCTGGTGAGGCTCAGGCCGGCAAGATATTCCTCCGCGGAACTGCGCGCCATCATCCCCAGCGCGGAATCGGCGCCCATTTCTGCCCGGCCGATCATTCGGGGCCTCTGCCGGATTCGACCTGCCCGGAATTTGCGGCGCTTGAAGGAATTATCACCGTTCTTTTCTTTCCGCAAGATTCGGCCAGCAGCGCGCAAGCCTGCGCCCAACGCCGCCGGCCCGATTCTACCGCCAGGCAACTTCGGAGGACATACGGCTTCGGGCGAGGCGGCACGCTACCCCGGCGTTCCCAAGGGATCCGTACTGCCCGGATCGGCCTCCCGTTTGACGTCATGATCGGATGTGCCGCCATTTTGCCGCCGGATTTCGCCGTTAGACTCACGCCTGCGAGGTTGGCCCTCCCGTGGAACCTGGCCAGGTACCCGCCACTAGCAGGAATATCCGTGAACGCTCCCCTGATACCCGTCATCCTCTCCGGCGGCGCCGGCACCCGCCTCTGGCCGGTGTCCCGCGAGGCCCTGCCCAAGCCCTTCATGAAGCTGGGCGATGGCCGCAGCCTGCTGCGCATGACGCTGGACCGTGCCGCGGCCCTGTCGGGCGAAAGCGCGCTGGTTGTAACCAATCGTGACTATTACTTTCTATCGCGCGACGAACTGTGCGTTACCGAACCGTCGAAGCCGGGCAAGATCCGCTTTTTGTTGGAGCCGGCGGCGCGCAACACCGCGCCCGCCATCGCCCTGGCAACCCTGGCGGTTGCCCAGTCCCATGGCGAGGACGCCCTTCTTCTGGTACTGCCGGCAGATCACTTGATCGCCGACGAGGCGGGTTTTGGCGCCTGTGTCGCCCGGGCCCGTGCCCTGGCCGCCGAAGGCTGGCTGGTCACCTTCGGCATAGCGGCCAATGCGCCCGAGACCGGATTCGGCTACATCGAATCGGGCAAGACTCTTCCCCATGGCGGATTTGCGGTGCAGCGCTTTGTCGAGAAGCCCAGCCTGGAGCGGGCCCGCGAATTGCTGGCGGCCGGCAACTATTCCTGGAATTCGGGCATGTTCTGCTTTCGCGCCCGCGACATGCTGGCCGCGCTGGGCGAGGTTGCGCCCGCCCTGCTGGCCGGCGCCCGCGGCTGCTGGGCGCAATCGCAACAGCACGCGGCGGGCGCCGATGCGACGGAACTCCATGGCCCCACCTTTACCGCCCTGGAGAGCATCTCCATCGACTACGCCGTCTTCGAGAAGGCCAAGCGGGTCGCTGTGGTTCCCGGCGGCTTCGGCTGGAGCGACGTTGGCGCCTGGCCCGAGATTGCCGAGCAGTTCCCGGCCGATGCCGACGGCAACCGCGCTGCGGGCCGTGCGCTGTTCACCGACAGCGCAGGCTGCTTTGTCCACTCCCATGGCCGCCTGGTCACGGTACTGGGGATGAAGGACACGGTGATCGTCGATACGCCGGATGCCTTGCTGGTCATGCCCAAGGAGCGGGCCCAGGACGTGAAAAAGGTGGTGGCGGCGGTGCGCGCCAGCGGCGACGACAAGCACATCTTCCATGCCACCGTGGCGCGCCCCTGGGGCACCTACACCGTGCTGCAGGAGGGGCCGCAGTTCAAGTTGAAGCGCATCGAGGTCAAGCCGCTGTGCTCGCTGTCCTTGCAGATGCACCATTACCGCAATGAACACTGGATCGTGGTGAGCGGCACCGCGCGGGTCACCAACGGCGAGCAGGTTTTCCTGCTGGCCACCAATGAATCCACCTATATCAAGGCCGGCACGCAGCACCGCCTGGAAAACCCCGGCACGCTGCCCCTGGTGCTCATCGAGGTGCAGAGCGGCCAGTACGTGGGCGAGGACGACATCGTGCGCTTTGACGACAAGTACGGGCGGGTGGCCAAGACCTCCTAGCGGCGGCAAAGAAGGAGCGATCAGCGCTCGTCCCGGCTTTCGCGCAGA
>Ga0075030_100003814_pt1 | contig 13644 bp, 14 predicted proteins | sample LitLauG_LLR_2012_FD_71393 | JGI IMG/M metagenome (GOLD analysis project Ga0075030, IMG submission 71393) | Freshwater sediment microbial communities from Pennsylvania, USA - Little Laurel Run_MetaG_LLR_2012 | ecosystem: Environmental > Aquatic > Freshwater > Creek > Sediment | place: USA... | reverse complement strand
CGCGTCCATTACCCCCACAATGTCCCAGTCACTGCGGCCGAAACGGATCTTGCCGCCGACGCGAGCGGCCGGGAAGCGATCGGCCACCAACCTTCCGGCGACGAGTTCGCGGCGGCCTGGAGTAAACCACCGGCCCGATCTGATCCGCACGTTGCGCCGCATCTCGATCCCCGCGGGTAAGAGGCCGCGGACCGTCACGTTGGTTCCGTCGGGGTTATCCACATTGGCCAGATTGATGACGGTGATCACTTCGAGCGACGCCAGGGGCTGCCCGTCACGGCCGGCGGCAATACCGGGTTTGAATTTCAGATCCTGAAACTGCGTACGGGTGAACAGGCTGACGAGTTCGGAGGTAGCTCCCTTGCGCAGCACGATCACATGCAGGGGATCTCCAGAGGTGGACAAGGTGACGCGCAGCCCATTGACGAGCGCCAGGATGGCCAGCAGGACCGCTACCGTCAGCGCGATCCCCAGGGCCGTCATCAAAGTGGTGGTCTTGCGGACCACCAGGTTGCGCAAATTGTAGGAGAGGGGAATCGCCATGATTAATCGCTGCTCCGCAAGGCTTCGACAATGGGAGCGCGCGCCGCACCCAGGGCGGGCACGAGCGAACTGAGCAGACCGACTGAGCCGGCGATGAGAATGCAGACCAGGGCCACCGCGGGCTCGAAGAAGCTCTGGGTGGGCACAAATCCGCCAAACGGGCTATTGCTGACGCCTTGGATCAGCAAGGTGGAAATCAGATAGCCCAGGATGCCTCCCGCCATCGAAATCGCGCATGCCTCCCCCAGGATCATGGCCAGAATAGTCCCGGGCGTGAAACCGAGGGTCTTGAGCACGCCGACTTCGCGCACCCGTTCGCGGACCGACATCGCCATGGTATTGGCCGAGACCAGCAGGATGGTGAACGTCACCGCGGCGGAAATGCCGAGCAGGAACATCTTCACGTTGCCGATCAGGGAGAGAAACCCGATGACGAACGCCTGCTCGGATTCGGTCTTGGTCTCCGAGGGAGAATTCCGGAACTGGTTATCGATGGCGCCCGCGATGTGCGGCGAATTCTTCGCGTCGTCGATCAGTATATAGTACATGCCGACCTCGCCCCGCCGCCTTTCCGGAAGGGACTGGTCGACGTATTCCTTGTTGAGGTACATGACGCTGTTGGGCGGCGGGCTATCGAAAATGCCGCGGACGGTGAACTCGTAGTTCCCGGGATAAATGTCGCCTGTCAAGGTGATGCGGTCACCCAGTTTCAAACCGAAGGTGTCGGCCAGGTCGCGTCCAATCACGCAGGCGGTGCGGTCGTGAAGGAAAGCCTGTTTCTGGTCTTCGGGAATGCGGTATTCCCCGTAGAGGGTGAACAGCTTGTCGGGCTCGACTGCAAAACGGGCAAACTGGTTCTTGGGATCGCGCGCATCTTTGTAGGTGCCGCCAAACCAGTTCGAGATCATCACTTCGCGAACCCCCGGGACCTGCCGGATGCGCGACTGGTAGGCCTGCGGAATCTCCACGGTGAGCGAAACGCGGTTGCGCGTGACCAGCCGGAGGGCCTGCGCGGGCGTGGGGTTACTCATGTAGAACGCGTGGTACATGGCGACCATCACGCCCAGCAGGCACATGGAAACGCCGATGCTGGCGACGGTAAGGATCGTCCGGCGCCGGTTGCGCCAGCAGTTCTTGAGTATTAGAGGAAGATAGCGCAGCATGGAACAAGCCTTTACCGGTCCCTAGCGTGCCGGTCATGGCGGCAATCACGTCCGTGGTATACCTCCAGCATACAGGACTCAGCGGCCGGCGCCTCCATTTTTCGGCGAACGGCGGAACGCTTCCGGTGAATGACAAGCGTGCGGCCGCCGGTATGGCCGCGCGTAGTAAGATCGTCCAGTGGATATACAACTGCTCCACCACGTAAGCCTGCCGGTCAAAGACCTGGAGAAATCGAAACGCTTCTATCGGGAAATCCTGGGGCTCAAGGAAATCGAACGGCCTAAATTCCCTTTTGGCGGCGCCTGGTTCCAGCTTGGTGAGAGACAGGAACTGCACCTCATCCTGCAGCACACGGATGCAACCTACCGTCTCAATAAGGGCCCCGATCCCGGCGACATCCACTTTGCCGTGCGCGTCCGAAGCTATCGTACGGTGCTTGATTTTCTGTTGGCCCAGGGCTATCGCGAAGATGCGGCGGAGGACGACCTCATGCAAGTGAAGCCCGTACCCTACGCCCCCACAGGCTATCCGCAGCTTTACATCCTCGATCCGGACCGGCATTTGATCGAGATAAACGCCGAGAAGTTGGATTAGAAGAGAGGCGCGGGCGGGAATTTGGGGGTTTCGTAGCCTGTCCCCGAATTAGCGGCGGGAGGCGATGAAGGTGGCCGTCGAACGGATCGTGGTCAGGTGCTCTGGATTCTGGAGTACTTCGTCGAAATCGATGCCGCAGGTGTTCTCCACCTCGACCATGAAAGCAAACAGGCTGAGTGAATCCAGGTGAAAGGCTTCGAGCGGGAGATCCCCCTCGGGACCGAAGGTCAAAGCGGTGCCGGCGGCCTTGTTGGCACACTGCAGAACGCGCGACATGAGCTCGGAATCCTCCATAAGACCCTCCTATTTTATGCCAAGCTCCTCCGGCGGGCGCTCGGTGAAGAGCCGGTCCTCGAGGCCGTAGAAGTTTGGCGTGATCTCCGAGCGGCGCACTTTGCCGGTGGCGTTGCGGGGCACCTCGTCCACAAACACGATGGCCTTGGGTACCTCGAGAAACGGGAGCACGCGGCGGCAGTGATCGATCACCTGTTCCGCATCGAGCACGGCGCCGGCCTGCCGGACGACCACGGCGCCGATTTCCTCATCCACCCACTGATTCGGAAATGCCGCACAGGCGGCGTCCGCCACGCCGGGAATCGCGGCGAGCGCTTCGTCCACTTCCAAAAGGTTGACCATGGCCCCTGATCGTTTGGCGATGTCGCGAATGCGGCCGGAAATCTGGAGGAAGGGGCGTCCGGCACTGTCGGGCAGCCAGTAACCCAAGTCGCCGGTGTAGAACCAGCCGCCCTCGAAAGCCTCTTCGCTGGCCTTCTCGTTATGCAGATAGCCGCTCATGACGCAGTGGCCCCGAATGACCACTTCGCCTTCCTCTCCCTGGCCTGCGAGGCCGCCGCCTGCGAGAATCTGCACATCCTGGCCGGGTAAGGCCGGCCCGATGGAAGTCCGGCGCCCGCGCAGCATCCATTTCTCATATTCGGTATCGCCGATTTCAGGCGGCATGATGCAGGAGAAATTAGTCACTTCGGAAAGGCCGTATCCTTGCAGGATGCGCAGTGCGAGGCGGTTCCAAACACTTTCGGCGATTTGTGTGGAGAGCGGCGCCGCGGCGGACACCGCATACCGCAAACGGTGCTGGAAATTACCGCGCAGTCCCGGGCGATCGGCCAGCAGGCGAAGCAGATTCGGCACCAGACTCACGATGTGGATGTCGTGCTCGCTAACGATGGGCCAGAACTTCAGGCCGTCCAAGCCGCGGAAAAGGAAAGTATGGCCGCCGCCCATCAGCACCGAGAAGACGGTGAACTCGAGGCCATTCACGTGGTGCAGAGGAAGCACGCATGCCAGCCGTTGTCCCGGCGCGATGGCGTGGTGTTGCGCGACAGACATCGCGTTCTGAGCCACATTGTAGTGGGACTGGACGACGGCTTTCGGCGCGCCCGTGGTGCCTGAGGTGAAGAAGATCAGGGCGGCATCGGTGGCTTTCGGTGGAGCGGCCGCGGCTGTGTCCTGCTGCGTAGACGCCAGGGCGCGAAGCTCTGCAAACGAACAGGCGCGCTCGACGGCGGTGGGGGGTTCGGAAGAATCATGCAGCAGGAGACGAACGCCGGTGAATAAGGCGCGGTTGGCCAGGCGCGCCTCGGGATCGCGATGGTTGAGAAGCACTCCCACGCAGCCGGCTTCCAGGGTAGCGAGGACCGCCACAACGAACCCCGCCGAATTAGGGCCGAGAATACCGACGCGATCGCCCGGCTGCAAGCCCCACGCCGAAAGCAAGGCCGCGCACTGTTGCACTTCGACGTACGCCCGGGAGTAGGTGTACATCTGGCTTGCAGAAGCCGTGAGGTCAGTCAGGAAGGGGGCATCCGGGTGAAGAGCGGCTTGCTTGGCCAGCATACCGACGATCGTGGAAAGGCCCGTGCCAAATGGACGGCCTGGCGCATCATGCACCGGGCGCAGCCAGTCCTGTCCCAGTAGAAGATCGCTCACGGTTGTGCCACCATCAGACCACCGCGGCAGGCCCTGGGAAACCAACTCTCTCCCGGCAACGCGCAAATGTTTTGATAACCGCACGCGCGCAGCAGTTCGATCCACTCGGAAGGAAACAGGAAGCCGGGCCTGGGCCTGAGCCGCGCGTCGAGCGAGACGTCCCACCAGCCGCGCAGGAAAGCGAACACCAGGTCCAGCGGCCAGCGCCGGCCGCGCCGCGGTGGGGAGCCTTCCCCGAGAATCAGGCAGCCGTCAGGGCGGAGCGTCGCCCTCAATTCGCGCAGCGTGAATGGCAGATCCCGGACGGAATGCAAGACGTTGACGCCGATCACGGCATCGAAGGTGGCCGGCTCCAGGCTTTGCGCGGCGAGCGGCGAGTCGAGGTCCACCGTGGCGAAGCGCAGAAACGAGTCGCCGGCATGCATGGGTTCCCGGCGCTGCACGAACAACTTGCCGAGGTCGGTAAATCGGTACTCCGCCACTTCGCGCTCGCGGAGCAGCGGCAGACAGCGGTCGAGGACAGCGCCCACGCCGCCGCCTACTTCCAGCACGCGCGCTCCCTTGCGAAGACCGCCGGCAAGCGCCGGAGTCACCAGGTCGGCGTAGATCGACATGACGGCATCCTCGCGGTGAACTCGCTCCCACAGGCGCAGATCGCCGCGCGGGAAAATCACGCTCAGCCCCGATTCGCGCCCAGTAAGGAAACCCGGCGCGTGTTCGTGGCAACGCGCCAGTAATTCGAAGATCGGAGTGGCTTCGGGGCAGGCCTGGCGAGCCTCTTGCTGCAGGCGGGCGCTTTCATCCGGCGGGCACTGCGTCGCGACGAATCCCTTTTCGCGCAACAGGTCCAGGACCGTTTGCCGCAGGTATTGCGCCTCGGGCGCCACGCCGGTGAGTTGCGTTTCGCGGACCGCGCGAAAGCAAAAGTGCAGCGCCAGCCGGTCGAGGTACCTATAGGCCTCTTCCAGGCGCGCGGAAAAACACTGCGAGTAGAGATCCGCGGGCGCAGTCAGTTCCACACCCAGTTCTCCAGGTCTCCACTTCCGCCCCATTCCCCGATCATCCATTGCGCGAAAAGTGTATCCACTTCACGCGCCGTAAACAGACGATAGTCTGGAGGAATGGTAAGTTGGCGCAGCGGGTTCCCATGCCGATCTATCTCGACCATCCGATTCTTGAGCCCCGGTTCGGGAACCTGATCGATGTGCACGTTCTCCAGCGAGAGATAGGTGCCGCCACTCGTCGGAATGGTGTCCTGCAGCCATTCGGTGCCAAACGGGATTTGCGCACAGGTCCGGAGCGTTTCGTCCAACAGCAGAATACGATGACCGAGCGTATCGGAAACCAGGTATCCGCCCGGCCGCCGATGGATGCCGTGAGGCCGCGACAGCCCCGCGAGCACGGTTTGCGCCTGGCCGCTGCCGCGGTCGATTACGATTACTTCCCCCTGGTGGAATAACGCCGCCAGCACCCGATGTTCGTCCAGAGGCAGTGCGGAGGTTATATGCAGGGTGCGCTCCGACGTGCTCCGCCGGATCGTGCGAAAGTCCGTAGCCGCATCGGGAACGCCGGGAGGGCCGTAACCATGCTCGGCTCCCCACCAGTGCCACACCGGCTCTCCCCCCAGCGAAAGTTCCAAAATCAAGTCGATGCCGGCGCTGGCGATCAGCAGCGTACCCCAGGGAGTCAGTTCCACGGTGTGCAAGTGATTGAACCAGGGATGCGAAAGGCAGGCGGGCGGCTTGCCGCGCCCGACCATGTGAACGGAGTGGTCGGTCCAGCTCGAGGCATATACCCGGTCATCTTGCACCGCCAAGCCAGAGGCGCCGGCGACGGGTATGTTCGCTACGATTTTGCCTTCTGACCAATCCAGTAAGACCAACCGGCCGCCAAACAACCTTTCGACGTTACGCAACAGATCGGAGGCATTGCGGTAGACGGAAGTGTCGATGCCGAGCCGGCGCTGCAGGGCGCGAATAGACATGACCCGATGGAACACCTCATTCGGAACCGACACTAGAAAATACATCGGAATCAGGCCGTACCTACGCCCGATGCCTCACCGCTCTGCAGGCGCAGCATGTCTTCGTAAGTCTCACGGCGCCGAACGAGGCGCACAGCCCCGCCATCCACCATGACCTCGGCGGGCCGCGGCTTATTCAGAAAATTGGAAGCAAAAGCGAATCCGTAGCCGCCGGCATCCAGCACGGCCAGAAGATCGCCCTCCCGCAGGGGCGGCAACATCATGCCCCGGTCGGAGCGATCGTTGCGCGGCGCCCGGCCGATGTAATCATCGGAAAACGTGGTGCAGCCCACCACGTCGGTCGGCACTGGCGGTTCGTCGCTTGGGCGGCTGGCAAGCGCGATGCGCCGATAGCCGCCATAGACGCGAAACGTCTCGGTGCTGATATGGCTCACGGTGGTATCGACGCCGGCCACTTGCCCGCCGGCGGCGCGCCGGTCTACACCCACTACCCGCGTCAGAAGAAACCCGGAAGACGCCACTACGGAACGTCCCGGTTCCAATATGAGGCGAATGCGCTTTCCCAGGCTGCTGGAAAGCTCCTCCAGCATCTCGCTCATGCGGCCGCCGAAGTACTCCCAATCGAAATCGTCCGGGCCGCCGGGGATGTACGGGTAACCAAAACCTCCACCCACATCGACATACCCGATGGTCTCGCCCAGGCGGCGCGCCACCTCCATCAGGAACGGGAACGGCTCTAGAAAGTGCTTGATGTGGATTGTCCCAGTGCCCCGGTAGTAATGTACGCCCACGATGCGCAGGTCTTCGCGTGCGGCAATCGCCTGGGCCTCGTCCAGCTCGGCGACTTTCACGCCCATGCGGCTGTAGGGCATTTTGTCTTCCAAGTGGATCCGGAGCCCCACCCGCCGCAGACTCTCTGCGCGCCTGCCGGATTGGCTTTCCAATGCCCGTAATCTCATGGCGTACTGCCGGAGTTGCGACAAGGAATTGAGGTTGACCGCCACCCCATTCGAGAAGATATTGCAAAAATCCTCGCCGGTGATATTGCTCCCGCTATAAACGATGTCTTCGGGAGCAAAGCCGGCGCGCAGCGCCATGAGCGCATCGCCCCAGGTGTTGGCATGGATGCCGCCCCCCATGGCGCGGATCACGCGCATGATGGCGAGATTCGCGTTGGTCACACAAGCATAGTGAATCTGAACCGGTTGGTAGCAATTGGCCCGGATGATTCTCTCGAAAGAGCGGCGGATCTCGTCCGCGTCATAGACATAGAGCGGCGTTCCGAAGTCACCGGCGAGACTCGCTGCGGATACTCCTCCTATTTCCAGTTCCCGTTCGGCTTCGACGATCATGGGGGCAACTCCTGCTTGGTTGGACCGCTCGCAAAGAGGCTCGAAAAACTCCCGCAAGGCGGCTTGCGCCTCCTCTTCGTACAGAGTCGGCGAATGACTCACTCCTCGAATGTCTACACACCGCGCCTGCGGCAATACCTTTGTAAGCCGGTCTACCGTTTCGGTTGGGATCACTTCACTCAGCGCGCCCCGCAGGATGAGTACGGGCATGGTCAGGCGCTTGGCCTGCTCCCAGGCAAGCGCGGTCTCTACGGACGAGCGTTGCAGAGCCGTAAAGTGATTGGCCATCGAACTGGCCAGCTTGATCACTGCGGGATCGCATCGGAAGCGCAATCGGCCATTTTCGTTCGGGGTAAGATAATGCTCCACCCACGTTCTCTGGGTCCCTTGGTCCAACCGCTCGAGGCCGGGCCGGTCCGATGCGAACCAATCCATCGCCTGCCGGATATCGTCGAACTCGGGAGGGGCTAGAGACGGACGCGTAGAAACGCGGTGGACGCCCGCAAGATTGCCGCCGATGGCGCAGTCATTCAGCACCAGGTGGGTGACCCGCTCCGGGTGCGCGGTGGCATACAGCCGCGCCACAAATCCGCCTAACGAGGTACCAATCAGGGCGATTCGCTCCAGTCCCAGTGCGGCCAAAAACCCCTTGAAGTCCTTTAAGTACTGGTCGATTCGATAGCGTTCCGCGGGACCCCAATCGCTTTCGCCGCGCCCCCGAAAATCGAGCGCGATCAGGCGCACCCGCGGAACGAGTAAGGGAGCAATCGAATCAAAGGCGCGGGCATTCTGTATCAGTCCGGGAAGGGCTACGACGGGATGCCCCGCCCCGCCGTAATCGACGTAGTGCAGCCGCAGTCCCGAAACTGTGACGTATCCGTCTGTGCAGAAAACGCTGGGCATGTGCAAACACCCGCTACGACCGAATCATTCTGTCCTGTATTCCGCCGGCAGTCAAGCTGGAGTAGTCCTCAGGGAATCACCTAGATCCTTGACAGTCACAAACCACTTCCCCATACTGACTGTTGCCGACCTGCGACGGCAGGGACCGGTTTGTGTTACAGAGCCGCGACCGTGAGGGAGTGGTAACCCCCGGAGGATCGACGTGGAACTCACCAGAGAACAAATCCAGACTCACTTGATTGAGCTGCTTCGTGACTTCCGTGAGGATTCCGATCAGGGAATCACGATCACCGAGGAAACCGGCATCTTCCGCCAGCTTGGGTTTGAATCGATCGATGCGATTGGTCTCAGCACGGCGCTGGAGGCAAGGTTCGACCAGTCGTTCCCGTTCCCCGAGTTCATGATGATGATGAAGCAGCAGAACGCCAGCGACATCACCGTGGGCCATCTTCTGACGTTTCTCGTAGCCAACATACGCAGCGCTGAGCCTCAACCTGCATGAGACCGGTTACCCTCCTGTTCGGTCTCGATGGCGCCACGTACGGCATTCTCGACGATCTGATCGCCCGGGGGTTCATGCCCCATCTGGCGGGCTTCCTCCGCGCCGGTGTTAGGGCGACCATGATGTCCATTACACCGCCGCTCACGCCACCGGCGTGGATCACGCTGGCCACCGGCCGGCCGCCTGGCGAACACGGCGTATTCGGCTTCTTTCAATACGATTCGCCGGAATCGCCGAACCTCCAACTCATCTCGTCGCGACAAGTAGCCGCCGAAACGCTTTGGTCCATGGTCAATCGCCAGGGCCGCCGGGCCGGAGTGCTGAACTATGTGGCGCACCAGCCGGCTCCCCAAATCGACGGGTGGGTGATTCCCGGCTGGGTGACCTCGCGATGGCTGCGGCCGTTTAGCCATCCCGCCGGAGTCATCGACCGGCTGCGGGCCGCCATTCCCGGTTTCGACGTCAAGACTCTGGCCATCGACCTGGAAGAGGAGAGCAAGGCCGTGGCCGGCGCTCCCATCGACGATTATAGCGCCTGGGTGAACCTCCATATCCGCCGCGAGCGTCTTTGGTTCGACGTGTTGTGGCAGTTGATGGAAAGCGACCGCGTAGACCTGGCCGCGGTGGTGTTCGATGGCGTCGATAAGCTGCAGCACGGGCTTTGGCCTTACCTGGATCCCAAGTTGGCCCCCTCGAATCCCCCGCCGGAGTTCCTGCGAGTCCGCGAGATGGCTTGGGAGTATTACAGGACCATCGATCATTTGCTCGGAGAAACCATGCGGCGCGCCGGGGACCAAGCCACCGTATTTATCTGTTCGGACCACGGCTTTACGGGCAGCCACGAGCTGCTTTACATCAACACGTGGCTGGAACAACAGGGATATCTCACCTGGCGGGCAGGCTTTGATCCGCCCAGCGACACGTTCGATCTCAATCCCACTGCCTATCAGCACGATGCCTTCGACATGTCCGGAACGAAGGCCTACGCAATCATCCCTTCGAGCAACGGGATCCACATCCCCGTGCGGAGAACGCCGGAGGGCGCAGGCTTGCCGCCCGAACAGTACCAATCCTTTCGCCGCGAGTTGATCGATGCATTGCTTCACCGGTGTGTGGAATCCGAGACTGGCGAAAATCTCGTGAGCCGAGTGTGGACGCGCGAGGAGATCTTCGCCGGCTCACGCATGGAGATTGCACCTGATCTGACGCTGCGTCTGCGCGACCACGGCTTCTTTTCGGTGCGCCGGAGTACCCGGACGCACGCGCGCCGGCCAATGATCCTTGGCACCCACCATCCCGAGGGTATCCTGATGGCACGCGGACCCGGGATCAAGCAGGGCGCCTCCATCGGTCCCGTACACCTGATCGATGTCGCGCCCACCGTGCTGTATAGCATGGACCTCGAAATCCCCGGGAATCTACCCGGGCGCTTCCTCCGGGAAATTTATCGGGATAATCGGCTCGCCGCGCATCCGGTACGCCGTTCCCTTGCCGCCGGAGCCCCGGCGGCTACCCCGGCCGCCTCCGCTCCCGAGGCTCCGCTGGATGATTCCGAAATCCTCGAGAAGCTCAAGGTTCTGGGCTACATCGAGTAGGCGGTAAGTCCTTGATTCGTGGTAAGATAAGAGCGCCGGGCTAAATACTTCCATGGTTGTTTTGGGAATCGATATCGGCGCCTCCCAAATTAAGGCAGGGATGGTGGATGACAAGGGGGCGATCCTTGCCTCGCGTACCATTCCGACACCTCCCGACCTGGAAACCTTCCTGCCCTCGCTTCACGACGCGGTGCGCTGGTTGCTGGAGGCCACCGCGCTGCCTGCGGGAGTGGGGATCGGATGCAAAGGGATCATCAACCCCGACAGCACTCAGGTGGAGACTCTGCCCGGCGCACTGCATTACCTGCAGGGCTTGCGTCTCAGCGATTTGGTAGGCCTTCCCCTGGATGTACCGGTATTCGCCGACAACGATGCGCGGGTGGCGCTGGCCGGAGAGATGGTGTGGGGCGCGGCTCAACTGGTGGACAATGTGCTGATGCTGATCTTGGGCATGAGCGTGGGCGGCGCGGCGGTGGTCAACGGCCAGATTCTTCGCGGCCACAGCGGTGTGGCGGGGAACCTCGGCCATATCACGGTCGAGCCGGATGGGGTGCCGTGTGCTTGCGGAGGCCGCGGATGTCTCGAAACCGTGTTTTCGGCGCGCGCGATCGAGGGCGAAGCCTGGTCGGCGGTGCATCGCGGCTGCCCTTCCACGCTCACCCGCCTGTTTCGCGAGCAGCCGCAACTGGCCACCTGCCGCACGATTTTTCAAGCCGCCAGCGAGGGAGATGGCTTGGCCGAAGCCATTGTTTCCAAAGCGATCCGCAAGCTGGGCGCCGCCATCGCCGGTCTGCTCCACGTCTTTGACCCCGAGTTAGTGATCGTCGGCGGCCAAGTGGCCGACGCCGGCGCCGATTTGCTAGTTCCCCTGCAAGAAGAAGTCTGGGCCCGCTCCCGCGGCTTGCTCGGCCGCGATGTCCCTCTGGTCGAGCAACAGGTCGCCGATAAATCCGGTATTGTCGGCGCTGCCGGCCTGGTGATGGCGCCGCGAGCGTAAACGCCTGCGACCAGTACCCCCAGGTCTACCATTAATTCTCCATTAACACAGCGGTTGCATTGCTTTCTTAGGCTAATAATTGCACTAGACACGATCCCGGCAAAACGCTCGGGGGAAAAGGAAAAGCGTAAAATGAAAACTATGAATTTGCTAAAGGTGTTCGTGCTGAGTGGAGCGCTGTTATTGCCTTTGGCGGCTCAGGACGAGACTCCCGCACGAAAGACAGATGCGGGACAAGTGCGCGGCAGCCGCCGGCAGGTCCGCAGGGATCGCAAGGCGGCCGTCAAAGCCCCGGTGGGCCAAAAAGCTCCCGATCGGCAGGCAGCACGGGAAGATCGGAAGAATACCCGTAGCGATCGGAAAGACGTTCGGGATGACCACGCGCCCCAGCAATAATGCTCCCACTCGGGCCAGCCGTCAGTCGGCTGGCCCAGCGGATCCCGCGCCCCTCCTCGTAAAAATTTCCTCCTGGTAGGTAGGTTCCAGTACGGAATGATGTCTCGGGCCCAGCCGCCACCAGAGGAACCCGGTTCAACCAATACATATCGTTGAACTTCTTGAGCCGGCGCATTTAGGCACGGCAATTGCACATAACAAGACGTATCCGGCAGAGGTCAGGAAAGGAGAGTCCGATGACCCTAAAACAACTTCTTCGAGGATCCGCGCTGGCTGGTGCGCTTTTGCTGCCCCTGGCGTTATCTGCTCAGGACCCGGTGCAGGACCGGGTGGCCGTCCGCCAGGGCCGGCGACAGGTCCGTACCGATCGAAAGGCGGCTCTTGCGGCGCCGGTCGGGCAGAAAGCCCCGGACCGGCAAGCGGCTCGGGCGCAACGGCAAACCGTTCGACCGCAGCGGCGTGAGCTCCGACAAGACCGGCGCCAAATCGTTCAGGGCCGCTAGCGCCGGCGAATCCCGCCCCCCGGCGCGGTCGGCGCCCGCGAAAGGGAGCTTCTACCGCCTCTTTAATTCCTCCATCTCGTCTAGACTGCGCGGCCAATCTTCTCGCAACAACCGGGAAAGCGCCCGATCCGCCAGAAGTTTCCCGCCGGTTTGGCACGCCGCACAGTAATTGGTCTCGTTGGAAGCATAGCGGATACGTTGGACCTTGGCGCCGCAGCGAGGGCAGGGTTGGCCGTAACGGCCGTGAACGGCCATCGCAGGACGAAACGCGGTGACCTTTTCAGGAAATGCCCCGCCCGCCTCGGCTCGCAGCCGTTCGACCCACTCCTGGAGAACTTCGTGTACCGCGTGGTACAGCCGTTCGACTTCGGACGCCGTAAGACGCTGAGTCAGGGATACTGGCGATAGATGCGCACGGTGCAAAATCTCATCGGAGTACGCATTGCCGATTCCGCTAAACAAATGCGGGTCGGTGAGCGCCCGCTTCAGCGTGTGATTTGCCGATCGCAGCGCGGCCTCGAATGCCGCCAAGTCAGCCTCCAGAACCTCGAGGCCACCCGCGTCGAACAACTGGTCTTCCCCGGCGAACACATGGAGCGAAGCACGGTGCTGCGTGCCCGCTTCGGTGAGCGTCAGCGTCCCGGAATCGAATTCGAACTGCGCCAGGGCCTTCTTTCCTGGGGGCTTGGCGCCCGCCGGCTTCCAATGCAACCGACCCGCGATCATGAGGTGCAGCGACAGCCACAGGTTTTCTTCGAAACCCACCACGATCTGCTTCCCCAGCCGCCGGACTTGCTGCACGGCTTTACCGGATAGAGAGTCGATGGGCGGGCGAACCGTCCGCAACAGGAACGGACCGCGTATCAGGATGAGCTGGAGCCGATGGCCGGCAATCCGCTCCCGCAACGCTTCGACGTAAATCGTTACGTCCGGAAGTTCCGGCATGAGGGAATTCTACTGGTTCTTCAACTGATTCAAAAGCGGAATATCTTTAGCCGGCTTGGGCGCGGGCAAAGTTTTGAGATACGCCCAAATATCGGTGAGTTCCTGGTCGGTGGCCACCTTTTCGGTGAAGGCCGGCATCGCTCCCGCGGGACGGCGGACATAGCGGATCAGCCCCTGCGCGTTCAATGCCGTCGCGGCGATCCGCGCTCCGTCTCTGCC
>Ga0075030_100003813_pt1 | contig 13645 bp, 9 predicted proteins | sample LitLauG_LLR_2012_FD_71393 | JGI IMG/M metagenome (GOLD analysis project Ga0075030, IMG submission 71393) | Freshwater sediment microbial communities from Pennsylvania, USA - Little Laurel Run_MetaG_LLR_2012 | ecosystem: Environmental > Aquatic > Freshwater > Creek > Sediment | place: USA... | reverse complement strand
CCCCATCCCCCGCCGTGGTTGACCCAACCGCTGCCGCGGCCGCGCCCGGCCCAACCAATGCCGTGTCCACCCCAGCCACCGGTGCGGCTCGCCTGGTGTCCACCGCCGCTGCCCGTATGCGCCGAGGCGCCTCTGCTGAATCCTCCCGCCCTTGACACAGAGCCGTATGCGCCGGCGGGTCGGGGCGAAAACGCAAGCGCGAACGCGACAAGCGTTGCTGTGATAACGGCAGAATGCGTGCTCACGGCGGTCTCCCGGCGGCGCAAGGTGCATCCCACTAACGCCGCATCCATGCCCTTTAGGCATTGCTAGCGTAGTACGAGTTCCCGACGAGAGAAACTTTCTGGGGTTCGCGCTCGGAGTTGCGTGCTCCTGTTGCGCCGCAACGTCTCGCGGAGGATGGAATGAAGGCCGATTTCTAAGCCACGGCGTTTCGGACCTGGATACGATCACGCGTCAGGTCGAAGACGTGAATGCCGTCCTGCGGTGTCGGTCGGCTGCACCAGTCTGGATGATTCAGCGTGTTAACGACGTCGGTCCACCCGGCGGTCCAGTGTTCCTGCATGGACATGCGCGAGAACTCGTAATTTTCAGACTGCGTTTCATAGGGCTGGCGCCGATAGATCAGGTGGACCACAGTGACTGCGTGTTCGGCGGAAAACGCCCGCAACGTTCGCACGTCCGGGTCCTGCGCGTAGGAAGCCGGCAGCTTCGCGGTCAACCGGCGCGCCGCCTGTGCTAGCGCATGGCGGGCGATCGCGTTATTGGTGTTGAGGCGCGTGCGACTGGAGTAGCGGATGTCCTTCTCGCGCTCGGCAACTTGCGACAGGTTCGCGGGCATCGGACCCTCGCACGCAAACAGATCGACCTGGAATGCCACTCTGGATTTGGACGCGGGCTGATCCAGCACATACTGCAGCGGTGTGTTCGATACGAGACCGCCGTCCCAGTACCACTCCCCGTCAATCTCGACGGGCGGAAACCCGGGGGGAAGAGCGCCACTTGCCATGATGTGACGCGCATCGAGCCGCTGTTCGGTCGTGTCGAAGTAGGCGAAATTTCCCGTACGAACGTTTACAGCACCGACCGACAAGCGAATAGGTCCATCGTTGAGGAGATCGAAGTCGATCAGGCGGTTCAGCGTCGCTCGCAGCGGTGCGGTGTCGTAATGGCTGAGCGCGCCCGGAGTGCCATGAGGGTGAAAGGGCGCGGCTGGAATGCGCGGTACAAAGAACCCTGGCAGCCCGCATAGGGCGACCATCGACGCGTTCGCCTGATTGAGCGCCCGCCTCAATGCGATGCTCGGTACCGCCGCAGATGCGATCAAGGACGAAATCGGTGTCGTGGTCTCCCAGAAATCGCGCAGGCTTGGAATCCGCCGATCGGGACGGTTGCCGGCAATCAACGCGGCGTTAATCGCGCCAATCGAGATCCCCGCGACCCAGTGTGGCGCCGCCCCTTGCGCAACCAGCGCCTCGTAGGCACCGGCCTGGTAGGCGCCCAAGGCGCCGCCGCCCTGCAACACAAGGATGCACTCGGCCTCTCCTTCAATCCGTGGCTGTGCTGGGTGCTGGTTTGCGACGCCTCCCTTAAATCGTCCGCGCAGTCGGGTCATCGGCTTTTCAAGTCTATCGTTCGATACCGTTATCAGTTCCGCGCTGCCGTCCAAGACTGGCTCCTTGGCATCCCCTTCCAGTGAAAGTAAAGGTCTTTGCCGTCTTTCCCCGCTAGGGTCACGTGCTGCGATTGCGTCACGCCTTTGAATCGTGCGCTAACCTCGTAACGGCCTGGCGGGAGCATCACGTACAGCAGGGGCCCCGCATCGCGAAGTTCGAATACCGAGTTGCCGTTAGAGTCCGAAATTACCGTTGGAATGTCGGCGAGAAACTCGCCATCCTGGCGCTCGGAAAACGACATCCGCAGCGGAAAATCTCTCACTGCGCTGTGCATCGCAGCCTGCTCGTCCAGGCCGATGCCGCCGTTGAGGTAGGCGCTCGTTGTGACCGTCTGAATCATGGTTATCTGGCGACCCGCCACTAACTGAGCATGAGCAGGCATGGCCGCGCACACAGCGAACGCAGTGCCGATCAGCCCATCTCGAAGTAAGCATCGGGGATCCATGGCCCATCTCATGGGTGTCGTGGCCTCGCCTAATGGGCGTTGATCTTCCGCGCCAGCGTGTCCACGACGGAGCCGAACGAAACGAATCCCCGAAGCGCTTCGTCCCTCTCCGGGCCATCGCCGCAGACGAGCCGCTCCCCCAGTACCTTGGCCTCACGGGCGCCCCTCGATGCGCTCAGCCCGGCTCCGTTTCCGACCCAGGTTGCAGCGCCATCCAGACATCCGGCCGCTGCCTTGAGCTCATAGCCGGACATCCTGTGATTGCTGCGCGCCCACCAGTGAGAGGACCTTGCTCCATGCGCCAGCGCAAGTGCCAGGCCCGCGACGGCGAACCGATTTTCAATCGATCTGCGCCCGCTGATGGTTGCCAGCGCAATGGACAAGGCGACTTTGTCCAGTCCGCTCACCGCGCCGTCGAGCGCGCGCTTCGCGTATTCGGTCGCGCGCCCAGCTTCAAGACGAAGGTAGCCGGTTGCCTTCTGAATCTCGGTGACAGTCGTCTTGCAATCCTGCCGTTCATAGGCCCGGATGGCGCCCTCAAAATGGCGCTGTGGTTCACCGCGAACGGGATACCAAATGTTCTCATCCGTTACGAGCCAGCGCCGTTCGATATCAGCCCAAGTCGATCCGTCGATCAGCGCAGCCAGTCCACCTTTCTTGCCGATCGTGCCGCTTCCGATGGCCTGAGCAACGATACTCACCTTCGCGGCTCCCGACGCAAGGCGCCACGCCACGACCTGTGCGAACTTGGTGTCGACGCACGCGGCGCCGCCAGCGCGCCTGCCCGCTTTGATGGCGCCTCTCCTGAGCTTGGCGGCGACCGCGCGCAGCTCACAGGCGGCCGAATTGTCGTCCCTGTCGTCGAAGGCATTGCAGGCTAGTTGAAGATGTCGACTGACCTCATCGAGCACCGGGGTGAAGTGGAGGTCATCGAAGCAAATCCAGTCGGACGGGGACTTTGCTGCGATGCCAGTATCTTCTGACGCGTCACGCCCATTCGCGCTATCCGCCGACAAAACGGTCGCAGACCGCTCGGATCTGATGACCCTCGCGGCAATGATGGAGCTCATTTGGGACTCGCTGATTGCTTCGGCCGACAGCTTCATACGACTCCTATCGATGTTCGCCTTACCCTGCCACCTTGACGCGCAACGCCGCGTTGCGGGATGGCGGCACTCTAGGCGCCGGCGCTGGGTTTGTATGCTCCCGAACGTCACGATTTGAACGTGCCACGCGTCACGATCTGCAGGTGACGAAAGTCACTTCGCGATCCGGAACCGCGGGGAAACCCTGGAGAGGTCGGTCCGGCGGGGCGGGCGCGTCGCCGCCCGGCGCTTTGGACAAGACAGACTCAGTCGCGCCGCTGCTGGCGCACCGACATGACGGCGAGTTCTGTGCGCGTGTTGGCGTGGAACTTTTCCATGATCCGGCTGACGTAGTTCTTCACCGTGCCTTCCGCAAGGTACACTGCCTTGGCGATCTGCCGGTTGCTCCTGCCTTCGACGATGAGCTGCAGGATTCTTTCCTCCCTTTCGTTGAGCGACTGCGCCACACCGTCGAAAGCTTTGCCATGAGAGGCGGCCGGGTTCGCCCGAGGCTCCTCGGCCGGGCTTTGCCCTCCTTTCCCCGGTCGGGCGTCCAATGTCGGAGAAAACCGACGAAACTGATCCATGACCTTGCGCGCGATCTGCGGGGTGAGCATGGACTCGCCGCGATGAACCAGGCGCACCGTGTCGAGGAGCTCCTGCTCGGTCGCGTCCTTCAAGAGGTACGCCCGGGCACCGGCCCGGATCGCATCGAAGACTGCTTCTTCGGCGTCCAACGTCGTCAGCACCAGCACATGGGTCAGCGGCAGGGACGCCGTGATTTCGCGGGTCGCTGCGACGCCGCCTTTGCGCGGCATGTGCAGGTCCATCATGACCACGTCGGGGCGCAGTTGCTGGGCGATCTCGACGGCCTCGACGCCATCGCGTGCCTGGCCGACGACCTCCATGTCGGACTCGACCGACAGCATCAACGCCATGCCTCGTCGAATCAGCTCTTGATCGTCGGCGATCAGCACGCGAATGGGCGCCGACTCCGTTGCTCCGGCATGCGAAACAGTCGAATTCATGGAGAAGTTGCCCGTGCGAGCGCCTGAAGTACGGTCAGCATCGGAGAGCTTTCATCCCGTCGGGGCACCCACTCGACCGACGCGCCCGCGCCGAGGATACGCGTCATGGGCGATATCGATCCGGCACGCGTTCGCATTTTGCCAACCGGCAAATTACAAGATTCCACGCCCGGCCGCCAGCGCCGTAGGTAATAGAATCGCGGTGACGTTCGTCACTGCGGCAAGCTCATGAGGATTGCCCTCGACTGGTTTCGGGGCTTCCTGCGCGCCCTGGATCCGCGGCGCAGTCTCGCAACCAAGGTCGGCTGGTTGGTCTCGGTTCTGTCCTTGATTTTCGCCGTGGCCGCGGCGCTTTGGCTCGGCAATATGACGCAGGCCGGCCTTTTGACGCAACATTGCCGTCAGCTCGCCCTGGATACCGAGGAATTTGCCGCTGCACTGGATCAGACCTTTGCATCCCGAATGCAATCGCTGCAGGCGGTCGCAACTGTTCTGGGGTCGAATTTCGAATCGGACACTCAGAGAACGCTTCATGTCGTATTGAGCGAGCTCCAATTGGGCTATCCGGAGCTGGAGCGGATTGAATTCGCGACCTCGTCTGGCTCCGTCATTGCAGCCATCGGGGATTCGAGCGAGAGCCTGGGCGCTCAGAAAACCTGGCTGGCGGGTGGGCTGAAAGGATCGTGGATTGGCGACGCGAGCCGGCAGTCGCTGCAGGGCGAGAAGAGCCCACCTCCGCATGGCGACGAAATGCCGATCGTGGATATGGCAACGCCGGTGCGAAATGCGCAGGGCAGCACCGTCGGCGCCGTGAATGCACGCCTGCGTTGGAGGTGGCTCGAGCAGTATGCGCACGAATTACGCGAATCGCTGCGCCACCAAAGCGTGCCCGAAGCGCTGGTGCTGGACCGCGAAGGCAGGGTCCTGATCGGGCCCGAATCATTCCGCGGACGGCGCTGGCAGAGTGCGCGCATCGGCGAGATCGCGCTTTTCGAGGCGGCGCAGCTCGACAGGAGCGTCGGACCAGGTGGCGGCAGAGCATATGTCCCAACGGTCAGCGAAGAACGAATCGATGGCGGGCAGGCATTTCTGGTAAGTCGAGTCGATCCACCGTTGTGGAGTGCATTACGCTCGCTCGGCTGGTTCGTCCTACTTATTGAGCCATACGACGCCGCCCAGCAGCGCGCAGACCGGCTGTGGCTGCACATCGTACTGATCTCTCTCGCGCTGGGTGGTTCGGCGGCGCTGATCGGGATCGTCATAACGTTTCGCCTGACGCGGCGACTGATCAGACTGTCGCACTCGATCGATGCCGTCGGTGCCGGTCAGGCGCAGCACATCGAAGTGCCGCCCGGTTTCGATGAGGTCACGCGCTTGGGGAAGGCCTTCGCAAGTCTTCTCGGCACCCTGCAGAATGAACGCGGCGAGCTGGCTGCGCTAAGCGCCGACCTCGAGCGGCGCGTCATCGCCCGGACTCGCGAAGTGGAACGACTCGCCAAGGAGACGCGCTATGCGGCGGTAGTGCGCGAGCGTCTCAAGATCGCGCGTGATCTGCACGACACTCTCGCGCATTCGATGATGGCCATGCTCGCGGAGATACGCCTGCTGAGGAAGCTGTTCGTAGTGAATCCGGCGGCGATGCCGGAGGAATTGACTCGAGCGGAGCAGGTAGCGCATGAGGGTTTGAACGAGGCACGTGCCTCTATCACGCGGATGCGATTTAACGCGGTGCGCGATGTCGGCTTGGGCGCGGCGCTGACCGAGGCGCTGAAGAATTTTGCCGACCGGACTGGCGTTCAGGTCGAATCCGATTTCGAGCCCGATGCCGCGGGCTTTGCCGAAGAGCCGGCCGAGACGGTTTTTCGAATCGCCGAAGAAGCGCTGCGCAACGTGGAGCGGCATGCGAGGGCGAGCAGGATCAGGGTGGCTCTGCGTGACCTTGGAGGCGGCAGTCTGGAACTGACCATCGAGGACGACGGTGTGGGCTTTGACTCGCATGCCGCCCACGCCGGACACTTCGGCATCGTCGGCATGCGCGAGCAGGCGCAACTGATCGGTGCGGCTCTGAGCTTGCGAAGCGTTCAAAATGAAGGGACAACCCTTCGCTTCACATTCGGAGCGGGGCCGGAAATCCATACGTGATGGGCGCTTCTCGACAGGTATGGTCGTGGGCGCTCGACCAAACGTTCTTTCGTCGACACGTCGAGGCGATTGCGCTGCAGCAATACCTTAGAAGCCGCGTCTGTTAGTACACGGCAACTTTCGCCATCTTGCGCCGGTCCGGTTCTGAATCGATTTGAAAGAAGTTGAGTAGGTGTAATCGAACGACTGGCGACGGAGTTTCCAAGTCGGAACGATTTGCGGGATGTTCAGTCCAATGGCGACTGATCAGCAACAAACCGCTGGTGCTGGTCGCCTCGCTCGCCCCGGCGGTTGTCGGGGAGCAGCGCGTCGCGTCGGCACCCGCTTATGGGGGTGAGCATGGCAACTCGCGCGAATTTTCCACTTGCTTGTAGCCTGATCGGGCTTGGGCTTGTCGCTGGCTGCACGACCGTTCCGACCGGACGAACCGCCATCGAGTGGACTCCGACCGAGGGTACCGTGAAAGGTCAGCTTTCGGAAGGTTTTCATATTGTGTCGCCGTTCGCAGAGTTCTATCGGGTCGATCTGCGCGAGCAGGAGCAGGAGGAGCAGCTGGACGTGCTTGCCGACAACGGCCTGGACATCCGCTTGACCAGCTCGATCCTGTACCAGCCGATTCCCGACGAGGTCTATCAGCTGGTCACCGAGACCGGGCTCGATTACTACCGGACGCTGGTTGGCCCCTATGTGCGGTCGAGTGCCCGCAAGGTTGTGGGTCGTTACTCGCCGGAGGAGATCTACTCCACGAAGCGCGAGCAGATCGAGCGCGAAATCCGGCAGGAAGTCATTGAGAAAATGAGCGGAAAGCACATCCGGGTCGATGCCGTCCTGATTCGTGAGGTGCATCTTCCGGTGCCGGTCCAGGCGGCGATCCAGACCAAGCTGGAGGAGGAGCAGAAGGCTTTGCAGATGAAATACGTCCTGGAACGGACGCGCCAGGAGGCCGAACGCAAGCGCATCGAGGCGGCCGGGATTGCGGACTTCCAGGCGATCGTCAGCAAGGGACTGAACGACAAGATCATCGAATGGAAGGGGATCGACGCCACGGAACGGCTGGCCACTTCTCCGAATACGAAGGTCATCATCATCGGCTCGGGCAAGAACGGGCTGCCGGTTATCCTGAACACCGGCAGTTCAAGTGCGGCTGGCGCTCAGGCGCCCTCGCCGATGCCCGACAACCTGAGCAGCAAGGCCGGTGACAAGTTGTATGAAGGCACGCAATGAAGTGAAGCGCGCAGTCTGTCTCGGGCTGGGCGCGTCGTGCCTGGCGCTGGTAGCCTGCGCGGGCTATTCGGACAGGCGCGACGAGGTCCACGTGCGGTTCGAGGACAACGTAGGCGGCGCCGCAGCGGCACAGATCTTCGAAGCGGGCGAAACGGTACGAGTGCAAGTGGTCCAATTCGCGTCGGATTGCCAGCTGCAGCAGTTCCTGATCGGTCCGGGTTCAACCATAGGGCGCGGGGGCGGGCCGGCAGGACCGGAACTGCGGGACGTCCGCGCCCCGGACGAGGTGCAGGGCGGCAAGGCGATTCTGAGCGTCTTTCGGCCGGGTCACTGGGTCGTAAGGGCGCAATACGTGCATACGGTGCTGGCCGACGCAGGCCGCGGGACCGAGCCGGAAGGCGAAGCTCCCGCCTGGGGCGAGGGGGATTTGCAAGTGGGTCGCCCCTTGGCGGGCGGCTATCGCTTCGACCACGTGGAGTTTGCCTCGCACGTCACAGGCCCGGGGGGTGCTTCGGCGCAGGTTGCACGACGCCCGAATCCCGCCGCGCAAGAGACCACGACGACGATCCACTGGTACTACGACAAGTACTCCAAGGTGGATTTCATCTGGAAGCTGTACGCGCGCGGCCCGTGCGACACCCGACCCTGAATCGCACTCACACGGCAATCAGTCATCGGTAAGCTGCCCCAGCTCCAGATCGTCCGCGAATCCACGGGCAGCCGTGCGGCCTGGCGGAAGATTGCGTCGGAAGCACTACTGCGGTTTGTAGCCCGAGGAGAACAGGTGCTGGAACAGCGCCATCACGGCCGGTAGCGGACGGTCCACGGGCGGGGCCTGGAACTGCTCCCAGCCGCCGCCGAGCCCGCGATACAGCGCGACGAACTGCTCCGCCACCGCCGTCTGCGCCGCGGCGTACTGGCCTTCGAGGTCGTATTCCTGCCGCTGCGCATCGATCACGTTCAGGAAATCCGTCAGGCCGCGGTCGTAGCGCTGCGTGGCCAGCTCGGTCGCGCGCTGGCTCGCAACGACCGCCTCGCCCAGGCTGCGCAGCCGCTCCTGCTGCGCGGCGTACGACTCCAGCGCCGTGTCCACGTCCTGCACCGCGAACTGGACCGTCTCCTTGTAGCGCACCAGCAGCTGGCGCGCCTGCAGGTCGGCGATCTTGATCTGCGCGTCCAGAACGCCGAAGTCGAGCAGCGGAGCGACCGCCCCGAAACCGGCCGACCAGATGTGCTGGCTGCTGTCCGGGGTGAATCCGGAGCCGATGCCCTGCGCGCCCACGCCGCCGGTCACGATCAACTGGGGAAACAGCAGCCCGGTGGCCACCCCGATACGGGCGGTCGCGCCCGCCAGCTCCCATTCGGCCTCGCGGATGTCGGGCCGGCGGCGGATCAGGTCGAGCGGGATTCCGGGCGCGATCGCATCGGGCATCGGCGGGATCAGCTCCGGCGGCGCCAGCTCGGCGGTCAGATCGTCCGGGAAAAGACCCAGCAGCACCGCGATCGTCTGCTGCGTGGCCACGATCTGGGCCTGCAGCGGCTTGACCTGTGCCTGGACCGACGCGAGCTGCCGGCGCGCCAGCGTGACGTCGAGCTCGTTGATGATGCCGCGGTCGAAGCGGGCCTGCACGACATTGAGCAGGTCCTGCGCGGCGCGCACGCCCTGCAGCTGCACCGCCAGCTGCGTCTGCAGGCCGCGCAGATCGACGTACGCGCGCACCACGTCGGCGATCACCGCCACCTGCACCGCATCGCGCGCCGCGGCCGCAGCCTGGGCATCGTAATGAGCCGCTTCGATCTGGCGCCGCAGGCGGCCGAACAGGTCGATTTCCCAGGCCGCCTCGAACCCGGAAACCAGGTCGATCTGCCCGCGGACGGGGCGGTGGTCGGCCGTCGCCAGCCCGGTCGGAACCCGCCCACCGCGGCTCAGATCCGTTCCGGTGCCTCTGCCGCCCCCGGCGGCCGCCTCGATGCGCGGCAGCGCCAGCCCGGTCGCCAGCATTTCGAATGTGCGGGCCTGCTGCATGCGCGCCAGCGCGATGTCCAGGCCCGGGTTGCCCTTCAGCGCCCGCTCGACCAGCGAATCGAGCTCGCGGTCGTTCAGAGCCTGCCACCAGGCGGCGATCTGGACGGCCGGCGCCTGGGTGTCCTCGGCCTTCGTGGCGGGGCCCTGTGGCTCGACGAAGCGGCCCGGCAGGTCGACCTGCGGCGGGTGGTAATCCGGTCCCACCGCGCAGCCGCCCAGCAGGGCGGCCAGCGCGACCGCCCGCAAGCGGAGGAAGTCGGGGCTCTCCATGGGCGGCTTCAGCGGGGCGCGGTGGAATCGCTCTTCACCGACGCCAGGCCCGCACCGGGGGCTTTGTCGCTCGATTCGTTCACGCTGACCTGCTCGCCGTCGGCGATCAGGCTGCTGATGTTCAGCGCGACCTTGTCGCCCGGTTTGACGCCCGAGGCGAGCTCCACCACGCTGCCTTCGTCCCGCGCGATCGTGACGCTGACGAACCTCACGCGGCTGTCCGCATCGATCAGCGCCACCTGCGGGCCGCTGGCGCGGAACACCAGCGCCGCCGCCGGAACCTGCGGGCGGCTGCCTGCCCCGTCGGCGCTGAATGCGACGTCGACGTACATGCCCGGGATCAGCAGCCGCTCGCGATTGGGCAGGTCGATTTCGACTTTCAGCGTGCGCGCCTGCGGGTTGATCGCCTGCGAGGTGCGGGTTACGGTCCCGTCGAACACCTTTCCCGCCAGTGCGCTGGTGCGGATCTGCACCGCGACGCCCGCGCGCAACAGGGCGGACGACATGCTTTGCGGCACGTCCACGAAAACCCGCATCGGACGATCCTCGCTGATGCGATATAGCGGCGTGGTGGTTGCGCTGCTGCCGGCGGTCACCAGGTTGCCGATGTCGACGCGGCGCTCCACCACGACCCCGTCGTACGGCGCAGTGACATGCTTGAATTCGGCGATTGCGGAGATGTTGTTCACCTCGGCCTGGTTCAGGGCGACCTGGGCGCGCGCGGCGTTCAGGCGCGCGATCGCGCTGTCGTAGTCGGCCTTCTTGGCCTCGCGTTCCTGCTCCGACACGACCCCCTTGGGCGAGTCGCGCCAGCGTTCGTACGTGGTCGTGGCGAACTCCGATTCGGCTTCGCGCACCTTCACCTGGGCCTTAGCCGAATTGAGCTGGGCCTGCGCGGCCGCCAGCTGGGCATCCAGCTCGGGGGTGTCGATCAGGGCCATCACCTGCCCCTTGTGGACGTGGTCGCCGATGTCGACATACCAGGCGGCCACATAGCCGTTCACGCGCGCGTAGATCGTGCTTTCCAGCCAGGCCGCGGTCTCCCCCGGCATGCTGAGCGACTGGTCGCGGCCGGCCGTGCGCACGGAGGTCACGACCACGGCTGGACGGCGCTCGGCCTCGCTGCGGGACAGCTCTGCGAGCTCGCTGCGCTCGCGCGCCTTCAGCAGGCTGACGACCGCGAAGCCGGCCGCCAGGGCCACCGCCACGGCCAGCGCGAAGCGCTTGATTCTGCGGCCGCTGTCCGGGGAGAAGTCGACCGGCACGCGTCCTTCCTGTTCCGAATGTCCGGGCTTTTCGTGTTCCACGTGGTGGGCCTTATCGAATGTCGATCGGGGCCGTCTGCAGGCCGGTTTCAGTATGGTGCCGCCGCAGCAGCCGGTACATCGCGGGAACGAACACCAGCGTGGCGAAGGTGGCGAACAGCAGGCCGCCGATCACCGCCCGTGCCAGCGGCGCGTTCTGTTCCCCGCCTTCACCGACGCCGAAGGCCATCGGGATCATCCCCAGGATCATCGCACCGGCGGTCATCAGCACCGGCCGCAGGCGGGTGTAGCCCGCCGTCACCGCCGCCTGCAGCGAATCGTCGCCCTGCTCCATGCGCTGATTGGCGAACGTCACCACCAGGATGCTGTTGGCGGTGGTCAGGCCGATGCACATCAGGGTGCCCATCAGCGCCGGCACGCTCAGGTGGGTGCGGGTCAGGAACAGCATCCACATCACGCCCCCGAGCGCGAACGGAACGGCCGTCAGCACGATCATCGGGGTCAGCCAGCTCTGGAAATTGATCACCAGGAACAGGTACACCAGCACCACCGCCAGCGCGATCCCCGCGAACAGCCCCGAGTAGCTCTCGGCCATCGTCTCGACCTGGCCGCTCAGCACCACCGAGATCGCCTTGTCCGGCGGCGGCCGGTCGGCATCGAGCACCTTGCGGATGTCGTCCGCCGCCCCCTGCAGGTCGCGCCCCTGCACGTCGGCGTGCACATCGAACACCGGGCGGATGTTGAACTGCGAGGCGACCATCGGCAGGCGGGAGCGGCCGAAACCGGCCACGTTCATCAGCAGCTGGCGCTGGCTGCCGCCCTGTTCTGCGGTCACCGGGATGGTCCGGATGTCCTGCGTCGAGCCGATCTGGTAGGTCGGCACCTGCACCGCCAGCGGATAGCTGACGCCGGTGCGCTGATCGACCCAGAAGTTGGGGTAAAGCTGCGCGCTCGAGTTGGTCGCCACCAGCACGCTGTTGGCGGTGGCCTGCTGGCTGGCGCCGACCTCGGTCGCCAGGGCGCGGTCCACGTCGATGGTGAGCGCCGGGGCGTCGGGCACCTGGAACACGTGCGAATCGGCGATTCCCGGAATGAGCTTCAGATCGTGCGCGATCCGGCTGGCGAGCGCAAAGGCGGCGTTGCCGTCGAGGCCGGAGACACGGATGTCGATCGGGGCCGGCTGGCCGAAGTTCAGCACCTGGTCGACGATATCGGCCGGCTGGAAGAAGAATTGCAGGTCCGGGAATCGGCGCGGCAGCTCCTGGCGAAGTTGCGCGACGAACCCGGCGGTGGGGTGGTGCTTCTTGCGCAGCGAGATCAGGATTTCCCCGTCCATCGGCCCGACGGTGGCGGTGTCGCTCAGGGCCATGTTGATGCCGCTGTATGGCATCCCGATATTGTCCAGCACGGTGGCGATCTGGTCGCGGCCGACGATCGAGCGGATCGCGCCCTCGACCTGGGCGAAGTACTCCTGCGTGCGCTCCAGCCGCGTGCCGGGCGGCGCCCGCACGTGCAGCCGCATCTGCCCGGCGTCGACCTGCGGGAAGAAGTCGCGCCCCAGCGCCGGGAACAGCAGCAGCGACACGAGCATCAGCCCGCCGAAGAAGCCGAGGGTCGCCGCCGGCTGCGTCATCACCCACGACAGCGCGTTGCGGTAGGCCTCGCGGAAGGCGCGAAAGCGCGCTTCGAATCCGAGGTGCACGGCGGCCAATGCGTCGATGACGAGGCGCCGGCGCTTCGGCGCCGGCGCCTCGTGCGCGAACGCGCCGTGCGGCTGGCCGCGCATCAGGTGTTCGAACAGCAGCGGAACCATCGTGAAGGACAGCGCCAGGCTGGCGATCAGCGAGATGCACACCGACACCGACAGCGGCGAGAAAAGGTACTTGGCGGTGCCCTGCAGCAGGAACACCGGGACGAACACGATGCAGATGCAGAACGTCGACAGCACGGTCGGCAGTCCGACCTCGGAGGTGCCGCGCAGGATCGCGGTGCGCAGCGGCTCGCCCAGGCCCACGTGCCGCTCGATGTTCTCGATCACCACGGTGCCGTTGTCGACCAGGATGCCCACGGCCAGCGCGAAGCCGCCCAGCGTCATCGTGTTCAGTGTGTTGCCGCCCGTGTACATCACCAGCACCGCGGTGACGATCGACAGCGGGATCGCAGCCAGGATGATGAGCGTGAGGCGCCAGTTGCCCATGAAAAGAAGGATCATCAGCGCGGTCAGGCCCGCCGCCATCAGGCCGCCCATCATCACGCTGTCCAGGGCCGCCTTCACGAAGATCGACTGGTCGAACACCGGCGTGATGCTCACGCCGGCCGGCACCACGCGCCGCAGGTCCGGCAGCGCGGCCCGCACCCCGTCGATCACGGCCAGCGTGGACACCCCGCCGGTCTTGCGCACCGTCATCAGGGCGCCCGGGGAGCCGTCCACGGAAACCGAGTTGGTTTGCACCTGGAAGCCGTCGTGCACGTTGGCCACGTCGC
>Ga0075030_100003812_pt1 | contig 13646 bp, 12 predicted proteins | sample LitLauG_LLR_2012_FD_71393 | JGI IMG/M metagenome (GOLD analysis project Ga0075030, IMG submission 71393) | Freshwater sediment microbial communities from Pennsylvania, USA - Little Laurel Run_MetaG_LLR_2012 | ecosystem: Environmental > Aquatic > Freshwater > Creek > Sediment | place: USA... | reverse complement strand
CGGGGCCCTTGCGCAAGCGCTTGGGCCCTTCTTCTTTCCCGCCCCTGTAGGAGTTGCCCCGTGTATGTCCGTGAACTCACTCGCCGCCGCTATCGAGGGAAGAAACCCGTCCTGATCCGCGGTCCGGAGGATGTCGCCAAGCTTCTGCCGCGAATGAAGCGGCTCGAGCGCGAGCATTTCCTCGTCGTCCTACTGAACGCCCGGCACGAGGTCGACGCCGTCGAGACCGTGTCGGTCGGGAGCCTCAACGCCTCGATCGTCCACCCACGTGAGGTGTTCAAGCCGGCGATCCTGGCCTCAGCCGCAAGCGTCGTGCTCGTTCACAACCACCCCTCGGGTGATCCAGAGCCTTCCGAGGAGGACCTCACGATTACCAAGCGACTCGTCGAAGTCGGTGAGTTGCTCGGCATCGGCGTCCTCGATCACGTCATTGTCGCCAGTCGCGGCGTCGTCTCGTTCCGCTCCCGGCAACTGCTCTAGTCCACGTCCCCGAAGAAGAAGGGTGCCATGCCCGCAACGCTCATCGCCCACCGCGGTGGCTGGGAAGCGACGCTGGCCGATCTGGCTTCCGTCCCCGTGCCCGAGCCCACCGAGTCCTACACCCCCGTTCCTTACACCCGCCTGATCGAGGAGTTGAAGCTCCACATCCCACGCTTCGGCCTGACGGTCGAGGACGAGCGCTACGCCCTGGCACGTGAAGGCAAGCAGTGCTTCGGTGTCCTCACCTGCCGCAACGGCCACGCCGCGGATTGGGGGCTGGCCATTGGGGTTCGCTCAAGCTACGACAGGTCGCTGGCCGTGGACCTCGTTTCTGGATCGAGAGTCTTCGTCTGCGACAACCTCGCGTTCCATGGCGAAGCTCAGGTGAGCCGCAAGCACACGGCGAACGTATTCCGCGACCTGCCCGACCTGATGTACCGGATGCTGGCCGACGTCTCCTCGATGAAGGCGCACCTCGCGGCAGAGATCGAACGGATGAAGGCCTCGTCCCTGACGCCGGAACGTGCCCATCACCTGATGAGTCTGGCGATCCGTGGTGGGGCGCTCCCGGCCTCGCGACTGCCCAAGGTCCTCGAGTACTACGAGGAGATGCGGCCCGAGGAGTTCGGAGAGCGCACTGCCTGGAACCTCTTCAATTCGTTCACCGCGGTCACGAGCCAGCAGGCGCCGTGGCGGCAGATGGAGAGCACCCTCAAGCTGACTAAGGTCTTCCGCGAGGCGCTCCCCACCAACTAGCTCATTCAAGGGGCCGTTCAGCGATGGACGGCCTCATTTCTTGCTTGCGCAGTCGCGGCGTGGGGAACGCGTCCCCATCGACGGCAGCAAGGTGGAACCTACGCAACTCGAAAGTCCCGCCGGGCACCAATACGTGGGCTTGCGGTCATGCCGCCGGGGGATGTCTTGCGACTGAATCAACTGGAAGGCTCCTTGCCGGTGACTGGTCCGAAGGTAGGTATCGACGCACAAGAGTTTGGCTATATACTTCGTGCTGATCCCCCAACCTCGGCGCGGAATTGCGCGTCAATTGATCGCGCCCAAGTTCGTCGGCACCCGCGTGATCGGGCGTTGATGGGTTGCAGCCATTTGGGGGATGGGCAGGATGAAGACAATAGCCTGTCGAGCCGCAATTCTACCTTCCCCAACTGGTTTCGCCTGCGCGACCCTCACAGCCCCAGGCCGCCACGACGAGCGCACGCAGGGTCTCAAGCATCCAGGGCGACGGTGTGTAGCTGTGATCCCCGGGACGTGTCCGGGTGAGGAGCTTGCATTTGCCGCCGCGCACATCGGCTCCGAGCTTCCGCAATCCGCTCTCGACAAGAGTGTCCAGGAACGCCAGTTCTCCTGCCGCCCGAACAGCGCCACGACGCGCGCGGCGGTCGAGGGTGCGCAGTTGGGTTCTCGATGGGGCGCCGTTGCAGCTCGGACCTGCGGCCACCTACAGCACCACCCGGCAGCGGATGCGCTTGTCGAGACAATCTCTATGACGATCGGACCTATTGACTCGCCTACCGTCAGGGCGCTGTAACATCGCCAAGATCGTAGAACTTCCACGTCTCCGGCTTCACTTTCGCCAACACCAGAGCAGCAGGCGAGGGCTCACGATGTCATTCTGGAATCACTGAAAGGCATCAAGGGTCCGAGTGCAGCCGTGACACACCAGTCGGTTCTTCCGCGAGGAGCAGATCATGTTGGTGGTGGATCGAGTGTGGAAGCGATTCGGAGCAGCGCCGGCGGTGGCAGACTTGTCGTTTCATGTTCATCCTGGCGAGATCTTCGGTCTGCTTGGCCCAAATGGCGCTGGCAAAACCACGACGCTGCGCATGATCTTGGGTATCACCGCTCCCGATCAGGGCAACGTGACCATGCAGGGCCGGGCTGGAGTCGATCGCGATCGCACGGGCTACCTTCCCGAGGAGCGAGGGCTCTTCGACGACGCATCGATCCGGGATACGCTCGCTTATCTGGGGGCTCTGCACGGCATGCGTCTGGCTGACGCTCGCGCAGCGGCGCTGCCTTGGCTAGCGCGAATCGGCCTCGAGGCGCGCTCGAAGGAGAAGGTGAGCGCGCTGTCCAAGGGCAACCAACAGAAGATCCAATTCGTCGGGGCAGTGCTGCACCGGCCCGCCCTCGCGATCCTAGACGAGCCTTTTGCGGGCTTAGATCCGCTGAATCAGGAGCTATTCCTTGCCCTCGTGCGTGACCTTCGCGAGCAGGGGACTGCGGTGCTTCTCTCGGCACACCATCTCGACCTCGTCGAGCGCCTCGCTGACCGCCTACTGCTCATGTCACAAGGGCGAGCGATCCTAGGAGGAACGATGCAAGAGATCCGTCGCCAGGCGGCGGGAGGGATCGAGCAAGTGTTATCGATCGAGATCAGCTCGCGACCGGGTACGCCCATTGACGGACCGAGGTTGGCCTCGGACTTGGCCGCGCTAGCCGCAGGCGCTCGCGTCGAGTCGCTGGTCGGAGACAGCCAAATGCGCATCGACGTTCCGCTGCCCTCGGGTGCGGACGCTGGGCCGGTGCTCGTGATGCTCGCCGCCCGGGCCGCGATTCGGAAGGTCGAGTCGCGCACACTGTCCTTGCACGAGATCTACCTAGTCGCGGTGCAAGATAGCGGGACGCCCACACCGCAGATCGGGGGGGTGGCGCATGTCTGAGCGCCGCCTCCTCTGGCTGCCCGTGGCGCGATGGGAGTTTGTGCGTACGGTCAAGCGTGTCGACTTTGTAGCCTCTCTGCTGACCGTTCCGGTGGTCATGTTGCTCGTGGGGCTGCTAACCGGAGGCGCCGCAAGGCACCGGGATGTCACAGTTGCAGTCGCACGAGTGGACGATTCTGGCGCCATTGTTGCAGTTGCGACTGCCGCACTTCCGCCGTTGAACGGATTCCGATGGGTGGATCCGCGGCCGGCTGGAGGCGACACCACGAAGCTGCTGGCGGCCGTGGGGGCACGGACCTATGACGCAGCGCTCGTCCTGCGCCCGGTTAGAACATCCGGTTCGCCCCGCGCCGACTTGGTGGTGCGGCGAGGGAATCCCCGCTGGCGGAGTAGGTTGCAGGTGTTTCTCAACAAGCAGTCGAGGCAAGATCGCGCCGTCGCGCTGGGCTTATCTCCCGCGAGCATTTCGGCGATCGAAGACACGGTCGCGCTCAGCCCGCACGTCGCGCTTGGCTTGCACAGCGCTGGCAGTCAGGCTGAACTGCTTCTCACGACCGTCTTGCTGGCGCTGTTCATGACCGTGATCCTGGTCAGCAACTCCTACATGATGGCAGGGATCAGCGGAGAAAAGAGCGCGCGCGTGACCGAAGTCGTGGTCTCCGCCATCTCGGCGGAAGCGTGGATGGACGGCAAGATCATCGCCCTCTCGACCGTGGGCCTACTAGTGGGGCTCGTGTGGTCCCTGCCGCTGATGTACACGGCAGCGTCATCATCCCTCCTGATGCCTGGCACGATAAATGCGGGGAATTTACTCATCGCGATCGGTTTCGTCGTGCTAGGGCTGTACTTTTACAACACGCTCATCGCAGGGCTCATGGCCTCAGCCCAGAACTTCCAGTCAGCGATGAAGTGGCAGGGCAACTTCATTCTTCTACCATTCATTCCGTTGGTGTTTGTCACACAACTCCTCGACAACCCCGATTCACCATTCATCGTGACGATCTCGATGTTGCCACTGTTCTCGTCTGTCATGATCCCCACGCGAGCGGTTCTGGGTGCTGTGCAACCATGGGAGGCCGGACTCGCCGCCGCGCTCCTGCTGGGCGCATGCGTCCTCGTGCGAATCGCTGCGGGGCGGATCTTTCGCCTTGGAATGCTGATGTACGGTAAGGATATGACGCTGCCTGAACTCATGAGGTGGACCCGGACCAGCTAGCCGCGGCGTGTACACTAGTTGAGTCGGCTGCTGATATCATTCGGCGGGGGGAACCGGATGGGAAGCCTCCCACCAGGTAGGGTGGTAATCCGTAGACTCAGCGCTATCGGGGGGCCAGGTCTCGAGGGATGCGATACCCGGCGAGCGTTGCCGCCTAAACAGAACGAGGGTAGTTGTGGACAATCAATGCCGCAAAGGATGGCCTGAATATATGTAGCACATGCCTGTGCGACGCATCCTCGGAGTGATACTTGTCTACGCCGAACCAAGATTCGATAGAATGCCATGAGCCGACCCACCACAGCCACGCAGCCGAGCGCTGGGCCACGGTGGTCGTGCTTATTGTTAGCTCGCCAGCCGACCCGAAGACCCTTGAAGCATGGGCTCGTCACGTAGGAGCATCTCCCGGAGCTCTGCGCGTCTGGTGCCGCGCCGCGAGGGTCCGACCTAAAGCTGCGCTCGACTGTGGGCGCTTGCTTCGAGCGGTAGTACTCGCGCGTGCAACTGGGAAGTGGGATCCACAAAACCTCCTCGATGTGATCGACCATCGGACGCTGACCGCCCTGCTTGATCGCGGCGGGCTCCCCCACGAGGTGTCATCCAGCGAGATTCCATCCTTGGAATCGTACCTGAGGAATCAAGCTCTTGTGACCGACCCTGTCAACCTTGGCGCAGTTCGAGGCCGGGCCCGGAACCTTGAAACCAGAGGTCAATAGGTACGCGGCAAGCGCTACTGACAGATATTACAGCACTAAATGTGTTTCATGTGCGTGGGGGAGACCGGACGGCTATGCTAGCGTATCTGCAGGGTCGGTAGCATCCTGCACAGGGGTCACGTTCATGCTGCATGGCAGAACCGCCACACAACTGAGGAGGCCGTATGAATACGCAGCAAGGTTTGTCTCAACTGGATGTCCAGGAGTTTGACATCGATGTGCTGGATTCCGGGGAAGTGTCTGCCGAGGCTCCGACGACGGTGCTGTGTAGCGTCGTCGTCAGCGTGATTATCATTGCCATCATCGCGAGCGAGTGCCAGGGGTGCGTGGTAGCCGGCTAGGGGCCTGTCGCTAGACAAGAACAAGCGGTATCCGATGACGCAGCGTTGAGGACGCCTGGGGAGCCGAGTGTTACCGACCCAACATTCGCAAACTATAGCCAGGTAGTACATTGGGCGCGGGATGTGGGAGCATAGAATGGGAGAAGCCGCGAGCACGCCAAGACCTAGCCCTCAATTGCTAGTAGAGACTGCTCTGCGTGGACACGTGAGGCGCGAAGAAGACGGGCCACGCGTGCTGCTCATCAGCATGCCGTGGGCGCAGCCAGTCGGGCCAAGCCTTGCTCTCGGACTTCTCAAGAGCCTACTCGTGGATGCTGGAATCCCCACCGACGTGCTGTATGCCAACCTCGCCATTGGCGCCAGCCTGCCATACAAGCAGATGCTTGCTCTCGCCAGTAGCCCGATTGCGAGTCTGTTGACTAGTCCCCTAATGAGGGATTTGCAGGGGCTCGAAGATACCCTCGACGAGATAATGCCATTCCTGTCTGCGAAGGTACAACTCGATGACCCGGATTGGCAATCGCGCGACAGAGTAAGGCAAATCATCTTGCAGTGCGATTCTGAGCTGGATGCGGTTCTCGCGAGCATTCCCTTGGAGCAGTACGACATTGTGGGCTTTAGCCTCATGTTCGAACAGACGCCAGCATCAATTGCTATGGCGCGTCGGATGAAGCGCGTCAAGCCTGATCTGGTCGTCGTGCTGGGTGGGGCGAGTTGTGACGGAGACATGGGACCCGCGTTGCTGGAAGCGTTTCCCGAGATTGATTATGTGGTGTCCGGTGAGGCGGACGAGACGATCGCTCCGCTGATCGGATTGATCCGAGGGGGAGGTCACGGGCTGGAGGAGATACCGGGGCTGTCGATGCGGAAGGAGGGCCGTATCCTGACGCAAATGGGCAGGCAGACGGGGAATCTTGACGCACTTCCGACCCCTGACTATAGAGACTACTTCCAGCAGTTGCGAGCTTCGCAGTACCACGCCATGGTGCAGGCGCCACTGCTCCCCTTTGAAGCATCGCGTGGATGCTGGTGGGGCCAGGAGCATTTGTGTACCTTCTGTGGGTTGAACGGTAACAGTGTGGCCTTCCGCAGAAAGGGCCAGGAGCGTGTCGTGGCTGAGATTATGGAATTGGCCGAGACTTACCAGTCCACGATGGTGACGGCCACTGATAACATCTTGGACAGAGAAGCTGTGCGAGGATTCATTCCGACACTCGCAGCAATACGTGAACAACAAGAACTCGATTTGACCTTCTTCTTTGAAGTTAAGACCAATCTCAATAGACGTGAGCTACAGCTGTTGGCGAAGGCGGGCGTGCGTCACGTCCAACCTGGAGTCGAGAGTTTCAGCGACCATGTACTAAAGTTGATGGGGAAGGGCGCGTCGGGGGTACAGCAACTGCAATTTGTAAAGTGGTGCGAGGAGGTACACATTACTCCGGTGTACAATATACTGGTCAATATTCCAGGAACCACGACTGCAGATTACGAGGAGCTGGAGCGCATGGTGCCGTTTGTGCGACACCTAAGGCCACCGAACGGCTCTCACTTGCCGGTGCGGTTGCAGCGCTTTAGCCCGTACTACGACTTTCCGGATCGCTATGGGATACGCAACGTCCGGCCGGCGGACGTCCTTATAAAGACCTATAGGGACGTGGATGCCGATGTATTGCGGCGGCTCGTATACTACTTCGACTACGAGCACGACGACGATGGAGATGACTGTGTGCAGCGTGCAAAGATGCGGTTAGTGGATGCGCTGGCCAGCTGGATCAAAGGGTATCTGCCGGGTACGTTGACATATCGTCGAGGGCCTGGGTTTGTGAGGATTACGGATCGGCGTGCGAAGCTCGATGGCGGGCAGGGAAAGCGCGTGATCATTCTGACGGGAGCAAAGGAGCAGCTATTTACGTTCTGTGACACCTTTCAAACAGGAGCGCGGATACGAGAGCGCTTCGCCGAAAGTCTCGGGCCGGGCGCTGAGGAAGTGCTGTCTCAGTTAGTCTCCGCTCGACTGCTGTGGCGAGACGGAAAGGATCGCTATCTCGCTCTTCCGATCCACGCTCGGGGCATGGAGGATGTTGGCACGTGAGGGGGGCGAGCGTGCGGGGTGAGCGATGGCACGACGCGAGGAATAGCAATGCACCGGCTGCAAGTGAGCTTGCGGAGTCGACGTTCCTCGTGCGCGTGGCGGGACTGCCGGTTGAGGTGCTAGATTGCGTGGCGTCCCCCATCACAGCGAAGGCGATACACGCGCTACTAGACGAGGAGCAGGCGTTGCTAGTTACGCGCGACCGCGTCTCGGCAGTTGTGGGCGGGCTAGTTCCGACGCTCTCCGTGCCAGAGCGGCGGGTGGCTTTGCGCGTCCGACGTCAGCTCTACGCGCGGAAGCGCCCCGAGGCTCATGACGTCCCACTCCTGCTGGAGCGGCTGAGCGGGGACGACCGGTGTCTGATTGAGGCGACACTAGGGAGCATTAATCGATTCCGCTGCTATCTCGAATCGATTCCGAATCTGCTCGCGGGAGAACTGGCGGACTCCAGGCGGCGTCTTGGTGGTTGGCTAAGGGATGAAAATTTCCTCGCAAGTATCGTGGCGGCGAGTCCCGCACTGTACGAGGATGTTCAACGAGCGCTGAGGCCAGATGGTGGGGGGCCGATAAACTCTTTGTCGCAGGTCGAGGACGGACTTCTGCGCTATGTCGTACGCGCAGCAATGAAGACGAGCCCTTTCGGACGCTTCACCTCGGTGGCGAGGGGGGATTGGGTACCGAACGGAAGCACCCTTGAGTTGGCGTCTGACGAGCTTGCGCTTCGGCGCTACGCGCACGTCCACGTGTATGTCGGGTGGTTGCAGACTCTCGAACGGATGCTCGCGGCGCGGTCGCCGAATCGGGAAAAGATGCCAGCATGCGCTACGCGGGGGCGCTGGGTAGAGGATGGTAGGCTGTGGTTTCTGCGGCGTAAGCCATCTGGGCGGACCAAAGGTGCCGCGCTGAACAGCGAAAGTGTAGTGTCGCTGCAGTCCAATGAGGTAATTGAGAGCCTTCTGGCGAAGCTCACGATGGCCGGAAGTCAGCCTTTGAGCTACGGGGATCTGATCGCCTTGGCGACTGAACTTATGAACGACTCGCCCGAGCAAGGGCGAGGGCTTATCGAGAAGCTAGTTGAGATTGGATTGGTCGAAGTAGGATATCCAATTCCCACCACCGAGCGCGACCCATGGGCATACATCGGTAAGATGGTGAGGTCATTCGCTACGGAAGAGGCATTGAGCATTCAAGATATGCTAGAGCGGCTACGGCGGATCAGTAACGACTTCAACACGATCGACTGTCACGCACGTGCAATGGCTCATGCTGAGACCGCGAAATGTTTGAGAGAGTCCTTTGCACTGCTGGGTCTGGATCCTGAAAAGGCGGCCGAGCGAAATGTGTCTACGTGGTTGCTTGAGGACACTGCAATACAGGGACGGTTCCGTGCCGATCCACACGCGTGGAAGCCACTGCTGGGTGATATGCGACTGGCGGCGAGTGTATACCTCGTAATAGAGCCCATCGTCGCGAATCAGTACGACATGGCCGCCGAGTTTAGTGCGAAGTATGGCGGAGCGCAGACGTGCGATCATGTCCTAAGGTTCTTCCGCGACTTCTACATCCCTCGCGTCAAGAGACAGGCGGCAGCGTCCGAAAGTATGACACAGGTGGGCCAAAAGGGGTGGAGCGCGCATCCCAACGAGTTCAGCTCGCCGGAGATTGCCCGGATCAACCAACTGAGAGGCACTCTGGGAGAACTGATCCGCGAGGGCGCGGCAGGCGGCGGTGCGACGCTACGATTGTCACCGGAAGGTGTCCGGTCATTGGGGGGACGCCACCCCTATCCGTACAGTGACTCTGTTCGTGCCACTGTGTTCAGCATGCTATGCGCCCCGTCCGAGGGTACGGGGGAACACGAGCCAGGCGCGGTGCTCAACCAATTTGGGCTCGGGTTCGCGAAATTCGCGTCGCGGTTCTGTTGGTTACTCGATGATCTACCACGAGTCGACGGGGACTCCAGTCTGATTGAGCAGTTTCGCCAGGCGAACCGGGAGGCTATGCCAGCGGACACGGTCCTCGCGGAGATGGGAGGGCTGTTCGGAACCTTCGATGTCGAGTTGCACCCGCCATTGACGGACTACACAATAGGGTACCCGGGGGAGGCCGTTCTTCGTCCCAGCAACGAAATCATCGAACTCGACGACTTGCGGGTTGTCCACAATGCGGAAACGCGGCTGCTTGAGCTTGAGTCTCGGCGCCTCGGAAAGAAGATATGGCCCGTGCATCTAGGCTTCCTGGCGCCCACGCACTCGCCACCGCTATTCCGATGCCTCCTTGAGTTTGGTCCGCCGTTCAGCATTGCGCCAAGCCGTCTATCCGCGTGGCATGCCGAGGTGCGGAACGACATCACGTACTTTCACTCGCCTCGGATACAGGTAGGGAAGCTGGTGCTTTCACGGGAGCAGTGGGCGCTGCCAGTTGCCGCCATACCATTCGACTTGAGTCCAAATGCGTTTTGGCTCGAACTACAGCGGCTGCGTCGCAAGATTGATCTTCCCGGAGTCGTCTTTCGACAGAGTGACCTCTTTACCAGATACGTTGCTGAGCGCGATCGTGCAATGGTGGAACGTGTGCGCCGCGGGAAGGACGAAGCCCGACAGGACGCGCCCAACGAGGGTGGATCTGCGACAATACCCGCGGATATCCTCTACCGCGACGACACTCGCAAACCGATGTACTTGGACTTCGATAGCTTTCACCTCGTAAATGCGTTTCGTAAGTCACGAAGGAGTCAGGGTGAGAAGGTCGTCTTTACGGAGGTCCTACCGAAGGCCGAGAATGCAGCGCTGCAGTGGGGCGATAAGAGCTACGTGACCGAAGTGACCTTCGCCGTCGCTGGGATCGAGCGATGAGGCGAGGGCTAGGAGTATGGGGACGCCCGGCATGAGGGGGACCGTGCCCATCTGGCCCGAAGCGACCGCCTGCGTGCAAGCACTCGAGGTGCGCGGTGGCCATGCGACGTAGGAAGAAGGTGGCCTGCGGGATGCAGGTAGATGGTATTCCCGGCGAGGGTGTGAGCAATGACAGAGGGGGGAACTGTTGACCCCGCGGCCCAACGGACCGCAAGGGTGCGTTTTGACCTCTTCACGAGGCTGAGAACTGAGATCAGCGAAGGTGCTGCTTATCCGCATTGCCCGCGCATGTGCCGTGGGATACGTTGGTTTCAGGTGCCAAACGAAGCAGGGTACCTTGCCAGGGACTTCCGAACAGGATTGCGAATGCGCGTGGGTGAACACGAGCGCAACTTTTGTAAGTTGATTAATGGGGAGCGAACTTCCGAAGAGATCATTGCCTGCGCTGGAGCATCCACGGGCAGTAGTGAAGACCAAATGGCCGCAGGGCGGCTTCTCCGCCTTCTGACTGAAGTGGGCGCCATTGAAGATGCCGACCGCCCCGAATCCCTTCCAGTTGCGAGAACTCGACGCGACGCATTCTTAGTCGTAACTGGCGTAGAGGCTGTGCTTGAGCGCCTCGCTTCGTCGTTGCGCTGGTACTTTACTGTGCCGGCGCAGGTCGTGGTGTGTGCGGGCTTTGTGGCCGTGGCGCTGATGACGCCGACTCTGTTCAATTGGGACGCACTGCAGGCCGTTCGCGAATGGCCCGTTGCCGCATGGGGCGTCTTTGTCCTGCTCGGAGTGCTTGGCGTTGTTATGCACGAGCTCGCTCATGGCATTGCATTGAGTCATGTGGGAGGCAAGACTCCGAGAATCGCGTTCGGCCTTACTAGGCCCCTGGCGTTGGCGTCGGTTGATGTGGCGAGCATCTACGGGCTTCCCTCACGCTCGGCAGGATTCAAGGTCCTATTGGCTGGCAGTCACATGGACCTGCTATTGGCGAGTATTGCAGTGGGGGGTGCGCTCCTTGTGCCGAGAGGGACGGTGCATACTGTAGCGATCGTGTTGGCTATTCAGCATTATGCCAATGCACTAGTGGCCCTGCTCCCGGTCGAGGAATCGGATGGCTACCAGATTCTGGCATATCTCTCAGACCAGCCCGGCCTGCGCCGCGTCGCCAGCCAGATCGTGGCGGGACTGAGGACCGGGGCGTCCTGGGAACGTCGGCTAGAACAGACGTGTCGCACGCGGGTTCAGTGGGGCGTGTGCGTAGGCTACATCATTGCGAAGGGCGTGTGGAGAGTCAGCCTTGCCGGTCTCTGTGTCTACTTTCTTGCTCAATTGGCTCGCAGTGTTCACTGGGCCGGGTGATTCTAGATGCCACTGGCTCACTCGAGAGACTGCGGTCGGCGTGGGCGAGGGGGGTGGTCGGCAGCGTCGTGGCGGCAATGCTTGAGTCGATGCGGCCGTTGAGCGTGAGGTCTTCACCTCGGGGGAGCCCTGGCAAGATAAGGCGGGCGGCAGTCCTTGTGTGCTCGAACAGGTCCGACACGCGCAGTTCATGACAAAGAGGGCAGCCTAGACATGCATTGGATCGCGGCCCATGTATTTGGCTGTGCGGACTTTGACCAGCTCTTGGTCGAGTGTGTCGGGCCACTGGTTGCAGGACTGCGGCGACGCCAGGAGATCCAGCGCTTCTTCTTTGTTCGATACCCGGAGGGGGGGCCACATGTGCGGCTCCGCTTCGGCGGCGTCGAGCGTATCATCGAAGACGAAGTGCGTCCGCGTGTTGTGCGGGATGTGGAGGAGTTCGTAGAGCGTCATGGCCTGAGCGGATGGCGACGAAATAGCAGACCACATGCACAGGTACGAGAGACGTCGAAGTGTGCTGATGCTTCAGATGGCGCAGCCCCGCACGAAGACGCGATCCGGTTCGTCCCATATGAGCCCGAGGTGATGCGGTACGGCGGCGAGGAAGGAATCGCAATAGCCGAGTGGCATTTTGATTTTTCGACTACTGAAGCGCTCGCGATCCTGACGCAAGAAGTGAGTTGCCCCGAGGGTTCAAGAGACCCGAATATGACCCAGCGGCGACGTCTAGGACTTGCCTTCCAAGCGCATGTAGTCCTCCCGCTTGCCCTCGGCTACACACTCCATCAGACAGGGCTCATCTGGGCTGGTTGCAGGACGATGCTCGAAGGCCTGCTCGGTCAGTCCGAGAGGCGTGAGGAATTCGAGCGCAGATTCCTTGAACAGAGCCCTAGACTTTGTGCCATGGTCGAAGGACCGCTGCGTCCGCAGGACGGTGAGGTGACGCCATTTGTTCGACGGTGGCGCGACCATGGGGGCGAGTTGGCCACTCGACTGGAGCGTGTGGGTTTGGGCGTGACCGGGCCGACAACGGATGCGAATCAATCGGCACTACTAGTTGCCAGTTACCTGCATATGTTTAACAATCGCCTTGGGCTGAGTCGGGGCACGGAAATGTACTTGTGCCACCTAGCTAGCCGGACTTGCCAGACAGTGGCACTCAGGGGCCGATAGCCCGCGCTGGTGAACGGAGCGTGTATATGGGCTTTGAAGAACGTACGTTAGGGCGAACTGGGCTTCGTGTGAGTCCAATCGGGATTGGGTGCGGTTTCGGAATCACTGGACCTGACGTGCGGTATGCCTTCGATCGTGGGATCAACTACTTCTTCTTCTCTTCGGACCTCCACCACTTTGCTTACCGGCCAAGTGTTGATGGGATAAGGAGTCTGTGCGGATCCCAATCGAGCGTTCGCGAAAAGGTTGTACTGGCGACAGTGTCCTATGTCGGAGATCCTGAGAAGCTGCCCGGTGTTCTGTGCGACCAGTTCCACGAACTAGGGGTTGACTACATCGACGTATTTCACTGGGGCTGGATTACGGAAGCAAGTGATGGCGCGGCGCTATTCGGCGCCGTGTCTCGGGTGATGGATGGTGGGGAAGACGTCGATGCAATGCGGAAGTTGCTACACCTGAAAGCCACCGCCGAGGAAGTGGGGGTGGATCTGAAGAAGCGCGGGCTCGTGAGGCATGTCGGAGCCTCGTTCCATAGTCGGGCTCAAGCCGCAAAGTGCCTGGATGGCCCGTGCGAAGTGATGATGCTTCGCTATAATGTATCTCATCGGGGCGCCGAGCAGGATGTGTTTCCTCTGCTCACAGGCGACCAAACGTGCGATCCTGGCATCGTCGTGTTCAACTCGGCGCATGAAGGCGAGAAGTACTTCCATCAGCGTATCGAAGGATACCCACAGGAATA